>Ga0181598_1002680_pt1 | contig 15942 bp, 15 predicted proteins | sample 041ome_4_FD_153295 | JGI IMG/M metagenome (GOLD analysis project Ga0181598, IMG submission 153295) | Coastal salt marsh microbial communities from the Groves Creek Marsh, Skidaway Island, Georgia - 041404US metaG (spades assembly) | ecosystem: Environmental > Aquatic > Marine > Intertidal zone >... | reverse complement strand
CACAAAGCCTAAAAGCTCACGGCAATGCATCTCCTTGAGCGGAACATCCGACGACTTTAGCTGACCGCCTTTGAACTCGTCTTTCGCCAGAATAAATTGGTTTTCGCCTTCGACATTCCAGCGCCAGCCATGAAACGGGCAAATAATGTTGCCTTCCTCGAAACACCCACTTCCCTCGCCCAACGCTGTTCCCCGGTGGGGGCAAAAATTAAAGTAAGCTTTAATCTTCTCTGGCGACACACGTACGACTAAGGCCGAGCGCTCGCCTACGTCGTATACCTGAAAATCATTCACCTCGGGTACCGCATCGACACGGCACGCTACCTGCCACACACGACTCCAGAGCTTTTCATGCTCCAAGGCCTGAAACTCAGAATCAGTATACCGACCTACCGCGATTCCATTGGCGAATGTTTGCCATTTATCGGGCAGATCAGCCTGCACAGCGAACCGCTTCACGCTCTCAACATCTGTGCCCATGCCACTCCCTAGCTGTTTTATTGTTCAACATCGATGTGCAATAGTAAAACTCAAGTTAGCGATGTGTTCAAGTAAAATCGAGTTGTAGTGAGGCACACAACCGAGTCAGCCCCCACTAAAAGCCAGCTCAAAATCAATCCAATCAACAGGAACACACGCCGTGGCTGGCCGACGCCAAATTACCAATGAAGACCTAGAGACTGGCGAACGCCTCGTAAGTAGCGATCGTTTTTCGCGCCTGTGTCAAGTGAGGCATATCGTACATCTTACCCCCTATCCCAACGGTACCAAGATCTGGGTTCGCCTCGAAAGTCGCCACGATCTCACGAGCCAACTGCACCTCGGATTGGGTAGGTAAGTAGGCCTCATTAATCACACTCACTTGCGCTGGATGGATAGCCAACCGCCCGGTAAAACCAGCCGATCGAGACGCTCTGCTTGAAGCCAGCAACGCTCTGTCATCCTTGAAGTCAGCTAGTAATGTGTCGACGGCATTGACCCCCATCGCGCTCGCGGCAAACAAAGTTTGAGAGCGCGCCATCTGGTACGTAAAATCTAATTCGCCGGTCGCGTTCTTATTGGTCGAGGCACCAACCGCGGCACTTAAATCTTCGGCTCCCCAACTTAAGCCATAAACACGTTGCGATTTAAAGCGTGCGTACTCTGCTAAACGAAGTACCGCCTCTGGGGTCTCCGTAACAAGAGGCAGGATTTGCGTCTGCCCAACTTCAATCTCATGCTCAGTTTCGAGAATCTCCAAGTAGTGTGTCAATTGCTGTACGCAAATTGGCGATGCGGCCTTTGGCAACATAAGGCCATCGGGGCGCAAAGGTATGACAGCAGCCAAGTCCTTCAGCACATGATCGGAATTGAGTGCATTGATGCGAACCCAAAGCTGACTTTTGCGATCAGAACGCGAACGATCCACAAAAAAATCAGCCAATACACCTCGCGCAAAGTCTTTGCGCCCCATAGCAACTGAATCCTCTAGATCCAAAATAAACGCATCGGCTGGTGTGGTATCGATTTTTGCCAGTTTAGCGTCGCTGTCGGCGGGCACAAATAAAAAAGATCGTAAGCTCATGGTTTCTTCCACATCGAACAAGATAACGGGGTTGGGTGGAATACAGAGTCCGTGCTCGGGTGCACTGCAAGTCCACTGCGTAAATACACTGTATCGGCAGTGCTTAAGTGCGCTGTAAATCCACCACTCGGGCGCACCGAAATTTCGGCGCTGAGGTGCACTGCAAACACACGGTTTATCTGCGCTGCAAACCCAGCAAGCAAAAGATGAGAGACGGCTTCCTCCACACCTTGCACACCCCGATCAACTCAAATCAAAGGTGTAAGATGGGTCAGTGAGGTCGCGCGCTCCCACCACTTTCGGGTCCACTGAGTCACCGAAGGGCAGCGGCGAACTGGGCAAGGATCCATTCCATTCAAGCACATTGCGCCGCGTTGTAATGCGCCACTCGCCGTCAATGCGAACAAGACGATCAATGTAGCGACCACCCGCTATCCAGTTACTGTCGTCGCGGTTACGACCAATAAATTGGTAATACACTTCGCTAAACGCGAGATCACCTTCGACTCGGCAAAAATGATTCGACAGCGTGTGCTGAGTTGAGATCTGCCCCTCGTGGTGCAGTTCGCGCGCCCAGTCGTACATATCGGCCGCCGACTTCGATAGATCGCCCACCGAAATCATCGCATCCTCAGTAAATGCCGACAAAAACAGGTCTCGATCGAAACGATCAAGACCTCGGCAAAACTTCAGTAGGCAGGCATGGATTGCAAACTGATCAGCAATGGACGTCATAGGACTTGAATCACTAGGCAAAGGCGAACGCTTCGTCGCCTTCCAGCTTGGTACGATGCATGCAACGGCCCGATCGCGGATCGTAGGGTGTGGCGCGATGCAAGGTACCGGTGTTATCCCATATCACCATATCCCCAACCGACCATTTGTGCTCATACACAAATTGCTCTTGAGTTGACCAAGCCAGCAATTCGGTCAGTATTTTGCGACTTTCCTTAATGCCCAGGCCTTCAACCTCATAAGCTGTACACCCTAACACCAGGGATTTACGACCCGAACGATGCTTCCAAACCAAGGGTAATCGCGCGTCACCAATATTCATCATGGCATTGAGCATCTGGGGATGCGGCTCAGGATCGTAGTAATACAAAGAAGCCCAAGCACCGTGCATGACACACATCTCTTCATACTTCGCCTTATCTTCGGCCGACAAATACTCGTAGGCGGCATACGTGTTACTAAAATGCGTCTCACCGCCTTTGTCGGACAACACTTTACCCGAGAGCAGGGACGCGAAGATCGGCTTATCGTTCATAGTGCCGTCTAAGTGCCAATACATAGATCCCTTCAGGTAATCCGCACTCGGCGTTTTGACTGGATCCAGCGTGATTTTATGAAGTTCTTCGCCGTTGTGTTCCGGATAGAGAGTACCTAGGGTTTTTGTGAACGCAATTTGCTCATCATCCTCGAAATCGATTTTCGGAAAAACGAGAACGCCTCGCTCCTCAAGCAGGTTGCGAATCTCTTCCGCATACTCACCGCTCAGCAGATCTTCTTTAGGCGACAGAACCCGGCTACCGATTTCTGGCTTAATTGTTTCGTGTTGTAACGCCATAACTCACCTCTTTCTTATGAACCTTCTTTATATCACCCTTTCAGCAATACAAAGAACAGAATAACCCTTGAGTCACTTATCGACCTGAAGTGCCTAATCGAGGCATAACCTGTAAAAGACAAGCACATTCCAATGCATACCTGCACGCTCGAGACCGTGTAGGACCCTGTTGTTTAGTGTACACCATTGTTGTATAGTCGCAAGACATTCTCTTGCTTCCCTTGTCAAAAAGGGAAGCCACAATAAATGGCGAAAGACTATGACCAAGCGAACTCTAGACTGCTCCGACCTTGACAAGATTATGGGCATTCCCATTCAGCCCGGCCGTCTACATGAACCGGTATCGGGCACCGACATCAAACGCTGGGCACAGGCCATGCGCTACCCAAACCGCTTGCATTACGACCCTGGGTTTGCGTCTGAAAGCCGCTATGGCAAATTAGTTGCGCCCGTTTCATTTCCTGTTGCCTGCGATGACGGTCACGGTACAGCGCCATCCTGCATCGGACTGGTACCGAACTCACATATGATTTTTGGTGGCGACGAGTGGTGGTTTACCGAGACTCGCGTCCACCCCGGAGACATGGTTGAGAACGAGCGCATTCCATTCGATTACGTCGTAAAGGAAACCTCGTTCGCAGGGCCCACCTGCTTTCAACGAGGCGATAACTTCTACCGCAATCAGCACGGCGAACTCATCTCAAAGCAGCGCTCAACATCCATTCGCTATAACCCCGAATGGGCTCGTGAGAACATCAACGAAACGGAAACCGAAGAACCCGTTTGGACGCGAGAGCAGCTCGTAGAGCTTGAGGACCGCAAATACGAATGGATCAAAGAGTTGCACAATCTCGGGCACGGTAAGCGATTTATCGACGATATCAATGTCGGAGATAAGCTCCCCACCCGCGTAATTGGACCACACAGCATCGCCAGCTTCACCACCGAGTGGCGCGCTTATTTATTTACGATTTGGTGCGGCGTTATTCGCCGAACCGATCTGGACATGGAAGCCCTGGGTTTTACCGCCGACATGGCAGGTAAAGAGCAAGACCCCGTACTCGAACTGGACAACCCAGAACTCACCGACGGCGCCTACATTGGCCCTTCACGCGGCCACCTCTTCCCCGAATGGGCGCGCCACATCGGCATGCCGAGAGGCTACGGCTATGGCGCTTCAATGGGCGCTTGGATTCTCGATTATTTCAGCGGCTGGGCCGGCGAGTGGGGTCAACTCGTTCACGTTAACGCCTCTTACCGCGGACCCGCCCTCACGGGTGACATAACCATTATGGATGCCGAAGTAGTCGAGAAATCGATCGATGAGCAAAGCCGCCACCTAGCGCACCTGAAATTTAAAATGACGACCCAAACGGGCAAAGTCATGGCAACCGCCACGGGAGAGGTAGCGCTACCGAAACGCCAGGGTGATTGAGTTCCACCTCGTTTTATCAACCCATAGAAAACCGGAGCCATACTCCGGTTTTTTTTTGGGGGGGGGGTGGTCAGGACCTATCCATTAGACGGGGACCACACTTTACCTAAAACACACCGCCACGTGCATTCGTGCTCTCAGGACAAGGCTCACATATTGCGCATCATTTGCCACTTATCCTCTTCCATGTAGCAATATTCAACGTAGTGCCCAAGTGTCGCGCGCTCATCGATATATAAGTACTTCACAAAATCGGTTGCGCCCTCGAGCGCAACGGGCAAGTCGTACGCAGCCACTTTCGTACGAAAGGTATGCCAATCAGGTAGGCGAAAATTAACATGGTGAAAGGCCAAACTGTCATCCTGCGGCAAGGCATCAGTGTAGATTTCAGCCATGCCGCCAAGAGGTTGGATCAATTCGATCTGTACATCTCCGATCCAAAACATGCAGAGTTTCGAATTGAGCTCACCCACACCGGCTGGCGTTGTAATCGTATTGGTCACCTCAAAAGCGCGAATATCCGATCGCCCAAGACGCTTTGAAAACATAGCTACCGCGGCGTCGACGTTGCGCGTAACGTAAGCCTGCTGAAAATAAGATCCTTCGAACACAGAACCCTCTACACGGCACGCGTTGGTATTTTGAATCGTTCGCAATAGTCGGCGAAATGCGCGCGAATCTGGGCATCACTCAGACCGTAGTCTTCAAGCTGATATTCGTGCGTTCCGTGCTTACCTTTGGGATTGTTGAGCATATATTGCTCCATACCCGCTCTCACCTCGGCCGTGAAGTCCTCACCAAAATGCTCATACAATTTCTGCATTTCCAAAATAGGATTCGCCATAATATCAGCGTACTGTAGATCATAAATCGACTCCCAACCGAACTGATCTTTATACGCGACAGTACGTTCAATCATGACATCAAAGGTCTCGAGCAAATTTGCACCTATGGCATGCAGATCTACGTCTTCACTAAACATGGGCCTAACGGCCTTGACCAAACTGCAGGCGGAACCCAGTACATCGACCGGATCCCGATGTGTCATGACGAGCTTCGCATCAGGATAAACCTGGTGCAGCTCATTCAAATAAAGCGGATGCCATGGATTTTTCAGAGTCCACTTACCTCCAGCATCGGCCTGCAGCAACTGCAAGAAGCGCTTGTGAAACTCCATGGCCGGCAGGTAATCCGCTTCATGCAAAAACCACTCGTGGTAGCTCGGTATGTCGTACATGGAATCGTAGTACTGAGCGACAAAGGAGGGTGACATCAAAAACTGGCACTCGGTGGGGCTGATCGCGTCCTCATGGTGAATCGCAGAAATATGCGGCGCGTACTTCAAAGACATATCCACCATGGCTTGACTCTTATCAACACGCGGCCCTGCAAGCAGTTCATTCGCTTTTGGCGGTGGAACAGGATCTTGCGACTCCCAGCGAAGGAAGCTGCGCCGCGCGGCATCGGTATTCAACAAATTGATCGCAAGCGTTGTACCGGTTCTCGGCAAGCCAAACACGAATAGCGGGCTTTCCACCGACCGCTCGAGCAGCTCAGGGTGGGCCGCCAAGTAGCCTTCGATTTTAAGTCGGTTGGTCAGTTGTCCAAGTAGGTTCGCCTGCACGCTCTGATAACCTCGCTCGCTCAACTTACCCTCAGTATTGAGTGCATTAATAAGGCGCTCGAGCGCATCCAATATCCGCTCGTCTCCAATGTTATCGTGTCCCGCCTGTTCTCGAGCGGCGTTTAAAAGTGTCTGCGCATCCATCAACATTGCATTGCGTCCTTTCTAATTCACGTGTTATTTTATACACCAGTGTTGTACACTAAAGCGGAAAAGATAACAAGAAATTCAAGTCCAGGGAGAGACCATGCAAGAGCTTCGATACGATGGCAGAGTCGCAATTGTTACGGGGGGAGGCCGAGGCCTAGGGCGCGCCTATGCAGAGCTTCTAGCCTCGCGCGGCGCGAAGGTATTAGTCAACGACACCGGAGCCTCCATTGTAGGCTCGGAAATCACAGGGAACCCTGCCGACGAAGTCGTCGCTGCAATAACAGCCGCAGGCGGAGAAGCAATCGCCTGTACCGAGTCGGTCGCAACGGAGGCCGGCGGCAACGCCATCATAGCGCAAGCAATGGACGCTTGGGGGCGAGTGGACATCCTCATTCATAATGCAGGCAACGTTCGCTACGGCAGTCTCACCGACATGAGTTATGACGATTTCAAAGCGGTAACTGACGTTCACCTAATGGGCGCATACCACGTGGTTCGGCCGGCTTTCCCAATCATGAAGCAGCAGCAATATGGCCGTGTTGTATTAACGGGCTCCATCGGCGGAATATACGGTCATGCTGGCGGTGTGGCCAACTACAGCGTCTCCAAGTCCGCCATGATTGGCTTAAGCAACGTTATCGCCAATGAGGGCCTAGATGACAACATTAAATCAAACGTCATTTTACCCGGCGCCGTCACACGCATGTCTGAGGGCGTGGATACCACTAATTTCCCAGAGATGGGCCCTGAGCTAGTCGCCCCCGTGGTTGCCTACCTTTGCCACGAAAGTTGTGAAGTCAGTGCTGAAATGATGATCTCCGTTGCTGGACGCGTTGCGCGCGCTTTCATAACCGAGACGGAGGGGTGCGTTCGAAAAACCTGGCAAATTGAAGATGTAGCCGAGAATCTGGATGCCATCCGCAACGCGGATAAGCAGTGGACGCTACATCCCGCAGAGGGAGCCTTTATGCGCCACTTGACCGACAGTTTTGCACTGGTTGCCGAGAAAGGCTGAAGCTACAGCAAGGACAACAACACCCTCTAACATTTGGACTCAGGGATACACAGTATGGCCAAACATCTGATCATGGGGGCAGCTGGGGGTATGGGTGCTGTCGCGGCCAGACTGTCAGCGCAGCAAGGTAACGACCTCGTATTGGTGGATCGCCCTTCGGACGCGCTCAATCATCTCGAGCAGGAGTGCCGCCATCTCGCGAGCAGCGTAGCCACGTATTCTTTTGATATTACCGATACCGAATCCCTTAGCTCACTGATTGACAAGTTGAGAGGCGAGCCGAGCATTACCGGCTGCATTTACACGATCGGTGTATCGCCGCAAATGGCACCAGCCCAAACCATCATTAACATTGATATTGTTAAAACACGCGAGCTGATCACAGCGTTAAAAGACGTTATTGCACCCGGGGGTGCACTGGTTGCTATCACCTCAATGAGCGCCTATCTGTGCCCACCCAATGCCGAGCTTGAAGCCTGTTTTCGCGATCAAGATGGAAACACGTTGACATCGCGCCTGCGGGCCGACCACCCAAGCATCCTCGACAACCCGGGTCTCGCCTACTCCTACTCGAAAAAAGCTCTGCTGCAGTATGTTCAGCAAGAATCGATGACGTGGGGCAAAGAAGGCAAGCGTATCGTCTCGATCGCACCCGGACTCATAGCCACCGATATGGGCAATCAAGAGATGGCCGCCGTGCCCGACTTTGAAAAGCGCTTAGCGATGGTATCTGCGGGCAGAATGGGTGCACCCGAGGAAATTGCCCACACGGCGCTGTTTTTACTGTCGGAGCAGGCGAGCTACATCACCGGCTGCGATATCCTTGTAGACGGCGGATTTATCGGTAACGTGCAGGCGCTCCAGCGCTAGCTAGCCAGCGAGTCGCTTCTGCACCAACTCCTTTAGCTGCCCTCGCTGGATTTTGTTGCTGCCCGTCATGGGCAGCTCCGCATCCGTGAAGAACAGCACGCGCCGGGGTACTTTGTAGCTCGCGAGCGTTTGTTTCGCAAAGGCTTGAACCGATGCCTCATCGGGTGTTGTGCCAGCTCGAGCGATCACACAAGAAACGACCAGCTCACCGAGTGACGCATCGGGGATACCCACCGTGAATACTGCCTGCAAATCGGGATGGTTCGCAATCACCGCGTCGACCTCCTGCGGTGACACATTTGCACCTCCGGTCTTAATTATATCGCTCAAGCGCCCTTTCCAGTAAAGGTGTCCGCTCTCCGTTATATAGCCCGCATCCGCGGTATGGAAAAAACCATCACCATCGACGGTGTCTTCCAAAGGTACTTTCAAATAGCCTTTAAATAGAGTCGGGCCCTTAACCACAATCTCGCCGGTCTCACCAATCGGCAAAACCTCTCCCGTAGTCGGTTCAATAATGCGCACCGTATTCCCACCCAAGATCGGACCAAAACTACCTAACGTATTGTCACTACCAGACACGCCCGATACGAAGGTGAAAGTCTCTGTCGCGCCGTAGCCATTCGGCTCGCGCCAGTCGGTATCGACGGTCGGGTGAGTCGCTAGAGGGCCGTTTTTATCCACGTAGGTCAGCGACGACAGGTCAGCACCCACCCATAGCGGGCTTTCCATCAATTTGGTGTACTGGTGGGGCCAAGCGAACACGTAATTCACCCTTTCAGCCTGGAGCAGCTCTACAGCCTCATCCGGCTGAAAAAAACGCTGCAAGACCAAACAGCCACCCACACCGAAAGCGCTGCCGATAGCGAAAGCGAAATTACCCGACCAGAAAAATCCGTTGGCACTCCAGCAGCGTGTTCCCGGCGCAAGCTCATTCCAAATCGAAGCGCGCCACAGCTGCAAGCAGGCGGCACGATTCGATTGCAAGATCGCTTTAGGTTGTGCAGTCGAACCCGATGAGAAGAAAATTAAACCGTCGTCGACCGGACTTACGCTGCCCGAGCAGCCCGACAGCAAGGCGTCGCTCACAGACGAACCCTCGGCAATAAACGCGTCCAAGCCTTGAACACCCAACTCTGCGCCATCAACGCTGACGACACGGCGCAGGAAGGGCAAATTGGCATCATGGATGGACCCCGGCTCAGCACCAGCCAGATTTGGGCACAGCTCAGCAAGCTCTTCAACGAAGTGCTTACCCGCGACCCCCCGCTCGAGGATTAAGGTATCGACATCAGCGATTTTTAACTGATGCTCGATTTCGGATTGCGTTGAAAAGGTGTTCATCGCCACGGCGATGGCACCGGCAAGCGAGGCACCAAAGGAAGCGAATATCCACTCGGGTCGGTTCGACATCAATATCCCTACGCGACTTCCTTTGCGAGACCCTGTGGCGATCAAGGCCTTAGCATAGGCGGCTGACTCCGCGTAGACCTCGGCAAAGGTCCACTGCAGCCGGACCCCGTTTAGATCGCGCCAACAGAGCGCTTCGTTATCGGGATAACGCTCAGCGACTTCGCTAATAAAGCCGGCCAAGGTGAGAGCCCCGAGCCCCTGCTCGTCAGCCAATGTGGTTCCCGATACCTGCGATAAGGCCGTCATTTCTAATGCTCCTGTGATTTTATTGTCTAAGATATACGCTACCCAGCGTACACCGAACCCCAAATGGGGCTTCCTCTTGTCTCGCGGATAGAGTGTATTTGTCTGCCATCGATGTCTCTAACATCGAACTCTGCAGCGAGTTCCGCGGTGATGTAAGTCCCCCCCGAGTAGCGTTGCATATCGGAATCACTTGCCAACGCCGCAATCACACGGCCGGGAAACTCCGGCGAGCACGCATCTTTAATCTGCGTGGAGGCACCGTCTTTCAAACTGGGAATATTTTTTAAATTGCGCTCGGCGCGTTCGGTCATCGTCAGGCCCTGCCAGAGTGATATCGAGGTAATGCCTGAATCTTTTAGCTCTACCGCCATATCGTGCGCCATTCTGTCGGCCGCCGTTTTGCAGGTGCCAAAAATAACGCCGTAGGTGTAGCTCACACCGGTATAACCCGAGATAGCAACTATCAAGCCACTGCCTTGAGGCGCCATAATTTGAGCAGCGTGCCAAGCGGCCACATAATTAGAGCGGACGCCTACCTCCATCATATGCCAGTCCGACAGTGGCTTTTCCCAGAAAGGCTCTGGGTCAGTCAAATTATCGGGCAAGGCGAAGGCGTTATTGACCAGAATATCGAGACGCCCCTGCTCCGCCTTTACTTGCGCAAATAGGGCAGCCACCTGCTCGTCTTGCCCGTGATCAACTACCACCGCGATAGCTCTTCCGCCACGTCGCTCGCACTCACGCGCCGTCTCGGCAACGGTTCCCGGCAAATCGCTCATATCGGGCGCAACTGTGCGTCCAGTAACATAAACCGTGACTCCCTCTTCGGCCAAGGCTAAAGCAATACCTTTACCAATACCTCGGCTTGCCCCCGTAACCACCGCAACCTTTCCGCTGAGAACCCCCATATCACATCAGCCCTTAAAAAATTGATCGCTAAAATCGCCATCGACTTCACTTCGGCCAACGTAATGCTCTGCCGTAAATGGCAGACCCATGACGCCCTGAGACCAGTCGACCGCCTGACCGTAATCGCTGAACCAATCGTAAAGTAGCGTGCGCTTAACCACTTTCCAGTCACCGTCGATTTTTTCTACCACATCGAGGTAACGACCACCGATCGCGGTATCGCGATGCTCAGTGCCAGTATCCACACGATGATAGGACGACACGTAGGTCTCGGCTCTCGCGCGCGAGTCGGAATCTAATACCACCAGCGTCTGCCCCAGTGTGTGTTGCGTCACAGGCAGGCTGGGATCACCCGGTACAACCCAGGTTATGTAGTCACTGAACCGGCCGCTGAAAACGCCCATATCTATTATCGATTCGGGCATAAAGCACTGCGCTAGTAGAGCACCATCTCGACGATCCTCTGCTCGCGCGATCTGCGCAATACGCTCCTGTATTTTTGCTTTTTCTAACCAAATTGAAAGTTCATCCAATGAATTTGACATGCTTTATTGCTCCTGTGTCAGACGGGTTGCCAGATAGGCGCTCCGCGCTCGACCCTCAGCGAGGGGATCACGCGACCATCGATATCGGTAAGTTCGTAACGCTCAGCAAGCTCGGCACTGATATGCGTCCCGCCAGATAACGTCATGATTTCCGAGTCAGCCAGCATGGCGGCGATAACTCGCCCGGGAAACTCCACCGAACTCCCCACCCGGCTGTTCAGGTTAGAGGCCATACCCTCAACTCGCTCAAGGTTGCGTAAAGCCAACTCGGTAAAAGTAAAGCCTTGCCACAGTGAGATCGATGCCACATTGAAGGGCTTGAGCTCAATGGCCATATCGCGAGCCATTCGATCGGTTGCGGCCTTCGTCGTGCCAAAGACGGTGTTGTAGGTAAAGGTTCGTCCGACGTAGCCTGAAATAGCGACGATAAGGCCAAAGCCTTGGGAAACCATAATTTTCGCTGCCTCACGTGACGCAACGAATGCAGAGCGAACGCCAATATCGAACATATCCCAATTGGATAAAGGCTTTTGCCAAAACCCCCCGGGCTGCACAATTTCCTCGGGGATGGAAATGGCATTATTGACCAATAAATCGAGGCGGCCTTGCTCGCCACGAATGCGCTCAAATAAGGCTTCAACCTCACGGTCACAAGCGTGATCCACCTGCACGGCAATACCTCGCCCACCACGCTCACTGCATTCCTGTGCGGTGCGATCAATCGACAGGGCTTGCGGGTCAGTATTACTCTGACATCGGGTCCGCCCAGTGACATAAACGGTGGCGCCCTGTTCGGCCAAAACCAAGGCAATTCCCCTGCCCATCCCCCTGCTCGCACCGCTTACCAACGCAATTTTTCCGGTCAGTTTACCCATACGCCTTAGCCATATTATTTTGTCAACTTGAGGTTACCCTGAGCACCAAATTTGGTCAACAGTGATGTACAGTTAAATAGGGCTGAGGGGCTCAATCGCCAACACGAAGGCGACGGAGCAAAAAGATAGCTCAACAAAAGTTAATTAGGCTAGACCCACTGAGCTCATCGACATCGCGTGCTGAAAACGGTCGGCCGGATGATAATTAACGACAATCTGAAGGCATTTATCGTTTGCGGTTAGATAGGAGCGGCGAACGACCAGCGCGGGGCTACCCTCAGAGACGACGAGCTTACCGATGAGATTGCGCGGTAGTAACATTGCCGATATCGTCTGATCAACGCGCGACACACGCTCACCCGACAACTCCTCGACCAAATTGAATATAGGTCCCGCAAACTTGGACACCAAACGCCCCGCCGAAGCGTAATCTCGGTGTATGTAGTACTCCGTCCAGCTCAAAGGAAGACTATCTTGCTTACGAAAGCGTTTTCCGCTCACCCGCAACCAAGACTCACCGGATCGACCCAGCAGTTTGGTGAGCTGCTCATCGGAGACCACCATCTCAATCGCTTCAATGTCAAAACGCGTATCCGCCGAGAAGGTCGAAAGGTCGTTCATAGTCATCATGTGATGAACATCCGTCGCGGCACCCGTCGAGGGGACTACGACGGTGCCAGATCCTCGTTTTGAGGTGACCAAACCATCTCGCCTGAGCAAACGAAGTGCCTCTCTCACAGTATGGCGACTCACCTGAAACTCGAGGCAAAGCTGCTCTTCGGTGGGCAACAAAGTACCCACCGGAAACGCACCGCTTACAATGCGCGACCGGAGCTTTTGAGCCACCCTTTGGTAAAGAGGCCCACTTTCATCCTGCATGGTTAACCGCCAATAACACCCTTGTTTTTTAGCTCTTTAATTGCATCGTCATCATAACCCAGAATCTCGCCCAATATCTCCCGACAATGCTCATTCAAGACCGGCGGTGCCGAGGGCGGAGGCGGGTTTTCACCGACAAAGCGGTAGGGGCGGTTCACTATTGGAATCGTACCGAGTGTCGCGTGTTCAACCTCTACGACCATTTCCCGAGCCTGGACTTGAGGCTGAGCGAGGGCTTGAGACACACTTAATACGGGTGCATTGGGCACTTCAAACTCGGTTAAACGATCCGCCAGCTCAGATAGGTCTTGCGTCTGGGTCTTCTGACTAATCAGCTGATTTACCGCCGCACGGTTACGCTTGCGCGCTTCCGTGCTGCCGAATCGTTCGTCCTCAATGAATTCCTCAAGCTCCAACGCCCGACAAATTCGACCCCAGAATGCGTTGGTCAGGCAGGCAATCATAATCTCGCCATCCCGAGCGGGAAAGGACCCATAAGGCACCAGGTTGGGGTGCTGGTTTCCTTGAGGAAGAGGATCGTCGCCGTTGAAAAAGGCAAGCTGCGCGATATAGCCCAGCTGCCCGATTAATCCATCAAGCAAGCTAATATCGATGTGACGACCTTTACCCGTTGCATGTCGCTCGTGCAGTGCGCCCAAAATGGCGATGGGGCCCGTTATGCCACCAACCAGATCCCCCATAGGCAGACCCAGCTTAACTGGACTCCGGCCGCTCTCGCCGTTGACACTCAATACGCCGGACAAGGCCTGCGAAATAATATCAAACGAGGGTCGATCTTTCAGAGGCCCAGTCATGCCATAGCCCGAAATTGAGCAGTAGATTAGCCCTGGGTTAATAGCACTCAGATGCGCATAAGATAAGCCCAGCTTGTCCATGACACCTGGGCGAAAGTTTTCAATAAGGATATCGCTCTTTTGCACCAACTCCTCGACCAATCGCCGCCCAGCGTCGGTTTTGAGATCAATGACGATACTTTTTTTGCCACGATTTATAGCGATAAAGTAGTGGCTCTCGCCCTCTCGGTGCGGCGGAAAAGTGCGGGTGTCATCCCCTGCACCAGGAGGCTCAATTTTGATAACCTCCGCCCCCAGATCGGCAAGCGCAAGAGAGGCGGCCGGGCCCGCGAGCACTCTCGTAAAGTCAAGCACTCGAAGACCAGCCAAAGGCCCACACCAAGCGTTCTCTGACATAATGCGGCCTTTGCTTTTATCTAGCCTCTGCTGGGCAATTCGACGATAGAGTAACCCCGTGCCGATAATTCACCACGGTGCGTCTCGGCTCGCTGTTCGATCTCTACCAGCTTCTTGCCGCCTTCTTCGAATTTACGGCTGACACGCCCATCGATGAAGATGACATCGCCATCGGGATTGTGGCGACGGATCTCGCATTTACTTTTACGCAAAAATCCATCATCGCCCATCCAGTTAGTGGCGTGATGGGTTAACCATGAGCATCGCTCCGGGCCATAGTCGTACGCGCCGGGCGCACCTACTTCTAGGGCGAAATCTTCATCCCAATGCACGCGCTCAGGGCAATCGGGCACGTTGAAACGATTCTTAATTCCGGTACCAGGGTGTTTCTTTTGCATTTCGTAGGCGAGCTTATTAGCGCGAATATATAGGCCGCCCCAACCTTGCGCGTAGCAAATGAAACCGGTAACCGTCATGGGACCTTTCATCATGCGCTGCAGCTCTTCGCCTTCCTGCACGTCTTCCCAATAGCGTGGCGTGGAGCCACGAATCTCTTCGTTGTCGTAGAGCTTGCTCCACTCGGCCAACTGCTCGTCGCTGTGCTGCTCAACCAAACCGCGAACTTCGGTGTATTTGGTGCCGCGCTCACGCGCTTCGTCGCGATCGGTTCTGAATACCCAGCTGTCTGCATCGGCAACCAAATCGCCGTCTTGGTTATAAAAATCGACGTGGTAGATTTGCTGGAAGGAGCGGCCTGCGAATCGGGTTTGGTGTTCAATCAAGTCTTTTAAATACGCTTCGGTGTGAATCACATCGTTACGCTTAACCGGCTTGTGCCAATTCCAATCCGAGCCCGCCCACATAGCGTGTACGCCCGACAGACCACCGCAGTAACCCGAAATAATACGGCTGGTGCTGAACATGAAGCTCGGCAGTGCAATGATGTCGCCGTACTTCGTGTTCTTGGCGTATTCAGGATCACACCACAGTGGATTGTTATCACCAATACCATGTGCGTAATGACGAATCGCATCGCGCGTCGCCTCGTAGTTCCATGGTTCAATTGTGTTGGTGATCTTAACCCCAATGCGCTCGCGCAAGCTGGCCAAGCCTTCTTCGGTTATTTTTGGAAACTTATTCTCTGACATAACGTTCAACTCCCTTTTTAGGCTAATTAGATGATTCTCTCGCCGCGGCCGCCTCGCGATCGCGCAATACTTTTCGGTGCACCTTACCTGCAGGTGTTTTAGGTAACTCACTCACGATCTCGATGATCCTGGGAAACTCATGTTGGCTTAATCGCATGCGGGTGAATTCTTGAAGCTCTTTGGCAAACTCATCGCTATACGAGCGATTCGAGGTAATAAAGGCCTTAACAACCTGACCACGTGTTGGATCCGGCACACCGATCACCGCGGCCTCAAGCACATCATTGTGCTTGAGCAGAGTGTTTTCGATCTCGACTGCGCTCATCGTCCAGCCGGCCGAGATAATCACATCATCGGCTCTGCCGCAGTGGTAGAAATAGCCGTCCTCATCGATCTTGGCTCGATCTTTCGTTGAGAGCCAACCATCGCGCCGCCACAACATCAACTCTCCAATCTCACCAGGATCTGTTGGCGTGCCATCAGGGCGC
>Ga0181598_1002662_pt1 | contig 15988 bp, 10 predicted proteins | sample 041ome_4_FD_153295 | JGI IMG/M metagenome (GOLD analysis project Ga0181598, IMG submission 153295) | Coastal salt marsh microbial communities from the Groves Creek Marsh, Skidaway Island, Georgia - 041404US metaG (spades assembly) | ecosystem: Environmental > Aquatic > Marine > Intertidal zone >... | reverse complement strand
TTACGTCGCGCGAGAAGACACCCAACGCGAGAGAAAGAGAGAAGGAGAGAGAGAGGTCTCTTTTCGTCTCGTCTCTGCGCGAGAAGACACAATATATAATGATTACCTGGTCGAATAATTCCGCCCCGTTCGTTGCGAGACAAAACGCGTCGATCAATTTGCTCGCGAGCTCGCACCGTCGATCGGACGTGACGACGTCGTACTCCACGTTCGGGAAGTACACGTGCCAATCGAGAGGGGGGAGAGCACTGTCTCGAGGTGTGCATCGGGAGTGAGTTTGGTTGTTGCGATGCGATTCGTCGTCGCCCCGGAGTTGGTGGTGTTCCTCCATTTTTGTACTACCGTGTGCAAAACGAGAGTGAAAAATGTGAAGATTATGCGAGCGGATGTGGTTTATATTTAAACTATTTCTAAATGAACTATCTATTGCTCTCCTAATCCGACCGGTTGGTAGAACTCGTCGTATAACGTTCCGTCGTCGTATCGCCATTCGATTGGGAGAGGACAGTTGTTGTCGAGGAGGTATTGTACACATTCGGTTTGGTTTTCCTCGTGCGCGGAGCGTATGGCGTCCTCGTCCCAAGGCGCTTTGGCGGTTTCGTGTAAGTACTTCAAACAGTCTAATTGACCCTTATTGGCCGCCCACAGACACACCCATTCGTCAAATTCATCATACTTACGATCAACAAGATATTCGAGTATGTGAAGATGACCACTTTCAGCCGCCCCAGCGGCAGTTTCCGAATCCCAAGGCGCTTTGACTTCTTCGCGTAAGTATTTGAGTACCTCGAGATCACCGTTTCCGGCAGCTTCTGCACACGCCATCTCATCGATAGGACACTCATTTGTAACGCAATACTTTACCATTTCCAGATTACCTTGTCCTGCGGCCATATTAATCGTCTCTTCATCCCACTCACACTTTTTCTCTTCTCTCGCCCACTTGAGCAACTCGAGTTTATTCGTGGAAGCAACTTCCCAGCAGAAATATGTTTCGTCTTTCAAGAGACTCGGCCACAACGATTTATGCTCCCACGCAAACTCCAAAGTCGATATCGACGACATCTCTCCAATATAAAACTTCTTTTTTAAATCTTTCGCGCGAGATGATCTCTTAATCAACTTTCTCGTCTCCGTATTCACCTCGTAAAAGAATTTAAGATCGGTCGCATTCAACCTCGGGAGAATATGTTTGAAACAAATATCGTCCCACTTCACGACCACATCCCACAAAGAATCTCTCTGACTGACCTCCATCTTCCGCATTCTCGTCACGGCGCCTTCCCCAGAAGACGACGCGATCCTTTGTGTGTTGTTCTTACGCGTGTTCTCTCTCATTATAACACACAACAAAGAGCTCTCTTTCTGAGGAAGATGTTTGAATTTTCCCTGCACAAAACAAAAACTTCCCTGTTGCGCAGAAACCCGCAAAACCGAAGAAGAAAACACGCCGCAGAGTACGTAAAACAATGACCGTGATATGTATCGGAGGATGCTGCGTCCCGCTCGAATCTCTCCTCCCGTTCCTCTTGCTCTCTGTATCTAAATACGGAAAGAAACTGATGCACTTCGTTTGGGAGAAGGTGCCAATCGTTGAAAAGGTCCCGCTGATTGGTTCCAAGTTCGTTCCGCCGATGGAACTCGCGAAACGGAGGAAAAAAGAGAGAAACGAAGAAAAGGAATCTTGAGATGATTTCGTGTGTTTTACGGACGAGTTCGATGAGGACGAGAGATTTCTTCCTCTCTCGGGGTCGTCCAAGAGCAAATGATGCACAGAAATGAACTTTGGAGATGCTTTCTTGCGCGGGCGCACCGATAAGAAACGTCCTCGGACGAGAGGACAAGTGTAGCGAGTAGAGATAGATTAAGACAAAGAATAGAACGAGAGAAAACAAAAAACGAACAGATTTGGAAATAGCAGCAGCGTTTAAGCGTAACGTAACGTATAAAAAACCAACGCGTACACGTCTCATCATGACAACGCTCGCCTCGTTTGGCAAGCTTTTCGGGCGTGCACGCGCGTGACTTTTCGAGTTTGAATGGCTTCGAGTCACAAATTGGGCCTTCGACGTGTCACGCACAAGCGCGAAAACTCGCTTATTCCGTGCTACTCGGAACAGCAAAGCGTTTCGCGCCCGCGGAGGACAAAACGTCGACAATATACTTTCGGTTTCTTGAACTCATTTTGACGCAAGTAAAAAAACCTTCTTAAAAGCATATTCTCCGCTCGATGAGGATGTAATCATCATCTCGCGGGAAATAGTGTGTTTAAATCTAAAATCGCATTCTCTCTCTCGTTGTTGTCTACTCTCTTTTTCCTCTCTCTTTAACTCTCTGCTAACTAAACGCGTTTACTCTTGTTTAATCAGCCATTTCGGCGTCCTCGGTCGCCGCCGACCCTTTTCTCGCCAAAATCGCCTTTCTCGATTTGTCCATCTTCAACTTGGTGATGACACACTTGGACGGGTCGATGCCGACTTGCACGGAAGCGCCTGTGATTTGTTTTAATAATATCAATCGATTCAATCGTTAGTGTTATTACACATGTATAGTCTTGTTTAATAGAAAGAGAAACGATAAAGACGACGACGATTTGAGACAAAACTGACCCTAGAAGAAAACGAGATGAAAGCGGATTCAATAAACGTACCATTAACTTTATCCCTCGTCACCTTATCCACGTGAATCACCCACTTCTTCCTGTACACTTGCACAACCTTCCCTTCTTTCCCTTTGAACGACCCTCGAACGATTCTCACTTCGTCTTCTTTCCTCACCGGAATCGATCGGCAGTTGTGTTGCTTCTTCAACTCTTGGCTCAAGGATGCGGACATGATTTTACGCCTCTCGCTGGACGGCGCGGTGAAGTGCGCTTTGCGCGATTTGCGGCGAGAGGAGGACACGTTTGGGTTGAATTTCATCGTTAGCGTCTATTCGTGTGCTTTATTCTCGTTCTATAAATTCGCAACGAATCGTAGTCTGTAGTATTATATAAACACTCTTTCCGTGCGCGTATAGTTGTACAGACGATGGACGAGAGAAACGGAGAAGAGAAAAGAGCTCTTGGCTCTTATTAGGGTTGGACACCCTAAGCAAAAAAAAAGAAGGAAAAATCGCACGTCTGAAAAATTACATCAAAAGCAGTTACCGCTCGTTGTTGTTGTTGTTGTCGTGAAGAAAAGAGAAGGAAAGAGAGAGAGAGAGTAAATTATGGTGCGACAGGAAACACCCGTCCCTTTTTCTTGTTATTATTTTATTCTGTGCCTTTTTTATTACTCGCTTTTGTTGCAACTACTACTACTACTACTAAATTCGATTGCGTGATGACTCATCGTCTCGGATTCTCTTTTGTTGCGCTTTTAAGACGACGACCCGGTTCGGGCGTCGTCTTCTTCGTCTTCTCTCCGTTGTTCTTTCTCTCTGCGTTTCGCCGCCGCTGACCAAAACCACTTTGTTTCTTCTTCTTTGTCTTCTCATTCGGCACCGAAACAGGCTTCTTCTTCGTCTCAAAATTCGTTCGTTACGTACAGAGATGAAAAGAAGGAAACTTCGCTCGACGCGGTTCCAGTCTTCTCGAAAGGAGAAACCGTCTACCGAAACGCATCACATAAAGACAAACTTTTAACCGGATTTCCGTTTCCCGACGACGATTGCAAAACGCTCGGGGATATCTGGGAATCCGCGTTTAAGAAGTATCCAAACAGGCCTCTCTTAGGAACGCGCTCGATGGACGAACGTACCGGACACCCGGGGAAGTACGAGTTCAACACGTACGGAGATTTTGAGCTCGTTCGGACAAAAATAGCGGCTGGGATAACCGCGTTAGGGTGCACGTCCTCGCAGACGTTTGGTTTGTATTCGATTAACCAACCGGAGTGGGTGGCGTGCGAGGCGGCGTGTACGAGGCAGAATATCGTGTCCGTGCCTTTGTACGATACGTTAGGACCGGACGCGGTGGAGTATATTTTAAACCACGCGGAGTGCGTCGGAGTGGCGTGTTCGAAGGTGGTTTTGCACACGCTTTTGAACGTCATTCACAGGTGCGAGACGGTGAAATTCGTCATCGTGTACGGGAACGAAAACGGACCGCCCGGGGCGATTCCGGCGAAAACAGCCAACGGGAGGGTGACGATTAAAACTTTCGAGGAGGTGTTGATTTTAGGAAGCGCGAAACCAGTCGCGCCAGTGAGAGCGCACGAAAACGACGTGGCGACGATTTGTTACACGAGTGGTACCACTGGGGACCCGAAAGGCGTCGTGTTGACGCACTTGAATTTATGCTCCAACGCCGCCGGGTACTCGTACGATTTGAATATCGGGATCGGGGATATTCACGTGTCGTATTTACCTTTGGCGCACATTTACGAACGGGTAACGTTTATGGTGTGCGTTATGGGCGGTGCTGCGGTTGGATTCTATCGCGGCGACGTGCTCGGATTATTGGACGACGTGCAAGCGTTGAAGCCGACTATTTTTTGTTCCGTCCCGAGACTGTGGAATAGAATTTACGATAAAGTGAACGCCGGCGTCGCGGAAGGATCGCCAATCGCTCGGATGTTGTTCGCAAAAGCCTACGCGAGTAAGAAATACGCGTTTGAAAACGGCAAACCTCCGAATCCGTTTTGGGAAAAACTCGTGTTTTCAAAACTGAAAGCGAAATTGGGAGGTCGCGTGCGATACATGTCCTCTGGATCCGCACCCATCGGTGGTCACGTCATTGAGTTCTTGCGGATATGTTTTGGCGCGGTCGTTTTTGAAGGTTACGGGATGACGGAATCCGCGTGCGTCATTTCCAAAACGAACGAACGAGATTTCTCTACTGGTCACGTCGGCGCGCCGGCGCCGTGTTGCGAGATCAAACTCGACGACGTTCCCGAGATGAATTATAGGAAAAGCGATAAACCGTACCCACGAGGCGAGGTGTGCGTGAGAGGTCCATCAGTTTTTGCCGGCTACTTTAAATCGCACGAGCAAACGCGAGAGTGTTTGGACGAAGTTAACGGGTGGTTGAAAACCGGCGACATCGGGATGATGTTACCCGGCGGTCGGTTAAAAATTATCGATCGTAAGAAGAACATTTTCAAATTGGCGCAAGGCGAATACGTCGCGCCGGAAAAGATTGAAGCCGCGTACGGTCGGTCGCCGTTAGTTGCGCAATCATTCGTGTACGGCGATTCGTTGCAAGCGAGCTTAGTTGCCATTGTCGTCCCAGATGAGGAAGTTCTAGCGCAATACGCGAAAGCGAATGGATTGATGAAAGGCGGCGGCGCGCCGACGCTGAGAGACATGTGCGAGAACGAAGCGATTAAAAGAGCCGTGTTCAATTCCATGAATAAGGCTGCGAACGAATCAAAGTTGAAAGGATTTGAACGCGCGAAACGGATTCACTTACACGGCGAGTTATTTTCCGTGGAGAATGGATTGATGACGCCAACGTTTAAGTTGAAACGACCGCAAGCGAAGGAGGCGTTTTTACCAGTCATCGAAGCGATGTACGAAAGTTTGCGGTAATTTGTAATTTCTAATAATCTATCTATCTATCTATCTATCGTTCCCAAGCCTTCTTCTCGCCCATCCCTCCGTGAATGGTATACGCGCTGCTAAAATCTTTGGAAAAATCAAACACTTCCCATCGGCTCGCCGGAAAAATGTGTTTGTTCTTATCATACCAAGAACGGTGGAAAATCTTTCCCGGATGGGAATCTTCCTTCTCAACCGTCGCGTCTGCAACTACCCTCACGTCTTCCTTATCGTCGAAACGAAACAGCGGTCCAGATTTTCCTCTCGCTTTCCTCGAGATGAGCTCGTAAAACGTCAACTCGTGCGGAATGATGCAATCTTCCTTCACGTACATCATGCTCTCCGGGCCTAATTTACTCAACTCGCGAAACTCATCCTCTAAATCCTTCATCGCAATTTTCAAAAAAGTCCTCACCGTATCTTTCTGCTTCACCGTCACAAACCTCCTCCCACCTCCTCCGGACCAGTAACTAAACGTAACCGTCAAATTCTCCTCCATCTGTTTCTCTCGCTTCTCCAAAAACTCTCTCGCGAGGTGTTCGCGCAACAGGCGCTCCTCTTTCACCACCTCGTTTTGCGCGTTCGGCACGTGAGATTTGTCCGCGTCTGGGTTCATCCCCACGCATTTCTTCTTCTTTACCTTCTTCTCTTCCTCTTGCTCTTCCTCTTCCTCCTCTTCTCCGTCGTCGTTAAAACTGAGTAAATTTTTCTCTTTTTTCTTCCTCTCTTTTTCTTTCTTTTTCTCTCGTTCTCGTTTTTCTCGTTTCACGTCTTCTTTCCTCTTCCGTTCTGCGTCCAACGTCGCTCTGACTTTCTCTTGCTTTTCGGCGTACTCTTCTCGGGTGAGAAGGCCCACGGATTGGTTGGCGAACGCTTTTTCCTCTTCCACGGTCGAGGAGCCTCGAAAACCAACCAGGGAAGAGCGGTTGTTGAAGCCGCCAGCGGTGGGAGGAGGCGCCCCGGGGACACCAACGCCGCTCGATGATTTTCGCATTTCGAGCTCTTTCACGCGCTCGTCGCGCTCTTCTTGCAATCGCCGGGCTCTTTGCTGCGCCTCGAAACCGCCGACGTAACCGTCTAAACCCATTTTGGTGGTAGTTTTATGAACGAGCGCACAGAGAGAGAGAGAGAGAGAAAGAGTTTGGTAGTATTAAATTATGGCGAATTTGAACAGGACTTGCTAAAGTTGTTACTAAAAAAATGCAAACGCCGACGACTAAACTTGACTAATAAAGAGAGCAGAAACGACGAAAACATCATCGATCGTCATCTTCGAGCGCGCTTCCGTCCTCCTCCTCTGCCTCCCATGAGACCAGCGGGAGGGGACTCGGCTCTGTTTCTCTGACCTCGTCCGCCGCCGCGTCCTCCTCGCGCGGAGGGAACTTTCGTTGGGACGGCGGCGGCTACACGCTTTGCCGCCATCATCGTCGGCGGTGAGTTCGGTCGCTCTCTCGTCGTCGTCGTCGTCGGTGGACTATTATTATTACTATTCTCGTTGTTTTTCCTAAAGGCGGCGGTAGGTGCGGTGGAGGAGGTTGGCTGCTGCTTCGCGCCGCTCAGCTTCGCCTTCATTTGCTGCTGCATCATCAACAGTTTCATCTTTTGTTGCTGCTGCAGCGCGTTCAACTGCGCCTGCGTCGTCGACATCACTACCGGTGGTGCGCCTTGTCCTCCTCCTCCTTTCGTCGGCACCGGACCTTTCCACGCCGTATCTGGCGGCGGCCCGAGCGGCGCACGCGGCATCATCATCGTACTCCCGCCGATACCGCCGCTCGCCGAGTGAGCGGTAACCACCGGAGCGAGCGTCACCACGCACGCTTTCCCATCTATCGCCCTTTTATTCAAATTCTCCGCGCACAGTAACGCCGATTGCGAGCTCGTAAACTCCACGATCGCGCATCCTTTCGATTTCCCGTTTTTCTTTTCCGTGAAGAATTGGATGGATTTCGTGATGCCGAATTCGCTCGCCAACTGTTCTATTTGCTTGTCCGACGTCCACCACGTTAAGTTTGCTACGTATACCGATTTACTCTTCTTACTCTCTTCCTCTTCGTTGTTGTTGTCTTTTTCCTCCTCTTCCTTCTTCTTCTTCTTGTTCCTTTCATCTCCAACATCTTCATCCTTTTTGTCTGCATCATCAGCGTTTCCATCATCATCATTCCGATCAATCGTTGTTGTTGTTGTTGTTGTCGTTTGCACTTTCTTTATCGTCTCTTTCTCCTCGTCGTCGGAATCTCCGACGTCGCCGTAGAGCAACGCGTCCTCGTCCTCTTCTTTCGTCGTCATTATTATTATTTCAAAACGAGATGAGATTGTTCTTCTTCTTCTTCTTCTTCTTCTCGCAAAGTTTATGTGTGCGTGTGTGCTTTAGTAATGCGGACGACAGACAAAAATCGAAGTGTTTCGAAACGGTCGCTTTTCCTTTCCTTCAAAAAAAAAAAGAAATCGCATTTATTATTCGCGCGTTTAAAGAATCAGAGAGCACAAAACGACGCGAAAGCATGGAGTCTTCTTCTTCTGCTGCTGCTGCTACTGCTTGTGATACTCTCGGGGTGAGGACGAGAGCGCAGAAAAGGCGGATGGGCGAGAGAGACGTGTGGGATTTGATCGTGAATAACGACGACATTTGTTTCAAACACATTCTTCCGAGATTGAATAGGACGGATGTGAAATTCTTGTACGGAGTGAATAGTGAAACGAAAAAGTTGATTAAGAGATCATCTCGCAAGGGGGAGTTGAAAGAGAAGTTTAAAGTGAGACAGATGTCGTCGATATCGACTTTGGAGTTAGCGTGGGAGAACAAATCGTTGTGGTCGAGTTACTGGACAGATGAAGAAAAATCTTTCTGCTGGAGAGTTGCTGAAACGAATAAACTCGAGTTGCTCAAGTGGGCGCGAGAGGAGAAAGAGTGTAAGTGGGATCAAATGACGATTAATGCGGCCGCAGAACAAGGCAATATGGAAATGGTAAAGTATTGCGTTGCAAATGAGTGTCCTATCGATGAGATGGCGTGTGCATGTGCTGCCCAAAACGGTCATCTCGAGGTACTCAAATACTTACACGAAGAAGCGAAAGCGCCTTGGGGTTCTGATACTGCGGCAGGGGCGGCTTTAAATGGTCATCTTCACATACTCGAATATCTTGTTGAGCGTAAGTATGATCAATTTGACGAAATTGCGTGTTTTTGGGCAGCCATGGACGGCCACTTGGACTGTTTGAAGTACTTGCACGAAACCGCCAAAGCGCCTTGGGACGAGGACGCCGTTCGAGTCGCTCGCGAGAACTACCACCCCGAATGTGTACAATACTGCCTCGACAACGACTGTCCTCTCCCACCCGGTTGGCGATACGAAGATGGAGAGTTATACGTATCAGAATCAGAATCAGAATCAGAATCAGAATCAGAGAATTCCATTTGGTAAACGTACACGTCCTAAAGCTGCCGCACCCTTGTAATTGAAAGCGAAGCTACAACCCTAAATCATGAGCGTTTGAATCGTCGTCGTTCGAATTGCACTCCTCATAACTTGTTGTTATAGTTATTATATAACACACACCCCACGCGTATTATATATAATGGGCGGCAACAAAACAATCCGTCGATGCGCGACGACGTCGTTCTCCCCGACCTCGACTTTAATCGCCTGCGGAACCGTCGCCGGCGCGATGGACGATTCCTTCTCCACGACGGCAAGTTTAGAGGTGTTCTCGGTGGATCATTCGAACGCTTCTTCTTTTGATTCTTCTTCTTCGAACACGAACGAATGCGAAATGGTCGGGACGGGCGTTTCGGTGACCGAACGGTTCCACAGATTGTGCTGGGGCGATCAAGTGAGCGAGCGGTTACCGGCGGGGATTTTAGCCGGCGGTTTAGCGGACGGGACGGTGCAATTGTACGATCCGAACGCGATGATGATGCAGAAGAAACAAAAGAAAAGAGAGGAGAACGAGGAGAACGGTGCATCATTTTTCGGGGCAAATCACGAGGACTTACCCGCGGCGAATTCAGTGTCCGGGTGCGTGTTGACGACGTTGCAAAACGCGCACGCTGGGGCGGTGAGAGGATTAGACTTTAATCCGTTTAGCTCAAACTTGTTAGCGAGCGGCGGGCGAGACGGGGAGTTGAGCATTTGGGATATCAACGACCCGATGAAACCGAGCAAGTATCCAGCGCTGGTGAGTGGACCGAGTGGACCGCATACCGGGGAAATCGCGCAGATTCAGTGGAATACGAAAGTGTCGCACATTTTGGCGAGTTGCGGGACGACGAGCGGGACGACCGTGGTCTGGGATTTGAAGAGGCAAAGACCGGTGATTTCGTTTGTAGATCCGCAGTCAAAGAGAAGATGTTCGGCGATTAGTTGGAATCCAGACGTGGCGACGCAGTTGATTGTGGCGAGCGATGACGATAGGTCGTGTTCGTTACAAGTGTGGGATTTGAGGAATAGCGTCGCGCCGACGAACGAGTTTGTCGGGCACACGAAAGGGGTTTTGTCCTTGGCTTGGTCGCCGCACGATGGGGATTTGTTGTTGTCGAGTGGTAAAGATAATAGGACTTTGGTGTGGGACGCGAAGGATGGCAGCGTTTTGGCGGAGTTTCCAGCGAGTTCCAATTGGAACTTTGACGCGCAGTGGTCGAAGAAAACCGCCGGGGAGATTTCCGCGGCAAGTTTTGATGGGACCATTAGCATTCACAATTTGAACGATTGCGGTAAGCAAAGCGCACATCAACACCAACATCAACAATACGGGCAAAATGGAACGCAACAGCAGCAACACCAACAACAACCGAGAGAGCCGATGCGTAAAGCGCCAAAGTGGATGAAACGCCCGGCGGGCGCCTCGTTTGGTTTTGGCGGTAAACTCGTCTCGTTCGGGTCCGATAATCCAGGTGTGGTTAAAATCACCACCGTGGACGTTTCGGACGAGCACGAGAGTAGAAGTGCGAGTGCTGGTGCGAGACATGGCACTTCTCTCGCGGGCGTTTCGGACGGCGGTGGTGACGCCGCGGAAGAAAACGACATCGACGCTGAATTTCAAGCGGCTATTAAATCAAACGATGAACAACAATTGAAAGCGTTGTGTGACGCGCGTTCGCAAAGCAAAGACCCGTCGATTTCTAGCGAAGATAAAGAAACGTGGGCGTTCATGTCGATTTTGTTTTCCGACGACGCTCGACGACGTATGTTGGAACATTTGAATTTTTCAGACGCGTTGAAGAACTTGGAACGCTCGAAACAAATGCGCTTGACCGAAGCCGCTTTAGAAAATGCAACTTTAAATGATGACACCGCAGGGACGTCGTCCTCGGGATTAGACGAACAATCGCAAATGGTTGCGCCGCCACCTCCTGTTGAAGACGAAAACGCGTTCTTTGACGGATTAGGGGAAGACGTGAAGAACCAATCCGGTTTAGCGTCGCCGCGAAAGTCAACCATACCTACGCCGCTCTCCCCGAAGCGAGAGACAAAACAAGAAAAAGTTGCACCCGTGTTGAAACGCGAACCGGCGGATAGAGAGATAGAGAGATGCCTCATCGTCGGCGATTACGATGGTGCAGTGGAAGCGTGCGAAAAAGCGGGTCGTTTCGCAGACGCGTTAGTTTTAGCCTCCTCCGCCGGTCCAGAACTTTGGCAAAGAGCACAAAAGCGTCACTTAGAGAGATCACCGCGACGGTATTTACAGTTCGCGGAGTCCATTGCCTCTGCGAATTTAGAAAAGCTTGTAGAATCGGAACCGATTACGAATTGGAGAGAGACTTTGGCGATATTGTGCACGTATTCGGACGCCAAGGCGTGGGATGATTTAAGTTTGAAACTCGCCGAGAAGTTACAAGCCGCAAACATGCCGCACGAGGCGTCTTTGTGCAGAGTATGTGCCGGTGATGTGGATAATGCCGTGAAGCACTGGTCCATGCGCGCTCGAGGGAGCGCGACGTCGTCCAAATTTACGAGCAAGAAGGCGCAGTGGCAGTTGCTCGAGAAGGCCATCGTGTTATCGCGCGCGGCAAACTTGAGTCAAGCGACGCCTGGGTTTGCGCGACTTTTGTCTTCCAGAGCGGAAAGTCTCGCGAGTTCGGGCAAGTTAAAGTCAGCGTTGGCGCTTTTGGATATGGCGCCAGGCGCTGGAATTAACGGTCGAGAAGACGCGGACATTGCGTTGTTGCGGGAAAGAATCGATCGCGCGTCCTCGGAGTCGAAAGCGGCGAGTAGTACTAGCGCTGGAGGGTACCACCAGCAGCCTCGTTCGAACGGGTATTCCCGTCAACCGCCACCGATGCAACCGTCCTCCTACGGCGGCGGTGGTGGGGTACCGCCCATGAACCCGATGATGAACACATCCTTCGCCGCTCCCCCGCCGCCGCAGCAGCAACAACAGCCGTTTCAACCGCCACCGAGCTACTCTGCCGCACCGCCTCCTCCGCCAACGCAGTTTACGCCTCCACCAGCTCCGGCTCAAATGTCTGCTCCGGCGATGCCACCACCGCCGACGAATCCGGACGCGAGCTTTTACGGCGCGCCTCCGCCCGTGCCGGCGTCTGCGCACTTGCCGCCGCAAGGCTCGGCGAATACGAGTTTTTACGCCCCGCCCTCCGTGCCGGGAGCACCTGGTGGTAGTACAAACTCATACGATCCGTACGGAGGAGGTGGTCGACGCGAATCTGAGGTGCCGAAACCGCCGCCGGTGACGTCGTTCGCTCCGAGCGAGATGGAATACGACGACGCCCCGGTGCAGAGCGCCTATTCTACCGGAGCGAGCGCGCCGCAGCACGGTGGTGGTGGTATGAATCAAAGCTTTCAGCAAATGACGCCACCAGCGCCAGGTATGGGGCAACAGTCCATGATGCCTCCGCCGCCAAAGCAAATGACTCCGCCGCCGAGTTACGCCGCTGGTCCGCCTCCGCCTATGCAGCAGCAGCAACAGCAGCAAAGCTATGCGCCACCGCCGCCGATGGCGTCGCAGCCACCACCTATGCAGCAACAAATGCAAGTGCCTCCTCCGATTTCGCAACCGCCCGCTGCTCCGACGCCAAGTTTCGATCCGTCACCGGTTATGGACGCGCCACCGGCGCCGAGTGTATCGCCTAGAAGTAGAGGTGGTCCGGCGGGCGGTGGACCTCCACCCGCGGCGGCGCCGCCGCCATCGTACTCGCCAGCCGCGGCGCCTCCACCGTCGTATTCTCCGGCACCTTCGGCTGCGCCACCACCGATGCAGCAGCAGCAATCGTTTCAGCAAGCTTCGCCGCCGCCCCAGCAACAGTTTCAACACCAAGCGCCACCACCTATGCAACAACAACAACAACAGCCACCGCAACACCACCAAGCGCTTTCGCCGCCTCAACAACAACAACAACAACAACATCAACAACAACCGCCTAGCCCGCGCCGTCCAGCCGGACCACCCGCTGACGTTACCCTTTCCACCGTGCAATCCTCCAACTGCTCTCCTTCCGGTGCGCAAATCTCTCAGTGCGTGAAAAAAATGCACGACGAGTGCTTCCAACAGCTCGCCTCCAACCCGGTGCGAAAGAAGGAGCTCGAAGACTGCTCCAAACGTCTCGGCCAACTCTGCTGGCGCTTAAACGAGAAGCAAGTCTCCGCAGCCGTGGAAGAAAAACTGATGAAACTCTGCGACGCCGCCTCTCGAGGCGACTGGGCCACCGCCAACTCCGTTCACGTGGAGATGACCACCCAACACTGGGACGAGTGCAGCGGCTTCTTGACGGCGTTGAAAAGACTTTTGAAAACGCGCAGCGCGCTTTAACTTGTTTATATATAATAATAGATAGTCAGAAGAACCAATAAAGTACTCATTCATTCTTCTAACGCTCTATTCCAAAAACACACCTCTGCGTTTTTATTCTCCGCACTTTAAGAAACGCTTTAACTCGAAAACTTCTTCGAAAACAACGAGATCATCATCTTTAGAGCGTCCTCCCCTCCGCAGAAACCACGGGGCAGAAACGAGAAGAGAGAGAGATAGAGAGGAAGACATCCGACAACATGGGTTGGCTCAAACGAGCGGCGTCGTCCGTGAAGAACGCGATGGGATTTGGCGACGATTCAGACGACGAAGCGTACGGCGAGAACGGCGAGAAGAATAACAGTTCTCGACGGCGAAGCAACCACGGAGGGTCCTCGTCGTCGAAATCGAAACAAAAAGTACTCAGATATCCGGTGTTGCAATTCGCGCAAAGTCCAATCACCGGGGAATTCATCGGCGGCGTCCAAGGGTTGTCCTGGTTTTGCGAAAGCTTTCGGGAAAATGGTGAAGGGGATGTCGCCCACGCATTTTTTCGAGAGGACTATGCGGAGGAAAGGACGAGTTTTGAACCGAGTCGGAGGGTGAAAAGCGGGACGTTCTTACCCATGCGGGTGAAAGATGGGAACGTGGAGATGTTTAGAAGGAACTTGTGAAGAAGTTTACTTGATAGAAGAGTTTTAGTATAGTTAAATATAGCGTTTGATAATTGATGGTACATCCGACGAGATGCGCGCTCGCTACATCATCGCCGCGAATCGTTTTGCGCTTTCTTTCTCTTCTTCTTTTCCTCTCTCTATATGCTTCGTCCTCCCAGTCGGAGCTTTTTCTTCGCTTTATCGATGGGTAAACTTTGTAAATAAAACCCGCCCGGGCCTTTCAATCGCACGTGGAACAAACCTTCGCCGCCAAACACCGCCGCCACGGGCGAAGAAACCAACTCTAAATCGTACTCAATCGTTCGTTCTAACGCCAACACCGCTCTGGCGTCGACCACCATCTCTTCGCCTTCTTTCAAGGTTCTGCGCATGACCGTACCTTTACCGGTAATACACGCGGTCCCGTCGCCCACTAACCATTCGCCGTTGAAAATGTTGTTTCCTTTACTCAAAATCAAACGCACGCCGGTTCGGAAGCGTTGTTTTAAAACCTGCGATAACGTTCTCCCTCCTCTCGCTTCTTGTGAAAACGACACGGCTGCAGAAACGGAAATGTCCCCCATGGAACACAAATACGAATCTCTCGCGCAGAGCAAATCCGCCTCTCTCTCTTTCAAATTCACGACGGCGATTTTATCGCCTTGTCGCAAACTCCCCAACGCGATGTACCCGTCCGAGGAGCCTAAATTCCGAAACGTGTTGATAAAAAACGGTTCCCCGGCTAAGACTCTCGCGATTGCTTTTGATAATCCACCGGGACCTAAACTCGTAATCGACAACACGTTCGAACTCATGTAACACATCGCCCCCGGCTCGGCGTTGACCGACTCCCCCGGTTTCAACTTCATCTGGACAATCTGCGCGTCCGTCCCGAACAAGGACACGTGTTTCGGCAAATTCGGATTCAAATTCCTATCGACAGGCGCGGTTTGTAAATTCTCAATCGGTTCCGGAATCGTCTTCCGAAACCTCTCCGCCTGTATCATCTTAATTGCCTCTTTCTTAATCCCTATGCCGTAATCGATCACCCCTCCCGTCTTCTCCTTGGATTCGCTCAACACGTTCGCCGTCGAAGAATCGTACACGCGATAGAAAAAGTTAATCACAAACAACGCGCCGGAAACCGCGCTCCCAACTAAAAACAACCCCCACCCGGTTCCAATCGCGCACGTTAACCAAACGCACCCCCAAAACGGTTCGTGCGCGAAGAAAAAACAGTACCAACTAAACACGAGGAACGAAACCAACCATTTCAATCCGTCTTGGCCGTTTCGGATCCAGACGAACTGCGAGTCTTCGCTGTAACCGTCGTTTTCTTCGCCCCAATCGCCTTCGTCGTCGTTGTTATCTCCGTTCCCTCCTCCACCTCCTTTTCGGCCATCGTCGTCATTTCCTCCTCCTTCGCTCTCCAAGCGCATTCCTTCGCTTTCGAGCGAAGACATTGGATTTCTATTCTTATTAAACCTGTTATTGCTCCAAATAGTCACCGTCGTCGCGAACGACGTCGCGATCATATCGAACGAGTCTTTGATCGTTTCTAACGGGGATAAATCTTCCAGGATTGGCGGTGGTACGTTTGCTTTAATCATCGTCTTTGTCTTCGTCGTATTCGTCTTCACCGTCCCCGTAGGGGTTTGTAATCGTACGTTCTGCTTCTGCTTCAACGACTGTTCAGGCGTCGTCTTCGGGCGGCGAATGCGAGGAGAAGGAGGACGAGAACACAAAAAGCACGTCACGTCGCGCCTCTTTCCTTTGGTATATATAACAGAAGCGCAACCGCTCGAAAAATACGACGCGGAGGATGCCATCTCGCGCGAGCGTGATGTCGATGTGATTTTTATGCAGATTTTCGTTCTCGTCGGTTTCCCAAAGAAAAGAGACACACTTTTCAGATGTGCAGAAGACTCTCGACGCGAGATGATGATTGAAACGAAGAAGACTCTCGAAGTTGGAGCCGCTGAGGAAACTGCTCGAGCCGCCGAAAGAAAGAAGAAGAAGGCGTTTCGACTCGAGAACGACCCCGGAACGAAGAAACGAGCGCGAAAAGC
>Ga0181598_1002659_pt1 | contig 16002 bp, 12 predicted proteins | sample 041ome_4_FD_153295 | JGI IMG/M metagenome (GOLD analysis project Ga0181598, IMG submission 153295) | Coastal salt marsh microbial communities from the Groves Creek Marsh, Skidaway Island, Georgia - 041404US metaG (spades assembly) | ecosystem: Environmental > Aquatic > Marine > Intertidal zone >... | reverse complement strand
GCGCCGCCGTCGCGTTCGCGTCCATCGCCTCCAGCCCTCCCAGCGCGTCGCACCGCGTCGCGCGTCGCGCCCGCGCGATCGCGCCGTCGCCGCGCGCGTCGCGCCGTCGCTCGATCCGCGCCGTCGCCGTCGCCGTCGCCGTCGCCGTCGCCGTCGCCGTCGTCGTCGCGCACTTTACCCATCGCGCCGTCCCTCGCGTCGCGCGCGCGACGCCGCGCGCGGCGAGCGACGCGCGCGGCGTCGCGCCGACGCGCGGCATCGGCCGACGCGCCGGTCGCGCGCGCGGTCGCGGCGTCGTCGTGTGCGCCGCGATCGACGCGGATCGATGATAAAACCTCGACGTCGCGCGATTTCGTATGGGCAAACAGTGTTACGGGTCGAAACCGAGACGCACACCGCGACGCGCGCATGGCGCTCGCGCGCGCGCTCGCGCGCGCGACGCGCGCGACGACGACGGCGACGACGACGGCGACGACGGCGGCGCGCGCGACGGCGGGACGGCGCGCGATGGCGACGACGGACGCGACGACGAATAGACCGGACGGGGACGACGGCGCGCGGACGCGCGAACGCGCGATGGCGACGCGCGACGACGCGATTCGCGAGGCGCGCGCGACGGCGACGATGGCGCCGACGGCGCGCGCGGCGACGGGCGCGACGCTCGAGGACGGTGGACTGGGATCGCGGGTGATGGAGATGTGGCTCATGGCGGTGCCGAAGCGCAAGGTGACGCCGAGTCGAAGGAAACGGAGGAATCAGTTCAAGAGGTTGCCGTTCGTGGAGAGCGTGGTGCGGTGCGGGGTGTGCGGGAAGGTGAATCTGCCGCACGTGCGGTGCTGCGACGTCGCGCGCGAGGCGCGAAAGGGGGGGGGAGAGGAGACCCCGGGGACGTCGCCGTGACGCGAGGGCGACGTCGGCTTGGACGCGCGACCCGGATAGCTTAGTGCGTGTGCGTTTGTTTATTAATGTCTTCATGAACAGTCAATGCGAACGATTCACTCGTTGTTTGTAAGCGCTCAGTCGAAGTTGTGCTGCTTCAACCACGTCTTGGCCTCGTCGAATTTGGTCTCGTCCGTCGGGCGACCGTCCTCGCGCCACTTCTTGAGCCAGGCTTCGGCGGCGGCGCGTTGCTCGGCCGTCAGGTTGTCCGAGGTGACCTTGCGAGTGGTGGTGGTCGAGACCGTCGGCGTCGGGACGGGCTTCGGCGCCGCGGCGACCGGCGTCGGCGCCGGCGCGGCGACCGGCGTCGGCGCGGCGGCGGCGGTCGGCTTGACCTTGCGCTCCCAGTTGTCCATCCACGACTGTGCCTCCTTGGCGTTCTTCACCGGATCAGACTTCGGCGCCGCGGGCTTCGGCGCGGCAGGCGCCGGCGCCGGCGCCGCGGCGGCAGCCGGCTTAGGCTTGCTCGCGGACCACTTGTCCATCCACGATTGCGCCTCCTTGGCGGTCTTCACCGGATCAGACTTCGGCACGGCCGGCTTCGGCGCGGCGGCGACCGGCTTCGGCGCGGCGGCGACGGGCTTTGGCTTCGGGGCGGAACCATCTTTGTTCATGTATTTCTTGAGCGCTCTATCGAACCAACCTTCGGTGGTGCTTTCACCGGAGGGAGCATTCGTCTTCGTCGGCGCCGGCATCTTGGCATTCTTCGCTTGCTCGCGGAACTTCTTGTCCTCCGTCTCGTAAACCAACGCAATCGTACCCGCGATGGCGAAGCCAGCTTCACCGGAAATGTTCAAGAAACCGCCAGATTTATCGTTGGCCTTGGCGAGAATCGCTTCCGCCTTGGCTTCTTGGGCGTCAACGATGGCATCGAAGTCGACGGGCACGCCCGGGAGGGCCTCCTTCTCGACGACGGTCGTCTTGTAAGTCCCAGCGAAGGGAGCGAACTTACCATCTCTGGCAGACTTCGTGAACGTCGGCTTCGCCTTCTTTTCAACAGTGCGCTTGCTGTAAGTCGGTTTCTCAGCGGATTTCCCGGCCGCCTTCTTCGCGGCCATCTCAGCCTTGGCGGCGGCGCGTGCGGCGGCGGCTTCCTCTTGCGCTTGAGCCTTCTTCGCGGCGGCCTCAGCCTTCTTCGCGGCGGCCTCAGCCTTCTTGGCGGCTTCTTTCTGTTGCTTGGCGATCTTTTCGGCAGCCTTTTGACCAGCGGCGGCGGACGCGTTGTCAGCCTTCGGTGCCTTCGGCGTCGCCGGAGCGGATTCCATGTATTGAGAGAGAGAGCCGAAATCGAAACCAAGATCGCTGCTACCGGCGGCCGGGGCGGCAGCCATCGGCTTCGGAGCAGCCTTCGCAGCGGCCTTCGCGGCAGCGGCGGCCTTCTTTTCTTCCTCGGCAGCCTTCTTCGCGGCCTCAGCAGCGGCCTTTTCGGCAGCCTTCTTAGCGGCGGCTTCAGCCTTCTTGTCAACCTTCGGCGCCGCCGGAGCGGATTCCATGTATTGAGAGAGAGAGCCGAAATCGAAACCAAGATCGCTGCTACCGGCGGCCGGGGCGGCAGCCATCGGCTTCTTCGCGCTTTCAGCCTTCTTCGCGGCAGCTTCAGCCTTGGCGGCTTCCGCCGCTGCCTTCTTGGCGGCTTCAGCGTCAGCCTTGGCCTTCTTGGCGGCTTCGGCGTCAGCTTTCTTGGCGGCTTCAGCGTCAGCTTTCTTGGCGGCCGCGGCGTCGGCCTCGGCCTTCTTGGCGGTCGCGGCGTCGGCCTCGGCCTTCGTCGCAGCCGCGGCCTCGGCCTCGGCCTTCTTCGCGGCCGCGGCGTCAGCCTTCGCGGCGTCTTCGGCGGAGGTGTCCTTCTCGGTCGCCGGTTCGGTTACACCCGGAATAGCCGGAATTTCGATGCTCGGCACTTCAAACGTCGGAATCGAGAAGCTCGGCGCATCGAAGCTCGGCGCGGTGAAGCTCGGCAAGGTGAACGAAGGGGCGGTGGTGGACTTGGCCACCGCGACTCGTTTCTTCGTGCCCTTCGGACCGCGCGTCGCAGAGTCGTCTTCGTCGTCGAGATCGATGATTTGAGATTCATCGATGCCGCGATCGTAGCGGTAGACAAAATAGTCGTCCGTCTTCTTGATAATGGCGTCATAATCCAGAGTAGCGAGGCTTTCGCCGATTTCAGACTTGTAATCCTTCGCGTTCGGAGACATGGCGCCTTCGGGCGCGATCTCCGTCGCCGAGCCCGCCGCGCGCGCCGGCTCGATCGCCCCCTCCACGCCCGCGAGCACGGAAAACGCAACCGTACCAGCCGCGACGATGCGCTTCAGCGCGTCGCCCTCGACCTCTTCGCTGTCTTCCGAGCGCTTCGCCGCCGCGCGCGCGCCTCGCGGCGCCCCTCTCGCGCTCTTCGTCCTCTTCATCGTCTGTTCATCCATCGCGCGCGCGCGCGTGCTCCACCGTCAGTCTCTACACATCCCGCGACGCTCGCTCCAACCACCCCGCGCGATCGCGCGTCGTCCCGACCGCGCGCGCGTCGTCCTCGCGGTCCGATCGTCTCGACGTATCCGATCGAAGCGTCGACGATGGCGCGCCATCGCGCGCCGATCGCGCCGCCGTTCGCGCGCGCGCGCCGCCGTCGCGCGCACCTTGGTCGCGATCGCGCGAGACGCGACCGCGGACTTCATCGCGAGCTCGTTCGCGAGAGACATCGCGCGTGGTTTAGTGCCGACGACGCGACGCGCGCCACCCCTGGCGCGCGGTCGGTCGTCCATCGCGCCCGACGACATCCGCCGTGTTTTCGCGATTCGCAACGGTTCGCATCGTCTCACTGAATGCGCGTACGAGAATTCGAAACGTCGAGTATTTTTTGCAATTTCGCGCGATGGGCGCCCGCGCGCGCCCATCGGGACTCGTCGCGACGCGCGCGCGCGGGCGCGCGGCGCGCGACGCGCGACGACGACGCCCGACGCGCGCGCGCGCGATCGGGGATTAATTCGCGCGCGCGAATGCGGCGCGACGCGCGCTTGATCGCGCGCGGCGACGCGCGCGCGCGACGCGCGGACGTCGCGTCGCGGCCGCGCGCGCGCGGACGCGGTCGGTCGAGGCGTTCGGCGCGTCGCGACGCGTCGCGCGACGCGCGAACGCGACGATCGCGCGCGCGGACGCGCGCGCGAATGTTACGCTCGCGGGATGTCGTCGCGCGACGTCGATCGCGATCGCGACGACGCCGCGTCGCGCGCGGATGCGTCGGATCCGACTGCGTCCCATAGCGCCCCGTGCGGTGCCAATGTCGGAATTCTAGGGCGAGCGCGCGATCGACGCCCGCTCCCCGCGCGGGCGCGGTCGCGGCGCCGTCTCGCCCGCGTTCGATCGACGACGCGATCATCATCGCGCGTCGCCGCGCGATCGACGCGCCGCGCGCGCCGTCGCGGCGTCGCGCGCGCGCGCGCGCTGTCGGCTCGGCACGCGCGCGCGCGAGAGATTTTCTCGGACGAGTCAGGACTCGACGACCGTGACGGGGTCGGCGCGCCCGAAATGCACCGCGCGCCGCACTCGCACGCGCGTTTCGCGCGTCGCGCGATCGCGGCGAGCGCCTTCGTTCGCGTCGACGACTTCGATCGTATTCTCTACCGCGCGTATCTCGCGCGATCGGGCGCGCGCGCGTCGCGCGCGCGTCGCGGCGCGCCGGATTCGTCGACGGGAATCGCGTCGCGAACGACGCGAACGACCGTGGATTCGCGAGGGCGTGCGCGCGGCGCGGCGACGAGAATGGCGTCGCGGTTCCGCGAGGGGACGATCAAACGCGCGTGTTACGACGCACTGCGCGCGGCGGGGGAACAGGGCCTGACGGTGCGCGCGCGAGGCGACGACGGGGGTATCCCCGCGCGGACGGGGGCCGGTGTGAGACTGTACACGCACACGGACCGCGATATCGACGCGCCGAGGCGAACGCGAGACTGACGACGCGACGCGCGACGCGCGACGGGCGACGATAGGTGAAAGAGATCACGAGAGCGGTTCGAGAGCGATCGGGTGGGGTGAAACTCGGCGGTGCGACGCCGCAGAATACGATCGTCGGACAGTTGTCTAAAGGTGCGACGACGACGAAGGCGAGGCGACGTAGGACGCGCGACGATTTTTCGGCAAGAAGACTGACGATGCGAACGCGAACGTAGATCCGATGTTTGTGCTGGTCAAACGCGCGACGTATAAAGTGATCGATCTGGACGGGGAGTCGACGGGGCGACGGGGTGCGGATGAGGTTGAGTTCGCGGGCGCGGCGGCTTGTCGCAAGCGTCGTCGCGAGACGGAGGACTACGTCGGGTGCGAGAGCGAAAGTGACAAGAGTTCGGGTTCGGAGCTCGTTGACGTGAACTTGGCGTACGAACCAGGGTCAATGGTAGAAGTAGCGCGTCCGCACAAGTCCCACGGCGCGACCTGGGCGAGCGCCAAGGTTATCGAAAACGACGGGGAGTTTATCACGCTCGGCGTCGCGCCGGAAGGCGGCGGCGATGGTGTCGCAGATAACGTTCGTTTGCCCACGAGCACGCTGTCGAGTACTGTTCGCCCGACACCACCAGTTGACAATCTAGCCGTGGACGCGTCTCGTCGCTTGAACGAGGAGGTCGACGTGCATTACAACAACAGGTGGTGCGAAGGATATATTTCTCAAATCACCGACGCTCGCGGGAAAATTGTCGTTTGTTTTCCGGGCGTTGGCGTGAATAACGATACATCCTTGATAGTGTTCCAAGACTCCACCGGACAATCGTGGATTCGCGAGACGTGGAATAAGACACGGCCTAAGCACGCGTCGATTAGAAGAGGTTGGACGTTGTCACCGTACGGGCGTTGGTCGCCGAGAGGCGCGCCGCAGGAAAGTGGTATTGTCGGACCAGATTCCGCGTACAAGCACTTGGCGGCGATGATGAGCGTCAGTGAAGCCGGCGATAGCACCAAGCGCTACAAGCGCGAGGCAGTGCCGAGTAACTTTGGCGGCACGATGACGACGAGCGAACATCATTCAGGGAATACAACGAGTAAGCCGCCGATGACCGTAGGCGGCTCCTTCGTCGGGGACTCGGGCAAGGGCATAGTGACCTCGGACGAAACGGATTGCCCGTTCAAGTCGATTTCCGAGGCGTGTTATCACCTCTTACTCACCGCCGGCCCCGAAGGTTTGCAAGTGAGCGAAATGGTGCGCTTGATCAAGGATCGTTCGCTCGTAAGGCTCGCCGGAAAGACGCCGGCGAACACACTGTACAGTCGTCTGAGTCAAGACGCACGATTCCTCAATGTGTCTCGAGGCGCGTACGCGCTTGAAAGCGTCGTAAACGCGGCAGCGAAAAGCGCGAACAATGCCGGTTTGCAACGTTCGCAAGTGGACGAATCGCCAAAGAGACCGCAGCCGCGCGCGTCGGAGACCGTCCCCGCGAGATCGTACATGAATCCCATGAGCACAGAACACTCGGGAATCAACCGCGATGGTTTTGCTAGCGCCACGCCATCTGTCGCTGGTTCGCTCGTGGCGTCGAAAAGCTGCATGTCGGAGCTCTCTGACGCTAGTGAACTTCTTCTCGGTTTGCGCCGAGGCAGACGTCGATGAGAATGTTTCTCCGTCTTTGAAATGTACGAATAACGGCCGCCACCGCAGCTCCAACGCGCGCCGACACGAATTTTGTTTCAACATCGAGTATATTAATTACAAGGCTATACAAAAATGACCCCTCACCACGAACGTCGACGCGCGCGTCACCCGCCAAAGCGCGGAATCGTGTGAGTGGGCATCTGCGCGCGCGAGCGCCCGAGCGTCTCCGCGACCACCACCCAAGTCAGCACAAACACCCCGTAACTCGACGCGAGAGAGTCCAAGAAGAACTCCATTCCCTCTCCGATCTCATCCAGATCGATCCGCAAGTACATCGTCTCAAACAAGTACGTCCCGACGTTGATGAAGAACGCGCCCCACACGGTCCAACCAAATCCGAAGAACCCCATGATCCCCGCGATCGTTCCCAGATACCACGCGAGGAAGTACTTCGAGTACGCGTTCAGTCGAATCACCTCGGCTTTCGTCCACGTCACCGTCTCTCCCTCGTCGTCGTCGTCGTCGTCGGCGGCGGCGGCGTCGCGCGCGCGCTCGCGCCCGCGCCCGCGAATCTTCTCGACGAGCGCTTCATCCCTCGTAAACTGCGCGCGCGCGAGCGCGATCGTCTTCTTCATCGCGGCCGCGCGCGCCGCGTCGTCGCGCGTCGCCCCTCGCCCTTCGCCCGCGCGTCGCGCGTCGCCCGCGCGTCGCGCGCGCCGCGTCCGCGCGTCGTCGACTGCGGCGCGCGCCCTCGTCGTCGCGCGCGCGCGCGCGATCGACGCGACGTCGTTCGACGCCGCGCGTCCAACCTCGCGCGCGGGTTCGCCGGTGCCCGCGCCCGCGGTCGCGCGATCGCCGTGACGTCGACCCTATCGCGGTCGCGCGCCGACCGCAGAAACATGCGCGCGGTGACGAACACCGTCGCGCCCGCGCGCGTCGCGCGCGCGTCGGCGCGCGCGAACGTCGCGCGACGATCGCGTCGCGCGATCGCGGTGTCGCCGCGCGCGAACGCCGCGCAGGTGGTGGCGCAGACGGCGATCGACCTGAACGAGGAGACGGTGACCGCCATCGGGGCCGCCGTGCTGGGCCTCGGCGCGGGGCTCGGGATCCCGATCTTCTTCGTGTGGCAGGAGCGACGGGATAAGGAGCGATTGGAGGAGATTCGCGAGCTGAACAGGGCGACGCTGAAGGCGACCGGGGAACAAATGTCGCCGGAGGAGATCGCGGAGCTGCGCCCGAGTCGGTACTTGGATAGACGCGAGTTTAAGGATGATGATTAATCGATCTCGACGACGCGGAAGCGCGCGCGCGGACGTAGAGTGTTGTCTTTGGTCGGGCGTCGCGATGGCGGCGACGACGACGCGATGGCGATGGTGTCGTTAGTTTATTGAAATGATGAAAACCGCGCCGACGAAAACCGCGCAGACGTCGCTTTTACGACTCAAACTCGTGCTAATATTTACGTTACATCGTCGGGGTGTCGGTGCCGCCATCGCGCGCGCGCGTTCGCTTCGTTAAATCACGTCGCGGCGTGCGCGTGCTGCTCCGATGCGGCGAATTTCGGGTAGATGCGCTTATAAAGCGTCGCGCAAATCGTGTCGTGCTGATGGATGACGTTGTTGAACACGCACTTCATGCGACCGTGCGTGCCCACGGGCTCGACGATTTTACCTCGCAATCCGTACTTTGTCCAAAGTTCCAACGGTTTGAACCAACGAATGTCGTTGGGATTGTGGAACATGTATCGCGCCACCGCCTTGTGTTTGTGCGTACGAAACGGAAGCGCGCTCAGGATTACTCGCTTGAGGACGATTCTATCTGGGTTCGCATCGCGTACGGATCCCGTGAGACAGAGATCGACTTTGATCCCGTGTGATGTGAACGATTCCTTGAACCCGATCACGGGCGCCGGCCCGTACGTGATGGGCGCGTACACGCTGGCAATCGTCGGCGAGCGAGCGCGCAAAAAGCGCTCGAGCTTGTGCTTATCGCCGAGATTATCGGTGTTATACACCGGACCAGCGCGCTCGCGGCGAAATCCGACGTGGAACCAAAGTGGATCCTTCGACTTTAACGGCGCGTCGTAGTACGTCGACTTTGTGACGCAATAGTTCATCAGCGAAAGGCATGACTCGTACTGCATCAAGCCACTCAACACCACAGGCCCGGCGCCACCGACCCAACCGCTCCAGGACGGACCAACGCCGAGACCGATCTTGCCATCTTCGCTCCGCGGGCACACGTTCGGATTCGGGGCTTCGTATCCGCCCAAGCCTTCGAAAAGAGCGGTGACGGGAACGCGTGGGACGCCAGCGATGGTGATTCGCACGTACGTTCCGATTTGCGCGCCGCCCACTGAGTCCTCTTCTTGAACTTGTAGCGCGCGTTTATGCGCGCGCTTGAAGTTTTCGAACGCAAACACGCGCGAGTAATCGTAGGGAAGCGACTCTTTGGGATCCCACGGCGAAGATCTGAAAGATTTTAACCCTCTGTACTTTGCGAATCTGTCGCGAGCGACGCAATGCGCTGGCGTGTCCATTTCGTCTGGAAACTTCATGTCCTCATTCTCTGCGTCTTGAAGCGCCGCGCGCTTGTTACTATCGCGCTCGGCCATGTCCAGGTTTCGACGCGTTTCCAAATCGACCTCGTCTTCATCATCACCACCAGCATTCACCCATTCTTCATCTGATTCCCCATCTTCCGCGATGTCGGCACCGCCTTCGCGCATCTCCGCCTCGGCGCCAAATGTGTCATCTCCCGGCGCGTCGTCCATGGTGGCGTCGTCGGCATCATCTGCGTCTTCATTGGCGTTGCCATCTTCGTTGGCGTCTAAAAGCCACGATGCTTGATAATCGCTCATACCAGCCGGGCGAGTTTTCCTCTTCGCCTCGAGCTCGGCGAGTTGGAGCTCTGTTGCCGTCGGCCACGTTTGTTCACCAGCCATTGAATCCGGTTGGTTTTCCCGCATAACTTCCTGAGCTATGTTGGCATCCCGCGTCCACGTCATCAGTACCTCGTTACCTTCCATCGCTGCGTCGTTACGACTCACAGCGTTCGCGCGCGCCTGCGCAGGCTCGGCGATGGACTCAATTTTAACGACTGGGAAGTCGCCCACGCCCGGCAAATGCCAAAGCTGACTCGCGGTCGCAGGCACACCACGAACGTACCCTTCAACGACGACGGTAGCAAATCGATCGTCGCTCACGTCGGGGATGATCTCGCGACGATGCGCGAGCACATACGGCCGCTGACCGCGCCAACGCGGCGTCTCGCCGCGAAGCTCCACCGTTTGTCGCACCAACTCGGTGAATTCGGCTCGCGATGTGGCCGGTAGCGTTTTCACGCGGTCGGTGGGAATTTGTAACTCTGTCGCGACGATGTTCAGCATCGCTTTTTTCACCTCTTGCCTCTTCGCTTGCTTCACGTCGTCCAATCCTCTGAGCGCGAGGAGCGTTTGCGGAATCCCGAGCGCCTTCAGCGTCGGTAAACACCGCGCCACCACCGCGCTCGGCTCGTGCGCGCTCACGGGCGCGATCACCATCAACAAATCGCACACTTTGAGCGTCTCCAACGCCGACATCACGTTCGCTGAGTTGATCAAAAGAAACGAAACTCGTTGCCGATGCCGCCCGCACGTCGTCGTCCGCGGCGTCACGCAATCGTCAAACATCCCCTTAACGAACGTCCCCGCCTCCTCCTCCCCCCCAGCGTCCTCATCCCCTCGCATCGTTCGCACCAACGTCTCCAAGCACGCTCGCAAATCATCCAATCCCTGTTCTTCCTCGTTGAACGCCAACACGCCCACGACTCTCGGCGTCGCCCTCGCGTGTCTTCGTTCCATCACCAGCGCCTCTCTGTTCGCGTCTCGAATCTGTTTCCCTCGCAGCGCCCGCTCGCGTTTATTCCCCACGCCGTGTCCGATCTTCATCGACGCCCGCGCGCGCGCGCCGAACATCTCGCGCGTCGACGCATCGCTCGACGTCTTGTGCTTCCTCCACGAGTGTTTCGATTGATGCTTCCCGCTGTTGTGTTTCTTGTTTCGCTGCCCGTGCGCGCTCGGGCCGGGCATCGCGCGCGACTCTCGCGCGCGGTCGCGTCGCGAGCGCGCCCGGCGACGCGCGCGGCGAAGCGCGGCGTCGACGCGCGCGCGGCGGCGGCGGCGGCTCGAACGACATCGAGCAAACAGTACGACGGCGTATATAGATCCCTTAAATACGGTGCGTCTCATCAAAAGCGCGCGCCCCGCGCGCGGATAACGCCGTCGCGACGCCGCACGTCGCCGCGCGGACCCGCGCGAGGCCGACGACCCGGCGCGCGCGCGAACGCACGCGTCTCGACGCCCTCGACGCCCGGCGCGGGACCGGCGCGCGCGCGACTCGCGAGTGGACGCCGAAGGACGCGCGATGGCGACGCGCGCGATGCGATCGACGCCGTCGACGCCCGCGCGGGCGGCGACGCGACGACGAACGCGACGCGCCGAGGCGACGCGGACGCGCGCGAACGCGAACGCGACGCCGGCGAACGATCTGATGATTCGCGCGGCGCGCGGAGAGCGGGTCGAACGCACGCCGGTGTGGCTGTTCAGACAGGCGGGACGCCACCTGCCCGAGTACAACGAGTATAAGAAATCGACGGGGAAAAACTTTCTCGAGCTGCTGGCGGACCCGAAAGACGTGGCGGAGGTGACGATGCAACCGATTCGACGTTATAACCTGGACGCGGCGATTTTGTTCAGCGATATCTTAGTCATCGCGGAGGCGCTGAACATCGAGGTGGAGATGCCGGGCGGGAAGGGGATATTGGTGCCGAATCCGCTTCGGGGACCGGAGGATATGCATCGAGTGCCGGAATCGATCGATGTGAACGAAAAGTTGGCGCACGTGCTGGCGAGCGTCAAGGAGATCAACGTGCAGATCGAAAAGGAAGGCTTGGGAGTGCCGCTAATCGGGTTCAGCGCGGCGCCGTGGACGCTCATGTATTACATGGTCGGCGGGTCGTCGAGAAAGAACACGGATGCGGGGATGCGATGGTTGAAAGAACACCCCAAGGAAGCGCAAAAGTTGTTGGACATTCTGACGGACGTTGTGATCGATTACCTCGACGCGCAAGTCAAGGCTGGGGTGCACATGGTGCAAGTGTTTGAGGCGATGTGCGAGCACATCACCGAGGAAAGCTTTTACGAGTACGCCATGCCGTGCATGGAGAAGATTGCGCGCGAATTGAAAAAGCGCCACCCGACCGTGCCTTTGCTGGGATTCGCGCGCGATGCCCCGTACGGTCTCGCCGCCCTTCAGCGCGCCGGTTACGACATCATCACCATCGACACCGCGATGGACCGCGTCGTCGCCCGCGACGTCTTGAGTCACGACGCCGAGACGCGCGGCGTCCAACCCTCCGGCGTTCAGGGTAACTTCGACCCAACCCTGTTGAACAAAGAAGGCGGCTCGTCTTTCGAAGGCATCGAAAGAGAGGTGACGCAAATGCTTGAGGATTTCGGTCCGCAAAAGCTCATCGCGAACCTCGGCGCCGGTTTGGGCGGCAAGGAAGACGTCGAAAAAGTCGCCTACCTCGTCGACAGCATCCACCGCGTGTCCGAGGACATGATCGCGGGCAAGTGAGCGCGCGCGCGCTCGCGTCCGCGTCGCGACCTCCGCGCGCTTTAATATTTCCTTTGTCATTTGAGCTTAGCGAACGACCCAAAATATCTATCTGCTGCAGAGACGACGACCGCGCGCGCCCGCACACGCGCGCGCCGGACCGCGACATGCGCGCCCGCGCGCGACGCGCGCGAAACCTGTCACGCATCGCGTGCGCCGTCACCGTCGCCGTCCTCGCGCGCACCGCGACGGCGTCGGCGTGGGAGTTCACCGGTCGCGATGTCGATCGACCCGCGAAACGCGTCGACGGCGAACGATCCTGGTCCGCGCCGGTGATGGCTGAGGCCTTGCGCGCGCGCGCGCGGTACGTAACGCCGCCAGTGGGCGTCGCGGCGCTGCTGCGCGCGCGACCGACGCTCAGAGCGAAGCTTGTGAGCTACTGCGCGGTCGCGCTCGCGTGCGCGTGGTTCGTCGCGAGACGCGCGTTGAGTCAAACGCGGAACGCGCTCACGCCGAGGAAGGTTCGGGCGCAGCGACGAGAGTTTCAAGCGAGAATGATGGGATATCGAAGCGCTAGCGCGCGATCGCGGAGCGTGCGGGGAGCGGGTGAAGCGGAGAGCTCGGCGACGGCGCGCGCGAAACTCGAGAACGCGATGCGGGCGAAGCGCGAAGCGGAGGGATATATGGTCGAGCTTCACGCGCTGCAGCGGGAATTCGAAGTGAGCGCGCTGCATAAAGATATGATTGTTGATAGTGGAAATCCTGAGTTGGACGTGCGGGAAGCGTACGAGCGAGGATTGGTGGCGGGCGGGACGAAGGCGAGCGTCGCCGCGGGAGACATGCGACGACGAGCGGAGTGGCACGCGACGCACGATTTAGAAGAGGCCATGAAATCTTGGGAGGCTGTGAGTGCCGAGAGTCGCGAACATATGTATGAGGGATATCAGGGCGGTTGGTACACGGCCAATACCCCGCTGGGTGTGCCGGTTTATGTAGAGCGTCTTGGCACGTTGGACGTCGAGAAGATGCTCAAAACCGCGAGCGTGGAAGATATAGTAGAGCAAAGAATGCGCATGCAAGGGTACATGATTAAGACGTTGTTGCCAGAGATGGCGAGACGCCCAGGATCGATCGCGCGAGATAAAATCGTGCACGTGATCGACATGAAGGGGGCGGGTTTGAGTCTCTTGTCGAGTCGCAACATCGCCGTCTTCAAGCGTTTGCAAGAAGTTGATGCAAATTTCCCGGAGTTTCTCTATCGCACGTACGTCGTCAATGTACCGATCGGTGCGCGAGTTGTTTGGTCCACATTTTCTGCAATTCTACCAAGTCGAGTGCGAGCGAAAGTTCGAATATTAGGTTCGGTCAAGGGTGGTAACTTGACCAAGCTCGCCGCCATCATGGGAGGCGTCGATCGCGTACCAGAATTTTTGGGAGGCAACTGCAAGCGCAAGCTCAACGAGTGTCCGCCTTGGAGTCTGCAACACATGAACGATACTACGTTCGTCCCGTGGGAAAAGAATGTGTCTCTCACGAAGCTCGCGGTGTCCACGCCGTTATCGCCCAACTCGTTCTCGCGGGCACACGCCAGCCCACGTGGCGCAGACGACGATGCCATTTCGTATGAAACACCGCGTTCCGCGTCCATGGCTACCCCGACAAGCGTAAAGAAGAGCAACAGTGCTGTGAAGCGTTTGTTCTCGCTCAAGTCTCCGGGTAAGAGCGCGTAGTCGAAGAGCGCGGATGTTAACTCGCCCATGTGAATTTGATGTGACCGATATTGGAAAATCTATCCCCGCCTTGGTGCTTCACACGCGCACGCATCATGCACACCTCAAGACACGCGTTCGCGCTTTTGTCGCTCGCATTGCTTTACGCACCACGATGCACGTGCGCGCTGCGCATCGCGTTCATAGGGGACACGGGCATAGGCAACGACAAGCCAGGCTCGGTTTGGACAGACTACCTTGGAAATGTTCGCCGACCATCGTACAAAGTCGATGGCGTGGAGTGTCAAACGTTTGATGGCAAATACTGCGGCGCGTATTCTCGCGCAAAGGACGTTTTCCGACTCGCCGCGGACGCCGGTGCGGACTTGATCGTGCACGCGGGCGATCTCGATTACGCGTCGTCTCCCACGAGCTTCTTTCGCTTCCTCACGGAACATGTTTGGAGGCGGGGAATATCGTACATCGCGAGTAAAGGAAATCACGACGTCGATGGATGGGACGGTGTCAGTGATCTTTGGAGTGGACCACGCGGCTACCAAAGTTTATTACGGCGGCAACTTCCGACGTTGCGAGGTTCGACGTATTCGGGATCGTACGGCGAAGATTTCATCATGGAAACCCCTGATGTTTTGATCGTACTGTCTTCCGTCGGCGCCGAACGACCTGGGGAGTCGGCCAATCGCGACCACTACGACTTTTTAGAGCGCGCGTTGAGTTCGTCGAAGAGAAAATGGAAAATTTGCGTGTGGCACATGACGCAAGAGCGCTTGCAAGTCAGCTACAAAGGCGACGCGGTGGGATTCGGGGCGTACGAAATATGTCGCAAATACGGCGCGTTTATAGTCACTGGACACGCACACGTGTACAGTCGTTCTTTCACCATGAATCGCTTCGGCTCCAAGGTCTACGATTACACGCGAGAAGATCTTCAAGTCTACGACCGCGAGACGCGTCGCGTCTTGCTTCGGCCGTCTCGAGCCTCTTCAAACGACGGTCTGACCGCCGTCGCCGTCGTCGGCATCGGCGGCTACAAAAATGAAGCTCAACTCACCGACAGCGGCATCTGGGCCAAGGTATACTCCACCTCCTGTCTCGCGTCTTCGCCGACGTGCGTTCGAGCCCCCGACGCGTCAAAGTTCGGCGCCTTGATTTGCGACTTTGACGACGCCTCCGATCGCGCGTCTTGCGCCCTTCGCGTCGTTCCATACCAAGGCGCCGACGACGCCGCGTTTCGCTATCGCGCGCGCGCGCCCGACGCCGTCGTCGACGCCTTCGATCTCGCGCGCGTCGCGTGACCCCCGCGTCGCGTCGCGTCGCGTCTCGCGCCCGAAAATCCGACATTTTCAGCGTCATTTTCATGCCGCGTCAGCACGATTATAATTCTCACGCATTCCGAGAGTCGTCACAACACGACGCTCGTCGACGCGCACCGCCCGCTCGCCCGCCGACAGAACATGTTCACCTTGACGACCTCCACCGTTCTCGCCCGCCCCGCGGTGCGCGCGCGCGCGCACGCGCGACGCGCGACGCCGATCGTCCGCGCGAACGCGCCGACGGCGAATGCCGCGAATTTCGCGCCGACGCAGCGCCAACAAACGCGCGAAGTCGCGCAGATCGCGGGTAAAGCGCCGCCGCCGCCGCCGCCCGCGCGCATCATCACCTCCGCGCAGTACGTCACCGCGTTCAGCGCCGTCATGGGCGTCTACGCGCTGCAAATGCTCTTGGTCCCGGCGAAGATGATCACCGACCACTTCAACGCGTCGGCGGATCAATTGACGCAGTTTTGGATTCGCGGCTCCTCGGTCGCCTTCGCCGGCCTCGTGTACGCCGTGCAACAGCTCGACGTCGCCACGGGCGCTAAAATCGCGCTCTTCGCGTCGTTCGCGGTCGGCGTGCTTTATCCTTGGAACGCCAAGTGGAACTTGTTGAAGAACAACTTGTCCGTCAAGTACCCGATGCACTACGTCCCGGAGGCGTTGATGGCGTTGCTGTCCCTCGCCGGCGCGTACTGCGTCTACCTCTGAGCGCCGCCGGCCCGCGGCATATATAAACAATAAAACTGTACACCGTCTGGGTTGTAACGCATATCAAATCACGCCGAGACGCCGCGCCGTTCCAGTCGCGCGTCGCCGACGAGCTGTCAATGGGCAAACAGTCTCGCGCCTAC
>Ga0181598_1002631_pt1 | contig 16123 bp, 25 predicted proteins | sample 041ome_4_FD_153295 | JGI IMG/M metagenome (GOLD analysis project Ga0181598, IMG submission 153295) | Coastal salt marsh microbial communities from the Groves Creek Marsh, Skidaway Island, Georgia - 041404US metaG (spades assembly) | ecosystem: Environmental > Aquatic > Marine > Intertidal zone >... | reverse complement strand
ACTGGTGGTGAGTACAAATACGTAGGTGACATCCAGGCTAAAGACTTAGAAGATGTTTTCCACGTAGGTAACACAGGTGGTATGCCAAGAGGTGCTTACAGTTTATCAGTAGGTGACATCGTTGTTAACCAATATGGCAGAATTTTTATTGTCGCACCATGTGGCTTTGATGAACTATTTGCAGAAAGGGCGGTGGCTTAATGACTGTTCAAGAAGCGTGGAGCATTGTAGGCAATCAGCCTAAGTCAGCAATTAAGAATATGGTCAAGGCACTTAGCATGATGAAGGCTTTGAATACTCCAGAAGAGAACCGTAGACTTGAGGCAGGAAAAATTTGTTTGAAGACTAATAATCCGAGGTACGCATAATGAGAGACGCAGATGTAGTATTGCTTTTGGAATCTATCAAGTATGACATTGTTGGCAAGATGTCGACAATGAAGGACGAAGTTGCACTGGTAAACAAACTGGATAGCAATCTTGACCAACTCAGACGTGAGATTTCTAGACTAGAAACACACTTTGATTCACAACTAACTTACTAAGGAAAAGATTATGGCTAATTATGCGATGGCACCTAAGAAACGATGGTTCGTATTAGAAGATGGCAAAAGAATTGCTGAGCCGTTTCCCAATACAGAGTCCGAATGTGAATTTATGATTGAACGGTTAAACGAGGGGTTAGAAGAAAAACAGATTCGTAACCTTACCGTTGATTCTGAGCTTAAGGAAGTATAATGAACGAAATATTGGAAATGATAGATTTTTTAGGTGAGCTCGATTATGACTTACATAATAATATGAGCTCGGCAGACATGTTGGCGGTACGTGAACGTATACACAGATATAAGAATAGACTTGAAGCAGAAGTAAATGAGTTTGAATCGTCAATAGAAGAATCTGAAACAAGGTTTTATAGTTTGACAAACGAAGAGAGTGGCGTTACACTTTAGATATATTAACAAAGGAGATGTAGATGGCTACTACAGAAACAACATTAACTAGAACTAGTACACTACAAGGCGTAAAGAAAGCAATTAAGGCTTGTCTTGGTAGTGATCAGAAACACCCAATTATGCTTTGGGGTCCTCCAGGTATTGGTAAATCAGAGATCGTATTCCAACTTGCTCAAGACTTGAACGGCAAGGTATGGGACTTACGACTTGCACAGAATGACCCAACTGACATCAAAGGTATTCCTTACTATTCTAAGGAAGACAACAAAATGAGATGGGCTGATCCTGATGAGCTTCCTAGCGAGGAAGAAGCCAGTCAGTATGACATAGGCTTTTTGTTTTTGGATGAGATTAACTCTGCACCAACTGCCACACAGGCTAGTGCATACCAGCTGGTACTTAACAGACGTGTTGGCAAACACTACAAGGTACCTGACAACGTTTACATTATTGCGGCAGGTAACCGAGAAGGTGACCGAGGTGTTACATACAAGATGCCTAGTCCGCTTGCTAACAGATTTATCCACTTAGAAGTTCGACCAGACTACGAGACCTGGGAGCAATATGCTGTCAAGAATCGTTTACACGAGGATGTGGTTGGTTACATTGGTTTTGCCAAACAAGACTTGTTTGACTTCGATCCTAAAAATGCTAGTAGAGCATTTGCAACACCTCGTACATGGAGTTTCGTTAGCGACATCTTAAACGGTGACAACGACGAAGAAACTTTAATGGACTTGATTGCAGGTTGTGTGGGCGAAGGCATTGCACTTAAGTTTAATGCACATAGAAAAATTTCAGGACAATTACCTAAACCTGAAGAAATACTAAACGGTAAGGTAAAAACACTGGAGACTAAAGAAATCAGTGCTATGTATTCGCTAACAATTGCAATGTGTTACGAACTACAAGACATTTACCGTAAGGTAGGTGAAGACAAGAAGGCACTAGATGACTGGTATAAACTGTCAGATAACTTCTTTAAGTTTATGATGGAAAACTTTACAACTGAGTTGGTTGTAATGGGTGCTAGAACTGCTCTTACAACATATGAGTTGCCTTTCCTCCCAAGTAAACTTAAGAGCTTTGACGAGTTCCATAAGAAATACGGCAAGTATGTTATCAAAACAACGGAGGCAAAATAATGGCTTCCCCCGCTCCAACAGAAAAGGATCTAGGACAGGCTGAAATACTTGGCCCTACTGATCCTGCCGTTGACGAGGAGGCTATTGAGCTACTGATTACTGCTCGTGTAGGACTATTACTAAAGCATTCATTCTTTGGCAACATTGCTACAAGACTTACTCTTGTTAATGCAGACGAATGGTGTCCTACAGCGGCAGTTGACGGTAGACGTATGTATTACAACTCACGTTTTATTGTAAAGCATACTGTTCCTCAATTACAATTTTTATTTGCACACGAAGTTTTACATTGTATCTATGACCATTTAGGTCGTCGTGGTGATCGAGATCCTGTATTATCTAACTGCGCACAAGATTATGTTGTAAATGATGACTTGGTACAATACAACATTGGTGACATAATTAAGCCTTGTTTGTGGGATCCAAAATATCGTGGTATGAGTTGGGAAGAAGTATATGATATACTTTACGATGAAGTAGATAAGGTTACACTAGAGCAACTGGCTGAACAGTTATTGGACGAACACCTTAACGGAGAAGGTCAGGGGGCAGGTGATGGCGATGGTAATGGCGACCAAGATGGTAAACAAGGTAAGAAACCTGTACTGAGCGATGCTGAACGTGAACAAATCAAACAAGAGATCAAGGAGGCTATGTTAACTGCGGCACAGACAAGTGGTGCTGGTAACTTGCCAGGTGGTGTTAAAAGATTGCTCAGTAATATGACTGATCCAAAACTTAACTGGCGTCAACTTATAGCTCAGGAAATTGAGGCTTGTTTTAAGAACGATTACAGTTTTACTCGTCCTAATAAACGTGGTGCTCATATTGATGCTGTATTGCCTGGCATGATCCCTGGTCAGAAGATTGATGTTGTGGTTATGAACGACTGTTCAGGCTCTATGTCAGATGCTATGTTACATGACATACATGCAGAAGTTAAAGGCATCATGCAATCGTTCGAAGACTTTGAACTTCACGTTGGTACTTTTGATACACAGGTTTATAACTTTCAGACGTTCACTCCTGACAACATTCATGACATAGACGACTATGAATTTACAGGTGGTGGTGGCACAGACTTTGACTGTATATACAACTTTCTCAAGGATCGAGATGTTATGCCTAAGAAGTTAATTGTGTTTACAGACGGTTACCCATATGGTTCATGGGGCGATCCCAACTACTGTGACGTAATATTTGTTATTCACGGTAACAATAAAACTGAGGCACCATTCGGCATCACTTGCCAGTACGAAGAGTACAAAAGGTGACTTGTAGTAGCCAACCTGGGGGGACTTCGTGTCCCCCCTCTTTTATATGTTAAAACACGGTATTATTAATCCTCTTAATGCACTGGAAATCCGACGTTTAGATTTCTGCCCACCGCATTTTACACGTGTCACGCTTGAAAGTCTTTGGTGTGACTTGCGAGATATTGACGACTGGATCTACACTAATTTAGAACATCGTTATTCTATATCTGCTGTTAGCGTGAATAATCAAGAGCATGTAGAAATAGGTTTTGAGAATGAGAACGAAGCGAGTATGTTTGGACTAGTAGTTAATCAGATAAATCGTCCACCTACCTTGATTTAAAAATTTTTCCGTAGTATAATACTGTTTTAAATAACATTACATTAATTAATGGAGATCGTATCAATGGCAAAGAAAGACAAAGAAGTAACAGAACCAGCGGCAACAGAAGAGACAACAGAAGAGACAACTGCACAACCTGCTCCTACTGAGACTCAAGAAGGACTACAGTTAAGTGATTTGCAAATTATGATGCAAATTATTGACGTATGTACACAACGTGGTGCAATTAAAGCGGACGAAATGGCAACCGTAGGTGCGGTCTACAGTAAACTTAAAATGTTTGTAGCACAAACCACGCAAGCGGCACCTTCTACTGATCAAGGACCAGTAGATTCAGAAGGCGGACAGCCAGACTAAGGAGATAATCAATGATTAAACATGTCGGTAGACATAACAACGAAAAAGTAGTTGTATTATATAGAACAGTACCAGGTGAAGACCACATGGCACTAGTTGCGTATAGTAGCAAACTACCAATGATGATTCATGATGAAGTCATGAAGTGTTTAGAAAGTCCAGTGGGTCAACAGGCTAAAGAGTTCAGCGATGCACTATTTAGGACAACAATGGCTGATGGTCGTAATGCATTAAGTGCGTTGCATGACGAAGGTATGATTAAAAAAGTTCCTACTAACCAAGTTATTATTACTCCACAACAGGGTAGTCAGGTTAGACTAGACGAACTTAATGACATCATGAAAAAGATGGAAGCCGGTGAAGAAGCAATTAAAGAACTGGCAGACTTAGATTCACAGAGAGGTGTAAGAGATCCTAAGAAGGCAGAGCCAAGAGAAGTTGGTGAGCCTGCTAATACAAGATCAGCACCTGCACAAGTACAAGCTCCACAAGACGGTGCGTTAACAGATGTAGACATTGCCAAAGGTTATAGAGACCAAGCAACTCGTATGCAAGTAGAAGCCAAAGCCATGTTGGCAGAGGCAGAGAGATTAACGAAAGAAGCATCCAAACTAGATCCTTTGACCAATGCCAAGAAAAAAACAACCACAAAGAAAACAACGAGTCGTAAAGTTAAGTCCTGATAACAAACGTAATTGGGAAGACATACTTGAAGAGATTGACAAAAAAGAAGTTCCTGTAGAAGTTTTACAAAAAGTAGACATTGTTTTAAATGATGGTACAATTGTAGAATTAACAATGGCAGAACTTACTGGTCAAGGCATGAGCTATAACGACATAGAACAAGCTCTAAACGAACGTATGGATAAGATGAGCAGTCTTATCAGTAACGTAGAGTTTTATGTTGACATAGACAAGTTAAAAGCACAAATACAACCCAATACAGACAAGATATTGAAAGATTTATGATAAAAGCAATTTTCGCTATCGACGCTTTTGGTGGTATGGGATTTAATAACAAGTTGCCGTGGCCTCCTTGTACTGAAGACTTCCGCTGGTTCCAGACTAACACAACCAACCATGCAGTAGTAATGGGAAGGAAGACTTGGGAAAGTAAAGACTTTCCTAAGCCTTTACCTCACAGACGCAACATTGTAGTCTGTACGAATCGTTACTACAGAGCAGTAGGTGCTGATGTTTGGACTGAAAACTGGTTAGAGCGTCTACAGAAGTTTGACGAAACAATGCCTCAAGATATCTTTGTAATAGGTGGTCCAGGTTTACTAGAGCAGGCCAAGCCATACATTAAAGAGTTTTACGTTACACGGTTTAAGTCTGCATACCGAACAGACGTTAAATTAGATACACGAACTTTCTTTGAAGGACTAAGGTGTAGAACAGTTGTTCCTAGTAAAGAAGGCAACCAATGTAGTTTTGAGGTACACATTCCATGGTCGAATACCTAAGACATCTCAATCACATATTAATTAACGGCGAAGATCGTGAAGACAGAACAGGTGTAGGCACTAAGTCTATATTTGGACTGCAAATGCGTTTTGATCTACGCAAAGAATTTCCTGCTGTAACTACTAAACGTCTTGCTTGGCGAGCAGTGGTTAGTGAGCTGATATGGTTTTTAGAAGGCTCAGGTGACGAACGTAGACTAGCAGAGATCTTACACGGTACACGTGACACAGATAAGAAAACTATCTGGACTGCTAACGCAGAAGCGGACTACTGGAAACCTAAAGCAAAATACGATGGTGACTTGGGTAGAGTCTACGGCGTACAGTGGAGAGACTGGCGCACACCAGTTACTTTAGAAAAGAAAAAGTTTAAAGGTATTGAGTACACTCAATTTAACAACTCAGTTGATCAAGTTACAAAACTTATTAGTGACATTAAACGAGATCCAACTAGTAGACGACATATACTAACAGCATGGAATCCAGGTGAGTTAGATGACATGGCGCTACCTCCTTGCCACGTAATGAGTCAGTTTTACGTTAACAACGGTGAACTAAGTTGTCAGATGTATCAGCGTTCAGCAGATATGTTTTTAGGTGTACCATTTAACATTGCCAGTTACAGTCTACTAACGCACATGATTGCTCATGCTTGTGATCTAAAGGTAGGCGACTTTGTACATACAATAGGTGATGCCCACATTTACAATGACCATGTTGACCAGGTAGTAGAGCAAATGGGCAGGAAACCGTTACCAGGACCTACACTTAAAATAGAATGCGACAGTAAAGATATCTTTGATATTAAAATGGAACATATCAACTTAATTAATTACCAAAGTCATCCGCCTATTAGTGCGCCAATGGCAGTGTAATGTATGTAATACATCAATTCAAAATGGCTTGGTTGCCTAATGAAGAAGATATAGAACGATATGCAGGTTGGGAATTTGTACGTTGGTTAGACTATAGTTACAATGGTAAATTATACAAATTACATTTTAACAAACCAGTTAAACTAAAGATAGATTACTTAGGAAAGATGGACATAGGTGTAAAAATAACTGCACCACTTTCAAAAGAAGAAGCATTTTTTTACGAACTTATAAAACACAATGACTAGATATGTAGACCTTCCAGTATTAGTAGTAGGCGGCAATGGTTTTATAGGCAGCCGAATTAGCCAAAATTTAGTTGAGAGTTTAAAGTGGAAACCTATTGTTATAGACAATCAGGAAGACTACGGAGTACTTGATCAGACTCAACTTAGCACACTGCACAGTTTTAGAAAAGCCACTAGGCTGGAAGCTGAAGGCTGTTACAAAGTTCATAACATAGACATTATGAACTTTAAAAAGATGGAGGCTATGTTTAAAAAACATACTCCGCACTCTGTAATTCACCTAGCAAGTTTCCCAAGACAAAAAGTAGTTAACGCTAATCCACTCAAAGCCACAGGCGTCATGTGTGATGCACTGGTAAACATGTTAGAACTGGCTGTAAAATATCAAGTAAAACATTTTATGTATTTTAGTAGTAGCATGGTTTACGGAGACTTTGACGACAAAGTTAACGAAGATGCCGTGTGTAATCCCAAAGGACAATATGCTATTATGAAGTATATGGGAGAGCAACTTGTTAAAGACTACAACAGAAGACACGGATTGCAGTACACTATTATCAGACCAAGTGCAGTATACGGACCACTTGATGTTGAGGACAGAGTTGTAAGTAAGATGCTTCTAAACGCAATGCGTGGTGATGTTATACATGTTAACGGCCCAAACGAAATACTAGACTTTACATACGTGGAAGATATAGGCAAACAGATACCTATTGTGCTTAATGCACCTTACACCAGCGGTATTAACCAAACTTATAACTTAACTGCATGTGAGTACGACCCACGTACATTACTAGACTGTGCAAAAATAATTAAGAAGATTGTACCAGGATCTCAGATTTTAGTTAATGAGCGTGACCATAGTTTTCCACGTCGTGGCAGACTAAACAATAACAAAATTAATATGTATTTTGAAAACGTTAGACGAACTCCACTAACCACAGGACTGGTAGCATACCATGCGTGGCTCAAAAATAACATTCAACTGTTTACAAAGACAGTATAAGTCTATAAAAGACGAGTTACTGGCCGCTATAGATCAAGTCTATAGTTCAGGGCGTATGTTGGATGGACCTTATACAAAAATGCTGGAAGAAATAATAGCATACCGTGTGGGACGTAAACATGCTGTAGCAGTTAACTCAGGCACACAGGCATTAGAGTTATGCTATAAAATAATTAAGATATCTAGTGTTAAGGATCTAACTACAGTATTAACACCATATAGTTTTGTTGCCACACTTAATGCATTCTATAATACCTATGGTGATCAAGGAGTAATCCACTGGTGTAAAACCAACACAGTAAACGGTTTAATGGATGCAAAAAGTTTGGAGAATCTTAGACTTCTAGGTGACCCAGAACATAATGTTATAATAAACATTGTACAACTATTTGGTAATTGTGTAGACTACGCTGAATTACTTACGGTTCTTAACTGGTGTGACATTGAAAACTTTACAATAATAGAAGATGCCGCACAAAGTTTTGGATCACGTAGTCAGGGAAGAGCAAGCGGTGCGTTTGGACACTTCAGTGTTTTTAGTTTTGACCCTACCAAGACGTTACCCAACTACGGTAGTGGTGGTATGGTGTTGACTGACGATGATGTGTTCAAAGACATTCTATTAAGTTTGCGTGACAACAACAAGTTGGGATACAGTAAAGCAGGAACCAATACCAAGTTAAGTGAAGCTGATGCCGCAGGTTTAATTGTAAAACTTAACCACTACGATGAATGGCAACTGCGTAGACAACAAATAGCAGAGCATTACATAGATGTTATAGGTGAAGAGAATGTTATTATGCCTGCTGTTGGCATGGAAGAACAAAATTGGCACAAGTTTGTTTTAAGAGTTAATAAAAGAGAATTAGTAAGAGATCATTTAGACAAGGCAGGTATAGAAACTAAAATACACTATCCCAAACCACTTACTCATGTCTGGGACCTACAAAATTTTGATACGTTTTGGTTAGGAAATAAAGTTTTAAGTTTGCCTATGTATGCAGAACTTACAGACGCAGAAGTTGAGTATGTTGCTAAGACTGTTAAACAGAGTTTAATGTTTTAAATTTTGAGTCTAACCAGGTCCACTCATAACTTAGTTGTAACTGTTTAGGATCTCCTGCAACCTCGTCATAAAATTTAGCACCTTCGTTAGCACCACTTAATACATATTCTGCATTTAATCCATCTGCTCGTGTAAGCCAAGTTTTTAGTCTGTACTCTGCTTCAACATCTTTAGATTGTTCCACAAATTGTTTTAACTTGACTACTTCTCTAAATGCTGTACGCCAAGCCATTGTAGGACTGTCGTTAAAGTGTGCAATACTGCCTACTACAGGAACAACTTCATGTGCTTGGCTAAGTGTAAAGTCCAAACCTTTACCTGGATTCGCTAGTACCAGTTCTCGGTTATAAGCAATAACACCCATGTGTCCATAACATAATCCGTTAACAGGATTTTCACTATAGAAGATATAGTGCTTGGGTTTCTGCAAGTAGTCTGGTTGCCAATCTAACGGGAACTCAGGCAGTAGTTCTAACTTACCAAATACTGTAAAGAACCAGGGTGTTTTAGACTGACGTGCGGCTTCTTTATAAGCATTAGTTCTGCCCTGGACACCTTGTATATGTACACAACGATTGCTACCTGCTGTGAGCTCCTGTGTGCGTTTAAACCACTTGTCTGCTTCGGGCTCCCCATTACTGATAAAGATAGTATCTAGTCGTTGCTCAGGTATTGTCTTATGTTTGCTTATATAGGGGTAGTCGTATATTTGCTCACATATAGTCTGATGTATCTCTCTAGGGACCTGTGCAACTGAGTTACTTGGTGTAAACGTATGCACATCACGGTCCTTGACGGCCCACAGTTTGGGTGTATGGGCTATAGAGCACTTATATGGAGCAAATAACACATATGGACTCTTAAATTTGTACAAATTTACTGTGTCTACTAGGGTATCCTGCTCATATATAACTGTAGGCATAGGGTCTCTGGGCACGACAACGTCTTCAACGTAGTTTACAGTATCATACCAGTCTAATAACTTAATACGCTCTGCTTGGGCTCTGAAAGACTCTACATGAACCAGGAAGGTATCTCCAAACTTTTGCTCATTACTGGCAAATACGTGTAACATAGTGCTTTGCCAAGTCTCTGGATACCAATTAAAATCGAAATTACTGTAATCACAGAGTGTAGTTACTACCCAGACATATTCTGTAGTAGCCGAGGTGCAAATTCGCTTAATTATGTCTAGGTATGAGCCCACAAAACGTGTTTTTTTAACGTCCAAACCTCTGTTTTTTAGTGCATCTAACTTTGCAGTAGTACTATCAGTCATAAAGTCTATGAGATACACTTCAGTGTCGGTTCTACGTTTAACCTTACGATGCATACTAGTATATTTCTTATCTGTAGCACCAGGTACTGTATACAATAAACCACTGGTCTTCTGATACTCAGTAGCGAACTCATATATGAAAGGTGGTTGTGTTGGATCAGGGTGCCAGGTATAATCCACATCCTCAATGTCTTTGGGTACGGTCCAATTAGTCTTGTCAGGCAGTGCTGTAACAACAAAATCGCTTGTAAATTTGTTTGGTCCTGTACCGTAAGTTACCCCACTTGCACGTTGATGTTGGCTAGGAAAATGATATGTAAAATCTGGCTCTAGTGCATTGTCATGCCAAGTTGTATCTACCGTTTCAGGATCTATGCTACCATTACATGTAAACAGGTGTGGGTGAGGGAGGCGCTCACAACGTTGGTCTTTATTAAAGTAGATATCTGCTTTTGCATTGCCCGTTTTTACGAAAAAGGTATAGCCGTACTCTCGCCACTGGTCTCCAAAGACATGGGTATAATTTCTTTCCCAGATGTTGGGTTGCCAATAAAAATTAAATTTGCTGTAATCGTTACCACCATAAATATACCAGTAACAGGATGTTCTACTTAAACTATCAGCAACTTCAATTGATTCAGCAAACTTCTCATGCGGAAACAAACAGGGTTTAGGCCCAAAATAAAATACGTCGTACATGTATAACCTTAATAACCACTATGATAACATATGGCAACTTGCATTGCAACGTTTTAATAACCCACGTATAGATTATTTTATGCCATTTGGTGCAACTGGTTTAGAAAATATAGAATCTAGATTTGTAGAACTAGGTAATGTTAACTGTTCCATTTTTTGTTATGACCAGGAACCTCTTATTAAGTTATTTAACGCAGATACATTCTGGGAAATACAACAAAAGTCAAAAAGTGACAATCTTAACTGGACTATATTCCTTAATACAGAATTGGATAGTGATCCCAAAGACGATTTTCTTAAACGCTTTAGGATGATAGACTGCTATTACTTTCACCATGCACTAGCCGCAAGTGACTGGTTTAGAGGAGGCTTATACTGGCATCAAATTAAACCAGTAGGATCTAGAATAATTAAACACAAATACATCACGTTTAATAGGCTTACCAGTAATCATAGAGTATATAGATCTCTTCTAGTAAATGAACTCTTCAAACACGATGTATTAGATAAAGGGTTAATTAGTTATAGTTCTAAATGTCCAATGGGCGACGATTTCAACAAAGAAATATGGGCTAGTCCATATATACCGCAAGGTCTTAAACTAGAAGCAATATCTAATTTGAGGAAGTTAGATGACGAGTTACGAATAGACATACAGGGTAACATACCTAATCAAAGTTTTAATATCAGTTGTATTGATGAATGTATGGAAACATTCCTATACGTAGTAACAGAGACTTGCTATTGGGGCAGAAAGAAACACCTAACCGAAAAAATATTTAAACCTATTGTAACACTAAATCCGTTTTTGCTTGTTGGCGCCGCCCATAACTTAGAATATCTTAAGAGTTACGGTTTCAAAAGTTTTGACAAATGGATAGATGAAAGTTATGACAGTATAGAGAACGATATTGATAGGATGACTGCAATAGGTGAAGAAATTGCTAGGATTTCAAGATTAGATTCGTTTCAGATAGGACAAATTTACTACGACATGAAGTCTGTACTAGAGCATAACAGAGATTGGTTTTACAGCATAGACTTTACTAAGTTAGTACACGACGAACTTGTGTCTAACTTTGAGACTGCGTGTGATGAACTTGAACGTCGCAACTCTTGAGAAAATCTACACCACCAGTATCTCTATATTCTTGTTCGTAGTAAACTTCTCGAATACCACTTTGATAAATTAATTTTGCACAATCTAAACAGGGACTGTGCGTAATAAACATCGTTGCACCTTCGCCTGATTCAGGACTACGTGCTAGTTTAGCAATCGCATTCGTTTCTGCGTGAAGAACTTCAGGCTTACTCTTAAGTTCTATAATATGATGTTGGTGTGGATTAGGATACTTCTTTAAGTGTTCATTTTCTATTTCTATTTCACAATTATTATCCCAACCGCTAGGCATGCCATTGTAACCAATGCTAATAATTCTGTTGTCTTTAACTACAATAGCGCCTACATTTAATCTACGTGCTGTACTGCACTCTGCAAATGCATGTGCAGTTTTCATGTATGCTTTTAAATGTTTTTGTTTCATATGGCTAGTTCCAATGTGTTTGTTATCTTGTTAGGTAATTTAAAAGGCAACGTCTTTTTAATTTTCCTTTCCAAGTTGGCTAATATATACGATTCCTGTATAACGTCTATATTAGGCCATGCACAATCTTGTTTTGTTATAATTTGATCCACTATTAGGTCACAGTTATTAACTAAATTAACTACTGGGTGTGCTTGTAAAAAATCAGCATGCAGTTGCTCAAGGTCTTCAATGTGTGTTAATCGCATCTCACACCATTCTGCAAGTTGGTTTATGTGTTGGAAAAAAGTATCTTTATTGTAAAATGCAGAGAAAGGAAAACTTCTAATCTCGTTACTTTCATCAAATTTAAAATTGTTGCCTATTCGAATATAATCAGTTTCAGCTGGATCTTTAAACATTTGCTTAAACATATCTCTGATAATATATCTTGGACAATCTGCATTATCCTTGGTAAACGCTCTTCCGTACAAATTTATACCATATACCACTTTGCATTCTGCTTTAATTTCGATAGGAACAGATTTAAAATCTTCTGGACAGTTAATATCAGGCCAGTGTTCAGCCTTAACGCTATTGTATGCACTTATTGTGTGGTCATCTAAGAAGTAGTTCTGCAAACTATGCAACAAAGGCATGTGATCAGCACAATTAAGTTTGTTAAACGTGTTTATCTCTAAGTTAGCAGGAGCACATCCATATTGCGAGGGAGTATTTAAAGTCTGCCATAGCAATGGCAACAAGTCATCATCCTCGAGTGTAATTCGTATCACTTTTATATTCTTAATATAATCAACACCCACACTGTCATATGCAAATGCATAATGTTCTTTTAGCCAGGCTTGGTGTACCGCATAGGTGTCAGCTCTAAACTCTTTGTTTGTATTATAGGTTTGCTCCCAAAGTACATCTGGTTCTTTAATTACATTTCTACTATTGACAGGAACACCTGCCATGAAAACATTACACACAAATTCTAGGAAAGATCCGTGGGATCCTGGTCGACAATCTATGTATATCATAGATCACTGACTAGAAATGTTTAAGTGAATTTGTTCTATAACAAACTTAACATCTGAGTCATCAGTGTTAACAGCATTGTCATTTAATTGTGCATTCATACCCAGTGACGTTATATCGCCTTTGAAACTAAGTGTCCAAAAGTTTTGTAGTATGTCGTGAGTAGCCGGATTCTTTTCTTTAATCCTAGCAAGTGCTTCTTGGGTTTTAGATATTCCCATTGCGTTCTCCTTTATAATTTACCTTCAGCTCTGAGTTGTTCTCTAATTTGTGTAGCACTAATACTGTGTATCTCTTCGCCGAGATCATGCTCAGTAAACGTGTACCCTACACCTCTACCATAACTGATATCTACAATGTTAGGTACTTGCATTATAACGTATTCTTCATTGTGTGTAAAGCCTGCATCAAACAATCCCGATATAATGTTTTTCTTCACAGTACTGAAGTCAAAAGGATTATCAGTTTGTGCGCCAGTGCGTCCGCCACCTGCGTCTTTACCTACAATACCGCCAACGTCACGTACCATAATACATACTTGTCCTGACTCCAACAAGGCTTTTTTAAACAGTGCTGTATGTCCATCGTGCCAAGGCTGCCAACGGCCCAGCATCTGTGTTGTGGGTTTTTGCCAATCAAATGCCATTATTCTTTTACTCCATATTTGATGTGTTTATACCATACACGTTCATGTGCATAGTATAATACGAATTTAATTACCAAGTCTGCTAGAAATACAAAACCTACTGCTTTGGCAGGTAGTCCAAATACTAATGCTATTAGTGCTGTTACTGTACTGGCAATTATACGCCAAGTAACTGCTTTTGCTAAATGTCTTTTAGGATGTACCATTTCGCTCTATGTACTTTTGTACTACTTCTATTAGTTCTTTATGTGTATCATCAAACCATTCACTAACATGATAGTCCATTTCATCTGGTGTGGGAGGCACAAACATTTTGTTTGTGTCTTCAAATCTGCCTTCTTTAATTGTGTCCATCCAAACTGTAAAGTCTGCGCCAAAGCCACTACGTGCTTCTGGTGTTGGCGCAATAAAGTCTGCTACACATATTTTACCTGCTTTGATAATACCGTCTGCTAGATACCGCATGCGCATTGCTTGTCGCATTCTGCCTTCTGGTGTAAAGTCCCAGTCGTCATATTCTTTTCTTACAGCATCTGCATTGATATGAACAGCGCCAATTAGTTTAGCAAATGGTTCTGCTAGTGTAGTCTTACCACTGCCCGGTAGTCCGCATATTAAAATTTTCATTGAGGTATTTCTCCATTTTGTCTGCTATTGCTTGATGTCCTTCCACTAGCGGGTGTCCTCCTGGACCTTTTTTACAACCGTACGACATTTGTGTTAAAGGTTCTACAAAGTGTTCGGTTTCTATTGCACCACTTACAGTATAAAACATACTACGCTTTTCTATAATGGTGTCCATGGACGTCATTATGTAAGGTTGTTGTATTTTTTTAAAGTGATTCTGTAGTGCTATGATTTGAGTTAGCGTTCGTCGCCAAGCATATTCATCATCGTAAAATTCTCTGTAGTACTTATCTAGCCACTTTTTATCATTTTTATTTAGACGTCTTGTAACAGGGTTAACTCCTTGTATGTCTCCATCTATACGCAAATCTAATCTGCCAGGATCTGTCCACTGTACTATAACTACAAGGAATCTTTCCCAGGCTGTGCGCTCCATAGCAGTAGTAAATATCCAGTCATTACTAGCACCAGACTTTCCTAAATTAAGAACGTCTACGCCATAAAAACTATTAGATAATAAGTTAGGCCAGGCTTGTCTATATGGATCAGACAGTTCTTCTCCGTAGGTAAAACTATCGCCTATACATAAAATCATTTGTAGATAAAAGGATCTCGTTTGCGAAGTTCTTTGAGCTTTTTGCGGTATGCTCGTTCTAACTTAATTCTATTAATTATGTTGCGTAACCATTGCATGGAATGTTTCCCTTATTAGTTCTGCGGCGTCTTGATGTGCTTGTTCTTTAGGATGTGTTGTATACATAGGATATTTATTTTCAACTGCCCACTGGTAAAAACCTCTGGGTGCCACTGTTTCTCCTTCGTGTTTTCCCTTAGGAAACCAAAAAAACTTTGACCAATCTATAGAATAGTAAATTGCGGCTATTGTGTCATCTGGATTTTCTATAATGTGGTTATGCATTATACAATTATCAGCGGCAGTAAACATATAGGGTATCGACATTTGTTTGAGGTACATTTGCAAGTAAAGTATTTCTTTAAGAGTAACATAGTTTTTCCAATACATTTCTGTACCTATGTTTCTAAAATAACTCTTTGCAAAACTATTCATGCCTTTTTGATTTGCATTTTCGTGATGTGTTTTTTGTATAATAGTCTGATCATCGTCAGGATCAAAAAAGAATTCACTAGGATCAAAATCATCGTCTTCTGCGTTCCAAGGCATTATATTATACCAATGTCCGCTACGTTGTCCCGTGTCATATGCAAATCTAAATTCATACCTAGCAGGGAAAGTCCACTGTACAACTACACCACAGTCTCCTACTTGACTTACTTTGTTTATAACATTTCTTGCTATACTCTGATTGCTCCAGCCTCCTCCAGCAACAAGCTCATACTGGTGACCACTACTGAGGAGTGCGGGCCATGTAGACTGACTGCCTGACACCTCAGTCCAGTCTGCTAGTTCGTTTCCGTGTATAAAACTACAGCCGCCTGCTACTATAATCATAACCTGGTTTCATCATTTCTATTTGGTTGTGTTTGTAGTCATGGTCTGACCAACAATAGTCAAACTCTCCAACTACATCATCTATTTCTATTCTTGCAATGTCTAAGTGTTTACTCAGGT
>Ga0181598_1002626_pt1 | contig 16144 bp, 14 predicted proteins | sample 041ome_4_FD_153295 | JGI IMG/M metagenome (GOLD analysis project Ga0181598, IMG submission 153295) | Coastal salt marsh microbial communities from the Groves Creek Marsh, Skidaway Island, Georgia - 041404US metaG (spades assembly) | ecosystem: Environmental > Aquatic > Marine > Intertidal zone >... | reverse complement strand
AGTGAAGTACCCTTGTCTGAAGATGTAAGAGATTGGAATGATAGATTAAGTAGTAAAGAAAAAAATTTAATTACACAGATATTAAAATTCTTTACACAAGGTGATGTAGATATAGCACAAGCTTATCTTGATAAATACATTCCTAAATTTAAAGCACCAGAAATTAGAATGATGTTGTCTGCTATTGCAACTAGTGAAGCTAACCACGTACATTCTTATTCATTACTTAATGATACTATTGGTTTACCAGATAGTGAGTACCAAACTTTTCAAGAATATAAAGCTATGGCTGATAAACATAGATATTTATTTAAAGATAAAGGTGAAGGTATTGAAGGTATGGCTAGAGAGTTAGCTGTATTTTCTGCATTCGGTGAGGGCCTACAACTGTTTGCTTCTTTTATTATGCTACTTAACTTTCAACGTTATGGCAAAATGAAAGGTATGTGCCAAATCGTAACTTGGTCTATTAGGGATGAAAGTCATCATGTAGAAAACATGATTAAAGTATTCCATACATTAATAGATGAAAATAAAAATATTTGGAATGATGATTTTAAAGGAACTCTATATCAAACTTGTAGAGACATGGTTGAACTAGAAGATAAGTTTATAGATTTAGCTTTTAATCTAGGAGAAGTACAAGGTCTGAAAGCTGAAGATGTTAAATTATATATTAGACACATTGCTGATAGAAGATTACTTCAGCTAGGTTTAAAACCTAATTACAATCAAAAAACAAACCCATTACCTTGGCTTGATTGGGTATTAAATGGCGTAGAACATACTAATTTCTTTGAAAACAGAGCGACTGAGTATGCAAAAGGAAACTTAACTGGAGACTTGTGGGCATAATTAGGCCCCATATTAGAAGGAAAACATTATGGATGACTTAAATGACATCCAATTACCTTACACCGTGGATGAACTTATCAAAGTTTTAGATAAAATTTATCCAGAAAAAGCACCCGAATTGAAAGACAATGAAAAAACTGTCTGGTTCAAAGCGGGTCAAAGAAGTGTAGTTAATTGGTTAATAGACTTAAAAAAACGAAGCGAAGATAATTTATTAGGAGAAAAATAATTATGTGTATGGGAAAAGCTTTAGCTAAACCACAAATAATTAAAAGAGAAGACCCTTCGATAAAATTCGTGGATGGTAACGTAATGGACTCAAAAGCTTCACCACCAGAAATAGACAACACACCTGTTATTAAAGAAAAGAAAAAAGTTAAAAACAACGTGACTAGTCAATCTTCTGATTTAAATATTAATACAACAACTTATTAACAAAAGGAAACAACTATGTGTATGGGAAGACAATCAGCACCCGCTCAACAAGAAGTAGTTCAACCAGTTAGAAATGCAATGTCATCAGGCGATGAACAAGCACCTACTATTGAGTTAGCTTCTGAAGACGCTTTAGAGATTGCTAAGAAAAAGAAATCTAAAAAGGGTACAGCAGCAATGCAAACTGATTTAAATATCACAGGTACAAATTCTAACGTTAACGTTTAATGGATTTTAAAGATACAGCAGAAAATCGTTATGAATCTTTAAGTGAAATTAAAGAGCATTATCTCGATAGAGGACGTGAATGCTCTGAGTTAACTATTCCCACATTAATTCCTGAACAACATCAAACACAATCAAGTGACTTTTATAGTCCCTTCCAATCTGTAGGTAGTAGAGGTGTCAACAACCTTGCTTCAAAATTACTACTATTATTACTCCCACCAAATCAACCATTCTTTAGACTAGCGATACAAGGCAAAGCTAAAGAACAAATAGAACAACAACCAGAATTAAAAACATCAGTTGAAAAAGCTTTATCTAAAATTGAACGTGAAGTTATGGGTAAAATTGAATCTCTTGCTTTACGTGTCCCAACATTTGAATTAATTAAACATTTAATTGTTGGTGGTAATGCACTGGCCCATGTTCCAAAACAAGGTAACATGAGAGTATACGGTCTTAACCAGTATGTTTGTAAAAGAGACGGTGAAGGAAATCTATTAGAAATAGTTGTAAAAGAAAGTGTTTCAGTTTTATCTTTAGATGAAGAAGTTAGAGAACAAGTTCTTTCTCTTATGTCAAAAGAAGATGTAAAGTCACAAACAAACTGTGATTTATACACACACGTTTACAAACTAGACAATGGTAAATATTATGTTTGCCAAGAGACTAAAGGAATTAAAATACCATCATCCGTTGGTACATACAATCAAGATAAATTACCATGGTTAGCTTTAAGAATGATTAGAGTTGACGGTGAGGACTATGGCCGTAGTTACGTTGAAGAGTACATTGGAGATTTAAAATCTTTAGAAGGGTTATCACAATCTTTAGTTGAGTCTTCTGCTGCGAGTGCCAAAATGATTTTTATGGTAAGACCAAACTCAACTACAAAGAAAAGAGATATAGCTGTAGCACGTAATGGTGACATTATATCTGGCAGTGGTGATGATGTGTCAGTCTTACAAGCAAACAAATTTTATGATTTACAAACTGTAGAAAAAGCAATCGCAAGATTAGAAGAAAGATTAGCTTATGCATTTTTATTAAACACAGCCATACAAAGACAGGCTGAACGTGTAACTGCTCAAGAGATTAGATACATGGCGAATGAATTAGAAACTGCAATGGGTGGTATATATTCTTTATTATCTCAAGAATTACAATTACCTCTAGTGCAATTACTAATGGATAGAATGGGAAGTCAAAATGAAATTCCTAAACTACCCAAGGGTTCAGTAAGGCCCACAATTATCACAGGTGTTGAGGCACTAGGACGTGGTAATGACTTACAAAAATTAAGAGAGTTTGTAGCAGAGATAGGTCAACTTGCACAAATCAATCCACAAGTCGTGCAACTTTTAAATCCACAAGATTTAATTACAAGGTTAGCAACTGGACTTGGTATTGACACTGAAGGATTATTAAAATCTCAAGAACAATTACAAGCTGAACAAGAAGCTGCAATGCAACAACAACAAATGCAACAAATGCAGGACACCGCTCAAGACGTGGCTCCTAAAGTTGCAGACAATATGACAAAACCGCAAGGATAATAAATGGTAGAAAAAGTAGAAATACAAACACCAGAAACTACACCAGAACAACCAACAGAAAATACTACAACAGAAAATGAAAGTAGACCTGGATGGTTACCTGAAAAGTTTAAGTCTCCTGAAGACATGGCAAAAGCCTATGGTGAATTAGAAGGTAAATTAGGAAAATCTGAAACTGAAAAAGAATCAGAAACTACAAAAGAAGAAACAAATAAAGATAACGCTGACTTATCTATTGATAAAGCTGAGAAAGCTGTAGAAAATGCAGGGTTAAATATGTCATCACTTCAAGATGAGTACAATGAAGGGGGACAATTAAAAGAGAGTTCATATGAAGCTTTGCAAAAAGCAGGAATACCTAAAGATTATGTAGACGCTTTTATTAAAGGACAAGAAGCAATTGCAAGTCAAACTTCTAATACTTTAAAACAAGAAGTAGGAGGAGCAGAAGCATATAACAATATGATGAACTGGGCCTCTGATAATTTAAACGAAGCAGAGATAAATTCTTTTAACAAAACTGTTAATGGAAAAGACATTGAAGCTACACGTTTAGCAATACAAGGTTTGAATGCACGTTACAAAAATAATGTTGGGGATGACCCGTCATTACAAAGTGCAAATAATCCTAGTTCAGCAAATGCTCCAGGCTATAGGTCTTGGGCAGAAGTTACTGCTGCAATGAATGATGATAGGTATGCAAGTGATGAAGCATACAGAAATGATGTACAAAATAAACTAAACAACAGTAGGTTATAATATGGCTAAAAATGGCTTATATGCAAACATTCACAAAAAACGTGCCAGAATTAAAAATGGCTCGGGTGAGTCAATGAGAAAATCAGGTACAAAAGGTAGACCTACCGCAGCTCAATTTAAAAGAGCGGCCAAAACTGCCAAATCATAGTTGTGTTACCTTTATAGGTAGCAACTGCTAACACAAAGTTAAGTCCATTAACTTGACCGTTCCGAGGAACGACAATCTTGTGAAACAAACTTTAAACTTGTGAAAGCTTTTTAATAAACAAACAATAGAAAAAGGAGACAATTATGTCAAACGCAACTCCGGCTTCCATTGGACGAGTAAATGCATCTGGTTCAGAAGATGCCCTGTTTTTAAAAGTTTTTTCTGGTGAAGTGATTACTTCATTTGATAGAGCAAGTAAAACACAAGGTGCTGATTCTGTAAGAAGCATTGCTAATGGTAAATCTGCTACGTTCCCAGTAATGGGTAGAACGTCTGCGGCCTACCATACTCCAGGTACAGAAATACTTGGGTCTGATGTGAACCACAACGAAAAGGTTATTACAATTAATGACCTTTTAGTTTCTTCAGCATTTTTAAGTAATATCGAGGAAGCTAAAAATCATTGGGATGTTAGAAATTCTTACTCAACTGAGATAGGAAGAGCATTAGCATTTCAAAAAGACAAACACGTTCTACAAACTATTGGTCAAGCTGCTCAAGTAACGACTCCTAGTGTTACAGGTGGAGACGCAGGTACAGTATTAACTAATCCTAATATCGCCTCTGCAACTGCGGCAACGTCTGCAAATGGATTTATTGATTCATTGTTTGACGCAGCCAAAACTTTAGATGACAAGTATGTTCCATCTGAAGGTAGAATCTGTTTCTTAAAACCAGAAATGTACTACAAATTAGCAAATGCTACTAATGCAGTCAATGTTGACTTCAGTGGTGGTGCTAATGGTGGTGTTGCTTCAGGTAGAGTATTACAAATTGCAGGTATCAGATTAATTGCTGTACCTCATTTTGTTACTTCAAACGTAACTACCGGTGCAGACGCAGGTTCAGCTACTCAAGGTGGTTCAACACCTCAAGCTGTAAACTTGACTGCATACGAAGGTTTAGTTTGTCACCCGTCAGCAGTTGGAACTGTTAAGTTAATGGATTTAGCTACTGAAATGGAATACGACATTAGAAGACAAGGTACTTTAATGGTTGCGAAATACGCTATGGGTCATGGCGTTCTTCGTCCGGAAAGTGCTGTAGGAATTAAAGACGCTTAATATTTATTAAGCTTATTTATACTATATAGGAGTAGGGGATGAGGGAGACTAAGTCCCCTACTTTGCAAATTTAAAAAGGACAATCAATGACAACACAAATAAATTCTACAAGCGAATTACAAGCGATAAATACCATGCTAAGTTTTATCGGTGAGAGTCCAGTCAGTTCAATTACTGGAAACATTGGTACAGACGTAGCGGTCGCTAAGAATATTTTAGATGAAACTTCTATGAGTGTTCAGTCACAAGGTTGGTTTTTTAACAGAGAATTAGATACAACTGCTTCAAGAGATACATCTAATAAAGTACCTTTAGAAGCTAACTGTGTACAAGTAGAGGCTTCGGCCCCTTATCAATATTTTTATCAGTACACTATTAGAAACCAATATTTATACGATTTAAAAAATAAAACAGACATCTTTACTTATGACCCTAAAGTCGACAAAGTATTAGTACAACAGTTTGAACACCTACCAGAATACGCAAGAAGATACATTGTAGTTAAAGCTTCAAGAAGATTTGCTGCAAGATACGTAGGTGCAACTGAATTAATTAAAATGGCACAACTAGATGAACAAGAAGCTCACATGGCATTTGAACAAGCAGACTCAAGAGCTATGGACGCTAACATGCTTAATGATGATTATAACACTAGTTACATTGCTAAAAGAGGCCCAAGAAGGTCTGGTAGAAACTAATTTATGGCACTAATTTCAACATCAATTCCTAATCTTATTGGTGGTATTAGTCAACAAAATGCAGTTCAACGTAATGTAGGACAAGCAGAAACACAAACTAATTTCCAATCTAATATTATTGAAGGATTAACTAAAAGACCACCAACAGAGTTTGTCGCTAATCTATTATCTACTACAGCGTTTCCAAACAACGCAGCAGTACATTGGATTAATAGAGATAGTACAAACCAGTATGTAGCTGTCTTTACTAATGGTACAGTTAAAGTTTATGATTTAAATGGTGTTGAAAAAACAGTGACTATAGGAGCTGGTGGTGCAAGTTATTTAACTACAACAAAACCTATAGAAGATTTAGCATTTTCAAACATTGCAGATTATACATTTGTTGCAAACAAATCTAAAACAATAGCTGAGAGTTCAACTACAACCGCAGCAAAAGTACAAGAATATATTTCTTATGTTAAAAGTTCACAATACGGAAGACAGTACAGTGTAACTTTAAATCACTCAACTTGGTCATATCCAATACAAGTATTATTTCAAATGCCAACTGGTAATGACGCTTCAACTGATAGTGCATTTAGAGATACAGAAAAGATTGCTCACATATTATTATATGGAACAGCTTCTACTCACTGGTCAAGCGGTGCAGATGGTATTGGATTTAAAACTATAAGAACTGATACTGGTGCTACTTTAAGTACATCACAAGGATTAGCAAATTATTCTGGAATTACTGGAACATTTACACATACACAATACGGTAACACTATTTACGGAACATGTAGTAGTGGTACTTTTTCTGTCGAGACTACTGACGGTTTTGGTAACCAAGCTATGTATGCAATAAAAGATGCTATAGGGGATTTTGCTGAACTACCATTTTATGCAAAACCAGGAATGATTGTTCAAATCACTGGTGAAGAAGGTGACTCACTTTCAGATTATTATGTAGAGTTCACAGCTAACGGTGTTTGGAGTGAATGTGTAGGCCCAGGAGTAAAAGTAGGATTAGATAATTCTACAATGCCTTATGCATTAATTAATAACAACAATGGTACTTTTAGTTTTACACAACAAACATACACAAACAGAGTAAGTGGTGATGAAGACACAAATTCTGCTCCAAGTTTTGTAGGTAAAAAAGTTTCTAACCTAACATTCTTTCAAAATAGATTAGGAATTATTTCAGACCAAAACTTAGTGTTATCTGAAAATGCTTCTTATTATAATTTTTATGCAACAACAGGCACAGATGTTTTAGACACTGACCCTATTGATATTGCCGCAGCGGGAACAACAGTTAACAAACTTCATAACTCTATAGATTTTAACGAACAACTTTTATTATTTTCTGGTGAAGCACAATACATACTAGAAAGTTCGGGAGACGCTGTAACACCAACAACAGCAGTACTAACAAAAACAAGTACATTCTCACATGCAATAAAAGTTGCTCCAGTTTCAGCAGGTAAATATGTTTACTTTGCACAAAATAGAAATGATAAAACTGCAATTACAGAATACTTTGCAGATGATGATACATTAACAAATGATGGTATTGATGTAACAATAGGTGTTAGTTCTTTAATACCTAACAATGCATACAAAATTGTTTCTAACAACATTGAAGATACAATGATTGTTTTATGTCATGACACTTTAGACACCACTAACAATGTTGCATACACCCCTTCAAGTGCTGTAAGTTCTACAAATGCAAACACTATAAACATTTATAAATATTTTTGGGATGCTAATAAAAAAGTACAATCATCTTGGAGTACATGGAGTTTAAATAATTGTCAGATATTGTCAGCAGAAGCATATGACAGTTATCTTTATGTTGTAGTTAATGAAAACATTAATACAAAATTATTAAGAATAGATTTACGTAACCCAGATTTTACTGGCCTAACACACAATGTTCATATGGATTTTAGAACGTCTACACTGACTGGGACTTATGACTCAGCTACAGATTTAACAACGTTTACAATTCCATATTCTTTAAATCAAACTTTAAAAGCAGTAGATACTACTAACGGTTCTAACTTAACAATAGACAGTTCTAGTTCTGGAACTACACAAAAAATTAAAGGTAATCATACCTCAGCAGTTTTTGGCTCTACTTATTTATCTGAGTATAAATTTTCTACTCCATATTTAAGAGAAACATCTGGAAACGGTACAGTAGCCTTAACATCTGGACGTTACCAAATAAGACAAGTTTCTGTAGATTACCAAAACAGTGGTTTCTTTAAAGCAACTGTAACTCAAGAAGGAAGAAGCGATGTTGATTATGAATTTAATGGAACTGTTATTAACAGTGCAAGTGCTGTTATTGGACAGCCAAATATAACAAGCGGTACTTATAATATACCTATTCAATCTAGAAACACACACTACACATGTACGTTAAAGTCAGACTCACATTTACCGGTCCACTTTGTTTCAGCAGAATTAGAAGGATTTTATCATAGACGCTCTGGTAGGGCATAATGGAAAAATATGTCAGACTTGCTAAATCTGATGACGCACACGAACTAGCACCTAAAGTAAGACAAGAAGATTTAAATGAAATTAAAGCTTCACATAATGCTTCACCGTTACAAGCATTGTTACATCCATTTAAAGAATTAAATCATAAAACATATTCTATAATTGGAACTGAACAAGAAGGTGTCATTGGTATGTTCGGTGTAGTTCCAAGTGATAATGAAGAGTATGGAGTAGCTTGGTTATTATCTAGTCCAGAATTATTAAACCATACACTACAGTTTTTAAGAGAGTGTCCTAAATGGATTGAAGAAATGGGACAAGACTACAAGTATTTATATAACTACGTTGATGTCAGAAACGAAGTTGGAAACAAATGGTTAAAGTTTTTAGGCTTTAACTTAATTGACACCGTTAATTACGGTTATGAAAAAAAACTATTTAACTTAATGATAAAGGAAATAAAATAATATGTGTTCACCAGAAGCTCAACTAGCATTAACTGTTGTAAGTAAAGTTGCAGAGTTTAATGCAAAGCAGAATGACGCTAATACTGTTAGAGCAAGTAACGCTGTAGCTATCGCTAATGCTAACAGAGCTATGTCTGATGACTTAGGTCAGGTGGATTATGAAAAAGGAAAAGCTAAAGAAGCTGAAACAAGAGCAAAATTTAAAACTAAATTAGAAAAGATTGCTGCATTAAGTGAGCAGTTAAATTTAAATGTAGGTAATGCAGATGCTATATTTAAAGATAATGGTGCAGAGTTTGACATGACATTTATGGAAAACAAAAGTGCATTTGATAATGACATGGTTCAACTTAACAGAAAAGAATTAGAAGTATTTGCAACTAACTCAAGAACAATCAATAGTTTACCAGTGCCTAGTGACCCAAGTAAAATGGCGTTAGCTATTGGTGTAGCAGAAGCAGGTACAACTTATGGTCAATCTGACCCCAACGATAGAAAGTTTTTTAGATAATGGCAACATATAATAATAGAGTATCAAATATATACAGTGGTGGCACAAACGAAGGAAGACCTAGCATTGAAAGAGATAGTGAAAGTAAACAAATAGCTAGAGCATTAGGAAGTTTTGATAAATCATTTGCTAAATTTAGTGAAGCTTATGGAGAACAGAAAAAAGAAAAAGCACAATCTACTTTTGCAAGATTACAAAACGAAGGAATTACAGACCCTAAAGAAATTAAAAAATTAATAGATAAGAATGACCCTAGAGTTGCTGATTTACAAAACCAATGGGCCACTAGTGTAATAGATGTAAACTTTGCAGTTACTCACGCTATCAATGACGCTAATCAAGTTAAGAAAAACATCTTTGAAATCATAGGTGATGAAACTGTAACAGGTTTAACTATGGCAGATGTAAACTTAGATGAAGAGTTTGGTAAAGTAACTAGAAATTTTACTGATATGTCTAACTCTTATGTTAGAGCATATGACACAGCATGGAACAAAGTTAAATTAGAATTACAAGCTGATAAACTTGAGGCTGACGCTAAACAATTAAATTTAAATAAAAGAAGTTCAGCACATACACAAGTAGTTGACTCATGGGAAAAGACTCCAGGTGAACGAAGTAATATGTTAAAGCTTTGGTACAATAGTAAGACTGATAAAAAAGGTAAAGGTTTTCTATTACCCGAAGAAGCTAACAAAACTATTCTTAACTTTCTTGAAGAAAGAGCAGCAACAACTAATGATATGGAAGAGTTAAAAGAAATTTATGAAATCGTATTAGAAAAAAGAGGAAAGAAAAGTGAACTACCATCTTTTAGAAATGACATCAATCACCAAGAGCAATCTACTAGAATTTTAAAACAGATTAAATCAAAATCAAAAACTGTCAAAAAAAGTGTCAATGTTGAACAAATGTTTTATGAAGGTAAATCTCATAAAAGTGTTTACCAAGGTGAAACTGTAAGTGAGTCAGATAAGAAATTAGCTGAAGAATCTATTTATAGAAAATTATCTTTAGTAGTAGATGAAGAAGCAAAAAAACATTATGAAGAATTTCCTCATCATCACCCACACCAAAAAGATTTTGATAAAGAACTTTTATTAGACAGTTATGTAGCAAGTCTAATGTCTATTAATGCTAGAGTTTTTACACCTTGGAAAGATGAATTAGATAAAGGTCTTGGTGTAATTAACAACACAAATATTTTTGATATTGATGGAGTAGAAGATTTTAAAATTGGATATGAAAGATTTAAAAAATTAAAAGCATTGGGTATGGATAATAGCCCTACAGCAGATTATTTATCTGGTAAAGCAGAAGTATTTTATGAAGGTGTTAATACCTTAGAACAAATTTCTGGACTTGATACTAACCAAGCTGTTGCTAAAATGTGGCAGATTATAAACTCTCCAGAACAATATAAAGAATTTGATAAAGACCCAGAAGCTACTCTATCGGAATTAGAGTCAGCGTTTTCACCTTGGTTTGGTGAGAATGCAGATGTAACTATGCAAGTTCAAGAAGCAATAAGATTAACAAGAATATTTAAATTAACAGGAGTTAATGAAGGTGTTGCAAGGGATAAAGCTATAGAACTAGTTGCAAAATCATATGTACAAGTTGACGGTATGCTTTGGAACAGACGTAATATGCCTAATGGTAATCCTGCTAATGCAAAAGAATTAACTAAACGTTCACAGTTTATTTCTAACGAAGTAGCTAAAACAACTAACGGAATGTACGAAGCTGCCGATTTAGTTTTAGCACCTTTTTATGGAAATCAATTTGTAGTTATGGCTAGAGATACAATGGCCCCAATACAAGTAAATGGTAGAGCGTTTGCTTTTAGTTACGGAGATGTAATTGGTAACAAAGGTGAGTTAGCTACTATGGTTCAAAACGCAGATTGGAACAAAGTATTAAAAGAAAGAAACGATGGAATATTAAAAATAATAGAAGCGGATTTTGAAGGAAACTTTGGAAACGTACTAATGGGATTAGATTAATATATGAATGAAGAATGGATAGATAATTTTCTAGAAATACTTGCCGAAGACGAAGGTACAGAAGGAAGAAAAGTAGCTTTAGAAGGTGGTAAAGGAACAAGAGGATATGGCATAACACATATTAGCGATGGACTGAAAAAGTTTTTAAATTTTAGTGAATTAAATGCTGATGAGATGTCAGATAAAGATTTAGCAAAACAAATAGTTTTATACAATATTGATAAAATGAAAGCTGACATAGGTGAAGACACTTGGAATAATTTACCTAATTCTATGAAAATAGTAGCTTCAGACCAATATTATAATTCTGGTAAATTGTTTAATGGTTTTAAATCAGATTTAATAAATGGAAATTATGAGTCTGCATTAAAAAACACTTTAGATATAATTTCAGCTAACGACCCCACTACTGGTGAAAACGGTGTAATGACAGGTTTAGTTAATAGAAGAATTAGAAATTATAACACGGCAGCACAAGATTTAGGATTTAGTCAAATTACAGATTTTAGTACAGGAGACTCTATAATAGACGGTAAGAAAACTGCTGTTACATATTCTTATGATAACGGTGAACCTTTTGTCGTTAATACAAGTGCAGCAATGCACTCTGCTTCGCTAAAAAAAACTGATAAAATAACAAGTTACATGAGTTCAGAAGCTCAAAAAGCTTTTGACATTGTACAAGAAAGTTTAAGTGGAACAGCAGATGATACAGTTGATAATGTAGTCAACACAGTAGAAGAAATTACAAAACAACCTATAGAAACTTTTGATTTATCTCAAGATAATAATTTGTTAGATGAAAGTTTAGAAGGACTTATAGACCCTAAATGGGACTCAATACAAGCATTTAGAAATAACGAAGAACAATTTATTTTAAATAATGCAGATGAGATTAAAAAGAAAATTGAAAAACAAAATAAAGAAATAGAAGAAACTAATTATTTAGAAGGACATGAGAACCCACAATTTCTAGAACCCCTAGGAAGTATTCCCCAACCATTATCAGAACAAGAACAGTTTAATCTTGATAAGAAAAACAAAGAAATTAATGACGCTATTGCAGACAACACTTCTTATGGTCAAATAGCAGGTGCAGCAATAGACCAGGAATGGATGACATCGTGGTTAACAAAATATGGTAATGGTGAGGATTTAAAACCAAATTATAATTTTGAAATTAATGACATTGTCCCAGATAAAGAAACTTGGGATGAATTAAAAAAAGGTGTTAACCCAGAATTTTTAGATGCTTTTGAAATAACAGATTCTCTTCCAGTATTAAGAAGAACTAAAGCTAAAATTTTAGATGTACAAGAAAAGACAGCAATCATAAATGCTAAAGGAATGGTTACAGGTGTAACAGCTAGATTGTTAGCGGCTATATTAGACCCCGCAGCTTGGACACTAGCAATAGCAACAGACGGTGTAATGGCTCCCGCAATTATTATGAACAAAGCTTCAAGACTTACAAGAATAGTTAGAGGCGGATTTGCGGCAGGGTCAACTAATGCTATGATTGAAATGACGTTAGCAAGTCAAAACCCAACACTAGGTGTAAGAGAAGTCTTGATTGCTGCGGGTGCAGGTTTTGTTTTAGGTGGAACTTTAAGAAGTCTTAGAGCAACTAATAGAATTGATGATGATGAAGCTGCAATGATTAAAGCAGTAGATGATTTTGTAAAAGTAAAAGAAGGACAAGATGTTGTCGAAAGTGGTTTAGAATTTACAACCAAAGGTAACAAAAAATATGAACAATTAAATAGAACTGAACAAGATAATTTTGACAAGATTGCTAATGAGTATGATTTAACTTTAGTTGAAAGAACAACTCTTAGAGCAGACGGTAATATAGAAATTAGAATGCCAGACGGTAAGGATGAATATATCATTACTAAAGACGGTAAAGTCTACAAATGTAAATAAAGGAATTAAATGGCTGAATGTAAAATAGAAGACGCAACATTAAAACACACTGGTGACAGTGAGATGGACGCTAAAAGTTTTGTCTATAGTAAATATATGGCAAAACAACTATTAGACTCAGAAGAAACATCAAAAGCTTTTATGGGTGAAGGTTTCTGGAGTTTCTTTAGATTAGATAGAGCGGGTGTAACAGATATGTCTGCAAACAAACTAGTAAGAGGTGTGTCTGAAATTTTATATGAGTCTATAGGTAAGGTAGGTAAAAACTGGGTACGTTCTAAAACAATGTCTCAAGTGAAACAGTTTGAGTTAAACAGACAAAGAATGCTTTATTATAGAGAATGGGTCAGACACTATGATGATTTTTTAAAAGAAAATAATTACAGTAGATTAAGATTCGAAGGTATTTCTAAAAGAAATGAATTTAATGAAATGCTATCTAGAGCAATTAGAGGTGAAGTAGTTGACAGTCCTTCTATAAATGCAATGGCAAAAGCACACGCAGATAGAATGAAAGACATGTTAGAAATGGCTAAGGCGTCTGGTGTAAGAGGTGCTGATAAAGTTATAGAAAATGCAAACTATCTAACAAGAATTTATTCTAAAGCAAAATTAACTGACATGGTAGGTAAACACGGTGAAACTGCTGTAGCAGAATTTCTAGCAAGAGCAATGCGTGGTGGTATTGATAATGCAGCAAATTTAAAATTAGCAAAATATTTAATGAGAGTTGTAAGAAGAGGTAATGAACATAATCAAATTAATTTAGCAAGTTTGTTTACTGCTAAAGCTGAAGACTTACAAAGAATTTTAAAAGAAACTACAGATTTAGATGATGGTGCTATTGAAGAAATTATACTAGCAATGTTTCCTAGTAAACCAAACACATCAACATTATTTAGAAGTAGAAGAGTACAGTTAGATGAGACTTATTCTGACGGTAATATGTCAATATCTGATTTTTTAGAAAATGACGCTGAAGTTCTTTTCTTAAATTACGCTAACAATATTACTGGTCAAATAGCCTTGGCCCAAAGAGGTTTTAAATCTACGTCTGATTGGAAAGCTATGATGAGACAGATAGAAAAACAATATGATGAAATGGGTGTAGACGCTAATGACAAAGTAAGAATTAATGAATTAAAAGCATTAAACAGTGGCTTTGACCATTTAATAGGAAAACCCTTAGAAGATATTAGTACTAACTTTTCTACATTTGGAAGAATTATGAGAAAATATAATTTCTCTAGAATTATGAACCAGGTAGGTTTTGCTCAGTTAGCTGAGATAGGTGTATTAACTGCAAACATAGGATTAAGACAAACTATAAAACATTTACCTGAAATGCGTAAATTATTAAAGCGTATGAAAAATGGTGAGATTGATGATGAGTTTATGAAAGAAGCTGAAGAATTGTTTGGTGGTTTTGGAAGTGAAAGATTAATCAATCAAGTTGCTAATCAAACAGATGAGTTTGGTTCTAGGGTAGGTAAGAAAAGAATTTCAGAAATAGAAAGAGGTCTTGACCACGTAGGAAGATTTACAGCAGATATTTCTGGTATGAACCTAGTTAACACATTGATGAAAAGAATTGCGTTAAAAGGTATGGTTCAAAAATATGTAGATGAAGCCTTTGGCGGAGCAAAAGCTTTAAGTAAACAAAGATACCAAGATTTAGGTATTTCAGAAACAATGCAAAAAAGAATTTTAGATGCAATTAAAAAACATTCTACTACTGATGAAGGTGCATTAACTAAAAGAAAAATTAAAAGATTAAACGCAGACAAATGGGATGACGCAGAGGCAGCAGAAACTTTTGCTTATGCTATCAACAGATGGGGCCGTAGAACTATTCAAGAAAATGACATTGGTGAAACAATGTTTCTTGGTGGATTTACAGATTCAACACTTGGTAAAATTATGTTTCAATTTAGAGGTTTTATGATGACAGCTTATGGTAAACATTTATTACATGGTATTAAAATGAATGACATGACAGCTTACATGGGATTTATGTCTTCAATGGTATTTGCTGGATTAGCATATACAGCTCAGATGAATGCTCAAGCTATCTTAATGAATAAGAGAGATAGAAAAAAGTTTATGGAAAAGAAATTTGGTAAAACTAATGAAGAAATGATTATGAGTATAGCTAAAGCTTCATTTCAACGTTCAGCCTTTGCTTCATTACTACCCGCATTTATTGACAGTGGATTAGGTGTATTTGGTGCTGACCCATTCTTTCATTATCGTTCTACTGGACTAGACTCAAACATAATTACTGGTAACCCAACATACGATTTAATATTTAACAAAGCTATTAAAGGTACTAGAGGTACAGTTAAATCAATGTGGGACAAAGATTATGAATTTTCACAGTCTCAATACAACGATTTAACACAATTATTACTGTTTCAAAATGCTTTAGGTATTCAAAACGTAATCAAAAAGATAGGAAGTTCAACACTTCCCAAAAACCCTACATAATAAGACCCCATATTAGAAGAGAAAAGGAGAATAAATGGCTAATTCATTTGTAAGATATACAGGTAATGGCTCTACAACTGCTTACGCTATATCATATACATATAGAGACGCAGCAGATTTAATTGTGAGCATCAATGGTGTCGCTACTACATCTTATACTTTAAACTCTGCGGGAACTACTTTAACTTTTGACTCTGCTCCCGCTAACGCAAGTGCCATAGAAATTCGAAGAAAAACTTCTCAAACAGTCAGATTAACAGATTATGCTGCGGGTTCAGTTCTTACTGAAAACGATTTAGATACAGACAGTACTCAAGCGTTCTTTATGTCACAAGAAGCTATTGATGATGCAGGTGACGTAATTAAAATTGATAGTGCAAACTTTCAATGGGACGTACAAAATAAAAGATTAACAAATGTTGCAGACCCAGTAGATAATACTGAT
>Ga0181598_1002622_pt1 | contig 16161 bp, 8 predicted proteins | sample 041ome_4_FD_153295 | JGI IMG/M metagenome (GOLD analysis project Ga0181598, IMG submission 153295) | Coastal salt marsh microbial communities from the Groves Creek Marsh, Skidaway Island, Georgia - 041404US metaG (spades assembly) | ecosystem: Environmental > Aquatic > Marine > Intertidal zone >... | reverse complement strand
TCGTCGTCGTCGTCGACGCGTCGTTGTTGTTGTTGTTGTTGTTAGGGGTTGTTGCGACATCATCACCGTCGCTTCTTCTTTTCGAAGAAGACGAAGCAAAAGAACGAAAGGATGATCGACGGTGCGGTCGTAACCGATGGAGACTATGATGACGTTCTTCCCGCCGCTGCTGCTGCTGCTGCTGCTGCTGCTGCCGCCGCCGCGAGAGAGAAGGCGACGAGACGAGAACAGATGAAGAAGCACACGAGCGCGTCATTATCCACTTTTTTGTCCAGATTTTTCGTTATTAAAATTTTTCTACGAGTACTCTAACCAACCATTCCAAAATACTGCGAGTCGTTGTTCGCGAGCGCGGTGCCGTACTTCCGATGCATTTTCCTCTCCTCGCTCTCGTCGTCCGAGTCGCACTCGTCCCAGTGGTCTTTGAACTTTCGCAACTCTCGATCGACGTCTTCTTCGGTTGGGATTTTCCGCGGTTTCAAAGCTCGGACGGCGTCTTCGACGGTGGCGTATTTCGGGAGGGGCTTCAAGTTGAGGAACTCTGGCGTGCGCGAAGCGTTGTTTTCGACAATCATGCTGGATTCGGAGATGAGGAGAGAGTGGAGGATGTAGTCGCGGAGCGTTCCGGGTTGGTCTTCGAAGACGTAGTGGGCGGCGTCTGGGATGGATTTACCTCGGACGGTTTTCTTTTTCGGTCTCTTGTTCGTCGCTTCGTCGTCGTATCTGCGCAAGGCGGCCAAGACGTCTTCGAGATCTTTTTCGTTCATGAACTGAGAATGTTCGCCTCGGTACACTGAGACGTGACATTTAACTTTTTCGAGAATCTTGAAGTATTCGTCCGCGGATGGAACTTTGAATAAGAATTTGCGGTCGATGCGAAACTCGTATTTTGCCATGTTTTGACTGAACAACTTCATGACGCCCGTGACTTCGTCGCCTTTAGGTTTCCGGAATTTTGATAGCATGCGTTTACAGCACTGTTTTCCGTTTCTTCGCTCGTTATCTGGCCAAATGGTTGCGATTTCAAACGTTATCGCTTCTCTCAGTGACCCAAACGTGACGTTTTGGAACCTGTGAAACGCCACCGCGTCTTCTCGACACCTCGGGTGCGACTCGATCAAAGTCACGCCGGCGACCAAGTGTTCGTGCTCTCCAGCAAACGCCGCCGCGATAATCGCGCCTAAACCAAAACCAACCAACGCGACTGGATGCGCATACAAATCCAATTCGACGATGAATGATTCTATATCCGCCACGAACGACGGGACGTCGTACTGTCCTTCGCGCGAGTGCGTGCTATCGCCGTGCCCTCTGAAATCCACGCAATACACGGTAAACCCGCCTTTCTCGTGAATCTGTTTCGCTAACCCGTAGTACAACTCTCCGTTCTCCCCGGTATCGTGTAAGAGAATCACCACTCGGTCGCTTCCTTCGTCTCCAAACCTGGCGTATTTTAATCGCATCCCAGTCGCGCTCAAATCGATGTACTTCCCGATCCCTCTCTCGCGCGCGTTCGTCAACACGTCGGATTCAAACTGACTCGCCGATTTCTCTATCCCCGTCCACTTCTCCTCCGGAATATCCAAAATCGCCCCTCTCTTCTTCTTCTCCAAATCACTCTTTATCATCATCGTTTCCGCGATCGCTCTCGCGACCAGCATCTCGCTCGCGCGCATCGCCTCCTCCGCGTTCGTCGGATCACCTAATCCAAACCGTTCTCGACAATGCGAGATGCGCTTTTTTTTATCCCCCCTCGAATATTCCGGCGCGTGCACGTCCCACGTTTCCACCGGACCGAGTTTATCCAAAACTTCGTCCAAGTCGTCGAAGTTCATCTCCTGCGTCGTCTGAATGTATGACTCGTTTGTTCTTCGCTTGTTCTTCGGTTGGGTCTCTCGCGCGTCCCGAATGAAGTGCTCTTCTCGTATAAATAAAAACGTAACGCTTCGTTTCTTTTTTTTCTTTTTTCTCGTGGCGCAAAAGTTGAACGAGCGTTTTTTTTTAAATTCTTCTGAAACCCTAAAACGACCGTGTTCCAAATCTGTCCACAAGTAACATTCCTCGCACGCAGACGCCCGACGCGAGACCACGCGCGCACCGCTCGCGCACCTTCTTTCCCACCGCCAAAAAAAAAGAACCCGAGCTAAGATCAGCGCGCGGCGGTGCTGCGCGTCTTCTATTTTTGTGCACTGCGTCAAAAGAAAGAAGAAAAAAACATGGATAAAGAGACGTTTCGAATGACGCCGAAAAGGGAGAGACGCGCGAAGCGATTGGGGGCGATGGTTTTGGTGTGTTTGGTGGCGGTGACGTGCGCGGTGATGTTTACCGGCGGTTCTTCGTCTTCTTCTTCTTCTCCTCCCGATCATCGTCATCGTTATCATCATCCGTCGAGGTCGTTCGGTGGAATCGGAGGAGGAGGAGAGCGCGGCGGCGGCGATGGATGTCACTGCCCAACGCAACAACAACAGTGTCCGGATTGCTCGGAAGAGTGCGAGTCGATGAAATCGAGCCAGACGGCGATTGACGAATCCATCGCCGGGTGCGACGAGAAAGCGCTGAAGAAGGCGAGTTCAACAAAAATCGACGTGGAAATAGCCGCTTTGCGCGCGCAGTTGCGCGAGGCGAACGAGAAGGTGAAAGAGTTGCAAGATATCATGAAGGCGAAGTGTCAAGTGACGGATTACACGCAGTGCGCGTCGGCGTGTTATTCGAGAGTTATGCGGATTAAAGAGCAAAACGCGCAATGTCAGAGGAGATTGCAAACTCGAGGGTGCACGGATTGCACGGTGGTTGCGGCGAGGTCGATCGCGAAGGATAGAATTGCCACGAGGAGAGCGGCGTATCATTTGATTGCGACGGCGTTGAAAGCGGAATCGAAGTGTTCTGGAGGAGGAGGAGGAGCAACGACGATTGATGCGGATAGGGAAAGAATGAAACTAGACGTGACAGATAGGGAACGTGCGAGTGAGATTCAAGAGAAGATGACGAAGAATCAGAGAGAAGAAATTACCGGCGAGGCGGACATGGATGATTTTCTCATATCTACGATTGATCGATCGACGCTTTTAGACGGCGCGTTGGCGCACGCGCTCGAAGATTCGAACAGCGATAGCGAGGAAGATAAAATTACGGCGGAGGCGTACGAAAAGGCCTTGAATGAGATTCGTGCGGCGGCGTCGGCCGGGGCGTCGGCTGAAGGTAAATGGCTCGAACAACTTAGAAATCGAGCGGAGGACATCAATCGCGAGGCGAATTTGAAAGACTTGATGATGAAAAAAGCGGACGTATTTCGACGCGACATGGCGGCAGAATTGTCGTTTCCGTCCATTTACGGCATTCCACAAAGTTTAGGTCGAGCATTGTATAAAGTCGCAAACAGTGGTGCGAAGCACGCGAGAGAAATGCTGAAATTAACGCCGAGGTACAATCGCGACTTCAAAACGTGCGCGGTGGTTGGTAACTCTCAAAGGCTTTTACTCGATTCGAACGGGAAAGAAATTGACGGACACTCTGCGGTCATTCGAATGAACAATGCTCCGACGGTTGGGTTTGATCGATTCGTCGGAAACAAAACAACTTTGCGTACACTCAACTCCATTTGGACGCAACGATATTCGAACACGCAAATCGATAGTAATAAAGTTGCCAACGTCATGCCGCTCGAGCTCGGGGTGACGTTAGTTGGTACTCGAGTTGTCCCAGGCGATCACTTCGCTTTGCAACAACGCTTGCGCAAGTCTGGACGCGGAGACGTAAGTTTTGTGAAAATGACCGACCCGTCCATCGCGCAGGCTGGTAAATTGCTCCAAAATTATAAAACCGCGCTTGAGAGCGTGCGCAAGCTGGAATACGCCGGAAAAGGAAGTCCGAGTTCAGGATTTTTGGCTATTTTCGCCGCTATGCAAATTTGCGATCACGTCACCGTCTACGGCGTTGGAACGGAATCAGATTTACGGTCTGGCTCGTCGCAGTGGCACTACTGGGAGAAAGCTGATTATTACCAAACCTCGAGAGAATTCGGCGAGGCGCCTCACCACAGTTGGGAACTCGAACGCGACGTCATGCTCGTTTTGGAAGCGACGAAAAAAATCCGCATCGTGACGCCAAAGTCAAGAGACGATCAGGCTGCAACGAAAGCCGAGCGAATCGCTACGGCTGCGATTCTTGCCTCGGATGCAGCGGTTCGGCGACATCGTACGAGAGCAAACCAGCAGTGCGCGAGAGTCGGCTTATCTGTATGCGGATGCGACGCGGAGAGCGACGCGTTGCATGGCGGTAGCGGAATCTTGGAAGTGGCCGGGAAAGTATCTCACGGGCGCCCGGCTGCGAAATCATCTGTTACTTTGCAAAAGTTTGATAAGACAGTCGCGAAGAAGGATGATGTTTCAGTCGTGCAGCGCGCGGCAATCGCGTTGGCACATTCGTACCATCTTGATTTGCCGGGCGTTTCCGCTGGCGCGAGCAAGAAGAAAAAAGCGACGAGCGCGTCAGCGAGCGAGGAGGAGAATGGCGGCGACACGTCGGAGGAGGGCGAAAGCTCAGATGGAGATACCAATGACTCCGTCGTGGATGCCGCAAATAGCGAAGACGTCGTATCTGAAGACGACCACGAGGAGAATAACAGTGGTGCGAGGCATGGGGGACATGGTGGCTTCATGTCGAGCTTTTTCCACGGCCATCACGGTGAGAATTAGAGTTTTCTTCAGTCATCTATTAGCAATTATAAAAAGTAGCATGTGTTGTCGATTGTTATTACGTCATTATGTCGTTATAAAACTATTCAAATAAATTACACAAGCAATCTAAGCGCGTCGAACTTCAACGTGAAGTACTTCTCGCGCTCGAGTTTGAATCTCTGCTTTCCTTCTTCCCCACGTGCGAGTCGATTGCGTTCGACACGCGATTTCTTCTCTCTTGAGCTTTCAGTTCTATTGCTTCCAATCGATTAACTGCTAGGGCTTCTTGTTCACGAGCGTCTAGAGCGACGATTTCGAGCAGTCTCACGCGTTCGACTAATTCTTCGTTTTCTCGGACGAGCGTTTCCATTCTACTTTCGTTACTCTCGCTCGATGTTGAAGACGACGAACGAGACGAAGACGCTTCCTCTCGCGCGATACGAGCGTTGGACGAGCTCAGTTCATGCAAAGCAGAGTCCCGCTCTGTCTCTGCGACTTCACGCGCGCGGCGTTCGGTGTCGCACGCGATTTGCGCCTGTTTGACTCTTCGTTGCATACCTTCCAAATCGTCGCGCATCTGTGCGTATTGCGCGTGACGCTCAATCTCTAAATCTTTCGTGCCTGTCGCCGAATTCTGTCTGTGCGCTTTCGCGTTTTCGTTTCTCGCGAGCGTGTAGAGAGCCTTTCTTTCTGCTTTCGCCGCTCTGCGCGCTTCTCGAAACTGTGTCTCGAACGATACTTGACGCGCAGTCAGCTCTTGCACATTCTTCGTGAGTTCCTCTTCATTCTTCGTTCTCGTGATGAGCGCTCTTTCGATTTGAAATTTCTCCAGGTTGGATTGCTCCAATTTCTCTTCGGAAACTTGGACCGCTTTCGCCCACTGTTCGACGGAACTTTTCATGGTCGCGATTTCCGCGCGAAACTCCTGTTCGTTCGCGCGCTGCGTGATGAGCGCTCTTTCAATCTGGGACTTTTCCAAGTTGGATTGTTCCAGCTTCGCTTCGGTATATTCAACATCTTTTGCAGCCTTGGCGATTGATTTTTTCAAGTTCTCGACTTTCTCTTCAAGCTCGCTTTCATGCGCGGCAGAGGAATACAATGCCCTCTCAATCTGGTGCTTCTCTAAGTTTGCGTGCTCTAATTTCAATTCCAACTCGTCTTCGACTTGTTTCAATTTAGCGTTCTCTGAAAAGAAGTCCCATTCTGCTTGCTTCAATTTCTCGCTCGAGTCTTGCTCAACTCGAGCGACTTTTGCCTTCTCTTCAAAAAGTGCCGCTTGCACCGCCTTTAACTCTTCGACAATCTCGCGCTCTTTCTCATTCGCGTCTGACATTTCAGCTTTCAATTTTTCAATCTCTAACGCTCGAGAAGACGACAAATCGGAAGCAACGTTCAACTCGTGAGCGTAGGAATCTTTCGCCTCGGCGAGTTCCCTCGCTATGGCTTCGATTTTCTCTTCCGCCTTCTTCGCGTTCTCAACAATTTCTCGCTCTTTCATCTCTAACGACGCTTTTAAAGTTTCCATTTCGTTTTCGTGCTCTCGGACAAACTTATTCTTCAACACGGTCATATCGTGTAATCTCTCAAATTGCGCGCGGGCGACTCTTTCGATGTTGTTGACGATTCTCGTATCCGCCTCCATGGAAACTTCAATTTTCTTTTCTTCGTACTCCTTCTCCAACTGTTGACGCGCCAATTCCATTCGATGCTCGACAACTGAATGATCGATGCGTAAATCGAGCACTTTTTGTTTCAAACTTTCAATTTCGGATGTCTTTTCGCTCCAAATGCGTTCTTTACGCACCTCCTCTTCCGCTGCTTTGCGTTCGAGCGTTTGAATCGAATCCAACAAACCAGTGATTACCACGTTCAATTCCTCGATTTCAGTTTCGTGATGATGGTTTGCACTTATCAACGCCCGCTCTACTCTCGATTTCTCCTCGTTTGCCATGCGCAGCTTCAGCTCCATATCCTCGATCGCTCTCTCCTTCTCTTTCAAATCCGCCTCGTACGCGCTCAATTGCGTTTGCAACTGCGCGATCTCGTGATCTTTCAGCGCGATATCTCTCACCAGAGTCTCGTACATCTTGTCGAACTGCTGCGCCGTCTTCGCCTCCAAAACCTTCTCCGCTCGATCGCGTCGTTCGATTTCAAACTTATGCGCTTTAGCTTGTTGCTTTTTCGCATGCCTCAACAAGACGAAATCTTTCGTAAACGTTTGGTACATTGAATCAAACTGCTGCTCCGTTTTGCACTTCAACGCGTACTCGTTCCTCTTGAACTGTTCCATCTCTTCCTTTTGGTTTTCCACGAGAGACTTGAACCCTTCTATGTCCTCTTTCAGTTTTCTCACCACTCCTTTCGTCTCAAACATCTCCCGACGCGTCATCTCTGCCCGATTTCTAATCGTCTCGTTTTCTCCTCTCAAACTAGCCAATTTCGCTCTGTACTCGCCTCGTTCTCTCTCAAAGTGCCTCTCCAATAACTCTCGGTCCACGGACATCTTCTCCTTCACGCGTTCCGTGGCCAACGCCACTTTCCCTTGCCAGAAATCGTTCAAAAAGTTCTCCAATTTGTTTTGTTTCTTTTTTTCCGCAACAAACACCAGCAACGCCTGCGCGCTCACGCACGCCTGTATCGGCCCGAGCGTCAACATCGCGGTGCGGGAGCACCCTTCAAAGGCGTCTAAAACCAATCGCATCTTTTCGTTGCTGTTTTGCCATTCGCTCGGGAAAGCGCCGAGGAACGACGATGAGAGTGGATCATCCATCGCGTATTCGTCGTCGTCGGAATCTTCCGCATTTTTCAACGAGAACATCTCTTCGCTCTCTCTCGTCGTCGAGCGCCAACCCACGACGCCAGAGTCGAACAACGAGAAGCCGACTCTCGTGAATTCACGAAATCTTTGTTGAGGTTTCGACTTGACTAAGAAAATGCGCCGGCCTTTCGGCGCTCTCGCGGGTAAAACCTTATTCCTGGACACCGAGGAAGAAGAAGAAGAAGAAGAACAAGAGCCGCATCGAACGACCATCCCGCTTCGAGCGGACACCGACAGAGCCGAGTAAAACATTTATTTCCCCAACTGTGAATTTTAAAAATCAAATTCCTTTCCCTCGCTCTCTATTATAACGGCGATCCAAAAGAAGACCGGAAATCGCGTCGATACAAAAAAAATGCTCTCGCGCGCGCGCGGTTTGGGACGACAGCGACGAAGGGGTGCGACGAGAAGCGCGCGCGTTACTTTTTTCGACGACGCTCTCGCGTAAAGTTGAAGCGATGAGTGCGATGAGAGTGCGCTCTTTTTTTGTTTGGAATTTTTTGAAAATGATACGAGCGAGAAAAAAAGCTGTCGGTTGCTTTTTCAAACTCGTCCGGTCCTCGTGTGTTTCATTCATTTTTGTTTAGGGTTTTCTCCACAGAGAGAAAAAAAAAATGTGAACACTAAAAGTCACCATAGTTAAGCACACCACAAACCACATCGAGAGAAGCGAGAACTACACACCACCGCAACGCCGCAAACAGTTCCTCTTCCTCTACAAAAAAAGAGAACGAACGAACGAATGAAGCGTTCATCGACACAATTTTTACTGCGCGTCGCGCTCGTCGCGACGTGCTTTTTTGCCTTCTTTGCGCCACAATGCTTGGCCGCCGGTCGACCCGCGGGGTCTTTTGCCGCGGGGTCAGTCGAACATCAGGAAAAAGGGCCGCGAGACTTTTCCACGGCCGCGCGAAAAGCCTGGGTCGAGAGCACCATATTGCACGGAAAAACCGATGAGGTTCCCCAGTTGGGTGCCTCCGGGAACTATTTCGTTCATTCCTCGGTACGTTTTGATTGATTCGGTAAAACCCGCTGCACGTTTATAGTTTCTCTTTGTCAACTAAATTGAAAGTACGGTAGCTACGACTTAATAATACGGTAGCTACGACTATTAGCTTGCCTATCTTTGACGAGAGACTGACAAGTGTGATTTTCTTTAATCTTAAACAACAGAGTATCATGCAAGCGCCAGGAATCGGACTTTCCGCAAATATGGCTTTAGTCGACAACGATGTCGCGGTGACGTTGTTGCACGAGTTCGTATACCACAACATCAAGAATTTGGGTTTCAACGAATCGAATGTGCACGTCCACTTGAGCAACGGCGGACACGACGACATCATCGCTATTGAATGGGAGATCGAATTGATTCACTATTATCAAGCCGCCGACACCGCCGGTTACTTCAACTACTTGTTTCAAAACGAAAATTGGCACAATCACGTGACCAGTTGGATGAGTGGTGTAGGTCAGAGCAATCAACTTCAAGCTGCAGCTCTGCTGGTAAATTTGGACGAGTTTGCTTTGATATTGCCAGCGCACATTGACACCAAACCGCAGACGAATTTTGACGATGCGTCGCATAGCGCCGAAGTCCAAGCATTGATTGATGAATGGCTCGGCAGTAAGAAACCAGCTACGGATACGATAACCTTGTACGCCGGGTGCTCCCCGCTCTCGTCCTTGACGTTTCAACCGACTGACTTTGCCGCTCAAGTAGGCGCCGCTATCATCACCAAGTCCCTCAGCAACGATTTTTTCTTCGATCATGCCGTTGAGATGGAACAAACCGACTGCGGTACCTTCACGACTAAGATTGTACCGAGTGTTGGAGAAGAGTTCGGCTTTTACTTGTTCTGGAAAGACAACTTTACCGAATGGTACTCTGTTTCAGATATCGGCTGCGATGGTACGAACACAGATAAGTGCCCGCCCGGTGACGTTCTCGCCTCCCTCTCTGCTTGCACGAACACGGTCCAAAACCCAGGTTTCGTTTCGCACAACAGAGTCTTTGATGGTACCACTTTGACGTACAACTGGGGCACGTGCGACACGTCGTGCAACGCAAAACCGGCATCGTGCGTCGCCTCCTTGGGCAAAGCTCCGATGCGATTGAAGAAGACCTCTCACTCTCCGCTCGGTCTCGCGCAGCAAAAAACGACGTCTTTTGCTTCCCCTTCGGTCGCCATCGTCGGTGTTGCCGTCGTCGCCGTCGTCGCCGCCGTCGCCGCCTATAAAACCAAGTTTATCAAGGGCTCGTTCGTCGAAGCTGCCGGCGTGAAGGTTGAATATGGTGCAGCCCGCTAAACTATATATACGGCACTCGCCTTGGCCCGAAAAGAAGCTTTATTTCAACTTTTCAAGCATCACGACGAACGTGCACCACCTTGTAATGATGATAATAATATTGAACATAAGCTCACGTGGTTGTTTTTTTGTATTTTTTTTGTATTCTTTTCAGTGGGGTTGAGAAGTATGTCGTGGGGTTCCAGAACAATTTTGCCTTTTTTTTAAATAAGATTTCGCCTTTTTGTGCTCTCCTCCCAGTCAAACTTTTTTTTTCTCCAAAAAGCAAAAGCAGACAACATTCGAGACATGCGACGCACCTCGCACAGTCACACCGACGACGACGAGAGGTCGTCGTCGTTACCGTCGCGTGTGTCGTCGTCGTCGACGACGTCCTGCGCGTCCTCCCCCGCGGCGGTTTCGAAAAAGAAGAAGCTCCTCGTCGCAAAGACTTTGAAGACGAGCGGCACGAAAGAAGGAGACCGCGAGAAAAGACGCGTCTCTTTCGCAGCCTCCTCTTCTTCGCTGGGAAGGCTCTCTTTTTCCTCCTCGCAAGGGAAAACCCACGAAAAGAGGACGAGGACGACGAAAAGTTTGACCAAAAATAACGGCGGCGCGAGCAACAACAACGACGCGACGTCGTTGAGTGCGTTTTCTTTGTCGTCGCAGAATCACTTGAAAGGTGTGATTGAGAACGAGCGAGTGATACGCGACGAGAACGGGAAGGACGTGACGCCGAGATCGCTGTTGGAACCGTGTCGATGGACGAGAAAGAACGAAGCGTTTGGTGGTGGGAAAGACGGAGAAGAGGAGGAAGGCTGGGCCGTTACGAGCGACGAGGAAAGCGCGAGTACTTCGAGCGAGGACGAAGGAGAGACGAAAATGGAAAGAAGCGAGGAGGATAACGATGCTATTTTAAGCGTCGACTTTTCCAAGCTATGGGAAAGGCAGAGTTTGAGAGTATCGAGGCGCATCGCGTTGTCGCCTATCGAGTTCGTACCGGCGTCCGCCGCAACAAAGCGGAGGAAAAACACGAAAATCAAGAAAAAAAGGGTTCCATTTGATCCCGAAATACACGTACACCGCTCGACGCAAACGTATGTGCCCCCTTGTGCTGTTGGTGAAACGTCTACGGATTCACCAGAAACCAAAGAAAGTGCGACGTGCTGGCGAGTGCAGGGAACGAAGAAGGAAGGCGGGGGGCAGGCGAGAAAACACGTTCACCGCGCGTTCTTGGAACGGGTAGAAACGATCGTGGATCGTCAAATTCGGGCGAGTTTGACGCTAGGACAAACGCTACGATATCGGGGAGCGTTCAACGAGAGGAATGGGATATCCTTCGATGCTTCGAAGAAACTGACCAGACTGTACGAGTACAAGTATCCGACGGCGTCATCTTCAGAATATGGAAAAGAGAAGAGAGTCAACGCGATTCGATTCCATCCGTACTTTGATGGCGTCGTTATAATCTGTCATGGATCCGTAGACGCAGATGAATTTGTTCCGCGCAGCGATGACTACGATGAGAAGGTAGATGCGAATAAACGTAATCTCGCATACTTCAAGAACAGAGATCTGGAGAAACGTGGGGCCGTACACGTTTGGTCGCTTCGAGACACTACGAATCCAGAGGTTTCTATCACTCTCGATACTCCCGTGACGGCAATAGCGTTGCAGAGGGTTCATTATACCGATGCAGAGGACGAATTGAGAAATAAAAGCAAGCGCATCCTCTGTGGATGCCTGGATGGGAGCGTTCGATGCTTCGATGTCGCGTTTCGAGGCGGCAAGGAGGGGAGTACCTTTCACCAGCACCACAAACTCCTGTACGAATCGCGACCAGAGCATTCGCACAGAGAAGCGGTTTGGAGTGTTGAATTTATAGATCACGATGATGATGAAGTGAGAGATCCGTGCGAATTCTCTGCCGTGAGTTGCTCTACAGATGGTACGGTTCTCAGAATGGATGGACGCGCAAAAATTCCTAGCGAATCGGCAATCGCTTTGCGCACCTTACATGACACTCAACATCGCGAAGAAAAGCGCTTTCTGGAGTCGAGTGGAGAAACTATACTCGAAAGTGGTAGCACATGCGACGATTCTCTAGAGATACAAGCGACGTGCTTAGATGTCATCGACCAATCTTGCCTTCTGGTTGGAACCATACGGGGAGATGTTTTCGTTTGCGTAAAACGCTTGAGTGATGTAAGTGATGGACGTAGGAGTGTGTTCACAATCGTTAAGAAGATAAAAGCGCACTCGATGTCGTCGCTGTACGCGGCAATATATCAAATTAAGAAGCACCCGTCCATTCCCGGTGTCTTCGCGACTGCTTCTGCTGATGGTACAGTTCGTATTTTCCGGGTGTTGAATCTGGAACGTAAAGTAAATTGTGTCGAAACGCGGCGAGCTCGAGATACGCATACGAACAACATAAACGATCTCTGCCCAGAGACATCATCTTCAATCTTCGAAGAAACCGATCCGTCGCAAATGCTCTCATTCGTACCGGCCCCTTCGAGAGTGAAAGGAGGTAAGGACACGAGTAGTAGTACTAATAGTACTAGTAGTAGCAGCAGAAGTTCGACGACGTTCTCCGTTTCGCTCCCTCCAGTCAACGATATTGCGTGGGACACCAACGACGGGACGAAACTCGCCGCGGTGTACGACGATGGCACGTTACGCATTTGGAACTGCGAGAGCGCATTGGTTCAAAATACTAGTAGTAATAACAGCAGCAACAACAGCAATATCGCGCGAAGCGATGCATCTCTGACCGTGACTACCCCGTGGTTTGAAGAGAAGTTTGATGAAGTAGGTGTTGGGCAAAAATCAAACAACCAGCGAGGGGAAATGAAAAACATCCTCCATCTCACGGCGGTCAGTTATTCCAACGCGAACACATCACCAATATTAGCTGTTGGTGATAGCTTGGGAAACGTTCACATACTCTCCGTCGCTGCCGCTGCTCAAAATGAAGATGATAGGCGAGAGTTACACGCAATTGACGACGCCTTCGTCGGTCGCGATTGAACATGCACAAATAATTTTGATAATATGATATATTACAACAGTGACGTAAGCTACGCGCGCGTATCAAAACACACACAATCCTCCTCACTCTCTCTTCACGATGATTTCGTCCACGATACCGAACGCTTTCGCCTCCTCCGCGCTCATAAACGTATCCCTCTCCAAAGCCTTTGCGATTACATCTTTCTTCTGTTTCGTGTGCTCCGCGTAAATATTCGTCACCTTCTCTCTCAACTTTAAAATCTCCGATGCTTGAATTGCGATATCCGACTGCGTTCCTTGAACGCCCCCACTCGGTTGATGTATCATTATGCGACTATTCGGCAGCGCCTTCCTGTGCGTCCCCGCAGACAAGAGTAAACTTCCCATCGACGAGCACTGCCCAACCGCTAACGTGTGTATCGGAGCTTGCACGTAATTCATCGTATCATAAATACCAAGCCCAGCGGTCACGCTTCCACCGGGTGAGTTGATATAAAAATGTATCGGTTCGGTGACGGATTCAGATTCTAAGAACAACAACTGCGCGACGATCAACGCGGACATGTCGTCGTGAATGGGCCCGTTCAAAAACACCACGCGTTCTTTGAGTAATCGACTGAAAATATCGAATGCTCTTTCGCCTCTCGGGGAAGATTCGATGACCATGGGAACGAGCGAGGCGTATGATTTGATATTATTGATACCGCGGGCAGCATCATTCAAGGCAGCATTTGTCCGTCGATGTTGCGAAGACAACGTCAGAGCGCGTTGGAGGCTCCTGCGAAAGAACATGGCGGCGCGCGCGTCAAACTCGGGGGGATTCGAATTTTGCAAAGTGTGACGTGTTTTAACTAACTTTCATGTTTTTGTGTCGTGAAAACGCGTGATGATAAATAAAAAAAATCTAAACTACTGTATACACGCAGAGCCTTCCTTCTCTGTTCTCCTCTCTTTACCTTGTCTCGTCGAGCTGGTTTTTCTTCTCTCCCTCCTCGTTCGCGTTCTTTTTCGCGTTTTCATCTCCTCTCCTCCCTCTGCGTTTCAATCGGTAGCTATAATTGTCTTCGATGGAAATCGCATCGACTTCGTAGCGTCTTCGCTGGAGCGACTGGACGCGTTCGATCCGTTTCGCGTACTCGTGGCCGTAGAAGAGTTTCTCGCTCTCTCGAACACGTTTGACGATGACGTCGAAATTTGTCGGCCGAGAAGATCGGTTTGGGTCCATGAGGTCGTCCGCAAGTTGACGCAGCGACGCGATGGTTTTTTCGTAACCGTCTTTGGGGAGCGTTATGGTGACGAGTTCTTTCGCCGCTTCGCGTCTGAGCTCGTCGTGTTTTTTCCAGGCTTCTTCTCGTCTTTGTTCTTGTTCTTTACGTTCCTGCACGGTTTTATCATCATCGTTCATGGAGGTCGCGGTATCGAGGTTTGTCGATGGTTGTTTTCTCTTCATCTCCTGTTTGAAGAGTATTTTGTCTCCTGAGTATTGCTTTTCGCTGGCGTGGCTGTTTTCGCGAATCGTGACGGTATCAGAGCCGCCGCGCGTTCCCTCGTAATTGACTAACATGTCGTCGAGTAAACAACCGAACGCTCTGGCTTCATTTTCGCGAACCATTTGAGAAAACTGAGGATTCTCGATGTCGTCGAAAAACATCGCGGCACCGAAATCTCCTAACTTTGCCGAAGGGTAATCCTCGTCGCGGTTGATGAGAATGTTGTGCGCGTAGATGTCGCCGTGGCAGACGCCATTTTTGTGCAGTTGATTAATACCTTTCGCGACATCAACGGCGACGGATAAAATTTCTCGCGCGGTGAACTTCCCATCGAACGTATCTCTCGTAACGCTGTCAAAACTCGGAGGATTTCCCAAGTTTTTCCAATCTGTCGGGTCCAAGTATTCCATCACGAGACCGCGTTTGCCGTCTTTGGTGGTAAATTTCGCTAACGTTTCAATGACGCCGCCGCCATCCGCGGTTTCTTCTTCTTGCTCTTGTTCTGCTCCTTCTATGATATCACTAGTTGTCGTCGTCGCTAAACTCGCGGCGGCCATCTCGTCCTCTGGCCTGCCATCGCTCGTTTTCCCCATGTTGTTATACACTTTAATCGCTACGTTGAATCCGTCCATTTCCCCTCGATACACCGCGCCGCTCGCTCCGCTGCCCAATTTCTTCCCTTCATCGACCCCTAAATCCTCAAAATTTACCACGCGCTTCACCGCTCGTTTACCTCTTTCCATGGCGTTCACAGCCGCGCGTTCTGTGCACGGATTCGCCGCGAACGCCAACCACGCCAACTTTGGCAACCCATACAAAAACTCTGGAAATATTTCGATGCGATTATCGCTCGCTCGCAACAGCTCCAAATTTTCCAATTTGCTCATAAAACTCGGCAACTCCTTGATCTTATTCCCGGCTAACATCAGTTTCCTCATTGGCAAACAATTCCCTAAACTCTCCGGTAAAACTTCAATCTCGTTATCGCTCAAAATCAACCATCCTAAAGACGGCGAGAGAGACCGCTCGGGCACCTCGCGAACTCGGTTCGCTTTGAAAGAAAGCATGAACAACTTTTCCATCTCGCCTAAAACTTCCGGAACTTTCGTGAACTTGTTCCCCAAACAAAACAGAATCTTCAAGTTCGGCAACGAACTCGCGAACGACCCCGGCAGCGCGTCCAAATCGTTCTTACCGAGGTTGAGAAATTCCAGATTTTTCATCCGCAAAACTTCCGCCGGGAACGTTTGCAACTGGCAGTTGGATAAGTCGAGCCGGGTAGTGGATGCCACATCGAGCGCGCCCGAACGTATTTGTTCCAGGATTTTCGCGCACTTCTCGTTTCCACTCATCTCTGCTGCCCCAAAAAACCTTCTCGCTAAAACGGCCGTTTTGGTGCGATATCGATGTTCTTCTTCTCGTTGCTGTTCTCGTCGATGCCGCTGCGAGTAGGAAAAGGAGCGATCGAAAAAACCAATCGCACAAAACAACGAAAAGAACAACAACACCGCGAGGAGCAGCACTAACGCCTTCTTCTTCTTCTTCTTCCTCTGGTGGTGATGAGAATTCGATTTTCTTCGCTCACCGCTCGCTCTCGGCGACTGTTGTTGTTGTTGTTGTTGTTGTTGTTGTTGTTGTTGTTGGACACCCCCAAGCAACATCTCTAGGGGATTTTTTGGTTTTTTCCAACGTGATGATGCTCATTTTTTTTACGCGAGATATTTTCACACATCGTACCCAAAAGAAACACATGGCGAGTCGCGCGTTGATGATGACAACAACCGCGACGGCGACGACGCGGGTATCTCGGATCGATGGTGCAGTCGTTCGATGCCGGGCCGCCGCCGCCGCCGCCGGGGGTAGCGGAAACCAAAAC
>Ga0181598_1002617_pt1 | contig 16196 bp, 13 predicted proteins | sample 041ome_4_FD_153295 | JGI IMG/M metagenome (GOLD analysis project Ga0181598, IMG submission 153295) | Coastal salt marsh microbial communities from the Groves Creek Marsh, Skidaway Island, Georgia - 041404US metaG (spades assembly) | ecosystem: Environmental > Aquatic > Marine > Intertidal zone >... | reverse complement strand
GTGATAAGTCACCAGTTTATAATCCTGAAAGTATTGCCTTGCTTCTTGAGGAGTGCTAGTACCTAACCCTTTGTAGTATTTGGTTTGATAACCACGACCTCCATCGTGTTGTTGTAACCAATTATCATAATCCGGTAAAGTATAGAAATTATGGGCTTTATCTTTCTTCCCTTTTTTCCACGCTTTTACAATTGGAGTTAGTAGAGAAGTAATAAAACCATTCACTTTAAGAAGACTAGGGAAACTACTACTAATATAGTTAATGACTAATCCCTTAATATGACTTCCATCTACATCCTGATCTGTCATAATCATAATCCTACCATATCGCAATTTTCCAATATCTTTATATTCCATTCCTTCTTGAAGACCCAGAATACGTTTGATATTAACAATTTCCGCATTACCCGCAATTTCTGTATCTTTCTTATCACGAGTATTCAGTAATTTACCTCGTAGTGGAAAAATACCATAGAAATCACGTCCTTTTTCTAAACTACTAATACCAGTAACGGCAGTTGCCTTTGCTGAATCTCCCTCTGTTAGAATAAGAGTACATTGTGCTGCTTTTTTAGTTCCAGCAAAACGAGCATCTTCTAATTTTTCAATGTCTAGAATACGCTTTGTTTTCTTACCATCTGTTTTCTTTAGAGTTTGACTTTCCTGAAATTGGTTCTGTGCTAGAGCACGGTCTACAATACCAGTCTTAGCAATGGTTTCAATAAAGTCTTCTGGTACAGTAAATTTACTTCCAAAATCCCTTTGATTAGTAGTCAAAGTTTCTTTAGTTTGACTATCAAAACTAGGATTAACAATAAGACTATTGACAAATACCATTAGATTATCTTTAATGAAACTCTCACGGACAGAAACCTTCTTCTTCTTAGCAATCCATCGCACTAGTCCTTGAGTAATCTGTTTCACCACATAATCAACGTGACGACCACCACGACTAGTGTAGATACCATTCACAAAAGCAATATTTTGAAATTGGAAATTAGGACTCATACAAGCACCAATTTGCCAACGTTCATGGGGACTAGCATATGCCAGCGTAGTTTCTACATCCGGAAGATAGTAGTGCATATACTGATATTTATCATTTGTTGGATTAATTAATTTATCATTGAAATATACCTTAAGTTTATTTTGACTACAATATACCATATCATAAGTCCTCTTCTTAAAAAGGGCAATTAAATCATCTGTTAAATCTTCTAATCCAAATTGCTGATAATCCGGAACAAAAGTAATACTAGTATAGGGTTTTCCATTATATTTTTCAATAATGGGTTTCTCCTTAGTCTTCATCTTATGACGATACACTTGAGTATACTTTAATTTACGTTTCTTATCCACTGTTTCCACACAGAAATAAGTACTAAAAATGTTTGTTAGCTTAGCACCATATCCATTCTTACCACCTGTCACTTTTTCTTCATTTTTATCATAATTTCCTGATGTTAACAGCTCTCCAAAAATCATCTGAGGAACCCAGACTTTTTCTGTTGGATGTTCCGCAACATCAATTCCATCACCATCATTTTTAACTTGAATACAGTATTTTTCAGGTTGTTCCTTATCACTATATTTTTGGATACTTACCCAAAGAGAGGACATTGGAATATGACCCTTCTCTTTTTGAGCAATCTTATGGTCAATCCGATTTTTATTATCATTAGCATTAACAATAATTTCATCAAAAATTTTGAAAATACCAGGTACATAATCCATCTTTTTCTTGACAATCATTTCCCTGGAAACCATTTCACCATCTTCATTTTCGGTAGAAACATCATTTACAATGTATTGTTCACTTCTTTCTTTAACAATACTTCCAATATAAGTATCAGGTAAATCCACAATATGTTCATAAGGGGTCTTTTTTTGCCATTTCTTTTTAAGTTCATTGGCGTCGGTATCGTTAAGTTTAGACATTGTTAAGATTTAGTTATAATTTCTAAGGAATATTTATGTAATTAGAATTTAGGTAATGATGTTATGAAATAATTAATAAACAATTTTTTTAAATTAGAAAATTCATTAAGTAATATTTAAAAAAAAAATAAGTATCAATACATATTAAAAGAATACCTAAACAAAATTATTAAATAATTTGTAATACTAATTTGTAATACTAATTTGTAATACTAATACTATAATAAAAATGGATAAGTTAAGTCCAGAAGATAAATTAAAGTTAAAGAAATTTAATAAACAAACCAGAAAACAAGAGAAAAAGTTTAGTAAATATATGAATAATATAGTAAAATATAATACATTAATGATATATCATTCTAGTAAAAATAAAAAGGAATTTACTGAAAAATGTATGTTAATGTTTAAAAATTACCCTTCTTCCAGCAAATCAACTATTAAAGTTTTATGTAATGAATTGTATAATATTTTTAAAAATTATGAAAAAGGGGGGAACCCTTCAACAACTTCTACAAAAAAAATTAAACACCTTAATAAATTAATTGAAAATTCAATTAATGGGAAAAAGAGTAAGAAATTACTTAAAGGTGGGGAAGCGACTGGTCCATACTTACAAAGATTAACTACTAAGGGTGATAAACCTATTACTGGTGATGATATGGCAAAAGTAGTAGAGGAAATTACTACTTTATTAGATGATGTTCAATATCTAGATGATGCTCCTAATGTGAAAGGGTTTAATGCTTTATTTAAATACTTTAATGGAGACCCTATGGGTTTAAAACAACATCTTAGATACTCTTTAGGTCCTCAATTTTATTCTACATTTCCACCAATGATCCATGTTAGTAAGATTATGGATAGATGGGATAATATTGTTGATTTATTAAATGCTTATAAGAATGATAGAAAAATAAAATTACAATTTGCTGTTGAAAAAGGATTACAACCTAGTGATGTTTTACAACCTACATTTTTAGATAAATTTGCTGATAAATTAGATGCCTTTGATCAGAAATTCCAAAAAGCAAGAATGGCAAGTAAAGGTAGATTTATTGTTTAATAATTTATTAAAATATATAATATTAGTAAATTGTAAAGTGTAATACTAACATAAATATTTAAAATATTAATATACTTAAAATATTAACATACTTAAAATAAATAAAATGGAATTAGATTTTACATTAACAGTAATTACTATTTTTGTAATAATTATGTTAATTATGTTTGCTAGAGTTACCGTCTCTTATCAACCAGGAGACAGTGCTAAACCCAAACCTACCATTAAAAGACCATTATTGAACAGTAGAAATGATACATCAAAATCAGTATCAGTAGATAAAATAGATACTGTAATGAAAAATAATGATAAACCTCCTCAATATAGTGCTTTTGGGTTACCAGAAAAGGATGCTTATATGAGTAAAGCATTTAGAGACCAAATTGATAGTTTAAGAACCAAATTATATTATGATAATTGTAAATTTCGCCTTTTAGAACAATTTGAAGATGACCCTCCCTCTAATTGCGTCCACCCATTTCTTACAATTAACTATGTATCTTAATAAGATACTTTAATTACTAACTTTTATTATTGCCTTTTATTATTCTATCAAAATTCCCTAAATTATTTTTTGTATTTTTTTGTATATTTTTAATTAAGTATTTATTATTAATAAATAGTAATGCTTCGCCAAAGATTACATACTCTAATAAAACAACCCTGGATTACAAAAGTATTCTCTTATCTAGATGATAATTCAGGAAATAATTGGAGAATACATATTAACAAGTTAAGGGTAAAAACTATTACTCCTGACTTGAAACCGGATATTTTAGAATTATTAAAATTACATCTGGATGAGGAAAAATATAAATTGGAAAATACAGAAATATTACTTTTAGATAAACGAAAAGAATTAATAAAATTAAAAACATTGATTAAATTAGTAGATAGATGTATTGAATATCAAAAACAACATAATGGAAAATTAAATAAAGCAATTAAATACGCTATTAGAAGAGGGTTTTTAATAGATAAGTATGGTCAAAAGATATGTCAATCTTTTTATCAACAAATTAAGGATATTGAGATATTTGATGGTAATGTTGGTTTATTATTTAATCGTTATACTAGTTTAATTAATATTATTGAAATTTATCAACAAGTAGATTTACAAATCAATGTTGATTTTTCATTTTATTGGAATAATGGATTAATGGTTAGAAATAATAACTTAATTATTTTTGGTAATTCTAAAGATAAGGATTTAGGGAAATTAATTGATAAAAAAGAAGATAGCGATTTATTACATCAAATAATTAAAAGGATATGTATTTATAATTATTTAGGTGATGTGATGACACAACCTCATAAATTAACGATTTATTGGATTGACTACAAAAAGGAATTAATGAAGGTAAAAGATAATAAAGATAGATTATTTACTAGTAGTGAAATTAATACGGGAGTGACTAATGGTAATGAAATTATAATTACTAGAAAAGAGGAATGTTTAAAGACTATTCTCCACGAGTGTTGCCATTTGTATGATTGGGACTTTAAACATATTCCTAAAGAATTGAATAAATGGTTTTTAGAAACCTTTCCAATATCTACTACTTTAACTGATTACAAAAATGAACCTACACTTAATTTATTTGAAGCTTATACAGAATGGTTGGCATCTATTTTAGAAATTATTTTTAGGTATTATCCAGATGGAGGGAAAACTTTGGTATTAGCAGAATTAGAAAAACAAATAACATATACCTCTCAAAAATGCTGGCAAATACTAGAAATTAGTAATTGTCAGTCAGTAGGCCAATTTATAAAGGATAAAGGTGGAAATTGTGTTATTCATCAATCTACTAATGTATTTAGTTATTTTGTCTTGAAATTATTTTTTTATTGGCGATGTGATTTGTTATTATCTTGTCTAGATGAAAAAGGATCATTTATCAAATCTAAAAATAATTTTAATATGATACAGGTAATAACTGAAAAATGTATTAAAAGCAAATCTTTATTGGATTTTATGATGGAAAATATAGGAAAAGAAGAAACTAATATAAGTTTAAAGATGGTAAAAGATTAAATTATTATATTGGTTGAAAAATGAATAATAGATAATAATAGTAGTAATAAATTAATAGAATTTATTATTTGTTTTTTAAATATTTTTAAATAATAAAGAATTATATAGGAATATTATACAATTAAAAATGAAAAAGGGATATGATACATTTGGAATAGCAGTTAGTCTTATAATTCTAGTATTATTTATAGCAGTGTTTCTTGTTTTTATTTATTCTAAAACTAAAAATAATAATAATAATATGAATAAAATTGGTATTACTAATACTATGAATAATAAGGAACAATTTGCCGATATTGTCCCTTTATCATCTGATGAATTATTAGAAAAATTAAAATTAAATCCAGATGGTCTTCAAGAAGTTGTTGCGTTAGATAATTTAACAGAATCTATAAAAGATATTATTAATTCTAAAATAGAAGATTTAAATAAAAAAGATGTTATGGATGATTTACCTATTGGTATGATTATTATGTGGAATAAAGAAGAACTACCAAGTACTAAATGGAAATGGTGTAATGGTGAAAATAATACCCCTAATTTAAAATATAGATTTCCTTTAGGTGGTAAAACATATGGCGGAGAAAATGACAAACCAGAAGGAGACAATGATGGGTTAATTAAAAAAAATAATGTTCCTAAACATAGACACACCTTAAATGGTGATAGAGATGATGAAAAATTCCCTGAATTAAAACATAATCATGGTGGTTCTACTTCTACTAGTGGTAATCATAGTCATACACTAACAATCTATGGAGATGGTGGTAGTGGTGCAGGTACTAAACAAGGATTTGAATATGATAATGCTAAAGGTGCAGTAAATTATTCAAACAACAAAGCCAATGATGCTGGTGAACATTCACACACTCTTAATACTAGTTTAGTAGATGCAGATAATAAAATCAAAACTCATAAAGTTGGAGAAGGACCTATTTATGGCGAAGGTGAAGAACAAAAACCATTTTATCCTCACTATACTCTTATTAATTTTATTATGAAAGTAGAATAAATATGAATTAGTAAATTTATCTTTTTTGTGATTTTAGTTAATTTAAATTAAAAAACAATATTATTAGATAATAAATAATAATAAAATACTAAAGAATATGTCAAACATACCAGAAACAACCCAAGTACCTGCTACAACCCAAACACTTAAACAAAATAATAATATTTCAGATTTTATGACTAGTAAAGCACATATTTATATCAATAGAAAAAAGGGGGATAATGATACAATCCCTATCAATAAAGAGATGATATATAATATTGATATTACCGCTCAAGATAATTTAAAAAAACTTATTAATTTAAATACTTCAATTACTAAAGATAAAACAGTAAATACAATGATTAATATGATACCAGCAAACCCAAGATATCCAGTATATATTTATTTTAATATTAATAATGAATTACTACAAAAATTTAGTGGTAGTTTTTATGTATCATTTAATACTGATTTAATAAATAACGATGCTCAAATTTATCTTTGTAAAATAGAAACTAAAGATAATATATCAAATATTGAAATAATTATAAGTAAATCAAATGATAAATATTTTATTGAATATTACAGTAGTGAAAAGGAAAATAAAAAAACAGAAATAAAAAACTTTTTTAACGAAGATAAAAAATTACTATCATTTTTATTAATGTTTAAATATAATAATAATGATAAAACAATTAGATTTGTTGTTAATGATAGTGAAGAGGTAGTATTAACTACTACTTTTTTAATTATTAAATCATTAGTCTTTGGTAAAAAATCCAGTATGGAATTTATTGATTTTAAATCCAAAGTAGTTGATGGTCAATTATTAAATTGTTATTTAGGTGGTATTAGATTTTATAATAATCTTCTTGATTATGGTGATTTAAAAAATAATGCTTTTTACAAAAGTAAAGATGTTGAAACTGAAAATAAAGGAACAAGTAATAATGTTTCATTAAACACTTCCTCATCAGGTAGTCAATCTAGAAGTAATATTGAAACACAATCTCAAAGTCAAAATACTAGTTTATTAAAAGACGTACAACCAATATCAATCCAACAAGCACAAATCAAAAGGGTAAATAGAGACGGATTTACTAATTATTCTCCATCTGCTGAATTATTTAGAAATATTAGATAGTTATTCATTTTTGTATTTTTAATTTATTTGATATTATTAAATAGAATGATATCAATTGGTAAAACTAACAGAATTTTGATTTTTAGTAGTATTATAATACTATTAATTGTATTATTAACTATTATTTGTGTTAATAATAAATCAAATACTACAACTCATAGTAAAACTAAAAAAAATAATAAAGAAACATTTCAAGATAATATTATTAATATTAATTTTGATGATAGTATTGATAAAATACCAACGATAAATGAGGTTATTGAATACACTGATAATTTAAAAAATAAAGTAGAAGAAATAATTAATAATAAAATTACAGAATATAATAAGAAATTATCATCAACATATGGAAATACTGATAACAAAAGTAAATTATTAGATACATTACCTATAGGTACAATATTAATATGGCATAATGATACTTTACCATTGGATGAAAACGGAGTTGAAAGCATTAAATGGGCTTGGTGTGATGGACAAAATATTAGTAATTATCTTACTCCTAATTTAAATTTAAGATATCCTATAGGAGGTAAAGGAGGAACAAATCATACTAATAATACCGAATTATCAGCTAATGATAAACCTAAAGATAATAATACTGGTAAAATTGATAAAGATAGCATTTTTTTATTAGATAGTAATTGTAAAATTTACAAAAATTATATTCCTGATCATAAACATAAAATAGGAAATAACTTTCCTGATTTATCACACGCTCATACAACATCTTCGAGCGGAAATCATAATCATGGTGATGATAGAAACGATTGGGGGTATGTAGATAATTATCATTTTAGATGTGGTGGTATGAGTAGATATTTTGATGCGGATAATGTTTTTTTTAAAGGTGGCGGATGGAATAGTACCACAAATTCGATCGGTCATACTCATACCACACCATACGCTTTAGAAAATACACATAATGAACAAATAAATAATAACACTAATATATTAACAAAATGGCCTGATAATCCTACTAGTGATTGTACGCTAGGAGATGAAGATTTAGTTTTTTATCCCAAATCAACTATAACAAATTTTATTATTAAAATAAAAGATTAAATATATTATATATCAATAAAGAAGAATGGATATTAAAATAAAATACTTAACTACTATATTAATTTTAGTACTTATTATAGGTGTTGGAATAATAATAAATACACCTAAAGATAATAAAGAAAAACATAATACAGAAAACTTTAATGATATTGAAGGTATTAGTATTGATAATTTAGATAATATTGAAAATATATATTTTGATCATGAAACTGAAGATTATCATTTAACAGATATTACTAATTTAGATCATTATTTAAAAGAAAAGATAGATACTTTATTTAATATACAAAAATTAATTGATGATTATGTTCCTGAGGAAGTAAAATTGATAGAATATTTACCCAAAGGTACAATATTAATGTGGAATGAAACTAAATTACCAGAAGGTTGGTTATGGTGTGATGGTGAAAATGAAACCCCTGATTTAAGATATTTCATGCCACTTGGAGGTAAAAATAATTTAGAAGGAAACAATAAAGATAAAATAAATCATGGAATTATTGAAAAGGCACATTTATTTAATTTATTAGACGAACAAATTACAGAAGACGGAGAAAAAATCCTAAAAATTAAAAAAGAATTTATTCCTAAACATACACATAAATTTGCTAATTTTCCTAATATAGATCATGATCATGGTCAAACTGAATCATCTGGTAATCATACACATAATTATAAACGGATGGAACAACTAAAAAAACGAAATGGTTCCAATTTGAATGAAGGCTGGCAGGGTTGTTGGGGTTGGGATACGGGAACATTTCCAAAAGATACTAATAGTAAAACACCATCTAATGGCGGTCATTATCATGGAACAACTAGAGGATTAGACAACACAATAAATGATAATATAATTAATAGAATTAGAAATACAGAAACTAGTGTAGAAAATATATATACTACTGAAAATCCTGACAAAAACTATCAAGATGAGTATGAAGCTTCTAAATATAAAAAATTCTATCCTAAATGTACATTAATTAATTTTATTATTAAAGTATAATTGTTTTTATCTAATCTATTTTAAAATCTATTTATTCCTTTTTAAATATTATTTAAAATTATATTTTATTAAAATAAAGGAAAGTATAATGAATAATATAATTGTATGTATTATCATAATAATAAGTATTTTACTAGTTTATTTTGTAAAATTAAACTATAAAAAAGAAAATTTTAAGAATACTATTTTAAATGAAGAAATTAAAAAATATATTACCAAAGAAAAATTTAATGAACATATTACAGAATTACTTAATAATCTTAATACAAAATTTAAAGAAAAAATCATAGAAATTAATACAATAACAGAAGATAATATATTAGATAAATTGCCAAAAGGGACAATTTTATCTTGGAACAATGATAATTTACCTACTGGTTGGAAATGGTGTGATGGAAGTGAAGATATGATACCTGATTTTAATAATAAATTTCCACTAGGCGGAAAAAAAGAAAATTCTGAAGATATAGATAAATATAATAATACAGATGGTAAAATTAAACCAGATCACTTATTCTTTATAGATAAAAATAATAATAAAATAAAAGATAATTTTATACCTCAACACACCCATAAATTTACTAATTTTCCTAGTTTAGCTCACAATCATATAGCCACAGAGCACAGTCATACACACAGTGGTTATTTTTATACTCATAATAATAATTTTAGAAAACAAGTAATTTATGAGGGTGATCATGTTGCTAAAGGGGCAAATTTTTTTGGTTTAAAAAAGGGAGGTGATAATTCATCCACAGGTGGTTCCCATAGTCATACTGTTAATAAGTATACATATCCACCAGATAAAATAAAAATAAATAATACAAGTATAATGGATTATAGTTCTGAAAATCCTAATATTGAAGATACGGGTGAACCATTTTACCCACGTTCTAAATACATTAATTTTATAATAAAAGTAGTATAATTTAGTATTTAAAAGTTTTTCTTATTTTTATCACTTTTTAATTTAAATTAAAAACAATCTAAATACATAATAAATAAAAAGATAATTAGTAGAAATGTCATCAACAAGTACTACACAAACTCCTAGTACTACCCAAACTCCTAGTACTACCCAAACTCCTAGTACTACCCAAATACCAACAAATAATAATAATTTAAATGATAGTGATAGTATAGAAACTAGCAAAAAACATATATATATATTACCAAGTAAAAAACAAGATGTAATTAATAAACAAATTATTTATAATATAGATTTACCAAATAATAAAATTCCACTCAAAAACTTAAATTCTAAAATTACTGAATCACCATCTAATAATGTTATGATAAACTTAAACCCATTTAATACAAATGATGTTGCATATTTACATTTTGATATAAATAATAAGGAAGTTAAACCTTTTAGTGGTAGTTTTTATGTATCTTTAAATACTGATATGTTTACAATTGGCGACGGTATAGATATTAGAGAAGATGTATATTTATGTACTTTTGGTTCCGGTAATATTCTTAATGATATTATTATATCTATAGTTAGAACGTATGAAGGTTATTATATAGAATTTAATAAACAATCATATATAAAAATTGATAATAGTTTTGTAGAAACTGTAGATTATAAAAAATTACTAACATTTTTAGTATCATTTAGATATGTTTACGGTTCTATTGAATTTGTTATTAATGATAAAGATACATATTCAACAACAAATATAGATAGTAATGAAGTAATTGGTGTTCCTGTTCAAAATTTTACACTACAATATTTAACATTTGCAGGTCAATATGATATTAATAAGTATGGTAAATTACCAAATTTAGGAGGTCCATTTTCTGTATTCAATACTAAAATGATAGAAAAAAAGAGATACAATGCTTATATTGGAGGTATCAAATTTTACAATGATTTAAAAGATTTTGCCGAACTTAGAAACTTAGCATCTTTTAAAAGTATAGCACCTGTTAGAAAAACTGAGACAAATAATTCTGATTTAAATACCATTACTACTACTACTACCAAACCTCCTATTAAAAGTGTACCTATTATTAAAATTCCTCAATATAAAAGTGATCTATTTACTAACTATTCACCTTCTGCTGAATTATTTAAGAATATCCAGTACTAAAAATTTATTCAAAAATAATTTAGTTTTTATTTTTCTTAATCTTTCACTTTAATTAATATGTATTTAAATAATAAAATAAAGAAAAACAATTAGGAAAATGATTAATACAAAAACTCTTACCTATTTAGCATTAGGGATAGTTCTAGGATTTATTATCCTATCCTATCTAGAAATAAAAGAATATTATTTTACTGCTAAATCATTAAAAAATAAAAACACTAATACAAAAAAACCAGAGCACTATGCTGATATTCCTCTTAATTTAACAGATGATAAATATTCTAGTATTTTTGATTACTTAGAAAAAGTAGAAGATCCCAAACTATATGTTAATACACTTGGATGTTTTGATAATGACCAGATGATTGAAGATATTAAAGGAGTAGGAGAAACCTGTAAAACCTGGGCACCTAAAGTAATGGATATCTACAACAAAGAACCCCCTAAAAAAACATCAAGTGAACCCCAATTAACAAGTGAAAAAGATGCTTATTTCTTAATTGATGATAAAGTATATTCATTTGCTGAAATTTGCCCTGTCACGAGTAATCAATCCAGACCTATTACTTGTTTGTATAATGAAGCAGATAAATTCCAACAAATGGGTATTAAATTAGGAAATATAATTGAAGACACACAAGATAAACACGAAAATAAAATGAATTTATTAGATAATAATATGGGTTATCATATTGTTGATAATAATAGATTATATAACAAAGAACATATTAAAGATTTTATCGGTTATGAAAACTATTTGGGTATGAATAAAGATGTTTATCGTAATATTAATGATAAAATAACTGATTTAAGTCTATTTGGAAAAAAAATGAAAAACATATTAAATTAAAATTAAAATTAAAATTAAAATTAAAATTAAAATTAAAATTAAAATTAAAATTAAAATTAAATTAATTATTGAGCATCGTCTTGTTTAGGCATAATATCAGCAACATCTACGTCAATATTTAATTCTCCTAATGCCAATGATTTATTTAAATACTTACCTAAACTCAATTCATCTAATTTTTGTTGACTTAAGGTAAATTCATCAGGATAATTACCAATATAAGGTTTTAACATTTTCATATAAGCATCTACATCATATTTAACTTCTCCATTTTCATCTAGGTCTTGACTTTCAACTAAGTCTTGAGTAGATTTAGCACTTTCCGCAGCTTTTAATTTATCTAAATCATTTAATTTTTGTAATAATACCATTTGTTCCTTAAGAGTATTATCTACTCTAAAATATCTTTGTAATCCAGAACCAGATGAACCGAATTTTAATTCATTGATATTTGAATATAATTTTTCCGTATCACCAGTAATAATACCAATACCTAATCGGTAATAAAATAAATTTCCATTACTGTCTTTACTTTCTACATTAGTGAATGTATATTGGCATATATTAGATGAATTACAAATAGGAGAATATTCATAATCTTCATCTGGACTAGTTGTTGTTGTTGCTCCGGGTGAAGTTGTTATTGGTGTTCCAGCATTAGTAGTAGTTGTAGCAATCATTTCATCATCAGTATTAGAAACAGCATCTACAATTTTAACATCCAAGTTTCCAATGAGTTGTAAATTCATATCATATTTTGATAAAATTAATACATAACCTTTATCCTGATAGTTCTTCTCAGTGGCATCAGGGTTAGGTTTTACAAATTTTACTGTAACGGTTTTTTTAACAGGGTCAATAGTTAAGTTTCTTTCTGTTAATTTAAGATTATTAACAAGTACTTTTGTGTTAAACCCTTCTTTACTAATAGGAGTAGATGAATTAGGTTTTGGTTCTACTAAATCAACACTTTTAGTATCATTATTAGAAGATTGAAATAATGTAGCAACTGGAGCAAAACATTTATCAAAATTAGCTAATAATAACACTAATAATACAATTACGCAAACTAGTAATCCAATATTAGTATCTGTCTTTTTTGTATCCTTGTAAAAAACCATTTTGTAATATTATTTTAATTCAAAATTAACTAGTTATCTTCTATAGTTATTATTTCCTTTTATTAATATAATATCTTTTTATTTTATCCCATTTAATTATTTTTTCAAAAATAATAATGATTGCTAAAATCTGATAAGATTAAATGGAACTTAATATATCTAATAAACCTAACAAATCTAAATAAACTTAATAAATCTAATAATCTAATTAAATTAAATTATTGTCTAAGATTAAATATTAAGTTTTTCAAAACTTTTCTAAAATGAATATTCAACACCTTACTCCAGATGAAGAATTAAATATTCGTAAAACCACAAAATCAATACCCGAATTCAATTTACAAGGGCATATTAAAGTCTGTAAAGTAGTATCTGTTTATGATGGAGATACTATTAAAGTTTGCTTTTATCATAATAACATTATTAACAAATGGAATATACGATTATTAGGATTAGATACACCGGAACTAAGACCCTCTAGAACATTAATTAATAGAGAAGATGAAATTAAAAATGCTAAAGTCAGTAGAGATTATTTAAAAAGCATCTTACTTACTCCAGATGAAAACAATCAAATAAAATTATTTTACCTTAAGTGTTATGATTTTGATAAATATGGGCGTCTTTTAGGTGAAATTTTTGAATATAATCCAATATTATTTCAACATAATGATAACCAATCAGGAGGAGAACAGAATATATACCCTGGATTACATTCTGCTAGTATTAATACTCTTATGATAAGGCAAGGACACGCAAAATATTATGATGGTGGGAAAAAATAATAACTAATGGTAAATAAAAATGTATTAATTCATTATTACAAATAAAATTAAAATAAAATTTAAAATAAAATTAAAATAAAATTTAAAATAAAATTAAAATAAAAATCTAATTAAAACTAAAAAATAATTAATTTTTAATACCTCTTTTTTTATCTAATTCATCCTGTAATGAAAATAGTTCTTCGGCTAATTTCTCAATTCTATAGTTATTTAACTTTCTAACATTATTATCTAATTTATCAAAATTATTTTTTAATTTATTATCTATTTTATCTCCAAATTCCATATTTTCTTTTTCATAAATATTAAATCGTTGTTCATTAAAATCTAACAAGTTTTGAATATTAGGGTCTAATTTAGCATTTTCTACCTTTTTAAAAACATCATCACCTAAGTCTTGTCTATGAGTTTTAACATATTGATTTAATAATTTGTTAAATTGAAGACCTGTGTTTTCTTTAAAAATATTACCTTTTTTAGATACAAGTTTGGAATTATTACTATTTTTACTATTATTGCTGGTATTGTTATTATTGCCGGTGTTGCTATTACCAGGATTGCTGGTATTGTTATTATTGCTAGCACTATTAGTAAATAATTCCTTAACATTAATTTCGCTATCTTTTAACTCACCTTCTTTTCTTAATCCGGTAATATTTCGCTTTTCCCTTTTACTTTTACTACGACCACTACTAGATGTTGAAGAAGAGGAAACAAAACCTTCCTTTACTATTTGACAATGTCCATCCTTATGTAATAAATGGTGTTTATTACTTAAAATATCTTTACTGGTTTTAACGTTTAACCATCTAAATTGACATTCTTTTCCTAAAACTAATTGGTCTTTTTCATTTTCTAATTTAACAATATCTTCCAACTTCATTACTTTTAATTCTCCATTTACACCAACACATACTACTCTAGTTTTTGTTTCTTTATGGACTGGGGCACATACTAATGAAATACTAGTATTATCAACTAAACCATCTACTAAGGTGAAGCTTGCTATTGCTTTTTCAATATCATTTGTTAAATCAATATCTAAACAATGGAGACTTCCATCACTTATTCTTCCTAAATAACAATTCATATCTAGATGATAAAAACTTACATATTTTGGACCTGCTAACCCTTCTACTAATTTCCAACGAGAACGCCTTATTTTTTCAACAGGACTAATTACCTCTAACATACTAACATTACTAGAACATTTAGCATTAGGTTCTGATAATGTTAATACTAAATTATTATTATTATTCATTCCTAAAAAACCAAATGTATTAAGTATTAATTCACAATCTAAACATTTTTTTACTAATTTACCTGATACAGTTTGTTGTTCTTTCTTAGGTAATAAATCCATTTTTTTTAATTGTTTATCTTTTAAATCTTTAATTAAAGGCATACCTCCAGTGTATTGATGATAAATTTCAGCAGCAGTATCTACTTTCATATTTCTAAAACCTTCTTTTTCATTAAGGTATTTATCTTTTAATGTTTGATATTCTTTATCATCATTATTATTGGTATTTTGGGTTAAGTAATAGACTAAAACTCCTAAGCATAATAATAAGATTAATACACTTAATTTTCTAATTAAATCTGTCATCATTTTATTTATTATGTAATCTTAAAGTTTAATACTTAATTATGTTTCTTATTATTTAATAAGTAATTAGGTTTTTCTTTTCTGATTTTTAAAATTAATACATATTATTTAATACATTCAAATTATGATAAACTACAAAAATAAAATAATTTAAATTAGACAACAGATTGCCCTTCTTCCCTTGTTTTATCTACATTTTTTAAATAATTAATACCTGCTATACTTTCTTGAATTGCTTTTTGTTCTGGGTCAAAACTAATTAAGTCTTTAATAACTTTATTAAGTTTTTCAATTTTTTGGTCATTATCTTCTATCTGTGCTAAAACCTTATAATTTTTATAATTAACATCTGTCCTAAATCCACGACTAGCACAGAAATTACGTAATCTCTTTTTATCTAATAACATTTGACGCTGGTATGCCATATTAATATCATCATCTAATGTTTCTTCTTCTAACATTCCTTGTTTAGTAAAAATACCTAACTTAG
>Ga0181598_1002612_pt1 | contig 16217 bp, 10 predicted proteins | sample 041ome_4_FD_153295 | JGI IMG/M metagenome (GOLD analysis project Ga0181598, IMG submission 153295) | Coastal salt marsh microbial communities from the Groves Creek Marsh, Skidaway Island, Georgia - 041404US metaG (spades assembly) | ecosystem: Environmental > Aquatic > Marine > Intertidal zone >... | reverse complement strand
AGTATAAAAGAACAAACAATTGTAACATCAAAAGATAAACACCTGCTGCGTTAAACACACCGCTACACGCTACCTGGCTGCTAAACACTCTAATATCTTATTCCTTCTTTCCTTCTTCTTCTTCTTCTTTTTCTTCTTCTTCGTCGGAAGAGGATTCTTCTTCTTCTTCTTCGTCGTCGTCGTCGTCTTCCGCGGACTCATCACCTTCTAACTGATTCCCATCTCGTAAAACCTCTCTTGCGAATCGACAGGCGCACAATAGAATCTTTGGCATGTCAGCCGCGCCGTTTGGTAAGCGCTCTCGAATCGTCGCCAACGCCTTTTCCTCTCGGCTTTGTAAAAACGTTAACCAAATATCGTTGGAAACACCTAACAAATCCCAATAATACGGATGACCGGCTTTAAACGCAATCGTGAGCTTTTTGGAGATATCCGCTGACGTGAGTTTGAGCGTTTCGGCTATATCCTCGACCGCTTTACCGCCTAGATGTTGGATTAAAATCTCCTCCACGTCTTCCGGAATGGGCGTCTTGCGTTTCGCGCCGCGAGTGAGTTCGAGTTGTTCTTTTGTTTTTGGTTGTTCTGGTTGTCCCGATATCGTCGTCTCGTTCTCTAACGTCGTCAGCGCCGCTTCACGAAGCGCGGCGTATGGTTCTATTTCTTCTTCATCGTACTCAACTTCATCATCATCATCATCTTCTTCTTCTTCTTCATCGTCGTCGTCCGGATCGTATTCGCCTTCTAAAATCCTACCGCGAAAGACGAACCCCTCCGGAACCGGATCCATCTCGTACCCATCCCCTCGCATCTTATTCAGCGCGACCCACAAATCCAAACCAACCATCGCATCGATCGCGGCATACGTCAACTGCTTCTTGTCCAACTTCCCGTCCCGTTCCCAATTCGATGTTCTCGTGTTCCCGTCCTTCGGCACTCGCTTCTTGAGCACCCGTATTGCCAATCGAGCTAAACTCCATCGCTGACTTGCGTTGTTATTATTATCTCTCTCCTGTTCTTTCCCAGAAACACTTTTACCGCTACTCCTCACATCACCGCTTACAACATTCTTCGCCTTTGCCAACGCGTCCAACTCCACCACTCCGTTCACGCGTACCTTAAAATCCCTTCGTAGCTTTTGCGCGTCCCCTCTCGCGTTCACGCCGGCTTTCCTCACCGCGGGGTCCTCTAAAAACCGAACCAGTTTCGACGGGAGTGGGTTTTTATACTTCAAACGTTTCCCGAGTCGTATCAAAACGACCACATTTTTCGTTTTCGATTTCGACGACGACTTTGTTGAAACGTCTATGGTTGAATACGCCATCTGTAGTAAACTCGTCTTCGCTTCGCCTCCGCCTTTCTTATACAGGACCTTCCACTCCATGTCGAATCCAACCACGAGAGACTGTTGATTCCTCCCAAAAACATCGCCACCACCATCGCAAAAGTGGTCCAATTTCATCGCTTCGCGGTAGATTCGTTCGATTGCCATTTCGATGTCTCTTTTCGTCTCCGCGAGGACGATTTCTGTCCGGGTTTCGTTCAGTTTGTACTCTGAAAGCAAAAGATGTTGTTGTTGGGGGAAATCACAATCGTGATTTTGTTGTCGTTGTTGTTTCCTCAGCCCATCAATGGTATGGTGTTGTTTTTTGTCGGTAAAAAAAATCCCATCATCACGACACGTTGTTACTGCTCCTACTGATGAAGATGATGGTACTTTCAGTCGCTTGGTGGTCCTCGCGTCGTCCATCTTAATAAACGCGTAACTCTTTCGAGAAATTTTGAAAATTTTCCCCTCGTTGAGGTTTGCTCAGTTTTAGGGTTTTGTGATTTAGGGTGTAGGGGTCGATTGGATTTTCTTTCACTTACTCGAGCGGCAGACCAAAGACGTCACGGACTGTTTGGCTCTCAGGGCGACGAAAGCATCCGCACGACGAGCGGTAGTATTATCATCAGCACTCTCGGCAGAATTTTACCACGATGCAGTCCTCCTCGTCGTCCTTCTCTTCTTCGCGCTGTAATAGTAAAGGCGCTTCGTCGTCGTCATCTGTTCCCCGCGTTTGCTCCTTCTCGAAAGCGTTCAGAACAACAACGAGAACGACACCACCCTCGTTATTAAGAGCGAACCCGTTCGAGAAATCCCCGATCGTCCTCTCCGAGGACAGCTCGGAACGAACCGTTTTAGACGTCCTCGAACGAACCAGGGAAAGTTTGCTCGAAGACGAGGAAGTGTCCAAACAAAACGCGTTGGCGAATTACGGCAACATGTTGAGGCTTCCCGGAGGACCAAAAATTTTAAGCGAGATTCCGCCGGAGGTATTACCGATGTTACTCAGGCTACCGACGACGAGAGGGGACGTGGAAAAGCTGAGGAAGGCGAAAGATGGGTACGAACAATGGGAGGAGGCCTTGAAGAAAGGGTTTTTACCGAAATCTTCGTCTTCGTCGTCTTCGTCGTCGGCGAACGGATTCGACCCCCACGCGGTGGATTGGCCGGAAGACGAGACGTTTCGGGAGGCGTTGTTGGAAACGTTGGGGGAGTTAGATATGGCGAGGTTTACGAGGAAGTTTCCTCCGGTTTTGAAGACGTTGATGCGGAACGTTTTGGATATTTTGTACCAGTACGAAGTCGCGATGGACGGCGAGGAAGAGGAGGATCCGAATTCCGATCCGAGGCAAAGCACGGAGAGCAGTCAAAGCAGAGGCGGAGAGCAAGAACCGAACGAGGACGAGGAGATGAACCCAGATGGAAGCGGAGCAGGAGACGATACCAACCAAGAGGAAGGCGATCCTAACGGGGAGACGAGTGGAGGTGGCTCCAGCGGCGACGGCGACGGGAAAGACGAAACGGACGTGGACGACATCGAGATGAACATGGAATCGAAGGAAAAAGACAACGACGCGTCGTCGAACGCGGAGGAGAAACGGAAAGAAAAAGAGAAACAAAAGAGAGAAATGGTGGAAAAGATGATGGAAGATTTCAAAGAGCAATGGGAACCCGCGGTGGATAAACTGGAAAAAGCCTCGAAAGCGTTCGAAGGTTTAGATTTGAACGATTTAACCGAAGGGCCGGAAGGGTTTGATTTATCCAAAGGGTTGTGGCAAGTCACCGGTTGGGAAGAGATGGAAAAGTTGCGGAAAAAGTTGCAAGATTTGAAGGAACTGAGAGACATCGTGCGTTCTTTAGGACGCGGTTCGGGAAGAGGCCCGTTAAAACGCGCCCCTCGACAGCGCGAACGCAATCGATTCCCGGAAGGCTTGACGCGATCTCCCATGGAACCCGAACAAACGAGCGGTTTAACTCGCTCGGACGATATCTCGCGCGTACTCCCGGCCGAGCTTCAACTGTTAGCCATGAAAGACTCCGCCGCTGCTCGCCGATTACACTTCGCGCGTCGCGCCGAACGCACGTTAGCTACGTACGAACGCGTCGGGTGGGCGGAAACGCCCGCGGTTACCGTCGAAGGGTTCGAAACCCGTCCCGCGGCGGAATGCGGTCCAATCATTGTCTGTCTCGACACCTCTGGATCCATGATGGGCGCCCGCGAAACCGTCGCCAAGTGCATGACTCTCGAGTGCGCGCGACAAGCGCGCACGACCAACCGCCCGTGTTTCCTCTACGCCTTCTCCGGCCCGGGCGATTGCATGGAACTCGAACTCAAAGTCTCCGCCAAAGGCCTCTCCGATTTACTCGCGTTCCTCGAAGGCTCATTCCACGGCGGCACGGACGTCGACGAACCCTTCGAACGCGCCTTGGCGCGTTTAGACACCGAAGAGTGGGAAAACGCGGACATCCTCCTCGTCACGGACGGTGAAATCAAACCCATGCAAGAAGACTTGTTGGACGCGCTCGACCAACGCAAATCGGAGCGCGGGTTGAAAGTCCACGGACTCGTCGTCGGAGAACAAGGGAACCCGGACGTCGTCGAGGCGGTGTGCACGCACACGCATAACTTTAGGAGTTGGTCTGCCGTCACGTAATTTGTATACCATCATCTCGTAAACCCCCCGGGCATCGATACCGATTGAATGTAAACATTAGTAATCCCTAACGCGTATAAATCGAAATCCAAACGCATTCCCTCACACCTTGAAACGCAACGCGCAGCGACGCGAGGACGAGGACATGCCGCCTCGGCGCCGCAAAAAACCTACCGCACATGGTGGCGGCTTCAACGCGTTACCTCCCTCTCCACCGAGACGCCTCCTTCCCTCCAAACCTCTCCCAAACCCAACGACCGTTTCCTCGCTCCGCCTTCGGGAAACGAACCGTCAACTCCGTCCGCTCGAGTTCCAATCCTCGGTCGCGAGATACAGCATCCACCGCGGGTTTACCATCGCGAGCGAGAAACAATTCTCTCGAATATGGAACGGAGGAGTCACGTGCTTAGAAATTGGCGGGATGCGCGAAAAGAGGTTCGCTTTAGTCGGGACCGTGGATGGAAGCGTGGTGATGTATGACTCGATGGATGGTTTCGGAGGCGGACGAGAAGCAGCAGAAAAGACGGACGGCGATCGGAACGAGAGGAGGAATGTGGAGCCTATTTTTGCATCCAACAGGAGATTTGGTCGTCGCCGTACCGGTGGTACCAATGGTATCGCGAGTAGTGAAAATGAAGCGCGCATCGTGCGGACGTCGCAAGGGCACGAGAAGTCGGTCTCGGCGGTGGCGTGGTATCCCGAGGACGCGAGTGCGTTTTTTAGCGCGTCGTTCGACGGGACGGTGAAGTTGTGGGACGCCAGTCGCGCGGAAGTGGCGGCGACGTACGCGTCGTCTGTTGATTCTGGGAGAGGTGGAAGGAGTGGTGTCGCGCTCGGTTCGAGAATACGGGACGTGAGTTTGTCTTTGTCGAGTCATTTGAATAACGATTTAGTCGCGGTGGCGACGGATGCGCCGGACGTGAAATTGTGGGATCCCGGGAGTAACGTGGTGGGAATGACGTTACCGAAAGCGCATCCGGGCGGGTGTTCCAAGACCGCTTGGTCGAAAGAGAACGCGTTTTCTGTGATTACGTGCGGGTTTGAGGGTCGATGTGCGGTTTGGGACGCTCGGCGGTGCGCGGCGCCGTTGTTTAGCATGGATAGGCGGAGGAGTAATAGCGGCGGAAACGGCGGCGGTACCGAAGGTTTAGGAACATCAGGGTCGTGGAGCAGTTTGAGGAAACCTATAGATTTTTACGACGAAAACGCGAGGGCTCACGCGGATGGGATAGAGAGCGTATTGATACACCCAAACGGTCGTTCGGTTTTCACGAAAGGGTTTGGATTCCGAAACGACGCGAGGGTTCGCGAGTGGGATTTGCGCACCGGTCGGTGCGACGCGACAAAATTCGAACGATTTTCGAATTCGTCGTCGTCGATGACGACACAAAATGCTCGGAGCGGCGTAAGTGCGATGAACACGGGTAGCGGCAGTGGTAGGGGTTCTACAGCTGGTGCCGGGACGGCGTCGGCGGCGTCGGCGCAGTATCGGTATTCAACAACCATGTCGTGCTCGGAAGACGGCGTGAACGTTTTCGTGCCTTCGCAAGACGGGTCGATACTCGTGTACGATTCTCGAACCGGCGCGATTTCGGAGCGCTTGAAGTGTCACGCGGACCGAGTGACTTCGGCGCAGTTTGTCGCCCGCGAGTGCGAATTGTTCTCGGCGAGTATGGATGGGTTTCTCGTTCGATGGAAGAGCAAAAATGCAAGCGCGGCGATGAGAACGACGATGGGTACCAACCGCGAAAGCGAAAGAGATTGGGTGAGCGACGAAGATGATGATGAAGAAGAAGAGAATATTGGCGGGCGCGGGGGCGGCATGTATAGGAACGTACGCGCTCGTCGATGATGTATTATTTAGTATTTTATAAAATAGTTTGGGGCGATTGTTAAAGCCTTCCCTCCTTCCTCGTATATCGCGGTAGGTTTTGTAGAGTAAACACGTGTATATCTATTTCGGCGAACACGTCGATGGCGGTCCATTAACGCCGCCGGTACACGTAAATTTAGCGTTGAACGCGTCCGCGTTTAAGAACATGTCCGTGGACGTTGGATTATCTGGGAGAACCCATCCGGAAATATCGTGGTCGAAAGACGACGCCCCGTTGAACATGTCGTGAAGATCGCGAACTTGAGTGACATCCCAACTCGAAATGTTTTGGTTGAACGAATTCGCGTTGTGAAACAAACCGTCCATGCGCGTCACCGATGCGGTCTCCCACCCGCTTAAATCTTGATTAAACGTCGTTTTATCTTTGAACAAATTATTCATCAGTGTGATGCCGGAGGTGTTCCATTTCGAAATGTGTTGCGCCGCCGAACCGCACGACGTCGTCGAGCACGAGCAATCGCCGTCGCTCGATTCCGTGAAGCACTGTTGAACGGCCAAAACTAACGCGTAATCACTCGCGAACGCTGGGGCGTAACACGATCTTGGACCCGATGGGCATGTCCACGCCTTGTTATGAGCAGTTGCGCCATTGAACATTCCATAAAAGTTGCAATTACTTGGGGGATTCCAATTGCGGAGGTCTTGGTTGAACGCAGAAATGTAAGAAAACATATCTCTCATAGTAGTCACTTTTTCTACATTCCAACTCCCAATGTCTTGGTTGAACGCATAAGCTTGAGAAAACATATAAAACATATCAGTCACTTGCGATGTGTTCCAACTCCCAATGTCTTGGTTGAACGCAGAAGCTTGATTAAACATAGATCTCATAGAAGTCACTTTTTCTGTGTTCCAATTCCCAATGTCTTGGTTGAACGCAGAAGCGTAAGCAAACACACCATACATATTAGTCACTTGCGATGTGTTCCAATTCCCAATGTCTTGGTTGAACGTACGAGCGTTGACAAACATGAATTCCATATTCGTCACTTTTTCTACATTCCAACCCCCAATGTCTTGGTTGAACGCAAAAGCATCTCGAAACATTCCATTCATATCAGTCACTTGCGCCGTGTTCCAACTCCCAATGTCTTGGTTGAACGCACGAGCGTAATAAAACATATATCTCATATCAGTCACTTGCGACGTGTCCCAACTTGATATATTTTCATTGAAAGTATTTGTATTTCTAAATAACTGCATCATATCGGTCACCTTGGATACATCCCATTCGCTCATTCCACCGTTCGTATATATCCCGCACGGCGAATCGTACGTGCACTCGCACTTTCCACTGCTTTCTTTTTCAAAACATACTGAAATGGCTTTCCTTAATAACTCGTTCGGACTCTCAGGATTCGGTGGCGGCGGTGGAGGAGATCTTGGCGGCGGACTCGGCGGCGTCACGTACGGCGGCGGCGCGGTATACGGCGGCGGCGGCGGTGGCGGACTCGGACTCGGCGGCGGACTCGGCGGCGTCTCGCACGTCTCCCCCGACCAGTTCTCCGCGCACACGCAAAACAAATGCGTGCCGTTGTATTGCAACTTATCTCCGCCCGGTGGCATGCACTTCGGTGGAATTAAATGCTGTCCTTTTACGATGAGGTCTCCGATCACGTGAAGTTCGTTCGAATTCACCATCACTTTCCCTCCTTTGTTTTGGAGTCCAACCGTGCCGTTCGTAAATCGAGCCACTGGCCAATCGTTCCCTTCAGCGGAATCCAAAAGTGACGACGAGGAAAGGAAAAAGAGCGCCGCCGCGCAAAGAGGGAAAAACATGTCTCTCGTCGATTCGAGACGACTCGATGAACAGAGAGGATCAGAACAAAAACGTATTCAAAAACCGAATATCCTCTTCCCCGCGATCGACAATCGACAATTATGTGTTCGTGGGAATTAAAACGCGAACTTCTTTCTCTCTCTCTCTTTCTCTCTCTTTTTCTTGCGACAAAGAGAAAAAAACGAACGCGGTACGCTACCACCAATATAAACACACGCTTAAGGCGAGCGAGGTATCGGTCGTCTTTCGTCCTTCGTCCCACGTTTGAGGTCGAGATAATTAAATGCAAGCAACTAATTAATCTTTGTGGGGTTTTGGTATGGTCTCTTTCGCGTATTTATTGGTTTAGGGTTTAGTACAAATTCCTTCTTTGCGGCGAGGCCGAAGAGTACTCCTCAATGCGAGTCTCTCGCGACGAACGCGAGAACTTTGCGCGCGCGGTCGAGGGAATGCGCGTGACGTGTGTTTCTTTCTTTCTTTTTCTATCCGTGTGCGTAATATACGGTTTTTAATAAAATAAATATACTACAAGTTTTCGAGCGCTCTCTCGCTCGGTAGCGGCGGGCGGGTCTTTTCTCTCTTCTTCTTCTTCTTCTTCTTCTTCTTCTTCTTCTTTTTTATCGTCCGTCTTGTAAATCCGTGCACGATTCTCCGACGTAATTTTCGTTGCACTCGCAGACAAAATCATCGCCGTTGAAATATAACCTAGCCCCGCCGGGCGGTTCGCACGCCATCGGCGTCAGACGTCTGATGGACTCCGCGATGGCGGTAACGACTGTACTCGGCGAGTTGACGGAACCGTCTTCGTTGATGGTTGTCGAACACTGCGAGGTGCTTCCGCTGGCGGATGAACCATCGATCCACTTTTCCATCATGTATGCCATCACGCTCTCTCGTTCGGTGGGACTGAGTCTCTGGTTAAAATACAGGACTTCGCCGACGAGACCGTGCATGTGTTCGGAATCCACATTTACTCCGCCAATATGCGGCTCGCTCATTGCGTCCACGTCATACCGACCACTGATGCTGAATGACTTGTTTAAACTTGGATCGTTATCAATATTGAGAAAGCCATCGGTATTGCCATAATAAACATCTGCTACGTGCCACATGTCAAAGTCTGCCTCGACTGTCCCCATGTTGGCGTTGTTATCGGCGCTCATCCCAACCTTATTATTCCCGGTCCCGCGCGTCCCGAACTGGTAAGAGGGATCATCAGTCGAATAGTCGCCTAAAATGACCCCTTTCTCCATGTACCCAATCTGATTATACGCGATAATAATCTCGGGATTCTTCCCTAGCTTGGTAGTCCCAAACCTCACGCCTCTCGCCGAATTCACGTCGTTGAAGAAAGCCGCGCCGTTTCCGAGATGAACACCGTGCATGTACTCCACGTCTCCAAAAATTTCAATACCGGACGCATTATTCACGATATCAACGGCTGAATTCATCATCGCCCCAGATTCGAACGTATCCTCGTAATAACTGTTCGAAAAATCAATCCAATGCGTCAACGCGCTCGGGAAATTCGCCGCGGACGCTCCACTATAGCACGAAGTAAACGAGTCCGGATCAATACCTAACGTATTCTCCACGTTCGTCACTCGAACATCGTACACTTCAATATCCGTATCGTTCACGTACAGACTTCCCGACACCCGCAAATGCCCGTTGACTAAAAACTCGTCGCTTTGCACGTGCACTTCGCCGTCGCTCCGAACGCCCACGGTGCCGTTGCGAAACCGCACAACCGGGTAATTCGCGCGGACTTGGAGCACGAACGCGGCGCTACACGCGAGCACGAAGAGACGGGCGAGACGGAGAGGTGGATGCGAACGCGTCGTTATCATTTTGGTGATCGTCCTTCCCGGACGCTTCTTCCTTTTCTTCGTATCTCGCCAGAAAGACGAATGGTGGAGCGAGAAAATTTTCCCTCGAGGATGTCTCTCTCTCTCCCGTTCTTCGCGCCAAACGAAGGCTCTTCCGCGAGACAGAAACACCGACGACGACGTTCTCTCTCTACTCTCTCTCTCGCGTTCGTTTCGATCGCGGAGAAGAGACAACGAGGCGTGTGTTTGTCCTCGAAGATTTCCGCGCGCGTGTGTTCAAATTCCACCGATGGGAAAATTCAATCCCCAAAACCTTTGCGCTCTGTCTCTGTCCTGTGCTTCTCTCGAGACAGAAAGACGCACGAAAAACGTCGCCCGCGAGTACTCGCGCTCTCTCGACGGTCTCGCAATGCCCGCGCGTCTCTCCCGGTCGCGTATTCGCGAGTGTAAAGAGAGAGAGAAACGATCCAAAATTTGTCCGGAAATTGCTTCTTTTTTTCCCTCGTTCCTTTATTTCTCCAATTAAGTGCTCACAATTTTCACAGAGGGGCTGGCGAGAGCGAAACGACGACGCGCTGCGAGATCCTTCTTTTCGAACCCAACACACACCGGGAGAAGAAGACGACGGCGAAGACGAAGAAGAAAGAAGAGAACTTTATGAGCGCGTTTTACTTTCGTTCCGTTTAAAAATGTGTTGTTTGCTGTGTGTGATGACTTCTAATAAAATATAACACAATCTTAATCTTCTAACGATGATGAGAATTAATGTGATGACTTCTATGTTGTTGGTGTTGGTGTCGCTCGAACGTCCACCTCTGCGGAATCATCCTCGTCGTCGGGGTCGTCGGCGTCGCCAACACCGCAGTCTTTTCCGTTTCCGTTGAGTAAAAAAATGTCCGGCCCGTTTTTATCGACCATCGTTCGGTTGGCGTGTTGCATCAACCGAAATATTTGGTTCGTGAGGACGGCGAACCATATGCCTCGTAAACCCAAGGAGAAGTGACCAACGCCTCGTAAAACGACGGCGAGGGCGAGGAAGTTGAGCAAGTGCGCGCGGAGTAAATATCGCGCGTCGCCTGCGCCAATGAGGATGCCTTCGCTGACAAAGACCACCGCCGAGACGCACTGGGAGACGAGCATGTAAACAGAGACCGATCGGACCAAGGATTGGACGTAAAAGTCCGTGGTGAACGCTCCAGAGGCAAACGCGGAGACCAAGAAGGCGACGATGGAGATGAAGACGCCGACGGCGAAGGAAAGAAGGAGGAGTTTTTTGGCGATGGTTTTCGCTTTCTCCGCGTCGCGTTCAAAGTCTCTGGCGATGAAGGAGGTCGAGGCCACGAAGAGCGGGTCCACGAAGTAGGTGAGCGACCAAAAGACGTTCAAGGCTATTTGGTGCGCGGCCATGACGGCATTCCCTAGGTGCAGAGCGGTCGTGGTCATCATCGTGTACACGCCCATGCGGCAGATTGAGGAAAAGAAGAGCGCCGAGCTGACTTTGGTGATGCGTTGGATTTCCGTCGCAGTCGGCGGAGACTTCCACTCGGGACTTCCTATTTTCGGCAACATCTTTTGCCCAAAGAGTTGCGAGGAGAACAGAACTGCGGAAGCGCACTGCGCGAACAACGTCGCGAACGCGGCACCTCGTAAGCCGTACGAAGGAACGAGCAAGAAATCGCCGAAGACGTTGAGCACCGCGGCGAAAGCGAAGATTCTCAACGGCGTTTTGCTGTCTAATTTCCCAATAAACGCGCCTTGCGCGCAATAGGAGGCCAACACGAACGGCGTCGCGAAAGCACGTATTCGCAAATACGGCGCCGCCGTCGCGAGCAAACTTTCCGGCGTTCCAACTAGACGTAAAATATCGCTCGCGAAACAATTCAACGCGATCAAAGAGACCATGCCAAACGCGACGGAGAAAAACAGCGATATCGACACGCTCCTCCTAATTTTATACTCTGCGATTTCGCACCCTTCGTTGAATTTCACGTAGTGTCTCGCGACCATCCCAGTCGTCGTGATGGACAGAAACGAAAACAGTTGAAAAATGACTTGGAATATAGCCGCGTTCGGTCCGAGCGCGGTTAACTCGTTCACGCCGATTCTCCCGACAAACATCGTGTCGATCAAAGACATCAGCGGATCCGCTAACAACGCGCCCAGCGCGGGAACCGCCAACGTGAATATCTCTTTCGTCTCCTCGCCGTCCAGTATCATCTTCATGGAAAAGTTCGTAAACGCAGACGACGACGACGACGAAGTTGAAGACGAGGTCGTCGAAGCGCTCTCGCCCGACTGTCGTCGTCTTCGTCGTCGTCGTCTCTGCTTTTCTTTGTCTTCTTCTTCTTCGTCGTCCTCGTCCACCGACGAAAAATCTTCCGGCCGAAACCCGCCTCGCGAGGACCGGTCGTAATAGCTCGTCATCGTCCGCTCGGTCATCTCCGCCGCTTTCTTTCTCTTACTCTTTTTTCCTCCTAAAACTCCTCCTAAAACTCCTCCTCGATGTGATGATACAAAAACGCCGCGCTTCTCCCCTCGCGTTTGGTGCAGTTTCATCATCACTTTTTGTTGCTTTCTCTTCTTCTCGTCGTCATCATCATCGTTAAATACACGCAAAAACAGCATCTTCCCAAACGTCGTCGTCGCTTTGTTCAAAGAGCGACGACGACTTCCCCCGTACTTTCTTTTCCTCGAGGGCGAGCTCTTTCGTCGTTGGTGTTGCCACGATGGAAGCACCGATATCGTCACCATCGGAATCCTTTTCACGTCTTCCCTCTACGACGAACACATACACACGACAAGCAGGAAGGAGGAGGAATAAATACGCGGGAGAAAGCTCTCGTCTCTCTCCTCAAAAGATGACGATCGACAAACGCTGCGTTTGCGCGTCAACCTTTAAAGAGTATAATAAAGTATGCTACGCGCGTTAAATAGAACAGAGAGTAATAAAGTACGCACAAAACGTGCGAGTTGGTTTGACGCTTTTTTTCTTCTTCTCTCGCGTTTCCCAAACGACGCCAAAAAGAGGACAAATGAGAGTACGACAGAGCGACTGAGGAGTACGAACGAAGCACTCACAGAGTCTATATTTTAGGGTTTTAGAGTAAGAATATGCACTTAGGAGTAAGCACTTACAGACTCAGGGTTCTCGTTACATAAACCCTAAATTTTGCGTGGCAAAACTCTCTCTGAAAAGTCTCGCGTTTTTGCTTCGACGAGCGTAGATTTGGACGCATCAGAATCAAAGACTTTAAGCGCAGGAGTGCGAGAGAAATTTAGAGAGAGAGAAGGAAGAAGAAGGAAAGACACGATGTTTTCGACGCCTCCTCTCGTTTTTTTCTTCAAGCGAGAAACACCAGCAGCGGTGGTAGCGACGACGAGAAATGATTTTATCCTTTGGAGCGTCTGCGTCGTGTCCATCGCGTCGCTGATCGTGTTCCTTCTCTTGGTCGTTTTGGACGTTCTGACGCGTAAAGTTTTCAAATCGAAGAAAACGCCACCTTTAATCGAATGGAGCGGCGGTTTAAAAATCCCTCTCGTCGGCGGGATGCTGGAGTTTCTCAAAGGCCCGATGAAACTGATGGCGAAAGCGTTTCCGAAATACGGGGAAGTGTTCACCGTGCCGGTGTTTCACGAGCGAATCACGTTTTTGATCGGACCGAAAGTCTCCGAGTTTTTCTTCAAAGCGAAGGATGTGGAGATGTCGCAGAAAGAAGTGTACGAGTTTAACGTGCCGACGTTCGGGAAAGGCGTCGTTTTTGACGTCGATCATCAGACGCGAGCGGAACAGTTTCGGTTTTTCGCGGATTCGTTGAAGAGCGAGCGGTTAAGAACGTACGTCGGGATGATGGTGAAAGAGGCGGATGCGTTTTTCGAGAAGTGGGGAGACGAAGGCGAGGTGGATTTGTTGGACTCTCTGAGCGAGCTGATCGTTTTGACCGCGAGTAGATGTTTGCTCGGGAGAGAAATTCGCGAGAATTTGTTTTCCGAGGTGACGGCGTTGGTGCACGATTTGGATAAAGGGATGGTGCCGTTGTCGGTGTTTTTCCCGTACGCGCCGATCGAGGCGCATAGGAAAAGAGATAAGGCGAGGAAAGATTTGGCGTTGATTTTTGACAAGGTGATTCAAGCGAGAAGAGAGAGCGGGAGTTTGGAGCCGGACGTGTTGCAGACGTTCATCGACGCCAGGTATAAAGACGGGTCGAAGTTGACCAACGACCAAGTTTTGGGGATGTTGATCGCGGTGTTGTTCGCCGGGCAACACACGAGTTCCATCACGAGCACGTGGACTGGATTACTCGCGATTGCGAATAAAGAACGCGTGATGCCGTATCTCGAGCAAGAGCAGCAAAAAATCATGAAAAAACACGGCACGAAGATTGATTTCGACGTGTTGGCGGAAATGGACGAGTTACACTTTGCGGTGAAGGAAGCGTTGCGAATGCACCCGCCTTTGATCATGCTTTTGAGAAAAGCGCAGGTGAACTTTGACGTGGAAACTTCGGACGGTAAGAAATACACCGTCCCGAAGGGCCACATCTGCGCCACCTCTCCGGCGTTTGCCCATCGCATGGACTCCGTCTTCAAAAACCCAAACACCTACGACCCGCAACGCTTCAAATCGGACGAAAACAAGTTCGCCTCGTACATCGGCTTCGGCGCCGGTCGACACGGATGCATGGGCGAAACCTTCGCCTTCATGCAAATCAAAACCATCTGGTCCGTGTTGATTCGAAACTTTGAGTTTGATTTAATCGGCGACTTACCCGAACCCGATTACGAAGGCATGGTCGTCGGCCCGAAACATCCGTGCAAAATTCGATACAAGAGGAGAGACAGGAAGAAAAACGGCTTGATGAAATCGCCGTCCACGATGAGTAAATCGTTTAAAGCGTGAAACTTTGAAATAAATAATTATTTAAGTACCTCTGGTAGTACTCGTTCGTCCCCCCGCATGCGTATCCCGCCCAACATTCAAAAGACCTCTCTACTTTCGATGCGTCATTATAAATAACATCAACACCAATACTACTAATGTTTCGACAAAACGCGAAACGCATCGCGCGATCGCTCCTCGCTTCCACCAGTAAAGGGAGCAACGCTGTTCCTCCTTTCTCGAATCCACCGACGATGATTCAAGCGATGCATACCACACATCGAGCGCGTCGTTTTGCATCCAAATCGAGCAAAAAACGCCCGCATTCAGAGTCTGAAATCCTCGCGATGATCCGCTCACAAATCGCCATCCCAGTTCCCTCGGACATCCCAGACGGCACGAACAACATCGACGACATACCGGAAGGCGTTTTATACGGCGAGTTTAACGACCCAACGGCCGAGAGGCACTTGGAGACGCAAACGAAAGAGGAAAAAGAAATCATCGACGAGTTGAGGGCATTGGTTTTAGAGAGGGAAGAACCGAGAGCGGAGGATCGGTTACCGCCGCTGGAACATTTTTACCAAGACGCGAAGAGTTTAGAGAAGGAGAAACGGCAAGAGAGAGAAAAGATAAAGCAAATGGAGCAAACTATGAACAGAGTGAAGAAAATCGATCGATTCGGCGGGAGCGTCGGGACCGGGAAGAGGAAGACGGCGGTGGCGCAAGTTAGGATTGTTCCGGCGAAAGGGAGTAAAGCAGGAGACGAGGAGGAGACAGAGGAGGAGGAGGAAGTGTTCGGGGAAATCGTCATCAATGGGAAACCTCTGGACGAGTATTTCCAAGACGTCAGTTTGCGGCAGCACGTCTTAGCGCCGTTTGCGGCGACGAACACTTTAGGATTGTTCGACGTGCGCGTCCTCGTCCACGGCGGCGGCTTGAGCGGTCAAAGTCAAGCCGCTCGGTTAGGCGTGGCGAGGAGTTTACAAAATTACGACCCGGCCTTTCGCGCGCAGTTGAAACCGCTTGGATTTTTGACCCGAGACTCGAGAATTGTGGAGCGGAAAAAACCCGGTTTGAAGAAAGCGAGAAAGGCGTTTCAGTGGGTGAAGCGATAAAAGAGAGAAACTTTCGGCGCGTCGAGAATCCACGTCTTGGCTACGTCACAAAAACAATCATCATCGCGGCACGCGTTATTAGCGAATGAATCGGCTACTCCTAAAACAAACTACTACGATCGCTACTGCTATTATTATCGCACACTCTACTCTCAACCAAAGCTTCTCTTTCTCTTTAAACTCTTATTTCACTTCTTATTGGATGTCATCATCATCATCGCCCTCTGTTTCTCCTTCTCCTCCAAAAGCAGCCTCTCCAGCCTCTGAATCTCTCCGTCCTCTTCCTCTTCCTCTTCCTCTTCCTCTCCCTCCTCTCTCGTCATCTCTCGCAGCTTGTTTACGTTTTCCAATAACTTCTCCTTCACTCGTTCCATCTCCTTAAATTCCAACTCCGTGCTTTCGTATAAAGAACTCAACCGTTTCAAGCGAAGATCGAGCGCGTCGCGAGATTTCGCGGTGTGTTTTGAAAGCTCCTCCGGGGTGAGCGAGGAGAGGCGGAGGAACGCGGCTTCGTCGTCCTCGAAGTCGTCCTCGTTCATTGCTTTGTTCAAAGCTCTTGAACTCTGGGGAAATTCGTCATTTTCCAATCGGGCAAAAGAACGCGTAAACAACAACAAAGATGATGTCATCCAGAACACGCCTCGCGAAAACGACGACGCAGACGACGCTCCTCTCTCGAATGATCTCCTCTTTTACTCGCGAAGGCGGCGAAACCACGTCTTCTTCTTTCTCTTCGTCTTCT
>Ga0181598_1002593_pt1 | contig 16270 bp, 8 predicted proteins | sample 041ome_4_FD_153295 | JGI IMG/M metagenome (GOLD analysis project Ga0181598, IMG submission 153295) | Coastal salt marsh microbial communities from the Groves Creek Marsh, Skidaway Island, Georgia - 041404US metaG (spades assembly) | ecosystem: Environmental > Aquatic > Marine > Intertidal zone >... | reverse complement strand
CGCCTAGCTCTGGAAGTAATGGAGGTAACGGAGGAGTCTTTGTTTCTGTCTCATCTTTCTTGCCTCCCGATTGCCGGTAGAGTTTGTAAAATTCTGGCGGAGGCGGAAACGGCGATTTGGAAGAGACGGACGGCATTGCTATTATGGTATCAGTATCTTCTTCCTTCCTTCCTTCTTCTTCTTCTTCTTCTTCTTCTTCTTCTTCTTCTTCTTCTTCTTCTTCTTCTTCTTCTTCTTCTTCTTCTTCTTCTTCTTCTTCTTCTTCTTCTTCTTCTTCTTTCTAAAAAAGAAAGACTGCAAGTGTAGATTTTCCCGCGCAAAAATTAGGGAGGTCGAGATGACGAATTTTTTGTCACTTTACGAGTATTGTTGTTTTAACAAACTTTCTGAAAGACATGAGTCGAAAGCTGAGTGGATGGGTAGACGAGGATGATTATTACGACGATTACGATGAAGATTACGACGATGATGAGTACTGCGACGATGATGAATATTACGAGAAAGGAGGCAAAGTTGGTAAAAGTGAGAAGGAGCAAGAACGAGTAACTGTATCCAAGCATCAAAGTGAGAAGGAGCAAGAACGAGTAACTGTTTTAAAATCGAAAGCACCGAAGCATCATCAGCATGCAGAAAAGAATGTATCGGCATCCTCGCTGGAGAAATTAGTAGCCTCAACTCTCGCGCTTACACCAGATATTAAAGATGGAGTTGAAATTTCTCTCAAATCATACACTCCAACTCTCGCGGAAAGAGAAGCATACGAGAATACGAGCAAACTTGATTTGTCTGTGGTTATTTTAGGACACGTAGACGCTGGGAAAAGCACTTTATGTGGTCGATTATTAGAAGCTTTGCACTCCCTAGACGCACGCACGCATCATAAGAACGCGAGGGAATCGAAAGCGGCTGGCAAAGCTTCGTTCGCGTACGCTTGGGCGTTGGACTCGCTACCCGAGGAACGCGCGAGAGGAGTGACCATAGACGTCGCGCGCACGCGCGTTAGGCTAGATGAAAGCGAAGATAGGTGGATTCAAATCAGCGATGCGCCTGGACATCGCGATTTCGTTCCGTCTGCGATCGCCGGCGCGTCGAGTGCGGATGTTGCACTCCTAGTAATAGATGGAGCCATCGGCGCCTTCGAGAAAGGCTTTAGCGAGAATGGGCAAACGAAAGAACACGCAATGATGGCGAAAGCTTTAGGAATTTCCAAAATGATAGTGGTCGTAAATAAACTCGATTCGTGCGCGTACGACAAGAGTCGATATGAGGAAGTGAAGAGTCGTGTTTTTGATTTCTTAACGAACGGAAATATCGGGTACGACGAGAAAGATGTTGCCGTCGTACCTGTATCTGCGCTAGAAGGTTCGAACATAGTCTCGTCTAATCAGTTTGTTCAAGAATGCGCGCCTTGGTATGCAGGCAACGAATCTTTACTGGATATTCTTAAGAGCTCGAAGGCGTCTTCAAAAGGACAACCTGCACCTCTGTGTATGCCTGTTTTAGAAATATTGACTGCTAGTGGGAACGCATCCTCGCACGCTTTAGGAAGTTGCGCGTTTACTGGAAAAATAGAATCTGGGAGTATCAGCGTTAGAGATAAAGTGTTTATATCGCCCGCGAATGTAGTGGCGACGGTCAAAAGGATAGAAAAAGGTTTGAATCAGCCGGTGCAGTTCGCCTCGGTCGGCGCAGTTGTAGATGTTGGGTTGACTGGAGTCGAGTCTTCGAGTTTGCAAAGCGGTTCGGTGATTTGCCATCACTCATATCCGTTACGTGCCGCAAAGGTGATAGAAGTTGATATCAAAACAAGTGACTCGCTGAAACGACCCATACTTCCTGGTGCGAAAGTCGTCGTACACGCGCATTCGGCGGAGACCGAAGCGACGGTTATAGAACTTTTAAGTATTTTAGATGAAACAACCGGCGAAGAGGTGAAGAGAAAACCTCTCTTTCTCCCGAAAGGCAAGTATGGGAAAATTGTTCTGTCGTTTCAACAAAGTTTGTGTGTAGAGGCATACGCGTTGAGTAAAACGCTCGGTGGCGTGTTGCTCAGAAGCGAAGGCGAAGCAATCGCTCAAGGGACAATAGCAAAGATAAAAAGGTAGAAAAATTGCCGGCTGTCATCGCGTATTTCTTATATACTAGGTAGATGTGTTTCGAAATATGTCTCTTATTTGCGTGTTGTTAATTAAAAAACAGTTTAATCTCGTGTGTTTATTCTCCAGTATGTCTCTCTTTCTCTCTTTTCCTTCTCTTTTTCTTGCTCGCGCGCGTTGCTTAGATGCTCGCTCGTTATTATTTTTACTCTTTTCCGCTTTCTCGTAAATAATGCATATCAAATTATCTTCACAATATATCATACACAGAAGTATTTTATACTTGAGTAGCTTCCCTTGTACGCTCCTCGTAAATTTCGGAGTCTATTGAATCTTTTACAATAAATCTCCAGGTGTTCACCTCGCGCGACTGACCATAACGTCTAATGCGTCCAATCGCTTGCGTCTCACTGGCGACGTATTCGTAATTCGTCGCAGTCAGGAGCGGATGCACAAAGATTGCGTGATTCGCTGTGGTCAAGTTCGCACCCGATGCAGATTCATCGCGTCCCAACAGAAGAAGAACGCGCGCACTTCCTTTCTTCATGTCTTCCTGTTGAAATTCATCGAGCGCGCCAGTTTGTTGGTGCACCGAGCCTTTCAATTTCAGCGTTTTGATTCCAGCCTCATTTAAAACATTCGCGACTTGCGCCATCAAGTCCGTAAATTGGACGAATACCAATATGCGCTCTTCTTTTGGTATGTTGTTGATGTGATTGACAAGATCGATGAGTTTGGAGCCGTGCTTACCAATCACAGATACGCTGCCCTTCCCTTTCTTTCCTTGCATGGAAAGTTCAGTACCGAGAGAATCTGCCGAAACGACCGATGAATCACGCTGCGCGCAATTGCAACCAGCAACACCGCACGCTTGCTTGGAAGCATTCTCTCTGAGACACACGAGGCATCCGAAGTGACCGCACGTCGATAAGACGCTGGTGTTGGATTTCTTAACTTCCTTCAAGCAGACTTGGCATTTGACGTTGGCTGTTGCAACCTTCGCCTGTAAGTCGCGCACTGATTGAAAGAAGCGCAAAGATCGGACACGACCGACGAGTTCCTTCTGCAAAGCAATCAACTGATGCGTGTGCTCGCGCAGTTCCCAGGCTTTGTCGTTCTTGGATTCTTTCTTGACCTTCTTCGATGTGTTCACTTTCGAAGCGTTGTCGCTCGAGTCAGACTTGGACTTTTCAGGTGCCAACTTGATAACTTTGTAATCAACTCTTTTCAAGTTCTTTTCTGTGCTCTGCATCTTACCTGAAGACGCGCTCTTATACTCCAGTTTAGCGTTTTGTCTGTGCTGACCCTGGTATGCCAAAATCGTTGCAGTAGTGAGCTTGCCTTCGATGACGAGTTCAATCTTACTGTACTGCGGAGGGTTCGTCTTCGTCTCCACTTTTTTCGCCGCCTTGAGATCGTTATCTCTCAACACCTTCGACAAGATGTTGTGCGCCTCGGGATCACCAACGTAATCTACTCCACCAGTCTTATCAAAGACGTTTTGCTCCCACGCGTGGAACTCGTCTTCACCTTCTTCGTAAGCCTGCTCCATCTTTTTACTCAAAGTTTTACATTCGTCTTGTAGAATACGCCCGGTGCAAATCTCCTTGCCAATCTCCTCCAAACACGCATCTCGCTGTTTTATGCGCAAGTTCACAATATCTTGGCATGTTCGAACGGCAGTTCCATCCGCTTCATCGAGTTCGTAATACGCGACGCGCTTTAATAAGGCTTCTTCGGCCGTTGCGGAGGAGCCTAGCACAGTAGCCAGTCGCGAGTCGCGATCAGCTCCAGCGCCTCGCTTTTTCTTCTTTGCTTTCATATCCATGGACTGCAAATAGTGATCGAGCTCGAGCGCAATCGCCCGTTCCGCTGGGCGTAACTGTACGTCGAGTCTCGTATCTTTGTACTTGATCTCGTCAATCTCTGCGATATTTTGACGCATGAAACGATCCATGAAGGTTTGAGCCACCGACCAGCGTCTGCGATGCCATTGCTGCGAAGGCTTTTCCTTGAAGAACTGAAATGATTCCGCTTTGGTAATTTCGGACTTTGTGTACCTTGGTACTTCATCGCTTCCGAGATTAACGCCAAGTAAAGCCGCCGTACTTTTCACGTCTGCGAAATCGCCAACGGGAGGAGTACCAGACAAACACCAGCGCGACTGCGTCTTGAGACCAAGTACGACTGCTCTGTCCGAATTCTTCAAGTATGTGAACTCATCGATGATTGCCCGTCTCCAGTGAAACATTTCAAATGGGACAGATGTCATTCGACGCCAATTTTCTTGAACAGCTTCGGTTTCGAGTCCCCAGTGATCCTTTTCTTCCCCGGGAGCCAGTTTACGCTTCGCCGCACCACTCTTTTTCTTCTTCTTAGGCTTCGGTCTCTCGTCATCGAAGTCGTCATCGTCGTCGTCAACGTCAAAGGCATCCTCATCTTCGTCATCACTGATGTCCTCGGACGCAAAATCGTCGTCAGAATCACGCAACATGTCTTCTGATAAATCGTCCTCTTCGTAATAATTTTTGCGAGGCGTGTTGCGCGCAGAAGTTCGTTTCGAAGGAGTAGCAGCCACCACTTTACGTGGAGTTCCAGCTCGAGAACTCGGCAACGATCGAATCGCACTCGAGGCTTTCTTCGGAGTTGTTTGCTTTTTCAAGGGCGTGGATCTCGCTGAAACGGCACTTTTCTTGGACGGCGTAGCAACTTTGCTCTTCTTGATCGGCGTCTTCCTCGAAGGACTCATCGGCTTCTCAACCACAGGCTTCTGCACCGGATTTGAAGATACGTTTTCTTTTGCGGCAAACATCTCCTCGATGTGCGTGAACCCCTCGCCACCGGCAGCAACCGTGGCAGCAACCAACTTGGCGCCTTTCAAGCGCTTCGGTTGCAAAGTGAGTTCACCGAGAACGTTCACATTCTTCTTCGTGTGCTCGGCAACGTACTTCGCACCGCGCTTTGGATCAGTAAGTGCCTCGACTTGATCGCCCAAACCTTTCAAAGCAAGGTTATAGTCAGAAGTGAAGTGACGACCTTGAGCGCCGCTCTTCGGATCCGGCATCGTCTTAGTCCCCGCAAGTTTTGCGAGACGATCAAAGTAAAGCTTCGATCGGAACACAGAGGTGGCAACGATAACCACGTCCGCGTTCATGACGCATTTCGCCGTCAACGCAGTCATATCCGCAACAGTTTTTACGACGACAGTCTTCAAGGCACCCTTTTCCGAAAATTTTTCAACTTCTCGCGGCCACTGCCGCATGAGCTGTGAGGGCACAACAACGAGCGTTGCACGAGTTGGAATCGCTCGTACGGGTTTCAAAACTGCACTTTCCTTCTCGGAGGGAAACGGTATTTGATTTGCGAGTATAGCACCGATGGAAATCGCGGTTTTCCCGTAACCGACTTGATCGGCGACGATACCGCCTCGAACTGTTTTCTTCACCTCAACCTTACCGTCCATGCGCAACCCAAGTCTTGGAATCAAGCTCTCGGCGACTTCGGATTCAATGAATGGTTCCTTTGTGGTCTCTTGCTCAATCATCCAGCCGAGAGAGCGCAGTTGTTCGGGACGGAGTGGATATTTTTTACTCCACTTCGGAGGTTGCGATGCGGGAGCGTTGAATCTGTTCGATTTCAATTCAAAAGACTTTGGCAACTGCTCGACAGATTTTTCGTCGTGAGAAACAATCTTCCACGACGTATTAAGCAGCTCGCCGGTCGCACCTGCGGTGTGCATTGTTGGCGACAAGTGAGCCAAAGCACGATGCACTAACGTGGACGGATTGATCGCAATGAGAAACTTACCCATATTGGCTTCGCGTTTCCAACGTACAATGAACGGCGCCGGTCGACACTTGAGCGCTTGCTCGTACTCCGCCGCTTGTTGCGGATCCTCTCGAGCTTCAATTTTGTTCGAACCATAAAATCTACTCCATCGTAAAGTTGGCGGAACGGGAGCGCACCTCGAACAAATGTACTCATCGCATCTGTCTGACGAGTGCTTGTTTGGTACTTTCAAGTCCAAACCGTTCCATCTCTGCAGCGACTTTGGTATTTCGAGTCGCGACGTAAACCAATGCAATCTCTTGAACGTCTCGGCACTTTTATCTAAGCGGATAGTCTCAAACTCTCCCGTAGGCCAAGCGTGCTTGTCCACTTGAGCGAGCGGCACCGAGCATTTGACGACAGCCAACGCGGCGTTGCACGATTCGTTGTCCTGAGACAACGAAGTCTTCGGCGAAGGAACGCTCAGGCACGATTTCGAAGTATCAATTGCAACCATTTTCACAGATTTGTCCAGAGATTCCCATTTCCCACGGATTTTGATGACAATAGTGCCCATTTTTTCTTCGCTCGGACGCCACCCCTTGGCCAAGCCATCCTGGGTGTCAATGTGGCATGTCTCTACGCGGAACTCATCGAACATTAAACGACGATGGTTATCTGCGAAGACAAACGTATCGTGAGCCGCACCTTTATTACGAGTTTGATCGAGAAAGAAATAGAGAGAGCGCTTTCCTTTTTCCTCTCCATTTACCTTTCGATGTAACGAAGCTTGCGCTGCGTCGCAAGTATCGTACAAGGCGTAATCGCCACTGATGTCCCGGTCGAGCTGTTTCTTGTCCTCATCCTTGACGATAACCTGGTACCTGCTGAATCGCTTGAGCGGCCAATCGTTTTCGGTGTTGAGAACTGTTTTTCCGTGCTCCATTCCGAGCGTAACTTGCCAGGAATCGACCAAAGCGCCTTTTCCGATAATCTGGGCTGTAAACGCGTCCGGCGCTGGAGTGAATAACTCCCAATTCCCGTCCAAAAGATTCTTCGCTTTTTCTTTGCTCAAAATCATTCTCGCGAGCGGTCGAGAAAATATCTCATCCGGCTTTTGCTCGGACTTTGGCGACGGTTCAAAAATGATGAACCATTCGCACACCTTCCCGTCGATTCGACCTTCGAGTTTAATCAAATCCTCCCCCGGACAAGCGTAGTGGATTCGCCACACGTTTCCGCGCTGCAAACCGCGGAAAAGAAACTCGGCATTCTCAACCGCTTTCAAAGCATCCACCCAAACCTTCCATTTAGGAGCAGATGGGGAAGTGAGGGAAAGATTCGACTTGTACCTATCGAGATTGAATTTTTGTGAAAACTTCACCGTCATCGGCAACGCCTGCTTCAACTCTGCACTAAACACATCCGGTGCGACGCGCGTCGGCTTGTACGCTCCGTACGTGTGCGTGGGTCGTCCCTTACACTTTACGCAGCACGTGTGATCACAGTTTGCGCATCGTTCGATTTCACTCGCCAGTCCGCTTTGCGCTTCGCACACGCACAATCGAGAAGATCGATGCGCTGACTCCATCAACGCCAACACACTCTTTTCAGATTTGACATCAAGGTTCAACAGTTCTTCTTTCAACGCATCTTCTCCAATAACCTTGGTGTTTTTGCTGATTTGTTCAGCCTTACTGATGACGTTTGTAATCTTCAACTTTTCTTCCTTTGACGAAGCGGACAATTTCTTTGCAAACTCATTGTTCTCCTTGTGATTGGCGAGCTTATCCACCATGAGCGTGAGTGCGGAAAGCATGCAAACGCCAACGACAGTAGTTGTCATTGCGTTCCCAGCCAAATCCGACATTTGGTTTTCATTTTCGCGCGTTAACAACAAGTCATCTACGGGAATACCTTGTAACGACAACGCCTCGATACCGACCAGAGGCCCACCTCTGTTCGTAACAAAAGGCACCATGGACGGCGTCAAACACGGACAAATACCCGGTGCGACAGAACCAGTTGTTCGATCTACGTTCTGACTCAAGTTCCACACCAGAGTTTTGTGCATGGCGTCAACGCCGTCTCTCGCGAGACGGAGGTAATCGATATCCATCAAATCCAAGACTCGATCCGTTTGCGCCTTACCCCAATCGTTCCACGCATAATCTGGCAGCTGACAACCACCGTCCCAATGAGTAAATGGACGTTGCTGACCAAGTTTTTCTTCCACTCGGGCGCGAATGTGTCGACTTTGGCATCGACCCCAATCAGTCTCGGCGCGCGTGTTCTTTTCACCCGGGAGCGCCAAGTCTTGTCGACCTTTATTCACCCTGGGATCGTCCGTATCAAAGAGGAACGCTTCCAAAGTTGAGCTCGATGGTCGTTCAAGTTGTTTGACGACTTCTTTCCACTGAGCGAGCACGCCTTCATCGTCGTCACCAAGAACAGCGAGCAGATAAACGCGCGTGCGCGTGTGCGGGATGTAATATCGCTTCGTATCGAGGCGAAGGAAATCAGCCGTATAGCCGAACGATGCAAAATCGTCCACGATTTGTTGCCACGGCGCTCCACACACGTTCTCGAGAATCACCACAGGTGGCTTACAACGCATGATCCACGCTTTCATTCCACGAAAAGTCTGACCGGATTCACCTTGTTCGTTCAACCCCTTTTGCTCGTTGTTCAAATTCGAGTAATCGACGCATGACGTACCGGCGACAAGAATGTCGACATTGCCAGGAACGTCAACCAAGGCTCCGTAAGCAGTGTACGCTTGCTTCTCTTTCAATTCTCGAATATCTCTGAACAGAATCGGTGGCGAAAAATTCCTTTCGATGTATGCCTGCTTGAACGGCTCAATTTCGCACGAGAACACGTGCTCAACGTTCAATCTCGATCCAAAGAGCTTTTCCGTAGCGTCTGCGATTTTATCGAGCGCAAGCAGCGGTGATTCAGTACCTGAACACATTGTCGCGACACGCAACGGTCGATGACTCATCTTCTTTAAAAAATTTTCCAACTTTGGAACTTTGGACGCCAAATCGTGAAACATCGCCGCCGGCTCGGAAATCACCGGTAACTCTTCGCCAGCCGCTACGAGACGTTCCGACGCGCTCATCCCCGAGGATCCTCCCGATTTGGATGGCGAATGGAGAGACCTGTTTATCACGTGATAAGAAAATACACATTTTAAATGCGGTGAGAATCAAGTAACACACCCCGAGAATAAAAGTGAGTAAAATAAACGCGTTGCGAAGAAAAAACAGACAATCCAAAATCCAAAATGTGCGCGCGAAAAAGGCGCAAAAATCTAAACGTACCTGGACTGCGGCGTCGGCGGATCTGACTTCCCTGGGCGCCGTCTCTTCGTTGGCGTAAGATTCTTACTCGGACTCTTCTTCTTCGTGAACAACTCGTCTTCGAAATCTTCCTCGTCGAAGTCATCGTCGGACGAGTCATCGTTCTTCTTTTTCTTCTTCTTCTTCGTCGGCGTCTGCTTTTTGCCCGTCTTCTTGCCACGAGAGATTTTTGTCGAACCGTCGTCCTCCTCATCATCATCATCATCATCTCCAAGAACGACATCGTCGTCGCTTTCGAACCCGCCGTTTCGCTGCTGCTGCTCAAACTTCTTACTCGCATCTGTCGCGGCAGCGCGTTTAGGCGTCGTTCTCGTGCTCCCAGCCTTCTCCACGGGTGGACTCGCCGGCGGGACAATCATTTTCTTCTTTTGCGTTTTTTTTCCTTTTTCCCCTTTCAGCATCGCGACGTCTTCTTCTTCGACGTCGGAAAGTTTAAGATTTCTCCGCGCTTTAGGAGAGGTTTTCACGGGCGTCGACGTCGTAGAAACAGAGACCGACTTAGTCTCCTTTATCGGTGTCTTTCTCTTCTTCGTCGGCGTGCGCATCTCTCCTTCTCTGCGATTGATTTTGTAAAGAAAATATTTGATTAGAAGAACGAAAATAACTTTCTCTTCTGTGTCGTCGTGGCGTCGCGAATTTGCGAATTTGGGCGATCGATTTTTTTTGCGTTCGTTCTCCCATATAAAGTATGAAAGAGAAGAGAAAGAAGAAGAAGTCAAGAAGAAGAAGAGATGCTCTGTATTACCTGTATTGTTATTCTCCGCGATCGTCGTCCGTCTTCTTAAATAGTATCAAGGAGGGATAATAGATATACACAGGTGCGCCGCGCGCACAATAATTTATGATTCAATACGAGTAGACGTTTTAATTTTTCAGGAAAACTTCTTGTTCTTCTCTGCTTTTTGAGGACGAAAACAAATCTCAAGCAGAAAGATCTCGGGGCTCCCCTCCCTGCCCCTTTCTCTTAAAATTAGGGGAATTCCAGCCGCCCCTCTTCTTCTTCTTCTTCCTCATTTACGCACAACTCACAAAGGAACCAAATAGAGTAGTTTGTCGAGAGGAGCACTTGAAACAAACACGTATCGATCGCGTCGCACCAAAAGATACGCATAAATAAACGTAATAATGGCCGGTATTCGAGCTTCGATCGCGAAAGTTGTAAACTACGTCTCCACCAACTCCGAAGTCGTTCATTACGCCCTCATTCCTCTCATCATCATCGTCGGCATGCGCACGACGCCGAGACCGGACTTGATCTCTCTCTTGACACCCGTTTAGAAGTGAAAGAATAGAACGCGTTAGTAGATCAACATCACGATGATGATATTTGTTATTCATGTTTGAAGTAGCTTTAAAATATAAACTCCTGCACCACCTAATTGCCCACCATATAAAAACAAAAAGCAAAGAAGAAGAAGACGAACGAGCGCGGGGTTATTTACTATACGTTTTTTCCTTCACTTCAATTATAAATACAACCTTTAGATCAATCTACTACTTCTCCTTGTTTAAGCGACGATCGAAATCTTCCAACTCGAATGTCGAACCGTCTTTTTGGCCTTTCCCCGACGATGAGAATATGGAATCCTTCTCCGACACGAATTTTCTGCCCGCCTTTGATTTCGCTTCCATCAGTTTCCTGCGCAGCTTTTCGTCCGGGCGCTCCAGACGCAACAGGGATTGCAATCGTAAGGTATTTCGTCGATCTATCTGCTTATTCTTCATTCCGATTCTAAAGTTTCGAAAAAATGGAATGGCGAAGAACAGCGCCGCGTACACTTGCAACGCCGGCAGAAAACCACCAACTGATTGGACCAACTCAGCGTTGCGATAGAGGACTTGGGGATCCGTCATCAAACTACTCAACCAGATCACGCCGACGAAGTTAGCGACGCCGAGTGCTGCAGACATGAATTTTTGGCTCGGATCAGCGAGAGAAAACGACCAACGCTCCTCTTTCGCCAATCCATTTGTACTACTACCGCTATCACGTTTTAATCGATTTTGTTGTTTCTTTTCCAAAGCGGTGACTTGCGCAGCTGGAAATCTGTAGAAAATATTCCCAGAATCGTCCATTTCCGGTGAACCTTCGAAACGAGTTAACACTGGTAATACGAACGATTCATCCGAGAGTTCTGCGGAACCTTCGCGGTCTAAAAACGGTGCCAACTGTTCCCCCGTGACAACCCCTTCATTTTTCGCGATGGTTTGTCCTATGAGCGCCCAGCGTTCGCGTTCAAAGTCGTTGTTCGGGTCACCGTCCCCGAAGACAAAAGAAAACACCGCTTCGAAAAAGTTCATCTCATCTTTCGCGCGTAACCGGTACGGTCGACGGTAATAGTACGGATCGAGGTACCAGAAAATATCCCCCGGGTAAAATCGAGGACCAAAAAACATCATGCCACCACCTCTGCTCGATCTTCGATCATTTCGGTCGTCTCTTTGCGAGGACAACAGCGCGAATATGGTCGTGTACACAATAACAACAGATGCCACGAGCGTTGTTCCGAACGACACGCGCACGAGATAAGAAAGAAATTCTTTCACCTTATCCACCGTCGGTTCCGTTTTCAACTTGAACGACTTCGCTTGCAACAGTTGTTTATATCCGCTCGGAAAAGCGTACACTAAGTCGCCATCGTTTGTAACCTCTAAAGATGCGTTTGTATCTGCAGCTAAAGCAGTTAACGCTTGCGTGGCATCGAAGAGTTGAATGCCTGAGGAAGACGCGACGTCTCCGGCCGTGACTCTCCGGTTTTGACTTTGGTCTATGGCGTTAATCACCGAATCTCTGACGTTTCTTTGGATGGCATCTGACTCGATACGGCCTCCTGGTCCAGGCACTGGTTCATCAAAATCGTCATCTTCTTCTCCGTAGTTACTGAAATCGCTACTCTTCTTTTTGTTGTTATCATTATTATTATATGCGGCACAGATTGAAAATCTCCGCCTCGCGGTGTGGATATTTGATGACGACGACGACGATGATGATGAGGTCCAAGGCTTAAGTAAGTGCCGACGCGAAGAAGAAGAAAGAGAGACCTTCGCCGTCGGTCTTCTCAGCCGTTTCCCCGTGGAAGGTTGAGAAGAAGAAGAGGAGAAAGCGCCCGTGGCTGAGCGCGAGGATGTTAAGTTTGGGCGTATCGATAACTTCATCTTACTCAGAGTGGAAATGTTAAATGAGGTGTCGCGAAACTCGAGAAAAGAAATCACTCCTATCACAGCTTTCATAAGTTTGTCAGGACCCTGATGAGAAGATGAAAGAGGAGAGATGAACGCGATTATGTTACTCTTAAAATTTCAAAATTATATTCATACACAAACCACTGCATAACCCGTACGTACCTGGGCACATATCCATATACTTCTGCTACAGTTCTTCCGAAGTTTCGTACGCTTTGAGCACAAGAGGGTCGTACACGGCGCTTTTGTGTATGACGAAAGACGTCTGGGCGAGCGCGTGGATACGAACAGCCAAAGCGTCGAATTCTTCCGCAACGATCCCCGATCGACAGTTGTTCAAACGAGAAATCATAGGTTCACGTGCATTCTTACCGCCGAGAACTCTCGCAACGAGCGCTTCCCGCACGTTTTTTAGCAAAGCCTTCGAAATATCATCAGATGATTTTACCGGGGCGTTCTTTTCTTCCCGGGTGCCTTCGCCAATCAGTTTCAGCAGCATACGCTCGACGAGTGATATTGTGGATGTACTTTGCGAAGAACCAACTGTTCGAGCAACTTCTGTGGCGACGTCCTTGAGTTTGCTCGCGTCATCGCGCAGAATTGCGGAGACGCGTTTGTTTAAATCACGCTTCATCTCTGGCGTGACAGAGACGCCCGCCGGGAGCACCTGTTCGACCAAAGCGAGGCAAGCGCACGACAACAGGAGGCGCTGGAATGAATCCTGCGCTCGATGGATTCGCGCCGCATCAAAACGCAACGTTTCTGGTAACTCAGAGTGTTCATCTCGGTGACAAATTAGATCGACAAACATCAATCGAACCACACCTTCGCACGAACTGGCTCGAACGCCAGTCCAGTTTACGGGAACGCTTTCATCCTCTCCAGGGCGACTTCCTCTCGGGTCCTTCTTGGAATAGACGGATGTGTCTTTCAATCCCGCGCAAATCCTCTCTGGAATGTTATGAGTGTTCTTTGCGCTCGGCGCGGACGGTTGATTCTTCAAAACTTCTCGACCAAGACCGCTGGATTCGACCAACGGCGCCAGTTCGCAAGCACTCTTGAAAAGCCACTTCCTGGTATTAGGTAAGGCTTCATCACACGGAGTCGCGTCGAGGTTGTATAGTTGACTAAACGTATCTTGAATCCAAGATATGGCAGCATTGCTATCGGGCCCGCGCAAGAGACGACGCAGTTTCTCAACGGCGACGATGGTTTTCCCTCTGGAGATGTCCTCTTTGAGTTCGTTGGCCATATCCCATAAAAATTGGAGCGTAAGAACTATCGTCCCGGAATACGACGCGTTTTCTAACGCGCTCAACAAAGATTCGCGTTTTGTTTTCGAATGCGGTTCGCGTGCATCGCTACCGAGAGCGACTAGTAACGCGAACGAAGCGTCCAGAGTACTCTTTAAAAGTGATTTTAAGAGCGCTGTATCCTTTTGCGCAAAAATTATTCGCGAAAGCTCTCGTTCGTTCAACAATTCGAACGCGCGTTGTGTAGTCACATCGCTGCGCTTCCAGGACTCCGGCACGAGGGAGTGAATGAGAGCGACTAACTCGCGAATGTTCACCGACACGATGTTGCCTCCGCTGGACGCATCGAGCGCCGGAGAATCTAATGTTTCTCGAATCAAGTCCCAGAACGCGTTTTTCGCGTGGATGTGTACCCGATGCTCGAGTCCAGCAACTGATGACACGGTTGTTGTGGTTGTATCCTTCGCGCTGTGGTCCAATACGGTGTCTTCTAACTGAAATGGTAGCCACGTGATGTCTGCGAGTAATTCTGCCATTATTGACATGCGCTGTAAGCGCTCGTTTTTTCCTTGCGCTAGATTTTTCTTCGCCTCTTCTTTCTCTCGCAATAATTGTTGCGAATGCTGAAAGCGCTGTTTGCGCCGTTCTTCAAACTTCTTTTCGGAGGCGTGTCCTTCGGATTCATGGAGCGAAGAATCTTTGGTTTCCTCCAGCGAGTCCAACGCAGCCAGTCTTTCAGCTCTTACGCTCTCACGAGTCGCGCGTATGGCGTCGTCAAATCTTAAAACTCCAACGTCACCGCTAAGTTCTCTCACTTTCGTTCTCAAAAGCTCTCTATCAGAGCACGTTTGCTCGCGGATGGCGCGAATATCATCGATTGGCTCTTCTGCATTTGCTTGTGACGAAACTTCTCCGCATTTTCTCAGCATGGATGCCTCCATAGCTACGGCGATGCGGACTAACTCTGCTTCTAACGCAGTCGCGTCGTTCGTTTTCCAGATGCTGAAGGCCCGAACGTATTCGTCCCAGATTTGCGCAAACTGCACAACTAGTTCGTTAAACATGAGCGCGTTTTTCGAGCCATTTTTGATCTGCTCAGAGGAAAATTCAATAGTTGCATCGATGGCTTTCACCAAACGCGCGGACGCGCTTCGAAGCTCCCGTACTTCGTACGGTTCATCATCCTCCGTGGCGTATTCTCCCGTTACCATTTCTGGGTGAGCGCACACCATATAAGCGCACATGAGGATACGAGTTGGAAATCTTGGGATAACAAAATCGCCCCAAGAATCGATACGAGGATTGCGGCATTGATGATGACACGCGATCTTCTTGGTCGCAGGAAACAGGAGTCGAAGATGTGATCGCGTCGCAATGCTCTGTTCCGCGCCGAGCGCGTCTAATCGAGAATCTAAGCGTTTCAACCAGAGCCGCATTCCGTCCAACACCTTCGCATCTTGCAGCAACGATACGAACTCGTCGTAGTTCGAACTTTTCTGCGCGATATCAAACGATAACTTCTCGGATATGCTTTTACCCAAAGCTTCTGTAGACGATCGACTCTCTGTATAAACTCTCCAGAGTCTCTGAACGCGTTCGACTCGGTGGAGGTGTTGTAAGCGCTCTAAAGCTTTTTCTGGAGATTGTTGCACTCCGCACTTGGCGCGAATTCCTTTGCGAAAGAGCACGTAGGATCGTTTCATAGCCGCGCTGCGTAGCTTCTCTTCTAACATTTGAGACTTCTGCAATATTTTCTCCTTGTTGAAGTTCTTTTGCGCTTTTACTACGTCTTCGTGACGGCAATTGAACGCGTTTGCTTTTTCGCGCTTACTTTGAACGCTGAGCGAATGTAACGCCTCGGCGCGGGCGAGTTTTTGCTCCAAACACCTATTTCTGTGCGCAGCACTCTCCTCGCTGTCGATGTTAGCGTTTTTTTCTTCTTTCTCGACGTTGGTACGTGCATCCTCCCATTCGTTAGAGTCAAAAAATAGACGTCTTTTCGGTTTTTGCGAATAACGCGTGGACGAAAAATTTTCATCGTTCTCATCCACGAGTTGTCTTGTCATCGATGTTGGACGTCCTCCATCAATTGGAGGCGAAGGAAAATTCTTAGAATTGGAATTCTTCTTCCTTCGCCGAGGAGGCGAGGACATGCTCGACGCTTTTTGCACCGTCCATTCAAGAAAAGCCTGGACGAATGAGAGAGATGAATGCACAGCGTTAGTGTTTTATCCAAGAAGAAGAAGAAGAAGAAGAAGAATGAATTCAAGAACTCTTTACCTGTCGCTTCAATTGAGCTTTTGCTAACCGGTGCTCGAACGACTCTGACTTTCTCTGATGCTGCTGATTATGGTCTAATCGAGACTTCAGGCGATCTGGGAGTAGGAATTGAAAATCAGCCATCTTTCTCTTCCTCTTCGTTCTTTTTTAAAGGACTGACAAGACTTCGCGCGCGCGCGACCGAGAGAGAGAGAGAGATAGAGAAGCAAAAGTGAAGAATTGAGAGGGAAGTAATGGATTTTTGCATTTTTCGATTTTCGCGGCAAATTCTCTTCTTATTTCTCAACCACCACACCCAATGTATTAACAGAGATGTCGTCCATAC
>Ga0181598_1002591_pt1 | contig 16277 bp, 22 predicted proteins | sample 041ome_4_FD_153295 | JGI IMG/M metagenome (GOLD analysis project Ga0181598, IMG submission 153295) | Coastal salt marsh microbial communities from the Groves Creek Marsh, Skidaway Island, Georgia - 041404US metaG (spades assembly) | ecosystem: Environmental > Aquatic > Marine > Intertidal zone >... | reverse complement strand
TGCGTTTTTTGGAAACCGGCGCGTTTGATCGGGACGCCAAAACAAGCGACGCACTAAAAGCGCTGGTGCATGCGCCGAATAATTAAAACAACGACAATTCAACGCCGATGATGTAATCGCCCCGAAACCCTGTCGGTGCGCCGTAGAACATCATGTGCTTATTTGGTTTATACGTAATGCCTGCGGACGGGCGGGGCACAAGCCGCGTGCCAGTCTTCAGGATCGTATCCTTGTATCCAAAGGCCGCGCCAAGCATGTAACCGAAATCACCCCATTTGTCTTTTTGATAGGTATAGACCAAGGACGGTTCGTTGTAGGAATTGCGCAGCAATGACCACGATTGATTTTCATCCAGATCGCATTTGATCCCAGGGTGCGTTTCGTTGAATTTTGTATCAAGCCCACCATGATAGCTTAGCGCAATGAAAGGGGTGCATTTCGCCGATGCAGCGTTCGCAGCAAACAGCAGTGCTGCGATCAAGGTTGCCTGTAAAAACTTCATGTCACTGTGCCTGTCCGTTTGATGTGCCGCTCAGGCCGCATCGAATTTCAAATTCCTGCCGACCATGGCGGCAAATTGTTCTAAGTTCAAGGACATATTATCCCTTGAACCGCGAGCGATAGTTTGAATTTTATGTCGCACAGAAACAAGAATCTTCATAACGTAGCATAACGACAAGAGGAGAGTATGATGGCAGTGGGTGATATCAACAGCGCGGAGCAATGGATGAACGATCCCCGTCACCGCGCGGCACTAGCGCATGACGCACAGCGGCATTTGGATTTCTTTCGACCAAGCCTTGATCCATCAGGTGGTTTCTTTGTGTTGGACAATCACGGCACCCCGATCAACGGCGCGCCAAATGAAATTCATTGGGTGACGCGGATGGTACATTCCTTTGCCTTGGCCAAGGCTTGGGGCGCGGCAGATTGCGATGCGATGATCGACCACGGCATGTATTATATCTGGAATGTTTTACGCGATGATCAACATGGCGGGTATTTCGCCGCGATGCGCGATGGGCAGATCGTCGATGATACAAAATTGGGCTATGGTCATGTATTCGTCCTGTTGGCTGCGTCTTCGGCAAAAATGGTCGGGCATCCCGATGCGGATCGGATGTTGACGGACATCACACAGGTTTTGATGGACCGTTTTTGGGATCAAGACCATGGGTTATTCTACGATGAATTTGCACGCGATTGGTCGCCGATTTCGTCCTACCGCGGGTATAATTCCAATATGCACGGGGTTGAGGCATTGTTAGCGGCCTATGAGGCCACGGGCGATGCGATGTATTTGTCCAAAGCGGGCGGCATTATCGATTTCTTTGTTCACAAAATCGCGCCACAGCATGCCTATGCGGTGCCTGAACATTACACAGCTGATTGGACGCCCGATCTTGCGTATGAAGGCAATCCCATGTTTCGCCCACGGGGAACCACGCCGGGCCATTCGTTCGAATTGGCGCGGTTGGCAATCCAGTGGTGGGATTTGGCAGGGCGGCCTGCGGATGAAACATTGACCCATGCGCGGGCCTTGGTTGATGCGGCGTATCGCGATGGGTGGTAGGAACAGGGCGGCTGTGTGTACACGCTGCGCTATGACGGCGGTGTCCTGACGCCTGATCGGTATTGGTGGCCAGTGACCGAAGCGATTGGAGCCTTGGCCACATTGATCAAGGTCGATCCACGTCCGCAGGACGAAGACCTCTATCGTCGGATCTGGCAAGATGCGGATGATTTATTCATAGATCATGAAAATGGCGGTTGGTTTCATGAAATTGATGAAAATGGAAAGCCGTGTGAAAAGCAATTCATTGGGCGTCCTGATATTTATCATTCCCTACAGGCGGATATTTTTCCATTGACCACGGCGGTATCGAACATTTTCGCTTCGCTGATGGACAAGTGAACGGATGTGCAATCGCGCAGCATCGTCAAATATGTAACGCTATGAGGCCGAGATGACCAAAGATCCTTTGTTGCAACCCTATCAGTTGAAACACCTTACGCTGCGCAATCGTATCATGACGACAAGCCATGAACCTGCCTATCCCGAAGATGGGATGCCCAAGGATCGTTACCGTGCCTATCACGAAGAACGCGCCAAGGGCGGGATTGCGTTGACGATGACAGCCGGATCTGCCGCCGTGTCCAAAGACAGCCCGCCCGCGTTCAACAACATTCTTGCCTACAAGGATGAAGTGGTTCCCTGGATCAAACGTATGACCGACGGCGTGCATGAACATGGCGCGGCAATCATGATCCAGTTGACACATCTGGGGCGGCGCACCGGATGGAACAAGGGCGATTGGTTGCCCTCTATCTCATCGTCGCGCCATCGCGAACCTGCGCATCGTGCCTTTCCCAAATTGATTGAAGATTGGGATATTGATCGGGTGATCGCCGATTTTGCCGATACCGCCGAACGCATGCAGGCGGGCGGCATGGACGGGATTGAATTGGAAATGTACGGCCATTTGATCGACCAGTTCATTTCGCCGCTGACCAATGATCTTGATGGGCCTTACGGTGGTGCGTCGATTGACACGCGTGCGGCCTTTCCCCTTGCGATCATTGATGCGGTGCGCAAACGTGTCGGACCAGATTTCATCGTGGGTGTCCGGTTTGCTGCAGACGAACAAAACCCTGCGGGGATCACTCCCGAAATGGGGATCGAAGTGTCAAAACGCTTTGCCGCGACGGGTCAGGTTGATTTCATCAATGTGATCCGTGGGCGCGTGCATACGGATCCTGCCCTGACTGACGTGATCCCAGTCCAAGGGATGAAAAGCGCGCCGCATCTGGATTTTGCGGGACGTGTGCGGGCCGAAACGGGCCTGCCCACATTCCACGCAGCGCGCATTCCCGATGTGGCCACCGCCCGTCACGCGGTGGCAACGAACCAACTGGACATGGTGGGCATGACCCGTGCCCATATGGCCGACCCCCATATCGTTCAAAAGATCATGGCAGGAAAAGAAGACGATATTCGCCCCTGTGTTGGCGCGACCTATTGTCTTGACCGCATTTACCAAGGCGGCGAGGCGCTGTGCATCCATAACCCTTCGACAGGGCGTGAATTGTCTGTGCCACATGTGATTGTCCCCGCCGATCGGCGCAAGAATGTGGTGATAGTGGGTGCTGGCCCTGCAGGGCTTGAGGCTGCGCGTGTTGCGGCCGAGCGTGGCCATGCTGTGACCGTTTTCGAAGCTGCGCCAGACGCAGGCGGTCAAATTCGATTGACGGCGCAAAACCCGCGCAGACGTGAAATGATCGGCATCATAGATTGGCGCATGTCGCAATGCGCGGCCCGCGATGTTGTGTTCCACTTTAACACATGGGCCGAGGCCGAGGATGTCACAGCCCTCAACCCCGATGTTGTGATCGTAGCCACCGGAGGGGTGCCGAACATGGAACTGCATGAAACAAAGGGCGATGTCGATCTGGCAGTCTCTGCATGGGATATTATTTCTGGTGATGCTGTCCCACGCGGCAATGTCCTGATTTATGACGAGGCGGGGGATCACCCCGCATTAATGGCCGCAGAAATCGCAGCTGATGCAGGGTGTTCGGTAGAAGTGATGACGCCTGATCGCACCTTTGCACCAGAAATCATGGGCATGAACCTTGTGCCGTATATGCGTGCGCTGCAATCCAAAGACGTCACATTCACGGTCACGCGACGGCTGTTGGGGATCAATCGTGCAGGAAACCGACTTGAGGCCCAAATTGGGACAGATTACAGCGATTTCGTCACCGCCAAAGATTACGACCAGATCATCGTCAATTACGGGACACGTCCGTTGGATGATTTATACTTTGACCTCAAACCACACAGCCGTAATCTAGGGGCCGTGGATTATGAGGCCTTTATTCAGGGCAAACCGCAGACACTTGTGTCCAATCCTGATGGGGCATTTGTTTTGTATCGGATTGGCGATGCGGTCAGTTCACGCAATACGCATGCAGCCATTTACGATGCGCTGCGCTTGATGCGCCAGATTTAAGGATACGATATGATCGACAAGCTTGAGATGTTTATTGCCGTTGCCCGCGAAGAACATTTTGGCCGCGCTGCCGCAAGCTTGGGGATCACACAGCCCAGCCTTTCAAGCGGGATAAAACAGCTTGAGGATCAATTGGGCGTTCAGCTGATTTTTCGTGGGTCGCGATATGGTGGATTAACCCCCGAAGGTCAAACAGCCCTGTCATGGGCGCGGCGCATTGTTGGCGAAACCCGCCAGCTGAAAGAAGAAATGCGACAGACCCGCCACGGGCTATCTGGTCAACTGCGCATGGCGGTTATTCCCACGGCCTTGACATGGGCGTCGCGTGTTGCCACGCGGTTTAGTGCAAAGCACCCAAAAGTCAGGTTTAAAATTCAATCGCGTTCGTCGGCTGAAATTTTGAAACTGCTCGACAATTTGGAAATTGATGTGGGTATTTCATATTTGGACAATGAACCGCTGGGTCGGGTCAGCACGGCGCCCCTGTATCAGGAAAACTATATGCTTGTCTGTGGCAAAGGATCTGAATTTGCGGCACGCGACCATGTGACTTGGGCCGATTTGCGGGATCAAAAGCTGTGTTTGCTGACCCAAGATATGCAAAACCGTCGGATCATCGACAGAAACTTTGCCGATTTTGACATTGAACTGTCGCCCGCGATCGAGGCCAATTCAACCGTGGTTTTGGTGTCAAATGTGATGCACGGCGATTGGCTGACCATTTTGCCAGAAGATTTGGCGAATTTCTTGATCGCGGGAAAACCCTTGGTCTCTGTTCCCATTTCAGGCGGGCGTATCGGTCATACTGTTGGCTTGGTTGCCCCCTACAGCGAACCCCATACCCCAACTTTGGCGGCCCTTTTGGCCGAAGCACGGCGGATGGTTTAGCCCCAGCTTCGCAGCCTATGGTGTGCCTTGGCGGGGTTATGGATGGTTCGCATGCTGCGCCTCTGCATGGCGATGGATCAGGATGCGCGCATACCACAGCAGGGCAAACACAACCGCAATCGCCGCAAATATACCTGTCACATCTGATGCGATTTCGGAAATAAGCGCGATATTTTCACCAAACCCGTAACCCAACCCCAGATAAAGCGTGACCCATAGGGTTTCGCCCAAAATGCTCCACACCGTGAATTTGGCCCAAGTGTAATGCGCGGCACCGCATAGGAAATTGACATAAGGTCCCAAGGGTGAAAACAGCCAACGCGACAAAAATACTGTGTTTGGCCCCGATGATTCCAGCGCATGGCGGGCACGATCAATCAGCGCATGACGTTTGGGCGAATTTTCCAAGCGGTGGATCAATGTGACCCCAAACCGATGCCCAAGCGAATATCCAAACTGATCCCCCAAGACCGCCGATACCAAGGCCGTCAGCCATGTCACGACAAGCGGCATGTCCCCCGCCCCCACAAGGGATCCACATGTCAGCATCACAATTGATGACGGTAGCGGCAGGGCAAGACAGGATAAGAATATCACGCACCCCAAAATTGGAAGCCCCCATTCCACCAAATGCGATAGAATTTCCTCAGTCACGATTTGGACCCTTATACGCGTCCAACTGTGTTTGCAGATCGTTGAAAAACGCGTCCTGCGAAAGACCCTGCGATTTTGCAAGTTTTGAAAGGGTCATGGCCTTTGGGTTATCGGTCCCAATCGTAAGGATGTCTTGGACAATCTCAGGGTCCAATTGATAGGATCGCGCGATATATCCTGGTGTCATCCAGCCTTCGAGAGGTTGAAATCGATGCGCGGGGTCAGACCAATAAATCGTGAACAGCACCAAGCGTGCGGCAAAAAATATCCCCGCTACCAGAGCCACGCAAAATGTTAAAAACAGAACTTTATGGTGCGACCAAAGGTGTCGAAGGGGCGATAGGTTTTGCATACGATCCTTGTACAAAAATCTATGGCGAATTGCACGACATCATTGCAGTGCACAAAATATTCCGTGCGGTTGGGGATTTTGCAAAATCACTTGCCCAAACGATTGCGAAATTGTGTTTGGTACTGTGTCATTTGGGACGTGGCTTTTGCGCCCTTGTTGGATGATTTCGCATGGCTCGACGCCCGAGGAGCGATCACAAACATCAAATACGTACCAATCGCAAAGATCAGCCCCACACCAGACCCAATCAGCAAATAGATGTTCTGAGTGATGAAGAATTTGATTTTATAAAAACTGGGCAACCAGTCAAAAATAGAATGATCAGCGTCAACATGCCCCGTGCTGATCAAAAAGATCATGACGCCGCAATACAAAATGACCCCGAAAAAAAGGATGAACAGGATACCCAATCTCATAACGTTATACCAATTACACACTGCCACAAGTTTACCCTGTCACGCAGCGCCAATAAAGGGGAATTTCAATCAATGCGCTTCCCTAGCGCGGTAAAGCGGTTTCTAGATACCTTTGCGTATTTGCCAAGAAACCTGCGGCACCCGCATCAGATTTCGTGAAGCTTAAGCCAAACGCCCCCTTGCGGACGCAAGGTCAAGATCATGACAGGATCAGGGTTTTTTCCTGGGATCGTTTCAAACCGAAAACGAGACAAAAGGGTCGCTAACACAATCACGGCCTCTTGGATTGCAAAGGATGCGCCAATACAAATTCTGGGCCCGTCCCCAAAGGGCAGATAGGTAAAGCGATCGATTTTTGACCGATCCATAAACCGATCTGGACGAAATTGATCGGGGTCTTCCCAATGCAGATGCGATCGGTGCAGCGCATAAAAGGGCAACATCACGGTGTCGCCCTTGCGCACCTCACGCCCGCACAGGGTGTCGGGTGCCAAAGCGGTACGCGACGCAAAAGCAGCAGGCGGATACAGCCGCAAAGTTTCATCCAAAACCGCCCGAATAAATGGAAGCTTCGGCAGGTCTTCGGCCGTCGCAATCGATCCATTTAATGCGGTCGATGCCTCTTCGTGGGCGCGGGATTGGATGTCGGGATGATGCGCCAATAAATAAAAGGCCCAAGACAACGCAAGCGCGGTTGTTTCATGACCCGCAACGATAAATGTCAAAAGATTGTCGCGCAATTCCGCGGTCGACATGCGCCGCTTGGTCTCGGGGTCTTCACCTGCCAAAAGCAAATCCAACAAATCTGGGACTGCATCAGGCTGATGTTTTTCGCGCCTTCGGATGGCGTTGTCAGCGACGGCTTTTAATCGGGTCAACTCACCGCCAACAAAGGCGCGGCTAGGCCGCGGGATCCAAAGGGGCGCATTGACCATATCCAATATCGATACCTTGGCCGCAGAGGATAAATAGGTTTCGAACATCTGCAAAAGGCTGTCGCGATCAAAACCACCGCTTTGGGAAAATGTGACGTCTGAAATCACGTCAAACGTGGTGTCCACCATTTCCGCATACAGATCCACCGCGCGCGCGGCCTGCGACCGAAGCCGCGCGAGTGTATTTTCTGCGGCGCGTGACATAATGGGGCCTAGATTTGCGATATTGCGGTGCGTAAATACGGGCGCAGCCGCGCGGCGCTGCCATTTCCAATGCGCGCCTTCCGCAATAAACAGGGATTCCCCAATTGCAGGGCGAAGCAAGTCTTTGGTGATGTTAGATTTCGGATAATTGTCCAGATTATCGCGCAAAATGTGTCGCAACGCCGTGGGGTCCATAACCATATGCCACCGGACGCCCACCTTGCCCGAAACAATCGGTTGGCGTGTCGCAATTTCGGGAACGATGGACAACACGTTTCGACGCGCGGCTTGCAATGACCCCCAGACCCCCAAGGGCTTTGTCCCAAGTTTTACGCGCACTGGAATAAAAGGGTTGCTCATGCTCTCACCGTATTTGCAATGGCCTGTTGCGTCAATCTGCTGATCTGTAAATTAATGGTTCCCACATTGGATGATCTGCGCTATCCAAGTGCGACATTTGGGGGAACGCATGAAAATATTGAAAATCCTTGCTGCAATTGCGGTGTTGTCGGGTTGTTCGCCCCCTATCATGGAAGCCACAGTAAAGCCGATTGGCGACTTTTCTCTTGGCTTCAATTTGGTCGCCGGTGACGCGATGATCAAAGGGCCATTGTCACGCGATGGGGATCCAGCGGTTATTTCTGCGGCTGTAAAAGACGCGATTGACGCGCGCCTTTCGAAATATGATGGGGATAAACGCTATCACCTCATCACGCGCATTGATGCCTATACATTGGGTCGCACCGGCGTTCCGTTGATCTTTAGCCCGCAAACCGCGCTTGTGGTGTATATGTCCGTTTGGGATGACGCGGCGCAAAAACGGCTGAACGAAGAACCTATGCAATTGATCGTGTTGGAAAATACCAACAAGCGCAATCTTTTGGGCTCGGGTATCGGGCAGACCAAAAACCAACAAATCAAAAGTATCGCCGACAGTGCAGCCTATCAGATCGAAGAGTGGTTGCGCGTTCAAAACAGAGACAAAGGTTGGTTTGATCCGACCGTCAAGCTTGAGCTTTTTGACATCATTTCACAAAACAAAGAACGCCCTGCTGAGGACGCTCTTGTCGCGGAATAATGTTTGCGCCGAAAAATGCCAAGATCGGGCAAGATTGGGTTGATTTTTGATGCGTTTCGAAATAAACGGCCGCTCAGTATCAAAACGGGCAATTTGGCCCCCCAATGAAAGAGGCGTCTACGCATGGCAAAGGAAAAGTTTGACCGCAGTAAACCCCACTGCAACATCGGCACAATCGGTCACGTTGACCACGGTAAAACGACGCTGACAGCGGCGATCACAAAATACTTTGGTGAATTCCGTGCGTATGACCAAATCGACGGCGCGCCAGAAGAAAAAGCACGTGGTATCACGATTTCGACAGCACACGTTGAGTATTCAACAGAAGCACGTCACTATGCCCACGTTGACTGCCCAGGCCACGCTGACTATGTGAAAAACATGATCACCGGTGCGGCACAAATGGACGGCGCGATCTTGGTTGTGAACGCAGCTGACGGCCCCATGCCACAAACACGTGAGCACATCTTGTTGGGCCGCCAAGTTGGTATCCCTGCGATGGTTGTATTCATGAACAAAGTTGACCAAGTTGACGATCCAGAATTGTTGGAACTGGTTGAAATGGAAATCCGTGAACTTCTGTCCACATACGACTTCCCAGGCGACGATATTCCAATCGTATCCGGCTCTGCGCTAGCAGCGATGGAAGGCCGTGACCCAGAGATCGGTGAAAACAAGATCCGTGAATTGATGGCAGCTGTTGATGCGTATATCCCACAGCCACCACGTCTGGTTGACGAGCCATTCTTGATGCCAATCGAAGACGTGTTCTCAATCTCTGGCCGTGGTACAGTTGTGACCGGTCGTGTTGAGCGTGGCGTTATCAACGTTGGTGACGAGATCGAGATCGTTGGTATCCGTGACACTTCGAAAACCACCTGTACAGGTGTTGAAATGTTCCGCAAATTGTTGGACCGCGGTGAAGCGGGTGACAACATCGGTGCGTTGCTTCGTGGTGTTGACCGTGAGGGCGTTGAGCGTGGCCAAGTTCTATGTAAGCCAGGTTCAGTAAAGCCACACACAAAATTCGAAGCAGAAGCATATATTCTGACGAAAGAAGAAGGCGGCCGCCACACACCATTCTTCGCGAACTACCGTCCACAGTTCTACTTCCGTACAACTGACGTGACAGGTACCGTGATCCTGCCAGAAGGCACAGAAATGGTTATGCCAGGCGACAACCTGAAATTCGAAGTCGAATTGATCGCACCAATCGCGATGGAAGAAAAACTACGCTTCGCGATCCGCGAAGGTGGCCGCACAGTCGGTTCAGGCGTCGTTTCCAAAATCCTAGCGTAATTTCGCTTGACAGTCTTACAAGGTGCGCGTAGTGCGCACCTTGTCTTATTCATAGGGGTTTTCCCCGAATTGGGTTCGATGAAGGTGCTCGGTGAGCGTGCGTCTTCCTCTCAACTCTCACGCCTAAAATGAAGGCACATGACAATGCAAAGCCAAAACATTCGTATCCGGCTTAAGGCGTTCGATTATCGTGTTCTGGATGCCAGCACACAAGAGATCGTAAACACCGCCAAGCGCACCGGAGCTTCGGTTCGTGGTCCAATCCCACTGCCGAACAAGATCGAAAAATATACCGTTCTTCGTGGTCCACACGTGAACAAAAAATCCCGTGATCAGTTCGAAATTCGCACACACAAGCGTCTTTTGGACATCATCGACCCAACTCCACAAACCGTTGATGCGCTGATGAAGCTTGATCTAGCGGCTGGTGTTGACGTCCAGATTGCTTTGGGAGCATAAAATGCGCTCAGGTATCATCGCGAAAAAAGTCGGCATGACCCGACTGTTCATGGAAGACGGCAAACAGATCCCTGTAACCGTTCTTCAAATGGAAAATTTGCAAGTTGTTGCACAACGTAACTCTGATGACCACGGTTATACAGCGGTACAGTTGGGTGCGGGCAATGCGAAGCCGAAAAACACATCCAAAGCGATGCGTGGCCACTTCGCGGTTGCAAAGGTAGAGCCAAAGCGCAAAGTCGCTGAGTTCCGCGTCGCACCAGAAAACATGATCGACGTTGGTGCAGAAATCACTGCAAACCATTATGTCGAAGGTCAATTTGTTGACGTGTCTGGCACATCTATCGGTAAAGGTTTTGCCGGTGCGATGAAACGCCATAACTTTGGCGGTTTGCGTGCGTCTCACGGCGTTTCCATCAGCCACCGTTCACACGGTTCAACAGGTCAGTGTCAAGGCCCAAGCAAAGTGTTCAAAGGCAAGAAAATGGCAGGCCACATGGGTGCCGTTCGTGTCACAACACAAAACTTGCAAGTCGTTAAAACAGACGCTGAGCGTGGCTTGATCATGATCAAAGGCGCCGTTCCTGGTTCCAAAGGTGGTTGGGTGACTGTTAAGGACGCGGTTAAAAAACCGTTGCCTGAAAACGTACCTTTCCCTGCGTCCTTGCGTTCGAACGAAGCACCTGTTGCAGAAGCACCTGCTGAAGGGGGTGAAGCATGAAACTTGACGTGATTAAACTTGATGGCGGTACAGCAGGCTCGGTTGAGCTGGTTGACGACATCTTTGGTCTAGAACCACGCGCAGACATTCTGCACCGTGTTGTTCGTTGGCAGCGTGCGCGTGCGCAAGCTGGCACACACGCAACATTGGGTCGTTCTGAAGTGAGCTACTCAACCAAGAAAATCTACCGCCAAAAAGGCACCGGTGGCGCACGTCACGGGTCCCGCAAGGCGCCGATTTTCCGTAAAGGTGGCATTTACAAAGGCCCAACACCACGCAGCCATGCGTTTGACCTGCCTAAAAAGGTGCGTCAATTGGGTCTGAAATTGGCTCTGTCGGCAAAAGCAAAAGCAGGCGCTTTGGTTGTTATTGATGAGGCAACTTCAAACGGTAAATCAGCTGTTCTTGCAAAACAGGTCAAGGACCTGGGTTGGAAGCGCGCATTGATCATTGATGGCGCTGCCGTCAACGAAACATTCGCACAAGCTGCTCGCAACATTGACGGTTTGGACATTCTGCCATCCGTTGGTGCAAATGTATATGACATCCTGAAGCGTGATACATTGGTCATCACCAAAGCAGGTGTCGAAGCACTGGAGGCCCGTTTGAAATGAGCGTGAAACCAGAACATTACGACGTGATCCGCAAGCCGATCATCACCGAAAAAGCAACAATGGCGTCAGAAGCTGGTGCAGTTGTTTTCCAAGTGGCGATTGACAGCACAAAACCACAAATCAAAGAAGCAGTAGAAGCTTTGTTTGGTGTAAAAGTCAAAGCTGTGAACACAACGATCACCAAAGGCAAAGTCAAACGGTTCAAAGGCCAAATCGGTCGCCGTAATGACGTGAAAAAAGCCTATGTGACGTTGGAAGACGGCAACGCAATCGACGTGACAACAGGTCTGTAAGACTTCTGTTAATCGTCGGTCGTGTATCGATAGAAACCCCCGCATGAATGTGCGGGGGTTTTTTGTATAAATGATTACCATAAGCTCTTTTATTGCGTTAGGTGCAGGGATGCTGTTTCGAATGAATTTTGCAGACCCAGCAAATCTTTGATTTGCGACGCGCCGACCGCCCCCATGGGCGGCGCGTTTCGCGCCACCCGCGGTCGACGTGGTGGCCTATATTTATTTGACTTTCCGTCATGCGATAGGGGTGGACACCCCCGCCAATCCCAACTATACGACATCAATCTTGTGCCCCTAGATTCGTCTGGGGGTATTTGATGTTATTCACTGGCCACCTTCGGGGGGCTTTACCAAAGACAAAGTTTTCTTTGTCGAACACACAAACGGAAGACAGAAAGCATGGCACTTAAGTCGTACAAACCAACGACGCCGGGCCAGCGCGGGCTGGTACTGATCGACCGTTCGGAGTTGTGGAAAGGACGTCCTGTCAAATCCCTTACAGAGGGTTTGACTAAATCGGGCGGTCGGAACAACACTGGGCGGATTACATCACGTCGCCGCGGTGGTGGGGCAAAACGCCTTTACCGTATCGTTGATTTCAAACGGAACAAATTTGATGTAGCAGCAACAGTTGAGCGGATCGAATACGACCCTAACCGTACTGCGTTCATCGCACTGGTCAAATACGAAGACGGCGAGCAGGCCTATATCCTAGCGCCTCAGCGTCTGGCGATTGGTGACAAGGTTATCGCATCTGCGAAAGCCGACATTAAACCAGGTAACGCAATGCCATTCTCAGGCATGCCTATCGGTACTATCGTTCACAACATCGAATTGAAAGCAGGCAAGGGCGGTCAAATCGCACGTGCCGCGGGTACATATGCCCAGTTCGTTGGCCGTGACGGTGGTTACGCACAGATCCGCCTTTCTTCTGGCGAATTGCGCATGGTTCGCCAAGAATGTATGGCGACCGTTGGTGCGGTATCAAACCCTGACAACTCAAACCAAAACTACGGTAAAGCTGGTCGTATGCGTCACAAAGGCGTTCGTCCATCGGTTCGTGGTGTTGTTATGAACCCGATCGATCACCCTCACGGTGGTGGTGAAGGCCGGACATCAGGTGGTCGTCACCCAGTGACACCTTGGGGTAAGCCAACCAAAGGTAAGAAGACCCGCAAGCCAAACAAAGCGTCGAGCCGTTTGATCGTTCGTTCGCGTCACGTCAAGAAGGGAGGACGTTAATCCATGTCACGTTCTGTATGGAAAGGTCCTTTCGTTGATGCTTATGTGCTTAAAAAAGCAGAAGCAGCGCGCGAAAGCGGTCGTAATGAAGTTATTAAAATCTGGTCCCGTCGTTCGACCATTCTGCCCCAGTTTGTAGGCCTGACTTTCGGCGTCTATAACGGTCAGAAGCACATCCCAGTGATGGTCAGCGAAGACATGATTGGTCAAAAGTTCGGTGAATATTCACCAACGCGTACCTATTATGGTCACGGCGCAGATAAAAAAGCGAAGCGGAAGTAAGCCATGTCAAAAGAGAAAAACCCTCGTCGCGTGGCAGACAACGAAGCAATGGCAAAACTGCGCATGCTTCGCACAAGCCCGCAAAAGCTTAACCTTGTTGCGGCGTTGATCCGCGGTAAAAAGGTTGAAAAAGCACTGAACGATCTGACATTTAGCAACAAGCGTATTGCAATCGACGTTAAGAAATGTCTGCAATCTGCAATCGCTAACGCAGAAAACAACCACAACCTGGATGTTGACGCGTTGGTCGTTGCCGAAGCCTATGTCGGTAAAAACCTGATCATGAAGCGTGGTCGTCCACGTGCACGTGGTCGCTATGGTCGGATCATGAAGCCATTCTCAGAACTCACAATCAAGGTGCGTCAAGTAGAGGAGCAAGCCTAATGGGACAAAAAGTTAATCCAATCGGCATGCGTCTTCAGGTCAACCGCACCTGGGACAGCCGCTGGTATGCGGATACCAAAGATTATGGTAATCTGCTGCTAGAAGATCTGGCAATGCGTGAATTCATCAAGAAAGAATGCGTCCAAGCGGGTGTTGCCCGTGTGATCATCGAACGCCCACACAAGAAGTGCCGCGTGACAATCCACACAGCACGTCCTGGCGTTATTATTGGTAAAAAAGGTGCAGACATTGAAGTTCTGCGCAAGAAACTTGCCAATATGACAGCGTCTGAATTGCACCTGAACATTGTTGAGGTTCGCAAGCCAGAGCTTGACGCACAGTTGGTCGGTGAAAGCATCGCACAACAGCTTGAGCGCCGTGTGTCTTTCCGTCGTGCTATGAAGCGTGCCGTACAAAACGCAATGCGCATGGGTGCCTTGGGTATCCGTGTAAACGTTGCGGGTCGTCTGGGCGGCGCGGAAATCGCACGTACAGAATGGTACCGCGAAGGTCGCGTTCCTCTGCACACATTGCGCGCAGACATTGATTATGCAAACGTCGAAGCGATGACACCCTATGGGATCATCGGTATCAAAGTTTGGATCTTCAAAGGTGAGATCATGGAACATGATCCACAAGCACGCGATCGCAAAGCTCAGGAACTTCAAGACGGTCCAGCACCACGCGGTGCAGGCAACAACCGTCGCTAAGGAGGAGATGAGAAATGCTTCAACCAAAGCGTACTAAATTCCGCAAAATGTTTAAGGGCCGTATCCACGGCGAAGCAAAAGGCGGCTCTGACCTGAACTTTGGGTCTTATGGTCTGAAAGCACTGCAGCCCGAGCGTGTTACCGCACGCCAAATCGAAGCTGCACGTCGCGCGATGACCCGTCACATGAAACGTCAAGGTCGTGTCTGGATCCGTATTTTCCCAGATACTCCGGTGACATCAAAACCAACCGAAGTCCGTATGGGTAAAGGTAAAGGTTCCGTTGATTATTGGGCATGCAAGGTCAAACCAGGCCGCGTTATGTTCGAAATCGACGGCGTGAATGACGAAATCGCACGCGAAGCGTTGCGTTTGGCAGCAATGAAATTGCCAATCAAAACACGCATCGTGGTTCGCGAAGACTGGTAAGTTTCGACGTTAACATTAAAAAGCCCTCGCATCTGTGGGGGCTTTTTTTATGCCGTGTTAGCCGCAATCACCCCTTGCGCGCCCGACACCCAAATTTTCTGAACATGTTTCCGTGTTTTTCCCAAATATGCGCAAATCTGACGATTGATCTTGATCGAAGCAGGTCGAAGATGTTTAGTATCACAACGGTTGTCTTTGTGAGTGGGGAAAGCGGTGACATCCGTTTTTTAGGGGCGATAGGACATAGCGTGAACTTTCCGACCAATTTAACGAACCGAGAACGGGAAATCATTCCGTTTCTACTCTCTGGTGCGACACGTGCCGAGATCGGTGAGGCGTTGGCAATTTCCGCTGAAACTGTGAAAGCCCACACACGAAATTTATTCGCCAAGTTTGACGCCGTTAACCTGAGGGATTGCTACAAGCTTCTGAGCCTTTACCAACAATATTTCGGCATTGGGGGTATGGACGTAAAGATGCATATTAAAAAAGGCGTCCTCGATTTCCATCTATTAGAAGACAGACAATCATTGTACTTAGAACGATCTATGACGTTTGTGGTCATCCAAGGCCATTCATTTAGCCGGACTCATATCGAAGGAACGCCCTAGTTACGAATTTGGGTATAGCGATGAACATGATGCAGAACTCAAAAAGCTATTTGATGGCGTTCCGTTCCCGCCTGACACCCCATACGACTGACCTACTGAGGCACTGCAAATTGGGGTGAGTCTGACGCCTTCAAATGACTCTTATTTATCTCAATGGGTGCTAATTACTAACACTGTAAGGCAATTGATTTTGGAACTTATCGTGTCGGAACCAAAGGGGCTGCATTGTGTTATGGCACAACCTTAAGAAACAATCCATACCCGCGCAAAGTTGATGTAATCTGACAATGCAAAAGGAGTTGGTAACAGCAAGACTTTTCTTTTACCTTCAAAGTCATCAAACTGAATAGGAAAGACACAGCATTTCAAGCTGAGATGTACATAACATATGTTCTTTTCGCTCTCGTAGACGCTTGGAAGGTAATACAGTAATGCATCTTCAGGGATTATTGGAAAGCTGCAGAGTCGCGTTTACAAGCGAGAAGGGTGATTATTTCGAGCGCCTTGTACGGTGCTGTCAAACAAACGAGTCCAAGCATCAGTATTCTTTTGAAGTCTATTTCTGTGAGATCACTAAGGAACGCTGAGCAGCCTCATCTGACTGGTCCATATTAAATATTAGTGCATGATTGGCCTCTGATCCAGCGTTATGTTGGCTTCAGGAGCCGGTGGGCGATAGCCCAGTGCACTG
>Ga0181598_1002563_pt1 | contig 16389 bp, 9 predicted proteins | sample 041ome_4_FD_153295 | JGI IMG/M metagenome (GOLD analysis project Ga0181598, IMG submission 153295) | Coastal salt marsh microbial communities from the Groves Creek Marsh, Skidaway Island, Georgia - 041404US metaG (spades assembly) | ecosystem: Environmental > Aquatic > Marine > Intertidal zone >... | reverse complement strand
TTTGAATTCATCATCGTCGTCGTCGTCGTCTCTGATGAGAATCAGAAGGAGTGTCGTCGCGCTCGCGTCGTCGGAAACCAACACCGATCTGCTCTTATCCTGGAACGAAAACAACATCTCCTCGAACGAGGAATTAAACAACGCCGCAATCACCGAGCGACGAACGCGAACCGCCGAGGACGCGAGGAGGATGAAGATGAAAAAAGAGATCAAAACGTTCCGAGAGCGGTTGAAAAAAGCGAACAAAACGGAAACGGAACGCAGGAGGAAAGAAGACGCGATCGAACTCGAGATGCAAGAAGATGAGACGAAAAAACGTAAGGAGGAAGACGCGAGACGCGAAGCCGCGGATCGAGCGTTGGCGGGTGTGTTTGAAAAGGAGAGGAAACGCTTGGAAAAAATCGAGCGCGAGCAGCGCGAGGAGGAGGAGGAGATGTTGGGTTTTTTGAGAGAGAGGATCGAACGGTTGGAGAAGAACGACGAGGATATCGCGGCGTACGCGAAGGATGCGTTGGTGGTGGCGAGGCAAGCGGTGAAGGATTTGGAGAGCGAGTTGGAGACGCAGAAATCGGCAGTAATGAAGAGGAGGAAGCAATGCGCCAAGGAGGCGAGGAAACGCGTGAAAGAGATGCAACGAAATCGCGAGGCGGAAGAGAATCGCGTCAATAAAGCGTTGAAAGGAGGAAAAGGTGCTAACGACGAGGATAACCAGGAGTTGGAGAAGAAACGGTTCGAGTACAAGTTGAGAATGGATACGGAGCAGCACGAAAAGATGTTGATGGACGAGGCGCGATTGCAGTTGATCGAAGACGCGGACATTAAACGCGTCGAGGTTACTCTAAACGAAGCGTTAGTCGCGGTGGAGAAAGTCAAAGACGAGGAAGGCGAAAGAAGAGACTTTGTTCAGAAAGAATTATCGGTCTTTTTGGATGAGTTTGCGATTAAAGATTACGAGGTGCAATCGAGACGAGAGAACTTTGACGCCACGTTATCGAGCGAGTGCGAAGCGGTGTCGATTATCGCGAAGAAAGAGGAAGTGCAAATACGCACAGAGGAAGAAGCGAGGCGCGTAGAATTCACGAAGTCGCTGAGAAGCCAACGGAAGAACGAGGAGGAACGAAGAGTGAAGTGGGACCGAGACCATTTCGCGGACGTGCAAAAGTTGGAAGAGATGAAATCGAACGAAGCGAGCACGAGACGAAGTGAAAACACTCGAAGATCAGCGTTTGCGACATCGTTCGCGCAGAAAGATGCAAATGCGGCGGCTATATTTCTCGCGTTATATTTAGAGTCCTTAGAGAAGAGCGATTTGAGCAGAGAGGAGGATATGGCGGACGTGATGGAGGCGGACGGGGCGTTGTACGTCGCGGCGGAAAACCTTCGCAAGAGACGCGAGAGCGAAGAGTACAAGAGAGACTTTGAAACGCGCAAAGCGGTAGAAAAGAGCGAATATTTTGCGGAGTTGGAGAGAGTGAAGAAAGTACAGGAGGTTAAGGCGGTGGAGGCGAGAGAAAAAGCGAAGGAACGTGAGAAACTTCGCGATGAACGCATCGCGGCGGCGAAAGCGCAGAGAGCACAATTTCTCGAGATGAGCAAAAAGAGAGCGGAGGAGCAGAAAGAGAAAATGCGCGTCTTGTCCGAGTTGAGAGAAAAACGACGAGCGGAAGCCGAGGAAAAACGTTTGAAAGAATTGGAGGACGAACGCGTGCGAATGGAGAAGAGAATGCAAGAAGAACGAGAGGCGGTGAACGGCAAGAAAGAAGCCGCCGCCGCTGCCGCTGCCGCTGCCGCTGCTACCGCTCCCAAACCAATCGCGACGACAACTGCTTCCGCGGCCGTTACTTCGAAGAAAGAGGAAACGGCGGTGAATAAATCTACGAGTGGTTTCGTCGCGGCGAATCCCTCGGCTCCTATTCGCGCCTCTGGATCCATCGCCAAGATGAAAACGGATGCTCTTTGGAACGAAAACTATAAAAAGTTTCTCAAGTTTGTCGATCAATCGTCATCGTCATCATCCTCATCATCATCATCATCATCGACGATGACTATACCGAAACAAGAAGAAGAAGTCGAACGACCGAAGAAGAAAGAAGAAAAAGTAGTAGCAGAAAAGAAACCGGTCGTGGCCGCCGCCGCCGCCGCGAAAGAGGTACCGCAATCCATCCTCGATTCTCGAGATGCGGTTGCAATCGCACAACATCTCGTCGACAGCAAATACGATGCAAAAACAGTCGCCAACGCGGTTTCCACTTTATACACCAACGGTGGTCGCCGCGGTTCGGACCTCGCGGAGGAGATCTTCATGACTTTGCCTAAATCCATCTCCGGCGCCGCTCTAGTCAACATCCAAGACAACGCCGTCGCGTGCAAACTTCTCGAAAATTGCGAGCCGGGACGACAAACGGTCGAATTGAGCGAGCCGTCCACTTCTGAGCCTTCTTCAGAACCGAGGAAACAGTTCTTCCTCGCGTACTCTTCGCGAAAAGCTATGTACGCCGGCGTCGAAATCCTCGAAGTCGCCACTTCCGTGAACGAATCTCGCGCGGTGGAAATCTACAGCAACATCTCTCGCGTTCCGCGCGCCTCCATCGTCAAAAGAGCCGTCTTGCAGCAAGGCTCCCGTCCAGGCACGGAATCCAAAAACCCGGAGTCTAAACCACCATCCAAAATTATCTGGATCGCGAAACTCTTGGCCAAAATATCCCCGCCGTCCACCGCCGTGCAAACCTTGGAAACCTTTCGAGGAGGTAAAAGAAAGGGTGACGAGAAGATGAACGCGTACGTCAAAGACATCGTTCAAATCATACGCAAGAACGAAGGCGGCGACATCGAAGGCGCGCAGGCGTTCGCGAAGATTTTAGAGAGTCGGCTGTTGTTATGATTTTCGCGTTTTGATTCGAAATGTATTTATTATGCACTACTACTGCGCTTATTTATTACTACGTGTTGTCCGTACATCTTCTCTCCGTTGTTCGACTCTCTTCGCGCTCCTCGCCTGCTTTTTTGCTCCTTGTCTCGTTTGGTTCCCTTTTCTCTCCATTCCAAACGTTCCTCTCGTAATTTTCGCGCTTGCTTTTCTTTTTCGATCATCGCGTGTGTGTCTCTCTCTCTCTCTCTCCTTTGTTACCACCGGTAGTGTCACATGGGCGGCGTGGATTTCCGCAAGCGCATTCTGTCCGTCTTGCGCACCACGAAGAGAGAGAAGAAGAAACGAAAGAACGAATCAGATTTGCCGTCGAAGCCGTCGCCGTTACAACGCGAAGCAAAAGGAGAAGAAGAAGAAGAACGACGACGACGAGGAGTGCGAGCACGACGAGAGCAAGAACAGCGAGAACAACAACAACAACCGAGTCACTTCGTCCAGTACGCGTCGCCGAAAACGCTTCAGCCGAGCGCGTTCCCGCGTTTGCCGAAGTCGTCGTCGTCGTTTAAAGAAGACAAAGACGAAGAAGAAGAGGAAGAGGAGAAGAACGAATACGTTCAAAAACCAGTCCTGAGCGAATCGCAACTCCGGAACATATATTCGTCGAACGAGAACACAAACGACGGTTCTTATTTTAAAGGACATTTAAAGGAGGAGGACGCGTTGAACGATATCTTGACGACACCGATCGTAGGGAGGAAAGTGTTCGTGGCGGAAGAGGAGAAGAAGCGGCGACGAGCGCTGAGCGATAGGAGTAAGGCTTCGCGGTATTACGGTTCATCCGGGAAGTATTCTTCTTACTCTTCGAGAGGAGGAGAAGAAGAGTTCAGATTTCGTAGCAACGAGGAGAATTCGTTCGATACGTTTGCGAGAGCGGCGAAAGCGAGTCGAGCGGCGTACGCGACGTCGAGTAGTCCCGGGTTTGGGAAGCCGGCGTTGACGTTTGATCGAGAGGAGAGGTTGTTTGAAAAGCAAAGATCGATCTCTTCGAGGCACACGCCGTTGGATTTAGTGAAGCAAGCGTCGGCGACGAGAGAAGAGTTGAGGGAGATTGAACGAAGAAGACGAGTAGAGAAGGAGGAAGGAAATCGTGGCGGCGTGATCGATTTGACCGGAGAGGCGGGAGACGCCGAAGAAGAAGAAGAAGAAGAAGAAGAAGTACCTGCGGAGGTGATTGATCTGACGAGCGACAATCCTCCTTCGTCTTCTCATCGGAACGAGAACATCGCGGCGACTCATTTTACTCCAGCGGCTCCAGACTTTGGAGATTTACGAAGAACAAAAAGTGCGACGCCGAAAATGGGTGTCGGGGCGAGCTCTGGTCGCAGTAGCGGTGGTATCAAGGATGAAATCAACAAAGCGCACAGCGCCGACGTAGGCTTGAAAAGGTTCAGCAGACGAAAAAAACACATAGATCTCATCGGACGCACGGCGCGAGAGCTCGTCGAGAGCGCTCCAGAAGGCGAACAGTTGAGTCAATACAAAGCGCAAGTCGCAAAATTTGCCTCGGAGGCGTACGAAAACGACGACGACGACGAAAAGAACGAAAAGAACGAGAACGAAACGCAACGAAACTTAGTAGAGGAATTAGATGAAAAGGATGATACCGGTAAAACGATGGTAACGACGCCAAAAACAACTACGACCGTAACGAAAATGGGCGGCACGCACACCAAGTTTAACATCTCGCCGTTATCACCGACGGAGTTGAAATTAGAAGCTTCCGCGCGAGCGGCGAAACGCGCGACGACGACTTTCGCGGCGGCGGCGGCAGAAGAGGAAAAAGATCCTCTGCGCGCGCAGTTAGAAGCGCTTCGCTTGGAACAGAAGAAGAAAGAAGAGTTACGCGTGAAAGCGACCGAGGATCGAGTAAAAGCGGAAGAAGAGGCGGCAAAAGAAGCGATCGTGGAGAAAAAGAAAGCGAAAGAGGTGGACGTTTTCGACCAACTTCCTACGCCGGAAGAGGATGAAAGAATCGACAACGCGTACGACTCTGGGGAACTGGTCAACCACGCTTGCGCGCGCTTACCCGGGCAAGGCGTCATGCCGTTAAAAGGTAAAGATATTCACACCTTGGCGCCTGTCACGTGGTTGAACGACGAGTGCGTTAATTTTACGCTCGGTATCCTCGGTCGTCGCGAACGAGAACGGTGTGGACCAAAAGGTCATCCTCGATGCCATTTCTTTAACACGTTTTTCTTGAACAAACTGTTCCAAGACGACGGCGAGTACGATTACAACAAAGTTCGTCGATGGTCGACGGAAAAAAAGTTGGGCTATTTGCCAATCAAATGCGAAAAAGTTATCGTACCGGTTCACCAAGGTGTTCACTGGGTCTTAGCTGTGGTTGATTTGAAGCGCAAAGTTGTTTCCTATTACGATTCATTACTGGGGAAGGACCGAGAGGTTGTTCGAAACCTCATCAAATGGGTCGTCGACGAAGCGAAGAACAAGTTGAATGAAAATTGGGATATCGGCGAATGGAGAGAAGAGTACCCGTCCGAAATCCCCCGGCAAATGAACGGGAGCGACTGTGGCATGTTCATGCTCAATTACGCTCGTAACATTGCCAGTTTCACGGACGAAGATTTGAAGAACAACGCGTTTACGTTCCACCAAAGAGACATGGTCAATCTCAGACGACGACTTGTTTTGGAGATCTTAAAGATAGGTCTGGAAATGCCCGCGGACGATTAAGTAGTAGAAAAGGCAAAGAAGAAGAAGAAGAAGAAGAAGAAGCACGCGACGACAAGAACGCAGAACGAAGAAGACGCGAACATTCTGTCGTCGTCAATCACACGCGCACATTATAAGCAGCAATACATAATAAATGCAATTTTCAAAACAAAACAAAAGCAACGCAAAAATTCAAACTCATAAAACTACGACTTCTTCGCGTCGTCGTCATCATCGAGACCTCTAAAACCACTCGTCTTCTTCTTTTTGCTGCTAAACATTTTTTTAAAACTCCGTCCTTTCTTTACGTCTTTCATTCGCTTCGGCGCCGACGGTTCCTCGCTCGTCCCTCTTTCGTCGTCGTCGCCGGTTTCCTTTCCAGTCTCACCCTTTTTATCACCACCACCACCACTAAAATCAAACCCACTCGTGGCCCTTTCGCAGTTCGCGCATTGCCGGTCGAAGCTCTCCCGATGGTACACGTACGCGTACGTCATCGCCCCAGCTTTGGCGCACAGGATTGCTCCGACCACGATCGATGCTTCCACGAACATAACGTTACTCAATGTATACGAGAACAAGCAATTAAGGTGGTTTAAAGCCACAAGGTCCCCCCAAAATCAAATCACAATTCAACAATGCACCTTATAATAAAACAAGGAGAAAAGAAGGAGCAGGGAGGAATGAGCCGCCAAAAGAGAAGCGTTCTTCTCGTCCGTTTCTCTCTTTTTTTCTCTCTTTTTGCCGCTTTTTGCGGCAGACCGCAGCGGCACACCGAAAGGTCTCTGATTTGAAGATGATGATTTGAAGATGAAGTGTGCGAGGGTGTTGCGCGCATGCCCAGGGTTTAAGACCCTAAACAGTTGGTCTCTTCATTCTTGACTCAAAATTGGTTCAATTTCGATACAAAAAGGACGTTTTACGACACACACATATACACACACACACGTATATTTACACCCGTAAGTGCGCGTCTGCGTGCGTCTCTCGTCGTTACACGTACTATTAAAGAGAGAGAGAGAAAGAGAGACGCTGTGTGCTGTGAAATCACGACGTAAACGACGAGGAAATTATGATGATGATGGAGCGGTTTTCGTGGTCTCGTTCCTTCCCATCGTCGTCATCTTCGACTCCTCCTCCTTCTCTCTCTCGAAAGAGTGGCGATAAAGAGCGTCGGAGGAGGAGTCGCTTTTTTTGTTCTCCCTCTGGTTCTTCTTCTTTGTGTTCTTCTTCTTTTCATCCAGAGAAGAATAGGAAGAAGATTGATGATGATGATGACGATGATCATCAAAGCGCTTTACGAAAGGCTTCGGATGTTTTTGGAACATCGACGACTTTGCAACGAAGAAGAGGCGCGAGAGCAAAAGTCCGAGCAATAACGAAGGAAGAGGATTCGGAAAAAAACGACGACGACGCGTTGTCGGACGATCAGCCGAGATGGTCGGGAGAACCGTCGAGGGCGGATGCGAACGCGACGGAAATAGAAACGACTGCGACGCCGGCGATACAACCCCCTGCGACGACTTCTGGGTACACTCGTAAATGGAAGAAACGAGATTTATCGTGGGCTCGAGACGCGATTCCTTTTTACGTGATGCTCCCTTTGGACGTCGTCTCGAGAGACGGCGTTCTGGAGAACAAGGAAGTTTTAGAAGTCGCGTTGGACGCGTTGGCGAGAGTAGGCGTAGATGGCGTCATGGTGGACGTTTGGTGGGGCATAGTCGAAAGGAAACGCCCGAGGAATTACGATTGGACCCCGTACTACGAACTGTTCCAAATATGCGAAAAGTTAGGTTTGAAAGTCCAAGCGGTGATGAGTTTCCACGCGTGCGGCGCAAACGTCGGCGACGTGTACGAGATCAAGTTACCGGATTGGGTCTTAGAGTCTGGGATTCAAGATCCAGATTTGTTCTTCACGGACCAGTACGGGTACAGAAATCCCGAGTGTATTTCGTTGTGGGCGGACGATGCGAGAACAGTCGCAGGAAGGACGCCGAGAGAGTGTTATCGAGATTTCATGGTGTCGTTTAGAGATACGTTTGAAAATTTATTGCAATCGACCATCTCGGAGATTGCGGTTGGATGTGGACCGTGTGGAGAGTTGCGATACCCGTCGTATCCAGAAAATAAACGTTCACCGAACAGTTCCCAGTGGCGTTTCCCGGGGATTGGCGAATTTCAGTGTTACGATCAACGAGCGTTGGGCGCGTTGGCGAGGCACGCCGCCGAGGTTGGACGCATCGAATGGGGCGGATCTGGTCCGCACGATTGCGGCGGATACAACAACTTACCGCAAGAAACTGGTTTCTTTCGGGCCGATCGAGGCAGTTGGGACAGCGAATACGGTCAATTCTTTCTCGATTGGTACGCGAAAGAGCTCGTTAAACACGGCGACAAGACGCTACAAACTACGCGAGAAGTGTTCGATTACGAGAAAACTGGCGTTGACGTAGCCATCAAATGCGCTGGCGTGCACTGGTGGTACAACTCCCGTTCGCACGCGGCTGAGTTAACTGCCGGGTATTTCAACACTCGATCGGGCGATTTTGTCCCCGAACGCGACGGGTACGAACCGATCGTAAAGATTTGCGCCAAATACAACGCGCGTTTGAATTTTACGTGCGTAGAGATGGTGGACGGCGATCACCCGTGGTTTTCAAGGTGCGGGCCGGAAGGTTTACTCAGGCAAATTCGAACCGCAGCGGCAAAGTATAACGTGCGAGTGGCGGGCGAGAACGCCTTGTGTCGTTTCGATCGGTCCGCGTACGAACGCGTTATTAAAAATGCGCGAGGGGAAGGCGACGACGTGGAGTTATGGAAGACGGGCGAAAAGTTACCACCGATGGCGTGTTTTACGTTTCTTCGAATGTCCAGAGAATTGTTCGAGCTGTATAACTTTAACAGCTTTAAGGAGTTTGTGAAGCGCATGAAAGCGGCGACGGTGAGAGACAATCTGAGATTGTCGAGATCATCCTCGTCCTCTTCTTCTTCTTCTTCTTTGAATTCTTCTTCTTCTTCCTCGTCTGCGGGGACCATCGGACGACCTGGCGGTGCCGCCGGTGGCGAACGAGACAGTTCAAGTTTCTTCACGACGAACTCGACCAACGATAACGGATCGCTATCCTCCTCCCCACCGATGTATAACCCCAACGAGAACTTCTCAACCAACAATACCGCTTCCTCTGGAGGAACGGATGTATCAACAACAAATAGCAGCAGCAACGGCGCGGCTACCGGCGGCACACCCGTTGCCGCCACTGGCAACGCGTACATAGATAATTATAACAACATTAGTCAGGACAATAGCAGTAATAAAAGCTCCGATAGCATGGACAGCATTGACGAGGACGATTACGAATTAGAAGATGGATTTGCGGATCGCGGCGAGGCGCCTCCTCTGCAAGAGCAAGTGCAAAGTATCGTTCAGCTAATGAACGAGTTGTGATAAAATTGTAACAAACAAACGACTCTAAAATCATACACTTTAAGATGTATACACGTACTTACAGTAGTAAGCGTAATTCTACCACTGTATTAATTAAAATCATGTGCCACTGTAGCACATTTGTATTTATTTATTATATAAACTGCAAGCTAAATTCACTCGTGGTGGTTTCGTTCGGGTTCGAATTTTAAGTAGAAAAACAAAATCGAACAAACGCACGGCTTTCTCTCTCTTTTAATCTTACTTTCTCTCTCTCCTTTCTCTCATTCTTCTCTTTCCAAAATCTCTCTTCTCGATTACTTGTTCATATACATCCCGACTAAAAACGATATCAACGCCACGATCAAAACCATAAGAAACGAAAACCCGTTCGCGCCCGGCTTCATCGATTTCGACAACTCCGTTTGCAACTGTCTATTTCGCTTCTGCATCGCTTGCATCTGCGCCTCCAAACTCGCCACTTTATCCCCGTTCGGTCTCGAACTGACGCTCTTCCCACCTCCTTTCTCAACGCTCGCCGCGCTCGGCGTCTGCTTCGTCGAAAAATACCTATTCAAACTCGGCCCGCTTCCGTCCGTCTCTTTATCTTCCGGCACGCTCGCCGGCAACCCGCCGGCTTCGGTAAACACAACCTTCAACTTCGTCTCTTGAATCTTCTTCCCGTCTTTCGTGAACAAAGCCGGCACGTCGTCTCCCTCGCCTTTCTCCGCGACTGTATTTTGCACCAAAAACTTATCTCGACAGTTTTCCAAATCCGCCGGCACTTCCCTTTGCGCTTGCATGATCACCGTCACCACCGTCGTCGCGCCCGCGGGGACGATGCCGGTGTTCGGTTTCACGCAGTACTTCTTCGGGGCGGTCGTTTTCACTTTAAACGCTTGGTCGTGAGAGGTCGGGTTGTGCACCGTTAAGTCCGTCGCGATTTGTTTCTTCAGTTCAACTGTTGTATAATATTCGTATAAAAAATGTCAGTCGAGCTGCTTTTTCGTGTCTCGTTTGACCAAAGAAAGAACAAAAGTTTCCGTTGAACGAACCCACTACGAGAGGGGAGAAAAAAAAGACTCAAATTTCTCTCTCTTTAACTCTCTTTCACTCTCTCTTTCGAGGAAGACGAAGAAAAGAAGGGCACGAACAGAGATGGCGTCGTCCCCGTCGCGCGCTCGCGCATCTCTTTCTTTCGTTTTCGACATCGAGAGAGAGAGAACTCTGCGACGAGATGAGAGGAAAAAAACGAATAAAATTTCCCCCCGAAGGAACAAGGGAAAAGAAGAAATCTCTCTCGGTCATCCTAAGAAGAAGAAGAAGAAGAAGAAGAAGAAGAAAAGAACGCGCGAATAACACGCACACTTAAACGGAAGCTGTTCGGTCGGGGTGATGACTAAGCCTTTCTCGGAGGACATGTCGTGCTCTCTCTTTGCGTCGTTCTCTCTCTCTCTCTCTGTTTGTGAATATGGAAATGTGCGCTCTCGTGTGCTTTCCCTCTCTCAATGGAAGGCTTCTTCTTTCCTTTACAAAAAACGCGCGCTCTCACGAACAGAGCAACGAGAACAACGAAAGCAGAAGACACCTCTTCTCTTCAGGTCGTCTTCGTCGTTTACTGCGGTTACGATGCCGTTTCGAAAGGGAGTGTCTACTGCGCGTGTGTAAAAGCAAACAAAAGGATGGGTTTGAGTGTGAAGCGTTTTTCCCTTGAAACTTTTTCTTCTTTTTCTTCCTTTTTTTCTCAGTATTAATTGGGCGGTTTTTTTTGAGGGTCTCTTTCGTAGAGTGGTTTAGTGCTGCGAGCGGTGATTCTTAGTACGTGTTGTTACGTTTTAAACGCGTGGGTTTGCGCTTTTCTTCGGCGTTACAAAGTTACAAAAAGTTTTGTGCTTCTCTCTCTCTCTCTCTCTCACTCTCACTCTTTTTATTACTCGGTAGGCCCTCTTCTCGCTCCAACACTTTTTTTCTCTCGTATTTATTTCTTCGTTTTTTATGTATCGCTTTTGCGGGGTGTGCTTTTTTATCGTCTTCTTTTCGTCTCTTGATGATTTTTTACGCCAACCACGTTCTCGGGTTCATGAACGCATCTAACGCGTCCGCTTCTCTACTCCCTTCCTTCGGGTGCATGTCGTATTGCCATCTCGCGGTGAGCGGCAAAGACATCAAAATGGACTCGATTCTGCCGCCGGTTTTCAAGCCAAAGGTGGTCCCGCGGTCGTACACCAAGTTGAACTCGACGTATCGGCCTCTTCTCATTTGCTGCCACTCTTTTTCTTCTTGCGTGAACGAATCATCTTTGTGTTTGTCGACCAACGGGATGTACGCCGGGACGACGGCTTGCGCCATGTCCGTGGCAAACGCCAACAACTCCTCCTTCGGTCGGTCGTTCATGTCGTCGAAAAAGACGCCACCAACGCCTCTGCGTTCGCCTCTGTGCTTGATCATGAAGTAATCGTCCGCCCATTGCTTGAATCTCGGGTAATATTCCGGATCGTGCTTATCGCACGCGCCTTTCAACGTCCCGTGAAAGTGCGCGACGTCTTCGTGAAAAATGTAACTCGGCGTCAAATCCGTGCCGCCGCCAAACCACCAAGCTCTCGGCGCCCCCGGGTCGTCTCTCGGCGAATCAGTTTCAAAGTAACGATAGTTAAAGTGCACGGTCGGTGCCATCGGGTTGATTGGGTGCATCACCGAGGAAATCCCGGCTGCAAAAAACGGAATCGTCTCCGTCCCGGCGCCTTGCCCTCCCGTCGCCGCTCTGTACGCCTCCGGCGGCATTTGCCCGTACACCACGGACACGTTAATCCCGGCTTTTTCAAAAACCTTGCCGCCTTGCAACACTCGAGAGATGCCTCCACCCCCGCCCGGTCTTTCCCACGCGTCCTCGTGAAACTTCCCCCCGTCTAATTCCTCCACCGCTTTGCAAATATCGTTCTGCGCCTGTCGAACCATCTTCTCGAATTTCGCGCGCATTTCGTTCGCGTCGCCTTCCCCGCCCGGTCGCAAAAGCGTCAACGGCGCTTCGTCCAGAGCGACTTCCTCCTCAATCATCGCCGCTTTTATCATTGTGCTACTTTTTTTCACCTTGTTGTTGCGAGAACTTCTCACACTCAAACGCGATGATGATGATGATGGTGCTCCTCTTCGTGACGATCTCCCCAACACGTTATTCATCTTATTCGTAGTAAACGACGACGCGTGCATCGTGTTCGCGGCCATCATCATCATCATCGTCTTAATATAAAAACGTAACGCTTCTTGGTGCTTCTGCGCTAATTAATAATAATAAAGCGATGTCAAAAAGCTCTCAGCGACAGTCCGAAGCGCTTTATATAGCTCTAATATCTGAGGAGCGATTTTATCCTTTTTTTCCTCGGAGTGAGATCTCTTTTTTCTATTTAGGGTTTGAATAATTTAGGGTTCGCATATCTCTCGGGGTTTAATTGGATTTGCAACGATATCACACACATAACAACACGAAGAAGAAGAAGAAGAAGAAGAAGAACAACGACGAAAGCATAAATCTCTCTCGCGAGAGGAGGAGATAATACGTAACACCATGATCGTCTGGCAGTGCTAGTTTTTGCAAAGGTAAAAAAAGAAGTAAGTGTTCGAGAGCGTTTCTTTGGGGAGAAATGAAAGAAGCCCCAACATCATCATCATCATCATCATCATCATCATCGGAAGAGGAGGAGAACGAGAACACGCTGCTTTCAAAGTCGGAAAACAACGAAAACGACGAGGACGACGAGAGCGCGCTTTTGTCTCGAGGGCATCTCTTCGACGCGTTCAAGTTTACGAGCGTTTCGAAAAACCCTCTGGTAAAAATATCCATGCGCGTGTTCGAGAAGTTCCTTCCAGATTTGTTTGTTAAGAGAAGAAGAAGAACGAAAGAAGCGAATGCGAAGACGAACTTCGCTCGAAAAGTAAAACAATGGGTATCTCAAATCGAGTCGAGTTACCAAGACTCGATCGACTATCACAACAGAGCGCACGCGACGGACGTCACGCAAAGTATAGGGTACATGTTAGGGAACGGTTTGCGAGAAGAGTTGGACGACGTGGAAGTGTTCGCGTTGATATGCACCGCGGTGGCGCACGACTGCGGACATCCGGGGAAGTCGAATCTGTTTTTAGTCGAGACGAAGAGCGAGAAGGCGAAGAGATGGAACAACGAAGCGGTGAACGAGAATGGGCACGTGGAATTCGCGATCGAGGCGTTTGAGAAGTGCGAGGTGTTTCGTAACGACGACGACGACGTTAGGAGTAGTAATAGAAGAAGCGACGAGAAGAATAGGAGCGAAGAAATGAAGGAAACCGTGTACGAGATTTTGAAGACGGCGATATTGTATACCGATATGAACAAACACGAGACGTTAATAGAGGATTTTCGAGAGGCGCTGGAGAGAAATAGAGGTAAAAAAGCAATCAAAGAGTGGGCGAAGAAAGAGGACGTGCACGTAGCCTTGGGGTACGTTTTGCACTGCGCGGACGTGTTGAACGGATGCCGGCCTTGGCCGGTCGCCAAGAAATGGGCCGAGTTGATCACGGAAGAGTTTTGTAAACAAGGCGACGTGGAGAAGTCGTTGGGATTCGAAAAATTAACCGGTGCGCACGTGGACAGGGCTTTACGAACGGATATCACGTCTTCGAGGCAGGCGATTAAGTTTGCCGAGGAAACCGTGAAGCCTTTGTACGGACTGTTGAAGGAAATCGTGCCCAACGCCGTTGAGCCTTTATTGACGCAGCTGGAACTGAATGTAGAAAAACATCGCGCTTTGATTCAAGAGAGTCAAAGATAGTAGTATATACCTAACTAAGTGCAAAATTATAACATTATAACAACCGATTCATGTATCCAAACTTCTTCTCAACTACTTTTAAGTAGTAGTAGTAGTATTCTTCGCGGGATGGTTTCTAATTTTTCTCACGCGAGTTTGGTTCGGGTCAAAGCCGCCTTCTTTCGCACCAAACACGCTCCATTCGGGAGTTTTACATATGTAATCCTTCGCTTCGAAAGGCTCGCCTTTGGCGACCAGGTCTTGGAATTTTTCGTAATCAATCCAAGTGTGCCATTCTCCGTCGATTTTATAATCTTTCGTTCTCGCGAGCAAGACGCAACACGAGTGACTGTGTTCGCAAGCGAGCTCGTACGAGGAAGCACCTTTTTCTTCCTGCTCTATATTTGTCAATCGACAAATTTCTTGGGAGAATTTCACCACGTCCTCGTGATACGGAACGTTCTTCATCGTCAACGCGCTCGCGCTCTTATCGCTCGAGCCGCAATACGTTACGCCTTTAATCTCTATGAAATCCGGTTCGCCGAGTTTCACCAGTTTCGCGTATTCTTCGGCTTCGGCTAAGTTCCAACCGGCGACTAAAGTTAATCTGTACACCGTTCTTTGCGGTTTTGTTTTTAGGCTACTCAAAGAACCTACGAATCTATCCCAATAATCGCTATGTAACGGACGATCGATCGCCTTCAACGTCTCCGGCGTCGCCGCGTCTACGGAGACGTACAGCTGCGTGATTGGCGGTAAATCTTCGATGGCTTTCGGAAACTGCGCGTTGGTGACTAAAAATGTCGATATGCGCTTCTCGTGGAGTAACGAAACGAATTTGCCGATTTCCGGGTACATTATTGGTTCCCCGACGAGCGACAACGCGCAGTGTCTCGGATCCATGCCTTCTTGCAACTTGGCCTCGGTGACGCCAGGCACGCCGCGCATTTCGTTGATCATTTTGCGATGCTGCCCTAACGCATCGTTCACGATATCTTCTGCGGGATTCATCTCCCATTTCCATTCCTTTCCGACTGGATTCGTGTGATGTCGCCAACAAAACACGCATTTATTTGCGCACGCCAACGACGGCGTAGTTTCCATGCACCGGTGCGATTCGATCCCATAAAACGCGTGCTTATAACACCCGCCTCGACCTCTCAACATTGCTTTCGTCCATCTGCACAACTTCACACCCGAGTGCGTCCCGAGAATCTTGTACCCTTGCTTTGTCAACGCTTTGCGAAGCTTCGGAGTGACCATTTCCGGTTTCGGCGCGTTTGGATCGCGCGCGCTTCCATCGCCCCCGACATCTTCCACGTCCATATCGTCCTCGGATCCAGAAAAGTAACTTTCCGTGTCCGATCGATCCACTTCATCCTCCTCCTCCTCATTGTCGTCGTCGTTTTCTACTTCATCTTCTTCTTTTACATTCTCTTCATCAGCTTCCTTCTTCTTTTTCTGTCTCCTCTTCTCCGCCGTCGTCGGCGGAAACACTCTCCCTTTCAACTTCTCCGTCCACTTCTCAAACTGCGTTTTCATCTCCACCTCGCTGCTTTCGTCCCCGTCGAATTTCCTCAAAATTCTTTCCGCGCCCATCCTCGCGAAGTGTTTATCGATCATTCTCGCCGCTCGATTAAAGTTCTCCTCGTATTGCGAATCGCCCACGCCAAAGACGCAAAATTTGAGCTCCTTCAAATACGACCACCCGGCGCGTTCGTCGTACGCTTGCTCTTCGCACCATTTCATGAAATGTTTACACTCGGACGCGATTTCGCCCCCAGTCGTCGTCGAGACGACAAAAATTGCGCATTTCAGCACCTTTTTTCTTTCCATTTTTAGTATTCCTTCTTCTTCTTCTTCTTCGTTCGCGAACGTCTTCTCCGGTTCGAGCACTTCGCTCAAATCGATAACCGTCCGGTCTAAATCGGCGCCTAACTTTTGCGCTAAAGATCTCGCGTTGCCGCTCGTGCTCGCGTAAAAAATCCGCACGGAATCATCGTCGTCGTCGTTATCACTCTCGCTCTCCTCCGTCTCTTCTTTCCAAAAGCTCTGTTTTCGTTCCCGTTTCTGTTTCTTCTTCTTCTTCTCAGCAGGAGTCGTCTTCTTCGCTTTGATGACTTTTACGCCGTCATCATCATCATCATCCTCAGGAAAAATCCCCTCGACTCTTTTCTTCTCCTTCGCGCGATACCAACGATACTCGCACAAAACAAACCCAACCGAAAAAGCGACGAGGAGCACTTTTTGAGTAGTAGTAGTAGTATTCACCATGACGCGTATCAGTAGAAGATGCGTGTCTTTTTTTCTCTCTAATTGTTGTTGTTTCGCGTCTTGTCTTTTTTTGCAATTTTTTTTTGTTTGTTTGTTTGCTTTCTTCTCTTTTTTTGTGTTTTTTGTTGTTTTGTTGCACACGAGAAAAACAGGACTCTCTGTGTCTGATTTTTCTCATTTTTGACGACACATTTTTTGTTCACATGAGTTTGAACTGTTGATTTTCGCTCGAGAGTATTTACGCGCACATCACGCGATGTGGCGTTTGAGACAGAGGTCGTCTCACGGTGTGGGAATATTTGCAAACA
>Ga0181598_1002552_pt1 | contig 16423 bp, 29 predicted proteins | sample 041ome_4_FD_153295 | JGI IMG/M metagenome (GOLD analysis project Ga0181598, IMG submission 153295) | Coastal salt marsh microbial communities from the Groves Creek Marsh, Skidaway Island, Georgia - 041404US metaG (spades assembly) | ecosystem: Environmental > Aquatic > Marine > Intertidal zone >... | reverse complement strand
AGTTTATCAAATTGATCGTGATGACGATGAGTTTACTAATAGGCCTTTTTACGAAAGATCCAGCATGTTTTTTAACAAGGATCATGCCAGGCAGGCAATGGCCGAAAGACGATATAAAAGGGTAGCCATTATCCATGCACGTAATCTAAACGAAGTGCGATTCAAAGCCAGCAAGCCAGGTTACCTATTTGACCATGTACCTAAATTAGAAGTTGGAGATGTAATAGAAAGCGAAAAATATGGCAACCAGTACATTGTTGCTAATACTGGATTTGACAGTTTAAACGAAATTATTTTATAAACCAGGAGGTGTTATGATTTCAAGGTCACAAGAAGCAATTGATGCATGCGGTGGAGATCAGTATTTAATGATACAGATGGCCGCACAAAGAGCTAGGGAGATTTTACAAGGTGCTGAACCTAAAATTCCTGTACTTGAAGATGAGAAGCCAGGCAGTACTGCTATTAGAGAGATAGAAGCAGGTGTGTATACTGTAGAAGATTATAATCAACGTTCTAAATAATAGGAGACCCAGATGGCAAATTATGCTATGGCACCAAAAAAACGATGGTATGTTGCGGAAGATGGTAAAGAACTACTGGAGCCACAACCATACCCTAATAATCAGTATCAATGCGAAGTAATCATTGAACAGTTAAACGCTGAACTAGAAGTCACTCGTAACCTAACAGTTGAGTCGGAGGTAATTGAAAAATGAATGAAGTTAAACAATTTGTATTTGAACTTAACAAGATCAATTTTTCCATCTACCCCAGCATGTCTGACCAAGAGATGGGCATGCTTAAAGAAGAAATTGCTAGACTAATCGACAAGTATAATCTGGTGATTCAAGACTACGAAGATTGGGGTGATCGAGAAGCTCTTCGGTACATGGACTAAGTATTATTATGGAACTACACGAAGAAGACTTGGAACAACTGATTGCACAGATTGCAAAAGGTGAAAAAGACGTTACCCAACTCCAAGAAAGTGAGTTAGATCAGCTGATGGACTTCCTTCATGAACGTGCAGAAGAGCTGATTGGTACCGAGGATGACGAAGTTGGTCAACAGTTATTGCAGATGCTGGACCTGATTGGTCATGTGATTGATGACCGTATTGAAGCAGAAGATAACGAAAAGTTTACCGATGCTATTCAGGCTAGTATCAAAAGAGGCAATTTTTACTTCGAATTGGGCACTTTTATAGTGCATTAACTAAATATGCCAAATATAGTTATAGTATCATATTACTTGCCTTCCATGCCTTTAAATATTCAGTAGCCGCAATTAAATGTGGTTTATAAATTATGGAGAAAAAAATATGGAAATGTTAGCCACCATTAAAAAGTGGGCAAGTGAATTAGCAGACGTTGTTGTGTCAGTATTGGCATTAAGCATCGTTCTCGAACTTCTTATGAAGGGGTCAGCTATTCCTTTCCTACCAACACCTAGCGTTATTGGTAACGTGACAGATGTTGTTAACACATTGGGTGGTCAAGGCTTAGTAGGCTTGGTAGCTATTTGGGTCTTGTATCATGTTTGGAAAGCCAAGTAATTTTGGTTTAACAAATTGTTACGATTAATAAACCCGCTCCGGCGGGTTTATTTTTGACTAAATATTAGCATGAGAATAACAGACATTATCCGCACAGTATTAGACATAGTTGACCAAGCAGAACAGCCAGCACAAGAGCCTGTGGTTGCTATCGCAGTTGATCAGCCAGACCAAGAAACCATGGACATGCAAGCATTAGCAGGCATATTAAACGTGGGTGGTGATGGCGCATGTGACGTATGCGGACGTGACCTATGTGGCTGTAACGATGCAGGTTATGCTAACGAGCCCAAGGAAATAGTAGCACCACTTGAAGCTGCCTTCCCAGCAGGCGATGATGTACACAAGGCAAAGAACCCTGCAGACATTAGAACTGATGCAACCAGCATGTATCCGGATTACCAGGCAAGGAAATAACACATGGCCAATATTACTATTACAGTAAAAGGTTTAACTGGTAGACAAATTGACATCACTCTTAGTGATGCTACACAGTTAGATGGAATCCCAGCACTGATCAGAGCACAAGAAGAAGAAAGTGCAAGTTTAACTGATGCCATGTATGGTGACGTGTTTTTAAACACCAATCCAAACATCAACATCACCAACAACGGTTCTGACACACTAGCAACTCTTGGGTTTGGTACTGGTACGTTCTTGATATGCAAGGCTGCCGAAGGCGCAACACTAGAAGCTCGTCAACTACAAAAGTTGGAAATTGCGTCTGCTAAAAGAGAATTTCTTGGCAAGTCAGATTTCACTTACGATATAACAGAACTACCTACAAAATACGTTGGCGACAATGTAGTTGATAATCCTAACCCTGATGGATTGTTATTGGGTAGGCCCTGGGCGGATTAATCAATGTCCACGTATAAACCGCCAGGTGCTCGAGGCGACAAGAGACTAAACTCAACCAATTACGACCACCCACAAGAAACCAATCTTTTAAATGTCCACAAAGCCATGGACTATAATTTATCAGGGCAACCTGTCCTGCGTGTTAAAACTGCCATTGGTCCAGGTGACGACGGCGGGCTGACCTCAAAGGGTAGGCAAAAAGTTAGTCCTTATGAAACTGTTTTCTTTAACACATTCCAATATGGTGTTGAAACAGATGTATGGGAAACTGATGTAACAGGCACTGGCAGTGCCACCCACCAACTAGCCAGCAGTCAAATACTGTTGAGCATCAATGGAGACAGTGGCGATAAAGTTATTAGACAAACTCTTCTTGTGCAAACATATATTCCAGGAAGAACCAGCACGGTGAATTTTGCCGTCACGCTTGGAACTCCTGTGGAAGGCATCCGCAAAAGATTTGGAATGTTCAACCAGGCAGGCGATGGCTTTTGGTTTGAGGACAGTGGCGTGTGGGCAGACGGTGCTCCAATCTATAACTGCACAGTATCTAATGGCGGCAGTGACATTGCTGTTCCCAGAAGTGAGTGGAATGGCGACAAACTTGACGGCACAGCGTCACCAAGTGGTATCACAGCAGACCCAACCAAGATACAAATAGTCAGCATTGAATATGAATGGTATGGTGCGGGCCAAGTCAAGTTTGGATTTGTGATTGACGGTGCGACTCGCATAATACACACCCACCAAACTGCCAACAGATATGTCGACCCTTGGGCACAGACTCCTTTCCTTCCCATCAGGATGGAAATAGAAGCAATCAGCACCGTAGCAGGTGGACCATACACCATACTCCAAGGATCCAACAGCTTAATCACTGAAGGCACGGTGGGCAGAACTGGTATCGCTCAAAACATCAGTTCTCCTTTTTATGGCACACGGATGGACAATGCCTTGACCTCCGCAGTGACCAAGGATAATTGGTATCCCATTCTGAGCATTAGACTAAAATCCACAGCACTGAACGGAATCGTGTTACCACAGGCGTTCCAAGTCGCCACCATTGACAACACCAACGTGTTTTACAAACTGGTGCGTAATGCTACAATACCAGCAGAAGTCACGGCAGGTGCAGATGGTCCGCAACCTTGGCTGGACCATCCAGATCCAGACGGATTTACACAGTATCAAACCTATATCAACCCAACCAACATCACGGTGGCCAATCACGGCCGTGTGCTTGACAGTGGATTTGTTATCTCGGACGGTGGCGGCATAGGCATCGAGTTGGGAGGAAAAACAGCATATCAATTGGGTAGGACCAACCTAGGATCAGTCAGTGATGTAATCACCATCCTGTGTGCAACCAACAACACAAATAAAGACGCACTTGCATCTATGACCTGGATTGAAAGACGCTAATGGTAAAATACACAGTTGACTAACACTTCTGTCCACTGTATAATTAGTCAACTACCCAATAAATACATACTATGTTTTTAGCTTTTCTTATATTTGTTACAGCAATATCCATTTCTGCAATCGCGGCATGGTACAGTATTGCTGGCTTGATTGCAGTGTTCAGTGCCGCAGTGATGCCTGTTATCATCATGGGTGGAGCACTAGAAACTGGTAAGATTGTTGCTACAGTTTGGCTACACCAAAATTGGAAACGTGCACCAAGAATGTTTAAATGGTATTTGATACCAGCAATTGCAGTGTTGATGTTTATCACTAGCATGGGTATTTTTGGCTTCTTGAGTAAAGCACACATTGAACAAACATCAATGAGTGAAGAACAGGTAGCACAGATCAAGTCACTTGAAAGCAAGATGGTTAGATCGGAGGCCAAGATAGTTCGTTGGACTGACGAACTCAACAGACTTGCCAAAGGCGAGGATGTGCGTGTTGACAATCTAGTAGATAGGGACAATGATGCACTCAAAGAAATACGTGAACAGATCAACAAAGAAAAAGCCAATGCTCGTGCTGATGCTGAAAAGGCAATTGCGTTACAAAACGATAGACTAACACAGGCCGCAGAACGTAAAACACAAGACATTACCGCGGCACAAACACGCAAAGAGCAGGACATAGCGGCCGCACAGGAACGCTATAAAAATTCATTCGGTAAAGGTAAACTAGACGAGGCAATAACACTAGCACAACAAACTGAACTAGAAGCAACAGAAACTGCTAAACGTAATGAACTTAGTGTTGCCAGTGCCGCACAACGTGAAATCAAAAACATCAACGCAACTCTTAATGAGCGTCTCGCAGGCATTGACGCCAAGTATGCACCGGAACTGCAGGCTGTAAATGATCGCATACAAAAACTTCGTGATCAAGCCAATACCAAAACAGATGACATTGACGGCAGAATCGAAGAGCTTGAGCAGTTTGTGGACCAGGAACAAAAAGAAATTGACCAAGTACGTGAAGAAGTTTTTGTGTTTGAAAAAGAATACAGAAAACTAGAAGCGGAAGTAGGACCAATCAAATACATAGCGGCATTTATATATGATCAAAGTCCGGACCAAAATCTACTAGAAAAAGCAGTGCGTTGGGTTATTGTGTTGTTGGTCGTTGTGTTTGACCCACTGGCACTTACACTTATACTTGCTAGTACCAAACAGTTTGAATGGGCTCGCAACAATAAAAAACATGGTGCTGATACTGTAGTAGTAAAAGAGGTTTATGTAGAACCAGTTTTAAAGACAGATGCTCCACAAGATGTTACTGAGCTAGAGCGTAACATAGACGACAAACTAAGGAAAAAGAATGGCTAAACCACAAGAAGAAATTGATTTAATCTGGGCAAAGTACAAGACAGCCCTATCACAACTAGACGAGGCTTTGGACGAGAATGAAGCACTACAAAGTGAACTTGATCTCGACTTTACAATGCCAGCAGACATTGCTGAACTTGAGGCTAAAATTGAAGCACGACTAGGAACTAATGCCTAACGATTGTCAAGAGTCAATTAATACTCTCTGGGACAAATACAGACTAGCACTACAAAGACTTGATTGGGCACTTGATCAACTTGACAAGCAAAATCCCAAAGAAGTCGTTGCGAGTAATCAAGAAGTTTCGATTGACGATTTTATGATTGGCGAGGAGGAAGCAACAGATCCTAACATTGCTGTGAAGCGTGGGCTAGATGAAGTAGTCAAGTATCAAAAAAAGAACTACAATATAGAAGCATTCAAAGCATTGCATCCTGGCTTGCCCATATACAGTGTTAAAGTAAGAGCTGATAACGATACTGTAGTAAACACAGCCGAGTGTGGATTCGGAAATCAGTTTCCGATTAGACCGAACAAAGGTGACATGTATATTAGGACAGATTTTTTGCCTAATAAACTGTATAAATGGAACAATAAGAAGTGGATAGAGCTTGACAAGAGCACAACAGACAGTTATACTTACAACGAGGCATACATACAGCATTTGATTGATAAATTGCAGTCGGGGGAATATACTGCAGATGATTTGAGCGAAGCTGAATTAGATCAAATACAACAGATAGTAGGTAAAGATGGATTACAGTAATTTTATAACACCACCAGATTTTGTAGAAGACGAATTTCACACTGTGACAGTGGTTGATGCGGCTCCTGCAGATGTTCAATTGCTTGGACAAATAGCCAAAGGAACTGATAAGGCTTACAATGTTTATCTGTATCATCAAGGCATGGACGATAAGGATTGGTTAGCCAAAGCAATCGAAAAAAGCGATGTAGTAATTGTTAACACTGCTGATCCTTACAACAACGAGGATCTTTGCAAAAACAGCAACGTTTACTACTACGGACCAAAGACTTACATCACCGACGCAAACAAAGTTGAATCACCATTCGACTATTTTGCACTGGTCGAAAAACAATCAACTAAATAGAAAACTATGGCAACCAACTTTGAAAAGAAACCAGGCAGACCTTTTGGCAATAAAGTAATAGTACAATACGATAATGTAGAAAAGGCTATGCGTAAACTTAAGAAAAAAGTTAACGAAAGCGGTATACTACAAACTTTGCGATCAAAAGAATTTTTTGAAAAACCTACCACAAAGCGCAAGCGCAAGCATGCCGCCGCAGTTCGCAGATGGCAAAAGCAACTATCAGACGAACGTTTACCTAAAAAGATGTACTAAATGTATATACAGTGGGGCCTTCCACGTGCAAACGGAATACATGCAGTGGGATGGGCTCGTACTGAAATAGAATACGACATTAGAGTTTGGGCAGAAAAACACGATATAGATATTGAGCACATTGGTATTAAAAACTGGTGTGTTCAACTGTGTTTGTCTACCGAACAAGACTATGTGGATTTTTTAGTATCATTTAATCCAGAACACACCCGAAGTGAAATGTTTGAACTAATAAGAGATTGACATCTAATCTCATATCCTGTATAAATATATATGTAGTGCCGATAATCGGGCTACAACATCACAAGTCATAACTTGCTTAATGAAAGGAGAATATTATGACATCATACAAACTTAGTACCTTTGACCTCCCAACTTTATCCGCATCAGTAAACAGACACACTATCGGTTTTGATAGATTGTTTGATGAATTAGGCCGTACATTTACTAATTCAAAAGCGGAAAATTACCCTCCATACAACATCATCAAAGTCGACGAGCACAACTGGGCAATCCAGGTAGCAGTTGCTGGCTTTGGCGAAGATGAGTTAGACGTTGAATTCAAAGACAACATACTAACCATTACTGGGGAGAAACAGGAAAAAGATGAGCAGGAATACCTACACAAAGGTATCAGTGCTCGTACATTTACTCTTACATTTACTCTTAACGATAATGTTAAGATCAAAGGTGCAACAGTAGTAAATGGTATCCTGGCAGTCAGCTTGGAGCATGTTGTTCCGGACGAACAAAAGCCTAAAAAGATTGCAATTACATTTGCTAAGTAATATAATATAGTGTAACAGCTGGGGGGAGTAACTCCCCCCATTTTACTAACTTGATGATGATTGCGAGCTATGGGCACAAAAACTGAAATTGTAACAAAAACTAAGTCTAAGACTACACTTAGTCCGCCAAGTCTTTATAATGTAATTTATGTAAACGATGATGTTACTACAATGGAATTTGTTATAGAGACTTTAAAAGCAATTTTCCATCATGACGAAACCACAGCAGAATCGCTCACTGTTAAAATTCATGACGAAGGCAGTAGTATAGTTAGTACCTTACCATACGAGATTGCAGAGCAAAAAGGTGTAGAAGTTACTGTACTTGCTCGTAACAATGGATTCCCTCTCAACGTTAAACTAGAACCATCGTAAACCATTATGGACGTAATGTTAGATATTGAGACACTAAGCACTCGGCCTGAGTCTGTGGTGTTAACTCTTGGAGCAGTAAAGTTTAGCCCGTGGGCAAGTGATGTAAACACAGATGACGGATTGTATGTACGTGTAAATGTTGACGAGCAACTGGAGTCAGGTAGACATGTGCAACAGGACACAGTAGACTGGTGGGGCAAGCAGGCCGAGGATGTGAGAGAAGAAGCACTAGGTGATCACGATAGAACTGATGTAGAAGAGTTTTTAAATCAACTTAACAAGTTTGTAGTTGGCGTAGACAGCATCTGGTGCCAAGGTCCTGCATTTGATATTGTGATACTAGAAAATCTTTACAGACAGGTTGGTCGCCCTACTCCGTGGCAGTTTTGGCAAGTCCGCGACAGCCGCACACTATTTGGTGTACACGGAGATCCAAGAGACAAAGGCGCCAAAGGTGCGCACAATGCGCTTATTGATTGTTACTATCAAGCACAAGCCGTTCAACAAGTATATAAACAACAAGGTATAAAAAAGCGATGAATATAATATGGGAAAAACCCACAGACGAGATGTTTGAAAAATATCTAATCTTAGAATTAGAGCCAAACATAATCGATAACGAGCTACTAGATACTTGGTGTATAGTAGAAGCAACCAAAATACCACTAACGGAAGTTGTAATGTTGGATCACTGGAAGAAATTACACGGTGACTTTGTTGAAGCAAATAAAGACAAAAATGCTAAACTGTGCAATGATCTAGCAGAACATTTAACTGGTAAGTTTGGTGGGGAGTTAGATACGTTTTATGAAGAAATTTGTAAACGGCACAATCAAGCTACTAAAATCGTACTCCAAGACCAATCTTAAAGTTATTAACTGTAGCCGCCCCGTTAACCACTAGTCTAACCATCATGTACACAGGTCTGTGTTCCCCTTGGAAATAATCTGTTAGATAGTAGTGCGTAACATAGTTTACTAGAAAAAACAAATCCACTGTATCCTTGTCTGGATGATCTCCCAGCAGTAGATTGCGTTCCCTATATCCTTCATCATACCTACTGGCTAGATCTCTTGTGGTCAAGTGATCTAACGCTATTGCAGTTGTTGACATCCAAAATAATTCTTTGTCGTATTTGTCCCAGTCTGCATAGTCTGCCTGTGCTGTGAATGGCAGTAGTAATAATAGTAGCAGTTTTCTCATGTAATTATTTATAGCCCATGTACTAACTAAAAAAATTTGGGTAAATACACTAAAGAAGGAGCTATTCAAATGACAGAAATACTTCAACTAATTGCCGAAGTTGGCTTTCCTATCGCCGCGGCACTGGCTGGCGGGTACTTTGTATTCCTTACTATGCGCTTTATCCTTGACGGTGTAATGGGCAGTGTTAAAGGACTTACAGGAATAATTCACGCATTGGATAATCGTGTTAAAACAATGAACCACGATGTAATTCGTATTGACACACTCATGAGTAATGCATTTGGTGTAACTCCTGACTTAAATCGTATTGCAAGAGCAGACGGCAAGAATGATGCAAGGAGAGACTGATGGGACTAGCAGAACTTACACTAATAGCGTCAATGTCAATCAACCATGGCATTGACTTTAAACAAATCGAAAATGCATATTGGCATTGCGACACTGCTTACATGACAGGTGAGATCACAGGGGCAACACTTTCGCCTTGTTTGAAAATTACAAACATGTTTCAGACAACATTTCTAAACAAAGAAGAGTTTACAAAATACTGGGACCACCACCATGTGGAAAAGTGGGCTGACCGTGGGTACGTGGAGAAGTAATGGAAGAGTTTAGTGTAGCAGCCGCAATTAATCAATACGGTTTTCCAATTATAGCCGCATGTGGTCTTGGCTACTTTGTGTATTATATATGGAACTGGGCAACAAAAGAAATTGATCCTGTACTGAGCCAAGCACAAACAACACTAATTGCGTTGATTGATAGGATACGCATGTTGGACAACGATTTGATTAGACTTAATCAAAAACTAAACATGATATTAGAACTAGATGCAAAGGCGAGGGATAATTTACAAAAAGCACAAGAATTAGAACTTAAACAGGTCAAGGACCAAGGAGCTAAAACAAAAAATGAATCATCAAAGTAGTTACGAAAAGGCAGCGTGGCAAAAATTTAAAAAGTCTAACCCAGTAACCTATACCATATCAACAGTATTGAGTTTTGGTTTCTGGAGTTTTATTATGGGATTCCTTGTGGGCATGTTTTTTATTAGTGCGGCAACAGCAGGTGAACTAACATACAAATTTAATAACCCTAGTTTTAACGGTATAGGTTACAGCAGTCATGTGTTAACCATTGAAAACTTAACACACACTAGAAAAGCAGACATCAAGGCCAAACAGGAATCGGCACTAAGAGAAATCGAACGTGAGAAAGAAAACTCAAACGTAAACAAGTTTCTCGCTAACTTGGAAAGCAGAATCTATGCTGAACTTAGTAAGCAGATATCTGACAAATTGTTTGGTGAAAATCCACAAACCAGCGGTACTGTTGACCTATTAGGCAACACTGTAAGTTATGAAATGACTGACGACAAGGTTACACTAAACGTAACACAAACAGATGGTACATTCACAACAGTTGAAATACCAGTTGCAAGTTTTGCGTTTTAGAGGAGATGCATGTTAGGAAAAATATGTGTAGCATTATTGATTTTTGTGTTGGTTGGATGTGCTTCAACGAATCCTAAACTAGGTAAGCCAGCACAACCTGTTACTACACCAGTTAAAGCCATGCTAACAGACTTCCCAGGAGTTGAAGGAGGACGTCCCATAACGGTTGCAATATACAGTTTCCAAGATAAAACTGGACAACGTAAACCAGCAGACAACATTGCCAACATCAGCACAGCAGTAACACAGGGTGCAGAAGTATACTTGATAGATGCACTAATGGCACTGGCAGATGGTAAGTTTTTTGATGTAGTAGAGCGCAACGGCTTGGACAATCTAATCAAAGAAAGACAGATTATACGTAATGCACGAAGTGAGTTTGACGAGAAAAAGAAACTAGGTGCAATGAAGTTTGCTGGTATTATAATCGAAGGCGGTATTATTGGGTATGATACAAACAAATTTACAGGTGGTGTAGGTGCTAGAATTATGGGCATTGGCGCACAGCAAGAATGGCGTGTAGATGTAGTAACAGTAGGGCTGAGGATGGTAAGTGTACTGACCGGAGAAGTTTTGCTGAATGTAAGCACCGAAAAGACTATTTTAAGCACTAATCTAGGCATAAACGTGTTTAAATTCTACGATCAAGGCACGGAAGTTTTAGAGATAGAATCAGGTACTAGCACCAATGAACCAGTAAATTACGCAGTAAAACAAGCAGTTGAACAAGCAGTAATTGAATTAGCAAAGGAAGGTAAGCGCAAAAAGTTATGGAATTATGCACTTTAATTCCTAATTAGATATAACATACTATATATTTCGGTATACTTATCCGTAAATACTAATGTGCAATTAATACGAAGATATTAGCACAATAATGGGAACCGCCCAAAAGGAGCAACACATGGCAAGAATCGCAATAGCATTCATGTCTTTATTATTAGTCAGTTCTACATGGGCTGACAACTTAATCTATATTGACCAGGTTGGAAGCTCAGCCACTATCACTATAGATCAAGACGGCTCTGGCAACAGAGTTGGATCCAGTGGTGATGAAAGCAAAAGTGATGGTGCAAGCACCACACTAGATATTGACCAAGTTGGTTCAAGTAACGAATTAGATTATGACGTGTACGGTGACAACGCCAGCGTAACAGCAACTACCAATGGTAATAGTTCAGACATTGATGTACAAGTAGGTACAACATCGGGTAGCAACGGTGGTAGTGACGATGTAACAATCAGCATTACAAATCCAGGTAACTCTAACACAATCAGCACAAATGTTGGCACAACAGCCAGTGGTGTTGATGATGTTAACATTGACATTGACCTAACCAGCGGAAGCGGCAGTAACACAGTTACAGTGACAGAAAACTCAACTGCAACTAGTATTACAGACAAAACAACCGACATTGACATTGACGGTAGTTCCAATACCATTACAGCTACAAAAAGTGGCGCTTCACAGCACGACACAACAATCAATCATACTGGTAGCAGTTCAACATTAAGTATTACTCAATCAGGTGCAGAGGCTAGTACAGTAGATGTTACGACAAATGGTTCAACTTCTAGCGTTACTATTAACGTTTCAGATTAGTACATGTTTTGCAGGAATCGGCACAGTTGAAAAACAAACCGGTCCTGCACAACTTACTCGTGCTGAGGATAAAATTACCGTAGAAAAAGATCTCCCTGTTGAGTTACTTGACACTATCAACACGGCCGACGGTATTATTGGTATTGGGTTTAATGATGATACCAAAGTGCAAATTGAAAAACACAGCAAGTTGATCATTGATGATTTCATATACGATGCGGCTGACCCAAAGAAAAGCAAACTCAAAATGAAAGTAGGACTGGGCACAGTTAAATACGCATCAGGTAAGATTGCTAAAAATGCTAGACAAAATGTAGACATACAAACACCCACAGCACGTATTGGTGTGCGTGGTACAGCATTCAGCATGACTGTGGACGAGATAGGCAGGAGTCTTGTTATACTGTTGCCCAACGCTGATGGAACTGTAGGTGAAATTTCAGTAGAAAGTGACATGGGACAAGTGTTGCTTACACAAGCATATCAAGCCACAATGGTAGGAACACGAGAAAATCCACCAACACCACCTGTGTTGTTAGATCTAACTGCAAACGAAATCAATAATCTGTTGATTGTGCAAAAGCCAAGAGAAAAAGATGAAGAAAGATCAAGTCAGTCCGAACAGAACATACTGGACTTTAATGAACTTGATGTTAATCTACTGGATAAGAATGAGCTGGATGAAGACGAGCTGGTGTTTACAAGGCTGGATTTTAATTTACTTGATGTTGAGTTACTGGCTAACATCTTGGATCTAATGAATGCAAAACTGCTGTATGAAACTGAAACATTTCCAACCAATCCTATCCGCCCAGGGTCGTACGAAGAAGGAAAGACACAGATTGTGTTGGACGGAGAATGGATTATATATAGAGAAGTAGACGGTAGAGTGTTTAGTATTACACTTGATCAAAACAGTAATACACAGATGAACCTAAATCAAGCAGGTAGCCCGATAACATTACACACAACGGAGAACGCAAGTGATACGGTTATTACTATTAATCAAAATTAGTTTAGTTTTACTATTAGGTGCATGTGTACCACATCATGTGTACAATCAAGTACACACAAAATATGATGGAGACATGAGGATTGTGATCATGGACCCAGAAACTATACAAACCACATGGGAACAGTACACAGGGAGAACCACAAAGGTTAAAGGATGGGCTCGTTGGGCTGTAAATGAAGAAACTGGTGAGAAATGGTGTCAAATATTTGTGCCGTATGTACAACCAGATTTAGACATGAGTGTGTGGTGGCACGAAATGCGTCACTGTACAGAAGGACATTTCCACAAAGGTCCGTACAAGTATGAATAAACTGCTACTATTACTGTTGTTTGTTGTTGGCACAGCAGGTGCTGATAATTTAATATCTATCAAACAAATTGGTACTGGCAACTCCAACACTGTGTCTGTAACAGTGGATGGTAGCGACAATGAAGTTGACTACAGTTTTGGTGGTACTAGTAATAGTGTGACAATAGATCAGAAGGGCGATGGTGCTTATGTTGGCTATACCACTACATGGGGCAGTGGTGCAGGCTGGGGCGGCGACTTAGACGGCGACGGAAATCAGATGGACATACGTCAGTTATGTAATCAATCGTTATGTGAAGGCGACAGTTTCCAATTTCATATACAAGGTAATGATAACAGTATTGCTGTAGGACAAGGGTATCATGTCACAACTGGTGTTGGGTTTTCTAATGACTCATTGGAGTTTGGCGGTCACACTGCAATATTGGATGTGCATGGGTCAGATAACAATGTTATTATAAGTCAGAGATCAGGAGGAGACAATCATTCTAATACCACCTATGTCTATGGCGATAACAACAGTGTATACACAAGACAAGAATACAACGGAGACAAGTCAATAGACTTAACAGTTAGTAGTGATAATAATAGTGTAAGTTTAATACAGGGTGGCAGTGGTACTCACAGTGCAACAGTTACACTAAGTGGAACGTATGCTACTGATTTAGATTTAACACAGTATAGCAACACCACCCAAACGTATAGCCTATCGCAATCATGTGCGACAGTAGGTGGATGTTCTGTATCAGTTACCCAAAACTAAATACCTAGTCAAGGAAAAAACATGAAAAAATGGTTAGTGGCGTTGATCGCCCTGGTTGCGGTATTGAGTATTAGATGGACAGACCCCTGGATAGTAGAAGTTATCCGCCTCAAAGCACTGGACACACATCAACGTAGTGTCCCACAAGAAACAATTCAGTTGGACAGCGACGTTCCTATTGCTGTGGTTAGAATAGATAACGATGATATTGACCGCAACGGACAGTGGCCATGGCCTCGTGACATACTGGCTAATGAAATTATACGACTATACGAAAACGGTGCAGGACTTGTGGTATTGCCCATGCTGTTTGCTGAGGAAGATCGCTTTGGCGGTGATCCAGCATTTATAGACCTACTGCAAAACGCACCTGTCATTGTCGGACAAGTACCTGCTATACGTGGTAAGGGCGTACCAGTACCACGTGGTATTGCTATCAAGGACAACAGCACCACAGGCAAAGCATGGGAAGATTGGCTATTCCGTTATGGACAAGCAATAGGTCCAACAAAAGAAATTGGCGAGCATGCTTGGGGTGTAGGCATGATGTTGAGCAGTACCGAAGCAGATGGCGTTGTACGTAAACTGCCACTAGTGGTGCGTGTACCTACCAAAGAACCAACAGACAGCGCACAGATATTTCCCAGCATACCTACAGAGATTGTGCGTGTACTAGCAGGCGACATCAGTTATCAAATGAAACTAGGTGACGCAGGAGTAGAAGCAGTGCGTATTCCACAGTTCAGCACAATCAAAACAGATGCAAACGGCAGCATATATGTAGACTACAAATACAAAGTACAGGAGTTTGCATTTGACAACTTGCCTGACTTTAATGGTGGTATTGTTATACTAAGTTTAACAGCGTCGGGACTGGACAACACCATTGCAACTCCAGTAGGCAGAAGTTACGATCATGATCTAATTGCCGCAAGTGTTTACACAATAGTTAATGGTATCAACATAAGCCGCCCATGGTGGTCAGACATTGGTGAACTGGCAACAGCACTGGCAATAAGTTTAGCAGTAATGATACTGGTACTTAAACTAAATTGGTACTTTGGTGTTGGCGGCATTGTGGTATCACTAGGTGGCATATTCTACGGTAGTAGGACAGCATACTTGAACGATGGCTATTTGCTGGATTGGAGTTTCCCAATATTTGCAGTGTTTCTCACGTGGAGCATAGCGGCATTCCTGCGTTTCATGGATGAGTTTAGACAAAAGCAAGAAATCAAAAAACAGTTTGCAGGATACTGTTCGCCCACAGTGGTGCGCATGTTGCAGGAGAATCCAACTTTAATTAAAGATGGTATGAAACGTGAGATCAGTATTTGTTTCTCAGACCTGCGTGGCTTTACTCCACTAGGAGAAAGTTTTGGCGACGATGTTAGAGGACTTACCAACTTGATGAATGGCTATATGGATGCTATTACGCAACCAGTGCTGGATCGTGACGGAATGATCATAAAGTACATTGGTGATGCGTCAATGCATGTACACAATGCACCCAACGATGATCCACGCCACCATCACTCAGCAGTTAGAACAGGGCTGGACATGCTTAGGGCAGTGGAAAAGTTCAATGATAAAATTGTAGCAGAAGGAAGACCACCAATTGGCATGGGTGCTGGTATTAATAGTGGACTAGGCTATTTGGGTGAAATGGGTAGTACTAGTAGACACAGTTATGATGTGCTAGGTGATGCAGTCAGTACTGCCGCACGTATTGAAAGCAAGTGTAAAGAATATGGATGTTTGTTGCTGGTAGGCGAGACTACATACGATGCAACCAAGAATGATTTCTTTTACTTGAAAGTAGACGAACTTGCAGTAAAAGGTAAAACAGTTGGCATACGTATCTACACAGTATTGCCAGAACCAAGATCAGTTATAGAATACCAACAAGCGCAAATATTGCACAACAAAATGCACGATGACTATCGTAATCAAAAGTTCGAACAAGCAATTGCTAAATGTAATAAACTAAAGGGCAAGTTTGACGGACAGATAGATGGATATTACGACATGTGGATTGAGCGTTGTGAGTATATGCAGACACAAGACCTACCAGAAGATTGGAACGGTGTGTTCATAGCGACAACAAAGTAATAAATAGTAATAGCAATAGACCAATTGGCTTATAAAAATCAATAATAACAAGAGTCGATTAGTAGTACGTTCTAGAACAGTTGCTCAATTAAAGTAAAGGTCTATACTTTAAGGAGCTAATAACAATGAGAAATAGGATTCTGGCTATAGCTGTGGCTACAGCACTAACCAGTGGGTCTGCGTTAGCGGATACATCATCAATGAATGGCAGTGTTACTGGT
>Ga0181598_1002541_pt1 | contig 16472 bp, 8 predicted proteins | sample 041ome_4_FD_153295 | JGI IMG/M metagenome (GOLD analysis project Ga0181598, IMG submission 153295) | Coastal salt marsh microbial communities from the Groves Creek Marsh, Skidaway Island, Georgia - 041404US metaG (spades assembly) | ecosystem: Environmental > Aquatic > Marine > Intertidal zone >... | reverse complement strand
TGGGGTTCCATTCAAAACGGCACCGAGATCGCCGTCGGCCAGGGCAAGTAATGCACATATAACAACAACTAATAATAAAGAAAAAGTAGAAAGAGAGAGAGAGAGAGAGAGAGAGAGAGAGAGAGAAAAGGTGGTGGACTTTGGTTCGTTTTTACGTTAGAGAGTAAACAAAGAGAGAGAGATCAAGAGAAAGAGAGAGAGAGAGTTTTAATCCAGATGAAAAATCTCCTTTTAAAGAAATCCGAGAGTTTGTTACTAAAATTTTTCCTTTCTTTTTCCCCGGCGGCGCCCATCGTCATCATCATCATCACTCAACGCGCGCGGAGAAAGCACGGACCGAAACGAACCAAAGTCATTAACGCAACGACTCACACAAACACGCACACGCGCGCACATATACACACACACAGAGAGAGAGAGAGATAAGTGTGATATGACGTCTCCGTGGGTCGCTCTCGCGAAGAAGAAGGAGGACCCGTCGCTCCGCCCGGCGAGAGACGACGCTTCTTCGCGTCCGCCACCTCGAAACGCGCCGGACGAAACCATCTGCGTCGTCGACGCGAACGCGATCGTGAAAGGGCAAAACTTAACCGCGAGCGAACGGTTTCGAGAATTAGTGACGACGAGAGAAGTTATCGGGGAGATTAAGGATGAAAACGCGCGGTTGAGATTACAGAACGACCCGAATTGGTCCAACTTGTGCGTCTCGGAACCGTCCGAAGAGAGCGTGCAACTCGTGAAGAGGTTCGCGCGGTTAACCGGTGACCTCGGGCAGTTATCCGAACCAGATATCAACGTCATCGCGCTAGGAATAGAATTAGAAAAAGTAAAGTGCGGAGGGGATTTGAGTCACATTCGAACGACACCTCCGCCGCCGAGGAAATATAGACGCAAAGCGAGCAAGACGGCGAAGCCGCTTCCCGGATGGGATTTCGTGAGCAACGCCGAGGATTGGAAAGAGTTGGACGAGATGAACGCAGAGATGGAACGCATGGAAAAGAATTTAGTGGTTGGAGAAGACGTGTCTGAACGGTTCGCAAAGATTGCGTTGGAGAAGGTGAAACTGTTGCAGAGAGGTTTAGAGGCGAAGAGTTTAGTCGCAGACGAGGACGATGAAGGAGAACGAGAAGAAGGAGCGGCTGGCAAAAAAGATGACGAGGACGACGGAAACAACGAAAACAACGACAACGAGTGGGAACCGGCGATTTCGAGAACCACGCGAGTGAGAAGAATGAAACGAGAGCAAAGAAACAGAGAGCGAGAGGAAGAAATCGAAAAAGAACGACAACGAATAGCCGCAGAGATGCAACGGCGCGCGGAAGAAGATGGAGAAGGAGAGGAAGAAGAAGGAGAAGGAGAACGCGAGGATGAAAACGCCGGCGTATCCTTTTTCCAATCCGGTCCGGGAGAAATTCCAGAAGGTGACGACGACGATGATGGAGACGACGATGACGATAACAACAACGCCGACGCACTCAGCCAGTACACAGAAACTACGCAAATCTTAACCGAAGAGCAAAGGCAGCACGAACAAAAACGCCAAAACTCTCTCGTCTCCATCGTGACCGCCGATTACGCCATGCAGAACGTCATTTTACAACTCGGTTTGAAACTGTACACCCCAGACGGCATGCGCGTAAAAGAAGTCAGACGATGGGTCATGCGTTGTCACGCATGCGAAACCGTGACTGCAAACACGCAACGCGTCTTCTGCCCAAAGTGCGGTAACAACGCCTTGGAACGGGTTGAAAAATTCACCGGCCCGGACGGCGCCGAACACTACGGCGTCCGAAACAAGCACATCTTAAAAGGCACGAAATACTCCATCCCGATGCCTAAATCCGGCCGAATGGGTAGAAAAATGGAACCCATCCTCCGCGAAGATCAACTCATCGGACGTAAAATCACCAAAAAAGAACGAGAAATGAACAACATCATCACCAAGCACACCGAGGACGTGTTCGACTGCGAGTTTTCCGAGGACAAATACGGCGAATACAAACGAGTCGGCGACGCGCAGAAGACAATCATAAGCATCGGTGGAGGGAACATCAAAAAGAATCCAAACGAGCGGAAACACGTGGCCACGAACAGGAGACGCAAGTAAATGTTCATCAAATAGTATATATATATGTATACATATATACTTATAGATGCATCAGTACGCGCGTAGTAGAAGTATTTTTGTGTAAAAAGCGCGCGCGCGCGTAGCGAAAAATGAGTTTTTCACCGCCTGTATTTTGAAAGCGATAAGGGTAACGAAGAAGAGAACGAGACGGGGAAAATCAAGAAACTTTCGTCTCTTTCTCTCTTGTCGCTCTCGTCTATGAAAAGGATCTCGCACACCGCTAATACCAATAAAAGAAGTGCATCATCATAAATCTATATCCATACAATTAGTGTTTTTACAACGTGTTTGTTCTCTCTCTATCAAAAAAGCGCGCGTCTTCATCTCACGGCTACTAGTGCGTTCATTCAATTCTTCGCTTGTTTCTGCTGCTTCTCGTAGTACGACGCGATTTCACTCCTTCTTTGCCAGTGCGAGTACTTCCACACGGACCCGGCGATTAAACCGAGAGATAAACCTATGATGGCTTCTTTCGCCACGTAGACGTTCTTCGCGACGCCGTGGTACACCGTTGCTGCCATTTCTTTTGTTATGTAAAAGTGTGCGCGTGATCTGTGAGACGAAAACTGTGTGAAGAAAAGCGAGATCGAGAACCCTTGGAAACGGACACGTTTAGGGTTTCCATATTACTTTTGCGGAAAACTTTTCTTACTTTTATAACCACGTGCGCACAAAACACACGAGAGCGTCTCTCTCTCTCTCTCTCTCTCTCTCTCTCTCTCTTCTTTCACGGAGAGAAGAAGGTGAAGAAGAAGAAGAAGAAGAAACGGAGTGTCGACTATTCTGTTTCTCTGTTTCTCTTTCTTCTCTCCTTTTGGTTTTCCCGCTTCTCCTCACTCTCTTTTTGTGGGGAAATAAAAAGAGATACGAAAGAGTACATTTTTGAAAAATCAGAGAGAGACTTAATATAAATGACTGCCGTTAAATCCTCTTTATCGGTCATCAAATCGATCGACAAAACGTCCGTGCACCGAATATGTTCCGGACAGGTGATATTGGACGTTTCCTCGTGCGCGAAAGAACTGATCGAGAACAGTTTAGACGCCGGGGCGACGAACGTTGAAATTCGAGTGAAGGAATCCGGCACCGAGTTTTTAGAGGTGAGCGATAACGGCTCGGGCGTCGCTCGAGAGGATATTCCGCTGTTGACGACGAAGTACGCGACTTCAAAGCTGAGAACGTTTTCGGATTTAGAGCACGTGGAGACGTTTGGTTTTCGAGGCGAAGCGTTGTCGTCGTTGTGTGGTACGTGCGAGAGATTGATAGTCACGACGCGAACGGCGAGCGAAGATAGCGGGTTGAAGGTTACGTTTGATAAAAACGGGAACATCGAAACGGAGGAGATTTGCGCGCGGTCGGTAGGGACAACCGTCAGGGTCGAAAAGTTGTTCCAGCCGTTGCCGGTGAGACGGAAACAGTTTGAACGGAACAAAGCGAAAGAATATGCGAAATTGTTGAGAGTTTTGCAAGGCTACGCGTTGGCCTCGGAAACCAGCGGATGTCGATTCGTCGCGACGCATCAGCAAGGTAAAAACGGCGCCAGACAAACGGTGTTGCAATGCCGCGCTTCTGTTTCTTCAAATATAGAAGACGCAGAGTTGAGAGTAGCTAGTGGTTTCCGCGATCGCGTGGCGTCCGTTTTCGGCGCGAGAGCAGCCGAGAGCGTGTTTGAAATCGACATTAGCTTAGAGCGAGAGAAGAGCGCGGATGAAATAGAAATAGAAAAGGAGAATGTAGAGTACGGCGAAGGAGACGACGACGATGACGACGATCGTTTCGGACGGTGCAGAGGTTGGGTCTCTTTACCCGGTCTCGAGAATAAGAAAACTTCTGCGCGAGCTTCGGCAGATAGGCAATTCTTTTACGTCAACGGACGCCCCGTGGATTATCCAAAAATCGCGAAAACTTTGAATGAAACGTTTCGCGCCTACAACGCGACAACGACAAACGCAAACTATCCATCCTGCGCTTTGAATTTCGAAGTGCCTAAACGACTCGTTGACGTTAACGTTTCCCCAGATAAGAGAACGATCATGTTTACGAATGAACACGACATATTGATGTACTTCAAGAACGGGATCAAGAAAGCGTTCGAAAGCGTGGTCGGCGGGAACGGTGAAAGAGGGTCGGCGGACGGTCACGTGAGAAATTTCAAAGCAACCGGGGTGGATCTGTCGCAACTCCCGATGACGCCAGCCAACCCGTCGATTGATGCGCCGCGTGTTGAAGGTTCGATGATAGATAGCAAAGAGTTCGAAGTGATTGACGACGACGACGACGACGACGATGAAGATGGTGAGCAACATGGAGATGGTGTTGCCGCATTACCAATGCCACCAATCAAGGTCAAGGAGGAAGAGGAACCGAAACGATTTTCTGCCGACGCTCCGGCGCAACAACAACAACAACAACAAACAGATTTGCAAGCTTTTGGCTTCACTCGAGAGGCTGTGCCTGCCACACAAAGGAGAAACGTAGCCATGATTGATAAGATTGCCGCAGAAATTGCGGCGGTTGAAAACACGGAAGCCAAGTTTCGTTCGTTGCCGGAGACGTACAAGGAACGCACGGTTGCGCTACCGTCGGATTCTGACGACGATAAAAACGATGACGACGACATGAAGGATGAAGATTTCGATCCGTTCGCGATGAAAGCAACGATGGCTGGAAAAAATGCATCAAAGAAGCGCAAAGTGATCGAAACAGACGCGGCTGAAGCGAAAGAGACTGAAATGGACAACGATACGGACGGCGAGAAGGAAAATAATTTTGAGCATCGAAACAGTCGACAACAACAACAACGTCAACATCATCAACAAGTACTTACAGTTGAGTTTGACATAGATGCCGTTCGCGCGAAAAGAGCGAAAAGAGCGAAACGGGCGAAACTTTCCGCGCTCGAGCGGGAGAAGAAAGCCTCGGCGGATGCCGAGTTGCTGAAAGAAGCTTCTTTGGAAAACCAAGACAACACGGCTGCGACCAACGCGCTCATCCGGCGCTTCGATAAATCTGAGTTTGGTAACCTTCGTGTCGTTGGTCAGTTTAACCTCGGCTTCATCATCGTCGTTCGCGACAAAAGCGATATATTCATCGTGGATCAACACGCTAGCGACGAGATTTATAATTTCGAGCGACTTCAAAAAACGACGACGTTGAACAAGCAACCGTTGATTCAACCGCAGCGGCTAGAACTTTCGCCAGCGGAAGAACAGATCGCGAGATCCAACGAAAAAACGTTCTTGATGAACGGGTTCGGGTTTTGCGACGTGGCGGTATCCCCCGGCGAAGAAGAGAAGAACAAAACGCCTTCCGCCTCTCGCTTGGCACTCGCCGCGGTACCGTTCAGTAAAGACACCGTCTTCGACGCTTCGGACGTCCACGAACTCGTCGCGATGCTCGACGAGGGCGAATACGCCGTCCCAGTTCGTTCCCAACTCTCCGTCGGATTAAACTCCGCGAGCAAAACCATCGTCCGTCCGAGTAAAGTGCGAAACATGCTCGCCATGCGAGCCTGTAGATCGTCCATAATGATTGGCACGCCTTTGACCCGCGCGAGGATGAAGAAAATCCTGCAAAACTTGACGACGTTAGAGGCGCCGTGGAACTGTCCTCACGGACGGCCAACCATGCGACACGGATGTCGTTTGTAATAAAAAATATTGTGTGTACATTTTGTTTGTTGTGTCGAGCTGCTCAAACAACGAGTAGAACCCTAAACAATTTTAGTAACTGTCCGGGTCGCCGATTTTCCCCTCACAAGTTCTTCTCTCGTGACACGCGCGCGAACGAACGAGACCCTCCATAAAAAGCACGCAAAGAGCTTAATCACCCCACTAAAAACACATATCGAGAGAGAGAGAGATAAAAATGGCTAAAGAAAAGAAAGAGAAGAAAGAGAAGAAGGAAAAGAAGGAGAAGAAGGAAAAGTCCGACTCCGAGAAATCCGATTCTAAAGAAAAGAAGGAGAAGAAGGACAAGAAGAGGAAAGAACCGGAACCGCCAACCGCGAAGGAGGTGAGATATGCGCAGAGATACACGCGCGCGCGCGTGAATACGATCGAGATCTTTCGATCACCACCTCATTTTTTTCGCGCGTTTCGTTTTTCAATTCTATTCGAACAAAACGGAGAGAAAGAGCGTGAACTCGCGCGGATTCGTTTTTCGTTGGCGCCGCCGCCACCTTTTTCTCCTAAAGCGGCTTTTTCCGAGCCATTTTTTTTCTCCAAAAATACTAATAAAACGACGTCTGTTCTCGTTTCGCATCCATCCGAAAACCAAACCAGGCTGAAAAAGAAGACGCCGAGAAGAAGGAAGAGGAAGAAGACGACGACGACGACGACGGCTTCAAAGTGCACAAGAAGTCGGACAAGCAAGTCGTCGGCGGTAAAGTCGTGGACACGTTTGAAGACGAGACGTTGTCCTGCCGAGACTGCTCGGAAGATTTTGTGTTTACGTCCGGAGAGCAAGAGTTTTACGCCTCGAAAGGGTGGACGAACAAGCCGACGAGGTGTGAAGCGTGCAAACAAGCGAAGAAAGCGAGGTTTGGGGAGGATAAGCCGAAGTGTTACGCGTACGAGAGAGGCGAGTGCACGAGAGGAGAAAATTGCAAGTTTTCGCACGGGTCCGAACCGACGTACGGCGGCGGTGGCGGCGGCGGTGCTCCCGTATGCTACGCGCACCAAAGAGGTGAATGCACCAGAGGTGATTCTTGCAAATTTTCACACGAAGAAGGTGGTGGTGGTGGTTCGCGACCGCCGTCGAGAGGTTCTGGTGGTGGCGGTGGCGTCTGCTTTGCATTTTTGAAGGGCGAGTGCACGAGAGGCGATTCGTGTCGATTTTCGCACGATAAAGATGCCGCGCCGCCAAAAGCGTCCGGAACATGCTACGCGTACCAAGAAGGGAAGTGCGATCGGGGCGACGCGTGCCGCTTTCAACACAATTAATTAAGAGCGATGGAAACGGTCGCCGCGTGTGAATGTGTGTGTGTGTGTGTGTGTGTGTGTGTGTGTGTGTGTGTAAGAGAAAGAGAACGGGAGAGAGGGAGACGATTACTATTAAAAAACCAATATATAATACCAATATTATTACAAGTCTTGAGTTGAAGAAAAGATATCTAACAAGCAACGATCGCACCTTTTCCTATTTATACTTTGCTAATGATTTTTTGACTCTGATTATTCGTCTATCTCCATCTTATCGTCTCCCTTATCGCTCTTCTTCTCTTCCTCTTCCTCTTCCTCTTCTGAGCTCTCGTCCTCGTCAGGTTCGTAAATCGTCCCTTCTGGTAACGGGTACACGAACTTCTTCTCCGCCGCTGCTGCATCTCTTTGTCTCTTTTCTAAACTATCCGGTTCTTTCTCCCCATCGTTGACCATATCCGCGTCGTCGTCCTCTTCCTCTTCCTTCTTCTCGGCCACCGTCGCTCCCGAGCCATCGTCGTTCAATTCTATGCCTCGCCGCCACGCATCGTACACACCTTTAAAGTGTTCGAGCGCGTAACCTTCAGGGTTTCCATATCTAGCAGATTTCCAACCGTCGTCTGCTTTCTTGGACGGATTCGCGTTCCGTTTACAATGAATTGCCCACGCCGAAGGACTCGTGTATACTCTCCGATCGCAACTGCCCACTTTACACTGGCAAATAATCTCCCCTTCTTCGGTCAAATCCCCAGCATAAACGTTCCCTAAGTACACAACGAACAACTTCTTCTTCCCTTTCAGTAAAAAACCAAGCTTTGTCAACGTCGCTAAATTCACCGCCACCTTCACCGGTCTCCCAAACGCCGCCATGTGCACATCCGCGTTCATCTGTCCTCTCTGTAAGGCGTTCATCGCCCTGCTCGCTCTGTTCACAAAGCTCAACTCGTCCGCTCTTCTCGCTCGATCTCCCGCCACAATCCCGCTGGTATAGTTCGGATCCTCTTTTTTCCTCCTCGCGGTTAACTCGTCGTGCCTTTTCTTCCATCGTTTCTTCGATTCAATCAACCATTTCCCTTTATCGCGTTTCCAGAGTTGTAACATGGCGTCCGACTGCGGCTGCCTATCCAAGACGATTTGCATCGTCGCCCAGTCGCGCCCGACGTCGACTTCGTTCGTTTCGTCTTCCGACTCTTGTTCCTCGTCCTCGTCCTCGTCCTCGTCTTCATCGTCTTCGTCGTTATCGTTCTTCTTCGCGTTAGTGGCAGCTTCATCGCCCGTATTTAGGGTTCCATCTCCCCCACCATTTTTGTCCGTCTTCTCTCCTTCTTCTTCCTCTCGCGGCGCACCCTCGACGACCTTCTTCCGATCCGCCTCCGCCGCGTTCAAGAATATGTCCTCCTCCTCTTCCTCATCTTCGTCGTTACCGTCCGTCGTCATCGACAATATCTTCTTGCTCTTTTTAAACGGGTCGTGCGCGCATCCGATGCGCAAAACTTTCCCGGAGTACCCGGAGACCGAGACGAGAGGCGCTAAAGGAGACGACGACATTTTTTGTTTTGCGTTTATATATATAGCTGCTCTCTCTTCTCTCAATCGCTCGAATCTCTTTCTGTGCGGCGTGTGTTTATGCGTGTGCGTGTTTATGATGCGCGCGTGTTTTGAGGCGTGGAAAAACGAACGCGCGAGTGTGTTCGTGGTTCAAATTTTGAAGCAAAGGGACAATGGGAAACAAAAATCAAAAATACTCGTTTTACGCGCGTCGTCGATTAAAATATCACTCACGACAACGCGTTTTCCTCCACTCGCTTGACTAAATCGGCTTTCAAACCGTCCGTGCTCAACCCTTTGCTCGCTAAGAGCTCTTTCAGCTCTTTCACCGTGCGTTTGCTCGTCTCTGTTTTTTTATTCCCGCTTTTCGCGTCGTCCGCGACGGTATTGGCGGGTTCGACGGAGGCGCTTTTAGAGCGACGCGAGGAGCGCCTGGACGGCGGCGGCGGCGGCGCCGGGGAAGGGGATTTGGATCGGGTTGTTCGCTTTCTCTTCGGCGGCGATGATGGTTTTTCTTCTTCTTCTTCTTCTTCCTCCGTTTTCGTTGATATTGGTGGTGCTCGTGGTGGTGGTAAGGGAACGTCTATTTCTTTCTCCTCCGGAATCGTCTCTGGTATGTTCTTCGGCTTTTCTTTTTCTTCCTCGGACGGTTTCTTCGCCGGCTCGCTCATAGTCCACGGGGCTAAATCTTTAGCCTGAATTCCGGGCGATACCGAGCGTTGCCTCGTGAACCCTCTGCTGCCAATTTCAGGAATTTTCGGCCCGTCCGCTCTGTTTCTGTTCGGCGCTGCTGGTCTCGTCCACGTTTTTGCTTTCTGCCTCGAAGGCGGCACGTACGGTGCCGCTTTCATCGTCATCTCCCCCGGCGGTGGCACGAACTTCTTCGGCGGCGCTTCTCCTTCTTCTTTCACTTCCCCGTCTTCTTCTTCTTCTTCTTCTCTACCTCTTCCTCTTCCTCTTTCTCCGTCCTCGTCGGTTCGTAACTTCTTCGGCGGTGGTGGCACGAACACTTTCTCCTCTACCTTTTCTTTAGCTCTCATCTTATCCCTCGTCCATTCGTTCGGGCGCCGCTCCATCATCTCTTCTCTGTCCATCGGCCCGTCGTATTCTCTCGCTCTCTCTTCCTCCTCGCCGCGACGACCTGGTCGCGCGTCTCTCGGCGGCGGCCTTTGAAACCGCCGCGGCGGCGGTCGTCGGCGGCGCTCTTCTTCATCTTCTCGCTCCTCGCGATGGTATTCTCTGCGTTCTCTTCCATCGCCATTGCGTCCGTTAGTATTTCTATTCTCGGCTCTGACGACGAGAAGCTTCTCCGCGCGTTCCTTCGCGCGTTCGTAGTCTCGAACTTTTTGCTTCAGCTGCTTCCTTCGCTCGAGGAGCTTCTTGTCGCTCAAGCGCCCGAGGTCTGTCGTTGGTTCTTCTTTTCTGTCGTTTTTCTTCCGTCTCTTGTTGTCTTTTCTTCTCTCTCGGCCTCGAGAAGCAGAAGAAGAAGAAGACGAAGAAGAGGACGAAGCGGACGAAGACGTCGATCCGCTCTCCGACGAGGAGGAGGACGAAGAGGAAGAGGAAGATTCATCTCGCCGCCGCTTTGCCATTTTGATGTCCTTTTGGGGGTTGGGGGATTTCTCAAACTTTATGTATTAAAGATCTCGTTTTGAAAACGCGTAAACGCAAGTTTCGTTTGGCGCTTTGGTGTCTTTTTGCTCGTTTCAGCCAAATAACAACGCGACCGTGTGGTCGTGCGTTTCTTCTCCGCGAGATGAATGAAAGCGCGCGAAGCGTTTTGGATTTTCAAAGCTCTGCCGTTTTAATTACAAAAAATGAAGAGTTTTCAACAACACTTCAACGCAAGAAAAAATGTCAAATCATCGTCATCGGGAAACATCGAACGCGGGGTTGGCCGGCCTCGCTTTCCCGGTTCTCTCTCTGATGTACACGTTCGGTTTCGGTAACTTGCTCGTGCGTTTCTCCTCTTTTTTCCTCTCGAGCATGAGTTCAATCTCTTTCTTTTTCTCTTCCACGAACGCGTTGGCTTTTTTGCCAAAGTCGTCGACGAAAGGTATCTCCTTCGTGCGGTTCGGGTCGCGGAGGACGAGGTGGAAGGATACGAGCGCGGCGAGGAAGGAGAGGCGTCGGGTCCATTTCGTCCATTTGAGTTGCTCTTGCTCGAGTTCTTGTTTGGTTTTGGATTTCGGTTTCTTCTTCGTCTTGGACGTGACTTCTTCATCTTCTTCGTCTTCGTCTTCTTCTTCCTCCTTGAGAACGCCGCTGCTCGCCGGGGCGGCATTTTTTGCAGACGGCGGAGACGTCGAGGAACGTATTTCACCCATTTGGCTACTACTAGTTGGGTTTTGGTCTCCCCTTCCTTGGTTGTTTTTAATCTCCGCGAACGCTGGAATGGCGGGTTTATTGCCTCTCAAATACTTCTTGTGTAAAACTCCCGCCTCTCTCTCTTTGGTCAAATTGACGTACCTACCTCGTCTGGCTCGAGATGTCGCGTCGATATCGGCTCGCAAAGCAATCTCTAAATTCTCCAAATTAGTTTCCCGTTTGCGTTGGAAGGACATTTTTGCATCTTCTATGGATTTGTGTTTAGTCATTCTCGGCACGTCGTCCGTCTCCAAAGCTATTTGAACGGCGTCTAGGAATTTGCCCGGATGCGCCGTCGCGAGAACGACAAGAGCATTTTCACCGTCGTGGTTATTCAAACCCATAGACTGCGCCGCGTGCAAAGCCACTGCCGTGTGCGGACACGCCAAGTATTTGTGCACGTCCAAGTTACGTCTCATGCTCTCGAAAGTATCGTAATCAGACACCTTCGAGGTCAAAAACGTCTCTCTGAAATTTCTTAAAACTTTCTTCGGCAACGTCGCGTGTCCGTAAAACTCGTACGTGTCTTGAATCCTCCGCAAAATTTCCGTATCGCCTTCCGCGCAATAATATAAAACTCTCCACAAGTTATACGGCATCACGCAATCCATTGCCGAGGCAACTGTCTCTTCTGCTTTGCTTTTTTTCACAATCTCTCCAGTCATCGCGATCTCGTGCGCTGCTCCGTTCGCGTTGGTAGCTAACACCACTTCGGTCATTGGCAAACCCATCTCTCGCGCTAACTGGGCAGTAAACGCGTGACCCATCGCCCCGGTTGGCACCACGCACGTCATCGTGTGGTTCTCAATCTCCTCCTCCGTCGTTTTCCCGTGCATGGTTCTAAAATAACACCAAAAAAAATGCGGCAGTTGCGCTAAAATCCTCAAAATGTTACAGCTATTCAGCGACGTGATCCCGTTCCTTTGCACAAACTCTTCGTCCTTAAAAATCTTCGCGCACACGTCATCGATGTCATCGCATCCTCTCTCGCACTCTTTCACTTCGATCGCGTTCACGTTTTCGCCTCTCTTCGTCGTCATCTGTCTTTCCTGCGCTTCCGAAATCTTCCCGCTCGGATACAAACACCAACAATCGATGCGATTGTTCCCAAACTTCTCGATCGCATCGAGCGTCGACGGTCCCGTATCCCCGGTCGTCGCGACGATAACGTTCGCCCGTTCGTGCTTCTTGCTCAAAAAATACTCCACCATTTGCACTGCGAACGCGAGCGAAATATCTTTCACCGAAAGCGTCGGCCCGTGGAACAACTCCGCGACGTGAATTTGCACTCCATCATCTTCTTCGTCTTCATCGCGATCTAAAACGACCAACGGCACCACCACGTCGCTCTCCTCGAACCCTTTGTAACACCTTTTAATAATCGACCGCAATTTTTCCTTCGGGCAGTCCGTTTCGGTCACGTACAAGCGGAGAATCTCAAACGCCAACTCTTGAAAACCGAGCGTTCGAAACCGTTTCAGTTGCGCGATGGTGAGTTTTGGAATCGTTTGTGGGACGAATAAACCTTGGTCGTTCGGGAGGTTGAGCAACGCGGCGGCACGTAAAGAACATTTTGGAGTGCCACCGCGGGTGGAGACGTAGCGCATGATGATTTATGCGTGCCCTCTCCTCCGCACGCGCGCTCGGGTAATGTATAAAGTGCGGATTTGAAAAATCTGATGAAGGAAAAGATATGCACGCGCTTTGAAGAGAGATCGTAGAGAGATTTTTATTCAAATACGCACGCGCGCGCCGCTTTGGATGTTTGATATTTAATAAAGGAGAAAATCAACACGCGCGTAAATGCATCATCTACTACACTTTGGATTCTAAATTTATATGAATTTGTGTTCTGCTGTATCGGTTTTACTGTCCGTTACCGGGTGGTGGTGGCGGCGGCGGAGGTCGTCGCAACGCGGCGAATCGGTTGCCGCCGGGCGCGTATCCTCCTCCTCCGGGAGGCGGTTGTTGGTAGTATCCGGCGCCGGCACCGGCGCCCGGTGGTGGTGGTTGCGCGTGCGCCAAGTTTGGTGGCATTTGCTGGTAGTATTGCGGTGGTGGTTGTTGGTACGCGCCGCCTTGATGGTGTTGCGGTGGCATCATCATCATTTGCGGCGGCATCATCGCTCCTCCTCCTCCACCTCTGACGCCTCCTTGTTGTTGCATCTGTAAAGACTGCATGAGGATGCGTTTACCGGCATCGTTCAAACCGGCGGAGTTTCCGTTCGTTCTCACGACGTTCGTGCGCAAACGAGAGTCTTCGATGAACAATTTTGGTGGCGGTGGCACGTCGCTCTGATCCAACATAGGTTTCGGTAACACCGTACCTTCCAACAATCTCGGAGGCACTTTCGTCGTGCCCAATCGATACCGCGCACAAACAACCCTATTCTCGTTGATGTTCTCCTCGCGCATCATCGGCGACTCGATTATTTTCGGACAACAATCGCCGTCCGAGGCTTTCAACGGAAGCACTTCGCCACACGCGCCGTCGGCATCTGCTGCGGGAATCTTCAGCGCGCATTTCTCGCGAATGTCCTCGTCGTCGATTTTAGACGCGACGTTGGCCACTTTTAACATGCACTTGGAAATCGGGAGTTGTTCGTGCGCGTACAAAAGTTCGATGTTGATCGTATTTCGATGCGCTTCTTCTGGAGTCAACGTGCAATCCAGGTTTCTTGTTTCCTTCAGCAATCGATCGGCATCGATCCAGGGTAGCAGCGCCACCGCTTGCCACGCGAAGCGTTTGCCGTTCATGTCCAAATCGAAATGTTTCGGGTAGAAATCAATGATCGGACTGTCCTCATCCGCCATCAACGGATAGAACGCGGGGGGCAACGCGTGCGCTGAAGCCGCAGGTAGTACGCCCATTAACTGGTCGAACGGTTTAAACGGTTGCCCGAGCTCGAATTCTGTGGAGATGAGTTCTAAATCCACCATATCCGTCGCAAACGGCGCGTAATGATACGGATAAAACCAACCCCACGAGCAACATCCTTCGTAATAGTACTTGCAAACCCACAGTAAACCTCGTATAAACTCTTCCACCATGCCTCGGACAACTTTTCGTCGAGAGTTCATGTCGTGCGAGCCCATTTTCGTGTCGTAGTAGCGCTCTTTCCATCCGATTTCCCCTAATCGAATGTTATCCGCTTCCATCTCGTCCTCTCGATCGTTCTTCTTCTCCAACAGCTCTTCCAACTGTTTTAAAAATACAGCTTTTTCCATCGTGTCGCCTTTCTTTAAGCGAGGAATTTCCGATGGTTTCGGGCATCCGCATCGAAAACACGATTTGCGCGTCTTTTGCATGTCGCCGCAACCAGACGGACACCGCCAATCGCCCGGCTTCGCGTCCGCGCCCGTGGCTTGGACAAACTCAAACGGCACGTCGTCGTCTGTTTCAATGGATTCAAAACCAGAATCTTCCTTCTCTTCCTGTTTCACTTCTTCTTCTTTCTTGATTTCGTTGAACAAATCGGTCGCGTTCTCAACTTTGCTCGTTTTCTTGGACTCTTCTTTTTCTTCTTCTTCTTCTTTGACTCCCTTTGCGGAAGCTGTGGTTTTCGCTTTCTTCTTCCCTTTCTTGTCCGTTTCTTCTTCCTCTTTCACTATCGCGTCTTCCTTCTCTTCCTCTTTCTGTTCGTTCGCTAGTGCTTTTTCACTTTTTATCGCGGCCTTTTTTCCCAATAACTTTGCTTTCAACGCGGCTGCGGCCGAAACGTTCGCCTCGGCGTCTCTTCCTATAGGTTTCACCTCGGTGAACTGTGCCGATTTACGTTTAACACCTGTTGTGTTTGCCGCGATATACGCCGGAGCGCGATCGGATGCGTTTATTGATCCACCCAAAGCACTTTTACCAACTAAACTGCCTTGATTATTCTTTTTGTAAAACTGTCTGGACATTTCTTTCTCGCGTTTCCTTCTCGAGCGCATCTGCGCCTCTCGTTTCGCTCTCTTTTGGAAAATCTGTTCCTCAAATTGCGCCACGGCTCGCACGAACTGCCCGACTCGACGCAAATTTGGCGTCCCATCTTCAACCAGATGTCCGCCTAAGTTCCCCAACTCTTGCTTATAGATGGTCATCAACAAATCGATCGCGCCTTCTCGAATTTCCAACGTCGGCGAATGAGGTAAAAAATCGTTCCCGACGAAGAAACACATAAAGACGAAATCGTCGAATAAACGTTCGCGATCGACGGTAAACGTCTGCGGTAAAACGTAAGGATTCAAATCGAGCGCCAAATATTCTCGCAAAATCGTCACCGATAACAACTGGAACGGTTTTCTCGCGATGGCAATTTGCTTCGCGTTCTTATCGATCGCTCCGGCGCCTCCGTTTTGCGCCGACTCGTTTGGTTTCTGTTGAAAGACGACTTCCCGTAAAATATGGAAGTGCGGCTCGTGCGTCGCCAACGCGAGCATGATTAAATCAGCATCTAATCCGTACACCACGTGCCTCGTGTTTGGATCGTACCCTCCGCCGTTCGCGCACGCTCTTTGTTGTCGAATGTAGTGCATGGCTTTGTGCTCGCCTTCGCCCGGAACGCTCGCGTCGCTCACGATGACTTTGATGTTTTTCCACCCTTTGTCCGTGTTTTGCTTCTTGCGCACGTAAAACTTCAACGCTTCAGCTAATCGTCCCATGAACGGCGTCCCTGGAGTGATCACGTTCGAATCGAAAACGCCGCTTTCTACCTTCGGCGGTACCTCGATCCCGTCTCTCCTTAATTTCTCTCTCAACTTTTCCTCTTCGAGTTTCTTCTCCTCGGCTTCTTGCGCCGCTCGAAACCTCCGACTTCTCTGTTGATTCATCTTCGCTCTCGGAGCGACGCCGTCGATGGCCATGTATAAAACCTTCCTCGGTCGAATCATTAAAAACAAGCGATCGATGTAATCGAAAATATTCAAAAACACCTCCTCCTCCGTCGTCGGCGCCGGTCTGTCTTCCGGATGAAAGCACGGGTGAATGATACCGTTCATGTCGAGATACAAATTATCAAACTCCTGCCCGTTCGGGTTTGGTTTCGACGAATCTATGAACACTTTATTCCCGTTTATATCCACCGGCTCGTCCTCGACGACATCCGCGATGATTTTCGGGTACTTGACCGATAACCATCGATAAAACGCCGGAACGCCCATCTCGTTCTTCTCGTTTCAATTCTTTTCGCCTCCAAACAACACGAACCACTTCTCGCGTCCTGAAGAAGAAGAAGAAGAACGACACTCGCAGAAGACAAACAGCACCTCTATAAACCAACCACCGCGCGGTTCTGTCCAATCCGAACAAACGTGAAAAGTATGCGAATCAAATTCCCACCCACCCGGCGGCTGATGAATTCCAATCGATTTTTTCGACCAAACAACTAACACGCGCAAAGCACACACACGCACAAAGGAAGCGCCGCGCGCGACACACACAAAAAAAGAATCGAAACCTTCCTCTTCGCGCCAAGAAGCCCTCTCTCTCTCTCTCTCTCTCTCTCTCTCTTAGACGCTATATGTATCTC
>Ga0181598_1002536_pt1 | contig 16497 bp, 37 predicted proteins | sample 041ome_4_FD_153295 | JGI IMG/M metagenome (GOLD analysis project Ga0181598, IMG submission 153295) | Coastal salt marsh microbial communities from the Groves Creek Marsh, Skidaway Island, Georgia - 041404US metaG (spades assembly) | ecosystem: Environmental > Aquatic > Marine > Intertidal zone >... | reverse complement strand
GTTATTGGCCGTTGTCTGATATTTCATCAGATAGCCAGTTGCATCTGCTGGAATAGTATAAATAGCCATTAAGGTTTGATTATTTGAGCTTAAAATCTTAGCATAAGCAATAGAATCATCGCCACTTGGATGTATAGTTACATCGCCAGATAAATCTACAGAGTCATTATTGAAGGCGCGAAAAATTCTACTCCAACTTCCATCTATATCGACAATGCCAGTTCCGTTTATATTACCAGTCCAAGATTGCTCATAAAAGTTCTCATCTAAACCTTGAACAATTAATTCTTGGTTGTCCGCGTTTTCAGAAGAAGAAAGTTGAACTCCTGTTGCTACATCTGGCGGAAATGTATAAAGATCATCATTGTTTCCATCCCAAACTGTAGTTGGGTTTTCGTCAGAAACACTAGAGCCTATAACTGGATTTGAACCAAACTTGTGAATATAAGAATCAAAATTTGAACTTATATAATCAGAATAAGAGCCGCCCTCGCCCTTTTGTTCTGCTCTCCAATACTCATTTTCTTCATCCCATATATAATTAAATACGACACTGTGGTTTCTATTTGGCGAAATGCGCCAAGCATTCGGTATAGTTGGAAACGGCATATTCTGGATTACACTGAAATTATTTAGAAATATGCGAAGAAATGAAAAAATTAGGCCCCGGTTTTTTTTGGATTGTTTTAAATAAATAAAGCCATTTCTTTTTTGGATTATTTTAAATAAGGGGTATACCTGCTTGTAAGGGCGGGTTCTCCGCGTTTATTTATTTCTGGTGATTTTTAGGTTATTCATTGAGATATGCACCCCCCCTCTGTTTTGTGATAATTACAATCAATGCAAGATTTATAATAACCCCGCCCCTGTTGCTGTTCACTAGGACACTACGCAATCGCGCCATGTAATCAACGCAATAATTCCTTGCAATAAACGAAAAACTATGGTATAGTATGCACATGAAAGACCTCTTCGAACTGATTATCCTTCCTTTTCTCATCTCGTCTGCTGTTATTATCGGCATCGCGTTTTTTACCCACTTCGCGATCAACGGATAAAAAAACAAAAAACAATTTGCAATAAACAAAAAATAGAGTATACTTACCACATGAAAGAGATTACACAAGACCAGTTCAACGCTTTAGCTGAAAAGATTTACCTCGCAAAGCGCGAGAACAGCCCGTTCTCTCCACATACTCAAAAGATGAACGCGCTACAAGATGCCTTGATTGAGGCAGAGGATGAGCATCATACGCTCTACGTGGACGTATACAATGTGGGCTATGCTCACCTTGAAACGGTTTAGTAATATACTACGACGCAAGATTCGTAACTCCCTAAGCCTCAACGAGTTACGACGCTCGCGCCGCCCCGCCGTCGTAACTCGTTGATATCCAACGACTTAGCCCATACGCGATTGCGTATAGCTAACCACATAAAAATCGTTTGCTTATCAGGTTATAGTGTGGTATATTCAAGCATGACAAACGAACTGTTTCCAACTAACGAAAAGGCTATGAACGCGATGCTTGATGAAGCCAAGATAATGCTCGCAACTGAAAAGGATTTTCACCAAAGCATGAAACCGCTTGACCTTAAAACCTTTGCTAAGTTTGACAAGCTTGCTCGCGACCACAAAGACTTTGCTGGTGCATACGATATCGGTTACGACGCTGGCATGGGATACGATCTTCCAAAAGGCGGAGGTCTTGAAGGTAACAACCCTCACAAAAAGGACACGTTTGCATACTGGCTTTGGATGGATATTGCCGGACAAGGCATGGCAGACGCTTAATAATTAAATACCTTCGTAACTCACTAAGCCTCAACGAGTTACGAGGGTCGCCCCGCCGCGCCGTCGTAACTCCTTAACAACCAACGACTTACGACGTAAATTACATGGCGCGATTGCGTATAGCTAACCACATAAAAATCGTTCGCTTATCAGCTTTTAGTGTGGTATATTCAGGCATGAACATTAAAGAAATAAACATAAAATCACTGGTAGTCGAGAACGTAGATATGCGCGATTATCCTGACTTCTGCGATGCGTTCTTCTCTTACGCGGAGACGGTCGATGGTCGCGAGTTGAGCGATGCAGAAGTTGAGTCTCTGACTCTTGACAATCCAGAACTCGTTCTGGAGGCGGCGCATCAGAGCCTCTACTAGAGGGTCACGCGATTGCGCCATAAGACAACACAAATAATTGCTTGCGATAAAGAAAATATTGTGGTATAGTATGAACATGGAAGTAAAAGCAATCGACCACCTCACACAGATGAGCTACAACCACAACCGCCTGACACATCCAGATGTGTCGCCCGAAAGGTGGGGCAAGGTTTACGGAGAGCAGAAGGCTCTCTTGCTGGAAGAAAACTTCCAAATCACATGGCGCGATTGCGCCATGTAATCAACGCAAAAAGAGTTTGCGATAAACAAAATGGTATGGTATATTCAGACATGACAAACGAGCTATTCCCAAGTAACGAGCAAGAGATGAACGAGCAAGACGAAGTTTTCCGCCAAAAAACAATCTCCGAAGAACAATTCAATGATCTGGTTCGTGAACGCGCCAGAAACTCAAAGTATAGCTGTTGCCAAACGGCTTGGTTTTCGGCCAAATCTAAGGTTGAAAGAGAACTCAAAGAGAAGGGAGTCGAAGTAAAATCTTCGTAACTCCCTAAGTCTCAACGAGTTACGACGCAGCCGCCCCCGCGCCGTCGTAACTCGTTGAATACCAACGACTTACAAAGCAAATCACATGGCGCGATTGCGCCATGCTCACCATATAAAAATCGTTCGCTTATCAGGCTATAGTGTGGTATATTAGGGCATGATTAAGATAAATAAAAAAGAAGCAGAGCAACTGGTTGAGTTGCTCCAAAAGCAGATTGCAAAATCTGATGAAGGATCTCCCGTTGAGATCGCAATTGATAAAACCGACATCAATGTAACGGTTAAGAGTCACGGTGGTTGGCTTCGCAGCGGCGTTTACCGTCGTCAGAATCCGATGGCTGTGGCTATCGAGATTAAGAAGTCAATCGACGCTGGCAAGAAGCTCAAGAAGCTTATGGCGTGATTGCGCCATGCTCACCATATAAAAATCATTTGCTTGTTACGTTGTAGTGTGGTATATTCAGACATGCAAACAAAAGAACTCTCCAAAGAAGTTAAGGCAATCGCTCATCGCATCTTGCGCGAGCGCATGAAGAAAGAGGGAGTTGTCACTCCGAAAGTTGGATGGGCAACGGAGGCGGTGAAGCAAGCTCAAAAAGAGAAAGTATAGGTGTGAAGATACAAAATCACGAAGAGGCAACGGAGGCAGCGCAAGAAATTCTGCAAACTAAAAACGCTGGCCTGACCTTGCAAGAATTATACGAAACTGGTCGCGTCGTCGATTCCGATTTGAATACGTGGGTCAGGTTTTACTATGCCGTAAACGATATGGTTTACGGCGGCTTTTTCGCGGAACGCATCGAAGAGATACTCAAGCAGAAACTTGTAAGTGTTTAAGCCTCAACGAGTTACGACGGAGCCGCCCCCGCGCCGTCATAAGTCCTTCTGGCTCAACGAGTTAGAAGTTACGCAATTGCGTTATATAATCAAACAAAAAAGATGTTGCAATTAAGGTAAAAAGGTTTATGTTAGGACATGCAGATGACAAACCTCTTCTCTCAAGTAATCGACAACATTACTTCTTCCCCCTCCTCTAAGACTAAAAAGGATAAGTTCGTGCTGTTTCTCAATATCGTGATGACGCATTTATTGTCTCCACCTGATAAGTCAACTGCTCCTAAAATTTGGAAGGCGTTCAAAATGATGCTTGAAAAATAATAAGCTTGGCCTCGCTCGCAACTATGGCATACGACCTTCCAAAATTAAAAATTAAAAATATGAATTGGAACCCACAACCAACCAAAAAATCGGAAGGCATTGAGTCCTTTCTTAAAGATTCGCTTGGCGTTGATCGTCGCAAGTCTATCACGCAAAAGGTTTGCCCGTTTTGTTCGAAAGCGGTAACGCTTGATAGTTTCAAGGATGAACTTTCCTTGAAAGAGTTTCACATTTCGGGGCTTTGCCAGTCCTGTCAAGACTCTATTTTTGGCTGAAAAGATCAACGTAACTCCTTGAAGATCAACGAGTTACGACGGAGCCGCCCCCGCGCCGTCGTAACTCGTTGAATACCAACGACTTACGACGCAAATTACATGGCGCGATTGCGCCATGCCAACCACACAAAAAGAATTTGCTTATCGCACAATAGTGTGGTAAATTAGGGCATGATTAAGAGAGAGCAAATCACAATCGGTTCCATGATTCTATGCAGTCAATACGGATGGCTTTGTGTTGACCAGATAGAATCAACCTTCGTCTGGGCATCTAATGAAGATGGCAAAGAACTCGGCGTGATGATTGAATGGATAGAGGAGGTGGCGTGATTGCGCCATACAATCAACGTAATCTTTTGTTGCGATAAACAAAATAGTGTGGTATATTCAGACATGAAAACGATCTCTCAAGAAGAATTTAATAATCTTGTTCACGAACGCGCTAGGCACTCAAAGTATAGGTGTTGCCAAACTGCTTGGTTTTCCGCAAAGTCTAAGGTCGAAAAAGACCTTAAAGAAAAAGGGATAAAAGTAAAATAAAAACTTGCTTACTAGATAAAACTGTGGTATATTCAGAAATGCAGAACGAAAAAGAAATATCAAAAATGGCCCATAAGATTCTACGCAAAAGAATGACAGTTGCAGGAGCCAAAACACCTCCTATCGGATGGGCAAGCCAAGCGATGAAAGAGGCAAAGAATCAACTTGTGAAAAGCTAAAATGAGAACATTAATTGCACTATTTGCACTATTTGCCTTTCTTCCTATTTTCGCGTTTTCCATTGAGCGCGATTGTGTGATACAAATCGAAAGATAATAACACGAAAGAGCTTGCAACTTAAACCATTTGATGGTATATTCAGAAATGCAAACAAAAGTATACGCACTCGGAAAAGGTTGGGGATTCAAAAAAGGGTCCACCATCTCCATTAATTCTGTTCGCAGAGGTCTCGGCAATTATACCCACGCGATGGCAGACGGTCAGCTTTACAAGCTTCAAAAGGTGGAAGGCAAAAAGGGAACTTTCAAACTTGTTTGATCGGGTTTCTTTCAAGATCAAAATAATACTATAACCATGATTCGAAGCAACATGAAATATATTATCCTACTATTACTAATTCTTCCCTCTTTCCTCCTAGCCAGTATTCCAAGGCAGAAAAGAGAATACAAGCCAATTCTCCCAATCAACGTAAAGTCTGCGAATTTTCAAGAACAGAAAAAGCTTGCTAAGAAATTGGAATTGCCAAAGCACGATCCAAAAAGAGTTTACTATGGGCCGGAAAATTCCCTATTTCCTAAACTCGACCTTTCGAGTTTCGAGGAGGTAAAAATAAATAAATGAAAAAGTTACAAACTATTTCGCTATTTGGGGCTATTATTTCCTATTCGTTATTTACTTTCTTTTGTTTACGTTCCGCTTCGGAAGGGTTAAACCAACCCGCTAACTATTTCCTTTCTTTATATAGTTTTTTTGCAATAGTGGTTTTTCTTTTTACTGCTTGGATTATCTCACTAAAAGAAGGCTAAGTTCTTGACGCCTATAACAAACTGGTAGTAAAATAATTACAATTCATGGACAAAGAATTAAAAGAATGGCTTAAAATAAGGTTAGAAAAAAGTCTCCCTTGTGATCGAGATATATATGACAAATTGATTGAACTTTACAGGTCTTTGTAACTCCCTAAGTGCCAACGAGTTACGAAGGTCGCCCCGCCCCGCCGCCGTAACTCCTTGAGTATCAACGAGTTGCGCTATACGCGATTGCGCCGTGTAAAATACGCAAAAGAAGTTGAACAAAAGTAAATTTGTGGTAAATTACAAATATGGAAAAGGGAAAAGCAATTCTTCCAGACTATGAGGCGGGATATGATTATGTTTATAATTACCTTAATTTGACCCCTGTTAGCTGGATCGCTAAAAAAGTTGATGGGTGGCCTATGTTAGAATTTACTTGTAAATGTGGGCATGTAGTTCATGTTTGGGAAGAAAATGGAGAAGTTTACGGAGAATACTAATTATGATTTATTCGATTGGGGATTCTATTGAGTGGATGGGTGAGCTTTGCATCATCGACAACCTTGATCCCGACAAGGGGTTTTACTGGGTCACTGACCAGTATGGGAACGGCTACGAAGCTCCCATTGCGGAGGTCGATGGTCAGGATGATGATTATGAGCCGTGTGAACCTAACGAGTGGGCGGATGGCGATGCACTTGCAAGTGCCGGATGGGGAACTGATGAGGACTACGGTGGAGGTTGTGAATATCTTTAATATGGAAAAGACACTAGAAGAATATAATAAAATCCAAGCGATCCGTAAATGGAACGCTGGATTTAGGACGCCTCCTGTTCCCACCACGAAGTGGAACGAAAAGGATTGGGAAAAGTGGAGGGAATCACAAAAGCCCCTTCCGCCATTCGAAGAGTGGAAAGAGCAGTAACTGCCTAAGCGTCAACGAGTTACGAGGGTGGCCCCGCCCCGCCGTCGTAACTCGTTGACACTTAACGACTTAGGCCATACGTAATCGCGCCATACGAAACAACACAAAAGCAGTTGAACGAAAAGAAATCTGTGGTAAATTATGACATGAACGAAGAACAAATCATTCAATTTCAAGCTGAACTCAACGATTTTATCGACCGTCTTGACGCTCTCGATCCGCGCTTCCGCGAGGACGAAGACGAAGACGCCCGTTGGGAGAAAATGGCCGATGAGTTCGATGAAATCGAATTTGGCCGCGCCGTGATGGGCGCGTAACCCGCATTACTTTGAATATGAATGATAGACACAAAAAATGGGCGCAAGCTCACGATTGGGGCAGAGAGGCTTTCTTGAAAGATGGGAAGCTATTCGTCATAAACAGCGACCCAGCAGAATCTTATGGCGTGAGTCGTGGGGCTTGGATTGAGTTCTCGTCCTTTGATAACCTACGTGCATGGGCGGGATACTAGCCAGAACTTCCGTAACTAATTAAGACTCAACGAGTTACGGGCGCGGCCCCGCCCCGCCGTCGTAACTCCTTGACTATCAGCTACTTACGCTATACGCGATTGCGTTATAGAAAACAGCAATAAAGCTATTGAAGAAAAGAAAATGTGTGGTATACTATACACATGCACAATGACCTTAAAATTGAAATTGACTCTGTAGTTGAGAACCTTAATGATATTGTAGAGAGTCTTGAGGCTCCAGTTGAGTCTATAGTTCACTTTATTGACACTGAGGCGTGGGATATTGCTCGCCGCAATCCTGATGTTGAAGAAAACTTTATCAAAAGAAAAATAAAAGAGGGATTGGAAGAATTAGGCCTTGCAGTTTAATTAAAAGAGTGTATATTAAAACATGAAGGAAAAGAGAAACTTGAAAGCTTGGGGCCGAAAAAGAGGGGCAGAATTTGTCCTCGGTCGCGGGACAAAAGTAATTCCAGATAAAAAGAAAAAGATAGACAAGAAAGCTTGTCGTCGAAAGGATTGGTAAAAGATATGACAAGAGTAATTGTAGAAGAGTTTGATGCAGACCAGCACGGCCATTGTGATGATTGTGATTTCGTAGTTTCCTTTACGGAAGGTGCTGGAATGGAAGATACGGCAGAAAGGATTGCTGAGTCTCTTTCCGTTTGTGATTTTCAAAGAATGGAAATGGACAATTTAATTCAGTTGTTTTGTTGCCACTCTTAAAGTTTTAATGTAATATATAAACATGCATCACAAAAAGATTACCAATTTCGGATATGGTGGGATTAAGTGTTCTTGCTGCACTCCATTTAATACTGTAAAGAAAAATCAAAAGCTATCGAATAAACGGCTGCGCCAAACTTTAGACGCGGAAATGGAAGAAGAAGCCGCTCGCACTATTCAATGGTATAATTATTGGGACACATATTATAGTCCAGAAGAAGACGAAAACCGGATGCAATCATTTTGGGAAGAAGAAAATGTCAGATACTATCACAATCACATGGAAGGACGGGAAACGGTGGAATATCCACAGGTCTATCCTAAAAACAATTTTCAACGATAAACTTCCCATTCCTGAACACTGGTTTTCTAGTAGAGAATTAGATGTTCTTCTTTGCTTGGCTAGAATGGAAAAAGAAGGAATAGCTATTGATTCTGAAATAAAAGCAAACTACAGATAATTAGCAACTCGTTGATGCTCAAGTAGTTACGACGCAGCCGCCCCCGCGCCGTCGTAAGTGCTTGATGCTCAAGGACTTACGCTATACGCGATTGTGCCATATAAAATACTATTTTCTTTAAGAAAAAGCGTTGCAATATAAGAATTTATGTGGTATATTAGGGCATGGATAATAAAAAGAGGTTCTTAAAGAAAGAATTACAAGATATCATTGAAGAAATTGGACTATCCAAAAACGATAAAGAATTGAAAAAGTCCGCAGATAAATTTAATGAGGCTTATGAGAGGTATGCTTCTTTCCATAAAACTGCCACTTTAGACGGTGCGAGATGGGTTAGGGTTGAAGATTTCAAAAATGGTTTTTATACATGCTTCGACCAACACGGTGGAGAATATAAAGCAACAAAATCACAATTAGACTGGAACTAATCAAAAATAAGAAACTTGTTATGGACAGAAAATACGAACTTTTGGAAACAGGAGACTGCGAATTATTCCGAATCCGCGCACTACGTGATTTTGGAAATGTTAAGGCGGGAGATATTGGAGGATTGGTTGAAAGCGACATGCAACTCTCTCACGATGGCAACTGCTGGATTTATGATGGGGCTGAGGTTAGCGAAGACGCTGAGGTTCGCGAAGACGCTGTGGTTTGCGGAGCCGCTGTGGTTCACGGACACGCTGTGGTTTGCGGAAACGCTGTGGTTCACGGACGCGCTAGGGTTTACGGAAACGCTGTGGTTTACGAAGACGCTGAGGTTTGCGAAGACGCTAGGGTTTACGGACACGCTGAGGTTTGCGTAGCCGCTGAGGTTCACGGACACGCTGTGGTTTGCGGAAACGCTAAGGTTTACGGAGACGCTAAGGTTTACGGAAACGCTGTGGTTTGCGGAAACGCTGTGGTTCACGGACGCGCTAGGGTTTACGGAAACGCTGTGGTTTACGGAAACGCTGTGGTTCACGGACACGCTGTGGTTTGCGGAAACGCTAAGGTTTACGGAGACGCTAAGGTTCACGGAAACTCTAAGGTTTGCGGAAACGCAATCATCAACTGCGGGGAGGTGGGAGAAAAAGCGAATATAGTTTTCCCGATGGAAAAAATAGATTTTGACTTTTCAATTCTACCCGACAATGTCCAATCAATTAAAATAGACGGAAAAAGTTACGAAAAACGCTTGACTTGGGTTGAAGTGTAGCGTATATCACTCTTGCCGAATACCGACAAATTAACAAAAAGGACATTTTGAGAGACCCAGATGAAAAACTAAGGCTTTTAGATTGGGCCTCAAAAAATGCAGTTTCTATAGAGAGGCTCTACTTAGACCACTATAGAGTAAAATGGATTTCAGTTTATGATCAGATCGAAGTCTTTTCAGTTTGTGCAGAAAGTCTGTTAGCGGCCCTTGAAAGGGCGGAACTTGTTTCAAGCGAAGACGTAGATTCATGCGGTCAACTACCAGATTGGGCTAAATTTATGCTGGATAAATAAATTATGGATACGCATTTAGTAATAACACTACATGAGACGTTTCTTTCTTTCCTTCATTCAGATGGAAGGAGCGGAACACAACCAACTCCAAACGGTGGGGAAAGGGCAGATATGATTGATTATATCACAACGCTTTTTCCAGCACAAACTCTAGAAATTATCCTAGCATAATTTATATAACTCTTTGACTATCAAGGAGTTACGAAGCCGCGCCCCCGCATCGTCGTAACTCCTTCTAACTCAACGACTTAGAAGTTACGCGATTGCGTATCATTTGGAACAAATATGATATTGAATAATAAGTCTTTTTATGCTATATTCTCTAATCATGATAACTACGCAAGAGCAACAAATTATTGATCAGGTTAAGAGATACTGCGACAAAGCAAATGAACTCTATGGAGTCCATCTTGATCCAATCATCAAATTTAATTTGAAAGGGACTACGGCAGGAACAGCCAACGCTGCAACGAATACACTTCGTTTTAATATGACAGCTTTGAAAGTAGCTGGTGGATGGGAGCACCTTTTAAATGAAACAGTCCCTCATGAGGTGGCTCATCTTGTTCAATATTCAAATTGTAATTGGCCCAAAAATAGAAAATCCAATCCTCCTCATGGTGTTTACTGGAAAAAAGTAATGATGAGCTTTGGAGTGGAACCGGAAAGATGCCACTCACTGGGCCTTCCAAAGGCAAGAGTTCAAAAAAAATGGAATTACACTTGCGGATGCCGCTCTCATCAGCTTTCGACTAGACTGCATAATCAAATAAGAAAGGGACAGAAAAGATATTGCAGAACCTGTAAAAATGAAGTAAGATTCAATCCTTAGAAATGGAGGAAAAGTAAAATGAAAGACATGGACATGGGTGATATGATGGAAATGATTGACGACAAGAAGCCTTGCCGCGTTTACTTTAATCTGCACAAGCGGCTTTTTTCTGTCACTCAAAAGAACGAAAGAAATAATTGGGTTTTAGTCGCTCACGTTCGTGAAATAGAATTAAAAAAAGTTAAATTTAAAGTTTCAGAAGCTGGAAGGCAGAGAGTTTTGAGGGAGAAAAGAAAGAACGTCCACGCTTTCCTTGAGGGATTTTGTTTCAATGGTTTGGCTAACGGTTTTCGCCCAAGAAGAATCACTTACAATCCTTACAAAAGCGATTCTTTTATGTGTCCTTTTATGGGCATTGAAAGAGTGGAGTCTTCCAAACACGCTAGGCTGTATATTGATAGAGAAACAAATAAACCAGTAATAACGGCTCCAGCCATGCACATTAACTAGGATTGTAGACACAACGAAGAATTTAATTTCAATTAATATGCACTACGACGACAACTTTGGACATTGGCACGATATGGATGACCCTGAGATGCAGGAATTTTACGAGGAAGTGCAGCGCACTAACGTTCGTAAAATCTGTTCTATCTGCGGCGAATCCGTAATGATTCAACCTCATTACGATAAATGCAACGCTTGTTGCGATAGGATTGAATCGGGATTGGATTTTTAACGTAACTCGTTAACAGTCAACGAGTTACGAGCTTCGCCCCGCCCCGCGCTCGTAACTCGTTTAGTATCAGCGACTTACGAAGTAAATCTCATGGCGCGATTCCGCCATATTAAACACACAAAAAGAGTTTGCGCATTGCATAATAGTGTGGTAATATTATATACGTTGAGAGACAAATCCCCATTTATACGATTTAACAAAATATATGAGAGCCACCATCATCTACGTCGGAATGAATTCTATCGCTTTTGATTTTAATATTCCTTGCAAAGACGAAACAGAAAAAGAAAAGTTCGCTGACATAGTATTCGACACACTTAATAATCCTTCTTCCCCTGTTAGAGAGAATCTAGGCGTAAGGTCTTTTTCGGTTGGTGATCTTATTCTTTTCCCTGATGGAGTCTATTACATTTGCGGACATTACGGATGGAATGAATTGAATCGCGAACAGGTAATTCGTTATCAAAAAAGAATCAACGAATCCGAAACCTATCGTGGTCATGCCAAAATAAAAGAGGGTTTTATTGCATCCTTGTCTTGACTTAACCTCGATCATCGTTTATATTACTCTTGTTGAAAGTTCTAGCCGTAACTGCCAACATTAAACAAAATAAAACGGCCAAACATAAAAAAAGAGAAAACCGAAAGGTAAAATACCGAAAGGAAAAATCGAAAATGAAAAAACTAACCACTAAAACCAAAGCGAAAATTGTAACCAATGTAGTCAATGATCGTGAAACTTACGCTAAGTTTGACTATGTAGACCGTAAAGGAAAATATTCTTCTAGGCTTGTGAGGCTCGATTCTCTAAAGCCAGACGCAAATGATAATTGGATTTTCTATTGTTACTCTAATGGTCTTGGTAACGGAGGAGGAGTAAGATCCTTCAAAGGGTCTCGCATCTTCAATTTCAGAGTAGTTGATGGAGTTAATGCGTAAATCAGAATCCCGCGTTGGCATAAGCGGGTCAGGTTAGAAGCCAATAATTTCATCGCGCCTTGGCTCAGGGCGCAAAGCTGTTTGATGCAGTGTAATACTGGGCCTTATCTTTCAAGACTCGTAACTCGTTGGTTATCAACGAGTTACGAGCCTCGCGCCCCCCGCCGTCGTAAGTCGTTGATAGTCAACGACTTACGACGATTAACGTTAGCAGGTAACGCGCCAACTCTAAACACGCAATCGCGTAAAATTAAGAGAAAAGAAAAGTGTTGATTATCTGGTGATGCTGGTGTAAAGTATCCTTGTCATAAGACACTAACTCAAAACAACAATAATAAAAATATGTCACTTATTCTCGGATCTAATCACGTCACACGCGAAGAGGTTGCCCTTTCTGGAACTCCAGAAGGAAAAGGCCGTCACGTTCCAATCCCTCACATTATGCTGATCGAAGAGACTGTAAAGGCTCTGGTTTCTGCTGGTTTCAACATCGAAGAGGAGGACCATGTTTTGGCGCGTCAAGACAAGGAAAATCCTTCCGTCTGGTTGCGTTACTTCGGAGGTTTCGCCCTTACTCGTAAGGATTTAGCTGGCGAAGAACGCCGCGTAGTTCTTGGCTTGCGGAACTCAAATGATAAAGGGTTCGCCGCTGCGATCTGCATTGGCAATCAAATGATGGTTTGCGAAAACCTTTGCTTCTCTTCGGAAGAAAAGCTCGCTCGTCGTCACACAACGAATATCAAGCGCGATCTTCCAAATACTATCGCAACTGCAATTTCTCGGATCACCACTCGCTGGTCTGAGATGTCGCAACGCATCGACCTTTACAAGTCGTTTGAATTGACAGAAGCACAGGCTTCTGAGCTTGCTGTTCACCTTGTCGATCAATCCTCTTTGCCTAAGCAAAAACTTTACGACGTTGTTTCCCTTTGGAGGAATCCAGAAGCGGCTGCAAAGCAAATTGTGGACAGAGACTTGTTTCTCACCACTTCAGAAACGGAAAACGGTTTCATTGATTCATTCGATGAGGAGGCATACGCACAAGCGTTAGCAGTAAAGGAAGCTGAACTGATCGAAGAGTTTGGACAAAGCGAAAATCTATGGGGTCTTTACAACGCCGTGACAGAGTCTCTCAAGGGTTCTGACATTTCCAAGCTACCACAAAGGACAATGAATCTTCAAAGTCTTTTCGATGGTCAAGTCGGTTTCTCGCCTGTTGCTGGTGAGCTTCTTGAAGATCAAGAGGACGAAGCAGAAGAGGAGTTCAAAGCGACATTCCCAGAAGGACCGTTCAGCCTCTGGACGATGGAAGAAAGGCCTACTGCATAACATAACCACAAAAAAAAGGGGGCGTCGGTTAGGTCCGATGCCCCTTTTTATGCCCATGTTAGACGGCTCGTAACTCCTTGAGTATCAACGAGTTACGACGGAGCCGCCCCTGCGCCGCCGTAACTCGTTGAGGTTCAACGACTTACAGAGCAAAACACATAACGCAATCGCGCCATATAAAATAAGAAAAAGCAGTTGAAGAAAGCAAATAATATGGTAAACTATATCTATGCTTACGAAAAAAGAAATCAAAACACTTATTGAATCTGATTTAATCTTTCTCGATTTCGCGGTTGAAGTTGTTCACAATAGGCTTTCAACTTTTGAAGAAGAGCCTGTGCAGTTAGCGCGTAAATTCTGCGCCCCAATTTATGAGGAAAGGGGAAAAATTCCTGCCATTCGTGCTCTTCGCGTTGAGGCGAAAAAGCAAGGTTGGGTTACTGCCATCTGTGAAGATGTCGGCCAAGATGTTAAATATGACCGATTGGATGGCATGTATCTAGGCCTTGTTGCCGCCAAGGAATTTGTAGAAAAGTATTTTTAGCTTGCTATAAAATAACAGAACAGACTCTTGACAATATATAAAAAGTGCATTATAATTGCTTCCGATGAAATTGCTTAACAACGGTAACTCAAAAACAAAGAAAGGCGAGAAGCTAGGGTATATCACCTATGGTATGCACCTATCCCCCGCAGACAAGTCAGGGTATAACGTATGCCCAAACGCATCTAAGGGATGCAAAGCGGCGTGTTTAGATACCGCTGGTCGTGGTATCATGCGAAACGTGCAAGAAGCGAGAGTAAATAAAACTCTTTTCTTTTTCAAAGACCGGCAAGGCTTTCTAGATCAACTCTGGAAAGAAACGGCTTCTTCGATAAAAAGCGCGATTCGCAAATCAATGATTCCCTGCTTTCGTTTGAATCTTACAAGTGACTTGCCTTTTCACAAGATCAAAAATAACGGCCAACCAATTATGGACGCATTTCCAGACGTTCAGTTCTATGATTATACGCCGGACCCTGTAAGAATGTCGGAATTTCTAGCTGGCGAATTGCCTAGCAACTATCATCTTACTTTTTCCCGCAAAGAGGATAACCAGTCAATTTGTGATTCTATAATGGCAAGCGGCGGAAATGTAGCGGCTGTTTTCCGCGACTCACTGCCAAAAATCTGGAAAGGCAAAAAGGTAGTAGACGGAGACGACACCGACCTTCGCTTTCTCGATCCTAAGAATGTAATTGTTGGCTTGGTTGAAAAAGGGCTTGCAAAGAAGGACGAAAGCGGGTTTGTTATCAGCGCGTAATGGATTATACACTTGGATTAATTATAGTTGGATGCTCTCTCTTTTTCTTATCTCAAATGCAAGGCGGTAAATAATGAAAGAAAATAAAAAGGTTAACTACGCGGCGTGGAATGTAATCTATGCAGACAAGTGCATAGAAACGGAAGCGTCCTTTTTTGGTGTTACTGTTAGTGATGTAGAAAACAAGATAGCCAACTGGATGAAGGAGGACGACAGAAAAGCTGGTATGCTTAAAGAGTGGGACGGCCTAACAGAATCACAAAGGCGAATTAAAATCGAGGAGACGCTAGGCAGAAGTCTATTCTAGAATTAAAGCCTCGTAAGTCGTTGGCCCTCAACGACTTACGGCGGCGCGGCCCCCGCACCTTCGTAACTCCTTGATTCTTAAAGAGTTACAACGCACAATTAAAATAAAAAAGACTTGCCCTAAAAAGAAAAATAGAGTATATTCTCTCTATGCAAACTAGCCTTGAAATCACTATTCATCCTCGCCGCATTACTTTCCGTCATTCAGACGGAAGAACTGGTCAAGACGGAACGCCTTCCGCTATGGACCGTGCGCGAGTTCTCGCTTACTACTTTGAAACCTTTCCGGCTGATCGCGTTTACGTTCGCGTTGAAACTCCTGTTTTCTCTGATTAAAAAACTAAATAGAAACTACTTGCAAACCACCTTTAACGTGATACAATTAAAACATGAAACATTATTGTCTAGTCTATCGTCAAACAGTCCTTGGAGAAGAAACAAAAGATAATTGGTTTTGGCGTTGCCAAGCCGAGGACTACAATCATGCCGTTGAGCAACTCCGCGATGAAGTGGAACATTGTGAAGGCGAGAAGCTTGTTTACTGCGAAGAATATAAAGACCCCGAACAATAAAACTACTTGCAAACCACCTTTAACGTGATATAATTAAAACATGCCAAAACTTAAACCAATTACTGCAACTAAGTCAGTCACTTATGACCCCGAGTTCCTCGACGAGTTTCATCACGACCCCGAAAGCGTAACACAAGCGGAGTTTGAGGATTACGTGAACGAATGCGCCCTTGAAGATTTAGGCAAAGGTTTTCACCTAATAAAAAGCGGAAGCGAAGAAGTAGTCTCAGACGCAAAAATTTATATGCTTTGGGTAAGTCCGACATTGGATGAGAGCGCGGAGATTCACCCTGACTGGTATCAGGATAACGGAACGCCGATGGATTCAGAAGGGCAAGACATGGAATACGTAGAAACAAGAATTATCGTTTGAATTTGACGCATCTTGATGTATATTCAGAAAAGCACTCGTAGCTCAACTGGATAGAGCAATTCACTTCTAATGAATAGGTTACAGGTTCGAATCCTGTCGGGTGTATTCTATGCTGTTGTGGCGGAATTGGTAGACGCAACGGACTTAAAATCCGTTGATCTTTGATCGTGCGGGTTCGACTCCCGCCAGCAGTATTAATTTTTAGGGCGGGAAGCTCAATGGTCGAGCGGGAGACTCATAATCTCTAGGAAGTGGGTTCGATTCCCACCCTGCCCATTTCAAGCATCATGGGAGACTTTAACCTAACAAATAAAGATAATGACATATAAAGAATTACTAGAAAAGCTTCAGACACTGCCCGAGGAGCGGCTTCTCGACACAGTGACCGTGTATGAGCCTTACGACGATGAATACCTAGCTGTGATTGA
>Ga0181598_1002534_pt1 | contig 16509 bp, 15 predicted proteins | sample 041ome_4_FD_153295 | JGI IMG/M metagenome (GOLD analysis project Ga0181598, IMG submission 153295) | Coastal salt marsh microbial communities from the Groves Creek Marsh, Skidaway Island, Georgia - 041404US metaG (spades assembly) | ecosystem: Environmental > Aquatic > Marine > Intertidal zone >... | reverse complement strand
ATCCATTTCCTCTTCAGAAATTTCTTCTTCATCTTCCATACCCATTTCCAATTCTCTAATGATAGCCTCCAAATCTAACTCATCCTCATCTTCCATCTCTTCTTCGATTTCGATTTCATCTTCCATTTCTTCTTCAGAAACTTCATCTTCAACCTCATCTTCTTCAGAGATAGTAGCATCGTCAGCGTTAGTTGGGTCCTCAATAGAGCCTTCACCTTCTTCCAATTCATCACCTACTTCAGCAGTTTCTTCCTCAGATTCAGGTCCTAGTTCTGTGTGAGCATCACTTGCGTCAGCTGAAGGTTCTTCGTTATCACCATCACCAATATCACTTGAATCCAATTCCTCTTCGATTTCTTCTTCCTCACCTTCCATTTCAGCTTGTAGCTTCTTTGATAGGATTGATTGAAGTTGCGGAGTGAAAGCTTCTTCTAAAGCGATTTTAGCGTTAGCAATAGCAGTTTCTCTTACAGCTTTGGCATCAGCGATAGCTTCTTTCAACAATTTTGAATTTGCCATTTTACTTTTACCTTTTAAAATTTTCTGAAGTTATTTTTGAGAAACCTCAATATAGAATAGTTGTAAATTGGTCGTTCGGTCACTAAACATTAAAAAGTTAGTATTCATAAACCAATCAACACACATAGACGTGTGTTATTATAGAAATAAATATATAGAAATTTATAAAACCTAAAAAAAATATTAGATTTTCTTTAGTTTTTATTTTCGAAGCATAAAAAAAGGTGGATAAACCACCTTTCTTTTTATTTTACTTTTCCTTTTTGGATATCTCTTTCCAACTCTTCTGCTGCACGAATTACATCACCTACTGCATAATCCAAAGGAACATTACGATACTTAGCAATCTTTTTAATTACCGCCATTACAATTCTCTTTTCTTCAGTTGATGCTCCTTCGTTTACGGATTCTAATTCAAGTTCTTTTTCACTTCCCGGTGTAGCTCTATGCCCACGAATTAAAACAAATTTACCATTATCCAAAATAATAGCAAAGCCAAGTTTATCAGAATAAACCACATTTTTAATTTTTCTACCTTTCATCAAATTGTTCATATTTTTGTTAGGCTTAAAATCATATGCTTCGTTTACTGATTCTTCGTTTAAGTAGTTTTTACCTGCCAATCCACGAATCTTTCTTGCATCGGAAACCTTTAATACTTCTCGTTTTGAAATATCACTACCTTTTCTAATACTACGAGCACTATCCTCTGCATCTTTTTTAGAACCAGGTTTAGTCATTACAAATCCACCACCTTTTTCGTGGAAATCAATTACTACATATTTGTCATCGTTTTTTGCTTCGTTTACTGATTCCATTTTGAATCCTTTAGAAGTATAATCTTTGATTGCCTTTTCTAAATCAACTTTATTTTTGAAAGTTTTAATATCATAGAAATCACTGCCATCTTTGTGTTTTTTAACACCATCATGTGAAGAGATACTATATTTTACTTTACCAATACCAGGATTTACGCTAAATACTTTTTTACCTTCGGTTACTGATTCATAAAGCGTTACTGCAATGTTCGATGATTTTTGATAATTAACTAACTTTAATCCCATAGCATCACCAACCTTTTTCATTTCAGGTTCACTCATATAGATTGAAGTTCTAACTTCATATCCTTTACCTTTTTTAGATATCTTCTTAATCGCCTTTGAGCTGTTACCAGTTTCATTTTCAAAAGTATTTGGAAACTCATACTTGAAGTCTGACATGTTACCTTTGTAGGATTCTTCTAATTCAGTAATAGCTCTTTCTCTCATAATTTCTCTTACGATTTCTCTAAGTTGAGCTTCTACCTTTTTAGGTAAACCTTTATGAGATGTTGATGCGAAATCTTCAATATCCTTTTCACTCATTCTATCAACGATTGCTTTTACTTCATCAGAAACTTCAGAAGCAGGAACTTCTCCTCTTTTAACAGCTAATGCTAAACCGAATAATTTTTGTTGTTGTTGTGATGTTGCTGGCATGATTCTTTACTTTTTAGATTAAGTCTCTCAATTTAGTTGATTTAGATTCTTTAATTACTGATTGTAATGTTGCTGCTAAATTTTTAAAACCATTCATTTTTAAATCAAATGCAATTGAATCTAATGCATCTCTACCATCCCAACCAGCTTCTTGTGAAGCAGTTGTACCTAAATCCATTACACTATCATCTGCATCATAGTATTTAGATGAGTAAACACTATTTTTTCTCCACTCATCATATTCAGGTGAAGAAATATCAGGCATATCGGTTGGTTTTTCAGCCCACTCCGGCTTTCCTTCTAATTTTGCAATTAATGCTCTTGCTTCACTATGAAAGTTTGCATCAGTCAAAGCTTCAACTGCGGCTTGAGACATTTTTAATTTGTATTCATCTTTACCCAACTTAGCAGGAGTGATACCTAATTTTTTAGCGGTATTTCTAACCACTTTATTTACCTCAGAGTTACCAGTTCTATCACCAGTTGAATCTTTTACAGGTTCATCTTTTTTAGGTTCACTATCATCCATCTGCATTTCTTTACTATACTTCTTAGCAACTTGTGCTGCAAATTTCTTAGCTTCTTCTGCGGTTTTAAAAGTTTTATCAACCTTACCACTTAAACCAGCTGGGTCATTACCATAAGTAGGTTCTAAACTTACTCTAAATTCTTCAGGTTTACCATAATCTTCGTTACTGCCAATGAATATTGAATATGTTGGTTCATCACCCTCACCATTACCTACAGAATATAGAATTGCACCACTATTATCATCAATATTAAGAGTTCCACTTAATCCAGATTCAGCATCCATAGCATCTCCAAATTCACCCATATGGTTGGAATTTAATTCAGATGCATCTTTTGGAAGAGAAGTATCTCTATCGGTTTCATCACCCCATCCTAATCCATCATCCCCAGCATCGTATCCAGCATCTTTGGAGAACATATTAGGTTTTCCACCTTTAGGTTCTTTTTCACCATCATCCTTTTTTTTGTCGTGAGTTCCAGCCTTTACAGCTGCATCTCTACTATCTTTGGATTTAAATACAGAAACCTTTCCAGTATCTTTGTTGATAGCTGTGAAAGATTCTTCTTTCAATAAGTCGGTTAATTTAATCATAGTATTAGGATTTTTCTCCAAGTCTTTGCTTCATAGTTTCTGGGTCAATATCTGAAATCTCATAGTATCTTCCTAAGATGTGCCCCATATCCTCATATAGTGAGTGTAACCTTTCATCCAATGCTCTTGCTTCTGCAGCAACTTTGTTGAAATCCTTATCCATTTTTTCCAACTCTTTCATATTTCTTTTGATGGTTACTGTATCGAACCAATCACCAGCTTCAGAAAGTGTTAAGGTTTTAGCTGCTTCTACAACACCAGCCAAAGTTTCAGCGGTTTCAACAATATCGGATTGTCTCCTCATTTGTTCTTGGAAACCTTTGTAAGTAGAGATAATTTCTAAGAAATGTTTCTTTACTTCGGTTGCTAAAGGTCTATTAGCTTCCAATGATTCAGATAAACTGAATTTACCATCTACGATTTTTACTTCGTTGATGTTAGTTTTTCTAATATCGTTATATCCTTTAACTACCTTAGTACCTTTAGGAGTGTCCACATTTAAACTAAATTTGTTATTGTGAACATAATCGTATATGTCAAAGTTCTTCTTACTCATTATGCTAATTCCGTTATAATTTCTCTCATTAAGTCTTGTGATTTACAAAAATCTCCACAAACATCAGTACCAATTTGCTTAACTACTGATTCGTTCATTGGAGTCATAAATGCACCATGTGTAGATGGGTTGGATACGAAATCCCAACCGATTAGTTCAAAATCTTCACCAACTAAAAGTTTGTTACCTTCCATTGGTTTTGTAGAACCCATACCTCTTGATGAGATACCTAATAGGATTCCAGCTCTTAATAATTCTTTTAAAATGTTTCCAGAAGGAGTAGGTAAGATTTCCACTGTACCTACCACATCGTTACCTTCCCAATGAATCTCTCTGATATTGTGAGATACATTCTTTAGGTTAATAACCGAAGAATCTGGATGGTCTAACTCACCCAACGCTCTTCTCTCTTTTATTAGTTGTTCGTATTTTTTTACTTCTCTTTCTAAAATATTTTTTGGGTACACTCTACCATTTTGGTTTTCTGCACCTGCTCTTTGAAGGACACCCTTTACTAAGGTTCTACCTGATGAATCCTCATTCACTCTCCCTTCAAACAAATTTGTTTCAATTAATAGACCTTTCATAGTATCCTTATTTGTTATATTTCTTTAATAAATCTGCAAATTCCTTCTTCACTACTGAAGATAATCTTTTGTGTACACCAACTTTTGCTAACATAGGAATAGCATCTTTCATTTGTGAATTATCAATAGCAATACCAGTTCTAGTTCTAGCTAACATTGGTCTTTGTAAGAACATTCTTAATTCAAATGCTAACTCTGGAGAAATCTTTACTCCTTCAACTCTTGAAGTTTCACCTTTCTCAACACTCTTTAACAAAGATACTTTTCCTAATCTTGCTTCGTTTACTTCTTCTTTTAGAGTTACAGGGTAAGTTTTACCATTGAACTCAAATTCAGTTTTACCTTCTTCTTTTGCTTTTCTTGCAGCTTGAACAAATGCTCTACCTTCAGTAATTGATTCTCCAATCAAAGAATCAACATCAGAATGAATATCTTTATAGTTATTAAACTTTTTACCTCTCAATGCACTATAAAGAGCCATTGTATATTTTTGAGAATTGTTGTGAGCTCTTGATTTTACCAAATCAACTGCACCAGTAATAGGTTTTCCTTTTTGGATTGAATCAACTGCTGCTTTTAATGCTTTGAAATCTTCAAATGCTTGTTGTTTCTTTTGGTCTGAAATTACTTGGATGATATATTCTTTTGATTTTTCCATATCACCATTGAACTTATCCAGAATTTGTTGTGCACCTTTATCGTTTCTTTGTAGTGCTCTTTCAAAGTTTCCGATTTGAGTTTTTGCCAAACCTTTAGCATTGAAGTAATCTTTCTTATCAAAGATAGAATATACTTTTTCAAAATCTCTATCAGTAGCTGCTTCGTTTACTGATTCAAACTTGATTGATTTACCATATTTTTTTTGTAATTTTTTTATCAATTCTTCTTTACTATCAGCAATTTCATTACCTCTTTCATATCCAAACTTTTGAATAGGTTTACCTGTTTTAGGGTTAAGAGCCGCCGTTAGTTCTCTAAATCCTTTATTATCACCAACGATTTGAACCATAGTATCATCATCTACTTTGATAGGTTTAGATACAGTTCTTGCTTCGTTTACTGATTCAGAACAACCACCACATCCACAACTACAACCAGTAGATTCTTCAATTGATTCATCCTTTTTATTACCAGCTCTTAAAGCAGCTAAATCAGATGCTTCAATCTCACCATCACCATCAACATCCAACTTATGTTGGTTACCTTTTAATTCTTCGTTTTTTGGTGCAGGGTAAATCTTTAATATTTTCATATCATTGCCCCAATTTACTTTAAATCGGGCTTCTGCTCTTTTTTTATCAAATGCCTCTATATCAACTGTACGCTTGCTACCATCTGTGTGTTTAAAGTCTACTTTCCATTTTTTCATACCCTCTCGTAAATGTACTTCCGTTACTTCTTTCTTTTCGCCTTTAGCGTTCCAAGCAGCATCTATTTTATTGAAGAACTCTTTCTTTTCTTCATCAGACATAGATGGGATAGATTTCCCTGCTTTCTCCAATGCCTTTTTGAAGAATGTTTGATACTCAGTTTCTTCTGCCATAATAGTTCTGAGTGTTGATTTGATAGTTTCTCTGGTAATATTCATAATTGCCAATCCTAATTTATAATTTGCTAATCTGCGTTACAATATTATTTAATCTTTCTCTAATTCTAAAAAGATTCTTTTGTGTTCTTTTCCAATATTGATTAGAATTCAAATCACCTTCTTTTTTAATTTTACCATACCATCTTAGGAATGTTTCAATTTCAGAAAGTTGCTTATTAACTTGAGAAATTCCTCTACCAATTTTTTGTTTTGGTGAGGATTCATCATTTTTTAATTCTAACCATCGGTTTTCATCAACCCTTTTGTAACCAGTTGCTTGATTTATCTTATCAATATATTTAGCATCAGCTTCATCATCTTCATCAGTTCCATCAGAATCCTTAAAAGCATTAGGAGTATTGTAGCCAGCTATATCACCAGTGGTGGTAGCTTCATCCATCTCCAAATCTTCGGATTGGATTTCATCTAACAAATCCTCAATTATTTTTTTAAGATTAGCCATTTATTTTACTCTTCAATTCTTTGATTAGTTCGTAAGACATCATTAACGATGAAACGTGGTTATCTGAAACCGATTTTCCAATTTTAGTTTTATTAAGAACTGAAATGGTTTCAGCCAATTTAATCTTAGTTACTTTATCACTAACTTTAGATTGGATAGCTTTTAATTCTTTTACGATTTTAGGAATCTCATTTTCAACATAAGATTTAAATCCAGTTGTGTTTGTCAAATTGTTGATATATTCTCTCAACAATGATTTTTGAGATTCGTTTAGATTTGAGTATTTTTTGTTAAAAGTTTCTACTAATACTTTGTAAGTAAGTAATCTCAAATCCTTATCTTGCTTTTTGTACTCTTCAACAACTTTATCTTTCTTAGCTTCAGTAAGAGTCGATGGCTTTGATATGATGTTCTCAATGAGGGTAATTTTTGAGTTAAATACATCTTTTACATCATAGCTATCATACTTTTTAGATTCAAAAACCTTATAGATTGATGCCAATACCTTATAGTTGGTAATTGGAGAAGAAAGGAACTCATCCATATTAAATGATTCATTAATCTTTTTGATAAGATTATACTTTTCTCTTTGTAATTTATTTTGGTCAATACGATTGTGTGCTTCATTGACAGTATCAATGAATTTTTCTGCACGAGATTCTGAATTATACTTTTCTTTTGTAAGTAATTCATACAATCGTAACTCTTTATTTAACTCAGTTTTAGGACTAAAAAATTCTGCTACAATTTTTTTAGCCTTTTCGGTAGTATCACCATTCAATACTTCTAAGGTGATTTGTCTCACCAAAAGTTCGAATAGAATACCAGTATTCTTAAATTTTGAATGTTTTACCCTCTTCATTATGTTTTTATCCTATAATAATATATCAATATACGATACAATACATCGTATATAAATATAAGTTAATTTCGATTTCCTAAATTTTTATTCATCTATCAAATTCGAATCATCTAAAAAGTCTCCGTTTTCACTCATCAACTTCTTTTTTGCCGAAACTCCGTTTACATATTCTTTAGCGAATTTATTAGCTTTTTTAGTAACCGAAGATTCATTTTTAGATAACGCTTTTTGATTTTCTTTTGCTCCTAAAGGGTCTCTTCCATAAGGATGTTTATCCTTACCATAAGTATTCCCTTCTCTTGGTCTTCCACCTTTATCTTTTAATGATGATTTTAATTCTTCTAATTCATCTTCAACATCAGTTGGTTCTGATTGAAGTGCTGGGTCATTACCCTCATCCTCAATCATACGATAACGATATCTATCTTTAATATCATTGATAAGGTTAGTTTTCTGATGGTCAATTTCATCATCACTAAAGTTGAAGATATTTTTATATGCCCATTCTTTGGATACCATATTCAACTGAGTAATATCAGAAACCAATCTAACTTTCTCACTCCATAGGTTTACTTTCTCTTGCTCATAAATTGTAGATGGATTAACTAAGTTTAATTCAAAATCTACCATCTCTGTTCCTTCAATACCTTGAGCTGCTAAGTGAGTTACAGCAATCTTAGTTAATTCTGAGATAAGAGTTCTTTGGATTCTTTCAATTGTTCTTGCGAATCTTACATCTTCTGCAGCAAGAGTTGCTTTACCATTCACATTCTCATCGTATCCCAAATATGCTTTTGGAATCTTTAGAGCCGCAAACATTTTGTTCTTTAGGTAATCAATATCATCAATTGCAGTGTATTCTAAACCACCCAATGAATCTATTTCAGTTCCACTATCACCACCCCTAACAGGTAAGAAGAAATCTTCAGTTAGGTTTTGAATATTATACTTTAAGTTGTAATCACCAGTTTGTTTGTCCACAAATGGAGTTTTCTTCATTTTAGAAATAATCTTCTGCATGTAGTTATCAACTTCTTGTGGTGGAATGTTACCAATATCAATTTTGAATACTCTCTTATCAGGTGCTCTCATAATTCTATGAATCAACATCGCATCCTCCATAAGAGAAACTTGTTTCCAAATTCTTCTACCATTTTCAATCATTGCCTTACCATAAGGTAAGAAGTTGGTATCTGATAATAATCTAAAATGTACTACTTCAAAGTTTTCATATTCACCTTTACCATTTGGGTCGTGATTAACTTTGAATTTTACATAGTTGGGATTATTTGGGTCAGTATTTTCCAATCTTTCAGTTTCATAAACCGGAAGTGGTTTTACATTGATGATACCAGCACCAGGTTGAATTTCTTGTAATAAAAAGAAATCACCATACTTAACCATATTACGAGTCCAAGACCAAAGATTGAACTCAATATTAAGAATATCATAGAAAAGATTTTCTAAGATATCTTTTACTCTTTCGTTTTTTGTTTTGATTTGTACAACTTCTCCGAATTCGTTTTTGAGTGTACATTCATCTGCGTAGATATCCAATGCTGATGAGATAATTGGGTCATTATCCATAGCATCATAATCTCTGAACAATTCTCTTCTAACTTGATGGTATGCCATTGATTGAGCTGCCATCTGGTCTCCATAAAAAGACCTTTGTAGTTTGGTGTACCTATCTCTTAAATTCATTAAGTTAGTACCACCTTGCTGTCTATCATCCACATCAACAACTCGTCTCTTTCCATCCTTGTCAACCTTTACGATTGCTTGGGTAGAAAAGAGTTTAGTTAATCGATTAAAAAATGAACTGTTTTGTTCTTCTGCCATTTTGTTTCTTTATTTTATAACCTTTATTTATTTACCACGCTTTACAACTCCAATATCTAGCTCCAGTTCTTGGACCAGGATTATCGCAGTTGTGTCTTGCTCTAAATGATGCTCTTCTTTCTGGATTATCTTTCTTAATCCTCATAGTTTCTTCACCTGCTTTTTTAGCTGATGTTCCACCATGTCCGAAGTTTACCTTTACAACATTTCCCTTTGGATTTTTAACATACACTTTGAACTTCTTTACATCACCTCTCATAGGTTTGTTGAGTTTTACCTCTCTACCTTGATATTCAGCTTCTGTAATATCCTCTTTCATATTTTTTAGAAAGTGAATAAATTCCTTCAAATCTTCATAGTTTTCAACATCGTATTCTTCGATGTTTTCATCTATTGATAATTTAAATTCGTTATAAAGTTCTTCAGAATAATTTTCCATGTTTTAATCCTTATAATTAACTTATACTATATAAATATCAAAAATTAAATTTACAACCATTTAGTTAAGTCCTCAAATCCATCACCAATATTCATTTGCCAAGGATTTTCATCATTATCATTTCCACCATATACCCCACTATAAGTATATGTAGATATACCATCAATCGCTCTTTTAGTTAAATCAATACCTTCCTGCCTTAAACGAAGTGCAGTATCTCTAACCCATAGTGAAATTGCTAAACTCATAGTTAAATCATCATTGTAACCTCTCATCGCTTCAGCTCTACCATTAAACCAAATAAATGTGAATAATTCCTCAATAGTTCTAATTGAACGTATTGTAATTGATTTTTCTCTAATATATTCTTCCAATTTGGAAATGATTAAAGGTCTGGTTCTTGATGTGGTTGAAAATCCTGCTACCATACCTCTATCTTGTGCTCTATATTTGTTTGAAAATTGGTTCTCTACATCTACATACTTCAAATCTTTACTCATATAGTAAAGATTGGGATAGTTTCTATCGATTACTTGTTGGATACATGCCCAACCAACATTTGCATTTTCAATTACCAACAATGCGTTGTTATATTCAGTTGCTAATGCTACCAAAAAATTTCCAAAATCTTTTGTATCTAATTTACCTCTATATTCAGCTACTTGTTCTGAATCCTCTACATCAATTACATGAGCAGCTGAGTAGTCGGTTGAATCACCTCTAGAAACATCGGCAACTACCATATATGATTTAGAATAATCTGGATATTGCCATTTCCATAGATTACCATCAAATCCAGTTTTTTCTATTGGTTCTTGAACATAAGTGGATTTATAAAATTCTAAAACTTGAGGGTCAATTACACTATCACCAGAAGAAATAAAATCACAGTCACATTCTTGTGCTGCTCCCTTTGGTCCTAATAAAACTTCTTGTTCATCTCTCCAATTTTTGTCTCTTTCAGGATGTAAACTCCAATGTAAACGAATCGTATTGAATGTGTTTGTACCATCTTCAGCACCTACCCAAGTTTTGTGGAAGAAGTTACCTACACCATTTGGAGTTGATAGGATAATTGCGTTACCACCAGTTGAAAGGGTAGATTGTGCGGATACCCAAATCTCCTCAATCTTATCAATGAAAGCCGCCTCATCAAATACCAATAAGGATAGTGCTTCAGAACGACCAGCATCACCAGCGGCTGAAGTTGCTTTGATTTGAGAACCATTCGAATATCTGAGGGATAGTTTATTATCTTCAACAGTTTCTAACTTTAACCAAGAAGGAAGATACTGATTCATCACTCTTACTTTGGTTACCAAATTTTTTGCCACTTCTTGCTTTGTTGCAATTACCAATACATTGAAATCTTGGTTGAATAGCATTTTCCAAAGAGAAAACCCAGCGGTTAGTGTTGATATACCAGTTTGTCTGGATTTTAAGATGATATTATATCGGTGGTCTTTGAATTGTGTTAAGGTATCCTCTTGAAACGGATAAAGGTGAAAAGGAATTTTCCCTCTCACCGGATGTTGAATCATACAATACTTCCTCATAAAATATATGGGGTCAGAAGCACACTTTTGATACTCCTCTTTGATGATTTCTTTTAATGTTTTCTTTTGTTGTGCCATAAATCAATTATCCACCAGCTGCAAAGAACAAACTAAGTAATCCACCAGCTAAAGTTCCCATCTTCCATAGGAAGGTATTTCTTTTCTGTCTTTTTAGTTCTTTTTCTAATTGTTTAGATTTTTCACTTTCTAAACCAAATTGTTCATCTTTCTTATCGATTATAGATTGTAAGTTAACAACTTTATCATTTAGATTAGTAATGACACTATCCTTTAATACAACTTTATCGTTGGATAATCTTAACAATTCTTTGGTTTCTACTAATTCAAGTTTTACACCATCGAAAGTAACCAAATCTTTAATTACCAGTCTTACTATCGGAACTTGTAGTTTCACCACCGAATCCTTCCTCACCACCGAGTCGTTCGTTGTAACGGTCTGTGAAAAACTTGACAAGCTCATCGAAAGAAAGAACATCAACATTATTAATTTTTTCATTCGTTTGATTTTTAATAGTTGAAATATTGTTTTGAACTCTATCGATATCACTATCAATCAGTTCAATTTCACTATGTAACGATTCTATTTTAGAGTCTAACTCTTCGTTAGCCAATGAGATTGAATCAATATCACTTTGGATTGCTTCAATCTTATCATCAAATGCAGCAACATCTGTTTGGATATCATGCATTACCATTAAATTGTAACCTACAAATCCTAAGATTACAATTAATATTAAATATATTTTTGTATTACTATTATTCATCTTATAAAGGTTGTACTAATTCGTAGTTTTTATCTTTTAAGAGTTCGTATGCTGCGTTTCTCTTTTCAATAACTTCGATAAGTTCTTTCTTACCATTTTCTATATCAGTTACCAATTGCTCTTTAAGATATTCAATATCTATATTCTCTACCCACTTTTCAACTGTACCATCTTCATTTACGAATTGATGAACATTATTTACTTCATCTAACGCTTGATTCCATTTTTGCAAAACTTCAGTTCCGTAAGCAGACATATTAGAATAAATCTTATATTGTTCATAAGCTTCCCATAAACCATCACTTTTAATAACAGCTTCCTTTTCTGATAAACAAACCGAACAAAAACCAGTCTTTTTAATCAATTGTTTATCTGTAGGTCCGTATTTTTTCTTAGAACAAGTTTGAGATTTACATTCGGAAAGTTGTTGAACGAATTGTCTAACTTTAGAGAGTTCGGAAGATGATTTAGATTGCTTTACTCTACCATATTCTTTTTGTTCCCAAACTACACCATTTTCTTCCCAAATATCGCCAACATTTCGTTTGGTTTGCTCCTTTACATCCGAAAGAGATATTTGAGTATCTTTTTGGTACTCTCCAGTGTTAACCATATCAACCAACTTTCTACGAGTTGGATGCATGTATTTTTTATTGAATTGTTTATCAGCCATACTAAATCTTATATATACTTATATATAAGTATTAAGTTTTTTACTATTCGTAAAATAAACCGAGAATCTGATTGAGTGGTGCGAATGTTCCCGTCAATTTGAAAGTTTTTCCACCATACACAAATACGATTCCTTCATTTGGTACAATCTTATTCTTTCCACCGATTGCGTTTAATCTTTCCAACTCTAATTTAAGTTTAGAAACTTTCTTTGGGTCTCCACCTTTCTGAACATCTTTGATGGTTTGGTCTAATCTCTTTTTCATATCTCTAACAGCAGAATTAGGATTTGCTGTCAGTGCTGAACTCATAAATGATAGAACCTCTGCTCCAACACCTAAGAAGATATCTTCAAATGGTCTGATGTTATCCTTAGCCATCTTAGCATGGTCATTCTTATCAATCCCCTTAGCCCATTCTAAAGTTTTCTCATCAGTAATGTTCTTATTATCTAATCTGAATGATTTATCGTAGAATGCCCATCTCTTTACCAATCCCATTAGGGTTTTGTTATCTAACTTAGATGGTGATTTCTTATTCACAAAATCCATCCACCAAGCCTGATGATATTCTGCTACACCATCGGTATCTTTTAATTTAAACTTAGATTGTAGTTTTGATATTTGCCCATTATACTTTCCTTTAAGTGAAGAAAGGTTTTTGGATTTAGGTAATTGAACTACTGGTGGGCCTTGGATTGTGTAAGCTGATTGAACATCTGCATTAATTTGTTTAATCATACCAGCTAACATTCTAGCAGCGTCTTGGTTCTCACCAATTGCGATACCATCCTCATTATACTCCATCGTTCCGTGGAATACTAAAAGTGCTTGTCCGTAAGGAATTACATTAACAGAAGTTGGATAGATTACTTCCAAATTCATAAAACATGCTCCACCTTTGAAAATTTTCTCTCTCTGCTTTTCGGATAACTTTGAAATGGCTTGGGTCAAATCTTTCATTGCGAAGTTATACGCTTTCTCCAATTCTCCTCTTCCTGCAAACTTCATAGCTACACCATTGATATCCAATGCCCCAGCTCCTTTGTTTTTCAAATGTCCTTTGTTTCTCGCTGCAACCAATCTTCCATCTCTCCAACTAACTGCTAATGCTTGACCATCGGTCTTTTCTCTAGTGAGTTCCAAATTACCCTCTAAAGCTTTGTTTACAATATCTTTCAATTGTCCAAAAGTTAAATTGATTTCAGTATCAAATGGGTGATTCATATGTCCATATGCTCCACCTTCGGTTAGTAAAACTTCATTTAACAATTTCTTTAATCGTATCATTTCTTCACTTTTATTAGTTGATTCAGTAATACCACCACCCAATGCATATGGTTCATTATACTGAAGTTTTTCCTTATCAAATTTTTTTCTTAATCTCTTTAATTCTTCGCTATGGTCATCAATCCATTTTTGGTCAGGATAGCCATGTGGTGCCACTTCTTCAAGTTCATCACCCAACCCACTTTTATCTTTTGGATACATTTTGTGAGTACGATACATTACATACTCTTCAATATCTTTAAGTTTAGTGTAATACTTTGGGTCCTCATACAAATGGTCTAATGCAATTCGTTCAGCCACACTCTTATCCGAAGTGTGTTCCATTTCTACTTTGATTCCCGCTTGTAATTCTTTATCTAAATCATCAATATCTACACCATGCATATTTGCAATATCGTAGATATCCATACCCTTTGCTAATTGTTCAAATTTATATTCTGGGTCTGGAGTTTTAAAATCATCTTTTCTCATTATGGTTTTAGCGATTACTTTGTTCGCTTGTTTCATAAATGGAATGTTGATTTTACTTCTATTATCTTTTGCTACGATTTGTCCATATAGGTTTAAGAAGTTTAGGAATTCCTTTTTCTTCTTTGCTAATCTTTTGAAAAATCCGATTAGTTCCGCAGGTGTAATTTCTTTTTTGTTTCTTGGGTCTGTCAACCTATCAAAGAAATGTTTATCGGTTAAAACTACATCTACTGGGTTTAGTTGTTTATCAGCGTATGTATCAATCTTAACCAAATCCGCCATTGGGATTTCATCTAATTGAACTTGTACACCTTCTTTTAAGATTCTAAAGTTTACAACTTTTCTACCATTGATGGTTGGCATTCCATGTTCATCTTTACCAATAGTTTTAACAACTGTCTTTTTGTTTTTGAATCTACCCGTTAATATCGTATCACCAATTTTTACTGGGAGTTTAATATCCTCTTTAAGAGTGTTACCCACTTCTTCTTTTTCATTTTCAATACCAACTAAAGATTCTTCTCTTTCATCTTCTAACTCAATAAAGTCAACTAATGAGTATCCAACCAAACCAGCTACTCTAGTTACATGACTCCACCACTTATCGTAAGCTTCAGAACCATAAAAATCTTTTTGGTTTGTAGCAGTTGTTTTACCAGCTACACCTGCTGGGAATGGGGTTACTGCCTTTACAGGACCTGTTGGATAAATTGGATGTGGGTCAATATCGGTAAGTTCATCACTCATTATTTGAGCTAATACAGTATATCCAATTTTTTCTGCTCTTCTTTGAGAAATTCTATCGAATGTTGAATATGATGGAAATAAAAAGTTAGGGCCATCATCTACCTCGGTTTTACCAATAGTTTGAGATGCTTCTTTAATTAAATCAACATTATTAACTAACCACCTTTCTACCACTTCCTTTGGAATAGTAAATTCTTCGTTTAATGTATTGGTTATAAAATTAAAAATCTTTTGATTGAATTTTGGATATGCTCTTTTTGAAAAAAACTTTTTCTTATCTTCTTCTGAACCTGTTGATAGTCCTCTACGAACTTCAGTTCCACTCACACCTCCTCCCCCTTCGGGAGCGATATACACATACCCCCTATCTTCATATCCTTCAAAATCAATTCCATCTTTGTAAGGAGTGAAGAATTTACCACCTAATCTACTAGCATCTTTTTTACCAACAACGGTAATAAATGCGGTGGTATCTTTATTAAATTTTTTAAGTACCTCAGTTGGTACATATGGGTTCTTTACTTCAACGATTTGGTTTTTTGGAATACCAAACATCGTTGTCATAATCATCACCTTTTCTTTGAAGTTAAATGGTGATTTATCATTATCTGTTTTATTGGATGTACCAATATAAACATTGTTCTTACCAAACTTCTTTACTAAATGAGAATAAGTTGCGTAATGGCCCTTATGAAAAGGTTGAAAGCGGCCAGCGTAGACTACAACTTTGTTTTCTACACCGTCCGCTTCCCCTAATATACTCTCTACTAAAAATTGAGATAATTCGTTCATTATAATAGTACTATTGTGTTTGTACTATATAAATATACGATTTATTAGTTTACCATTTATACCTTAGAAAATGGTTCATTTACAACCTCACCACTATCGATTCCATTTGGATTAGCTCCAAACTGACCTCCTTGTTGCTGTTGTTGTTGTTGTTCCATTTGCTCTTTTAAAGATTTATTGTAGGTAATTGTACCTTTTTCTAAATCTAACTGACCTCTAGGGTAATCTCTTTCCAATTTGTTTAATACTTTTCTCATTTCTGAGTTAGTATCTTTAAAACCTTCTTCCGCTTGAGTAAATGCATCCTCAATTCTTTGAAGTTCTTCGTGTAACTCATTTTTTCTAATATGAAGTTGTCCGAGTTGACCCATCAAATTATTAAGATTTGAATTGTACTCTTTGATTTCAGTAACTTTTTCTTCTGAAAGTTGTACTGTAACTAAATCAATTGATGTTGTTTGTTCTGTTGCCATATGACTTTTAAATTAATTAATTGTTTTTGAATTCATATATAAATATATAATTTATAAATTTTCGTAATCTATTGTTGTTACACCTCTTTTTTGTACTACTTGTGCTGAACAACGATTTCCGAATTGTATTGATTTTGGAATATCTTCGGAATCTAAGAACTCTTTCACAAATCCTGCTACAAAAGTATCTCCAGCTCCTGAGATATCCATAATCTCTACTCGTTCGGTTGGATACATTGTACCTTTGTACATACATCCATCCTTATC
>Ga0181598_1002520_pt1 | contig 16564 bp, 8 predicted proteins | sample 041ome_4_FD_153295 | JGI IMG/M metagenome (GOLD analysis project Ga0181598, IMG submission 153295) | Coastal salt marsh microbial communities from the Groves Creek Marsh, Skidaway Island, Georgia - 041404US metaG (spades assembly) | ecosystem: Environmental > Aquatic > Marine > Intertidal zone >... | reverse complement strand
ATCACTACCATCGCCAGTTAAAGATATAATTGAACCATTGTTGTATTCTGAATCTAATGTAGGTCCAGCTATTTGAGTATAAGAACCCGTTGTTAATTGTTGTGGAGTATCCAATGTATCATCATACCACTTAGCAAGTGCGAATGGAATATCATCAGTTCCAAATCGGATAATATCGTTGATGAACCCTACACTACGAGTTACAAATCCACTTGCCGAAGAATCACCTTCAATCGATGAAGTGTATTGTAATATATCGTTTATTTTAATTAATCCCTCAATACTTTCAGTCAATATAGGTAATGTAGTTACAGAATCTCTCTGAGTTCTAACAAATGTATGAGTAGATTGTGGTAAGTGTTTGATTGCTCCATTTGATGCTGATACAAATGTGTGAATCGATTGTGGTTCATGCTTCACAGCGTTTTGTGATGCGGATACGAATGTATGGATAGAACCAGAAGCACTTCCAGCATCACCCACATTGATTGTGAATGTACCATCCTGTCTCTTCACACCATTTAACGAAGCGGTTACGAAAGTGTGCTCACCTAAATAAGATGATGAACCCACATTAATATCAAATGTGTTTGTAGTTACATTTGAGATTTCCAACCATCTTCCAGACGGATAATCGTATCCAGCTCTTGGATATGAGTGTTCGGTTTGGTTGTTATCAGATACACAAGTGTAAGTTAATGCACCATCATCAATTTTCACATAATCCCCATTTGAGAATCCGTGATTTGCGATAGTAAGAGTAACAACACCAGTTGTTGGGTTGTAAGGTGCATCGGTTGGTGTATGTGATGTACTTCCAACTGAAGTAATTACAATTGATTTACCAGCATATGGGTCTGAACCACTTCTTGGGTAAGAGTGAGTTGTTGTATTACCATCTTGGTCACAAGTGAATGCGAACGATTCGTTTTCTAATACCACACTTCTACCAACACCCAATCCGAATGATTCACTAACAGTCAATGTCATATCACCAGTTAATGCGTTGTAAGATGCGGATACAGGTGTGAAGTATTTGTTTGGACCAGATGCCCCAACATTGAATGTTATTGTAGTATCAGTTACAGCCGTTAAAGGAATAGAACGAACTGCTTTAGGGTCTATACCAACTCTTGGGTAAGATTTAACTGATTGGTTATCATCCATATTACAAGTGAATGCGAATGATTCAGATACCATAACAATACCCTCACCAACACTCAATGAATGTTCACCAACAGTTACAACAAAATCACCAGTTGCAGGATTGTAAGTTGCGTTAGTTGGATTAAACTCCACATTAGGACCAGATTTACCAACATTTACAGTTATGGTATCATCGGTTTTAGATTTGATTGTTAATCTTTCATCATAAGCAGGTTGTCCAACTGAAGGTAAGTTATGTTCCGTTCTATTACCATCCATCTCACAAGTGAATGTGAATGATTCAGGTTTTAGATAAATACTATCACCAACACTTAATCCATGTTGTGAAATTGTCATTACAAAATCACCAGTTGCTGGATTGTATGTTGCGGTTGATGGAGTAAATAATTCATTACCAGTATTAATAATACCAGTAATACTATTAAACGATTTACTAACTTCAGTATGATATGAACCACTCAATGCTATCGAAGATAAAGTAGGTTCTAAATTAGTTACCTTAATATTTCCATCAGTATTAAGAACAAATGATGGAGATTCTAATGTAGTGTTTACTAAGATATTAGTTAGTAAACTTTGTGCATATCTAATACCAGCAATAGTTTCATCCAATTGAACATTGGTTGCTAATGATGGATATCTATAATAGAAATCACCACTCTTCACACTTCTTTGGTTACCACCATAAAGAACATCAGTTGCCACACCATCTAAGATATGACCAACATCTCTTCTACATTTAGATTTGTTGTAGTTTAAGAATGGGAATGCATAATCAATGTACTCAACAGTTTCGTCTTGGATAAGAGTTCTATTGTTTCTGATTGTGTTCCAAATTTCTAATCTATCCGCAGTTGGTAATTCCAATGCTGTATTTTGGATAAGTTTCTGAACTAAGTTAGCTGCGTAAACGATACCATCGATAGTTTCAACTTTTTGTTCTTCAGTTGCTTCGGATGGGTATCTCCAATAGTATTCACCAGCTATTACACTTCTTTCGTTTCCACCATATCTCAAGTCAGTTCCTACTGCATCTAAAATATGCCCAACATCTCTACTACACTTAGCTTCATCGTAATCGAATCCAACCCAAGAAGATGAGATGTAAGAAATTACTTCCGCTTGAACTAACTCTCTGTTTCTTTCGATGATTTGGTAAACACCTTCATTTTCTAAAGATGCGGTTACCAATAAAGTGTTACTCATCATCTTATCTGCTAATCGTTGTGCGTACACAATACCATCCACAGTTTGATTCAATTGTGAACCAGTTGCCTGTGATGGGTAACGATAGTAGAAATCTCCAGCTATTACACTTCTTTCATTACCACCATAGATTAAATCAGTTGTTGCTGCATCTAAGATATATCCAACATCTCTTCTACATTTTACATCATCGTAATCAAATGAGTTCCAAGAAGATGAGATGTATTGGATTACTTCATCTTGAATTAGAGTTCTATTCTCATGTACTAAGTTGTAAGCGTTTACTAAAGTAGAAGTTGGTTCAACAAATACATCACCACCAACCACTTTTTGAGTTACCTCACCAGCATATTGGATACCATCCAATGTTGGGAATAATTGTGAACCAGTTGCTTCAGATGGATATTTGTAGTAGAATACACCAGCATTGATACTTCTTTCGTTACCACCATATACGATATCCGTAATTGTAGCATCTAAGATATATCCAATATCTCTCTTACAAGTTACTTCATTGTAATCAAATGCTGACCAGCTTGAAGATAAGAATGTAATTGCCTCTTCTTTGATGAAATCAATATTATTTCTAATAATTGTTTCAGTATTTAATCTATCCGAAGATGGAGAACCATATGTGATATTTGATGCGATATTTTGTGCTAATCTACTTGCGTATCTAATTCCATCCAATGTTTGGTTTAACTGAGATGCGGTTGCTTCGGATGGGAATTCATAGTAGAATTTACCATTTACAATAGATGCTGAGTAAATACCATGAACTAAATCTTCAGCTGCCCCACTTACAATATATCCAATATCTCTACTACAACTAGCTTCATTGTATTCAAATGTTGACCAAGAAGAAGATAAGTAAGCGATTGTTTCAGCTTGGATAAAATCAATATTTTCTTTAAGTAAGTTATATCCAGCAACAGTTTGAGGAGTAGTTAATCTACTACCATATAGAGATGCTGTCTGATAAGACCCTGTACCAAACTCAACCATTCTCGCCACAATCTCAAATGATTCGGAAATAAACTGAATATCAGCGTAACTTGCTGAGATTGATGCTGTGGTGAATTGTGAAACTGTATCAACTGCTATATATTCTTCAGTATTATCGATTTGAGTTGGTAATGAACCAGTTCCATTTTCAATAATATCTAATACGATTGCAAATGATGAAGAAATTTTAGTAATTAATTCAGATGAACCACTTAGTGAAGAAGTTATCTGAGTTACATCACCCCTCTTAATCAATCCATCAATCGTTTTCACAATAGTTGGTGCTACCGAACTTCCACTTTCTAAAATGTTAATTACAGTACTAAATGAACCACTAATATTATTTCTATTAGAAATCGTTGCATCTAATGAAGAAGTGTATTGAGTATTATCTGAAATTTTTATATTACCAGCCGTATTCAATACTTTTTCAAATTCACCTCTTGTTGGAACATAAACATATTCTTGTTCCGATGAAAGTGGTAAACTATCTACGATATTTATTACACCACTTGCCGATACATTTGTTGGATTCACATAATAAAGTGTATCAGGAGTATCCGCTAATGGAGTAAATGTTAGTGTACCAAATGTAATACCATTATTTATTAAACCAATACTCTCATATACATCATATACAGTTCCAGCAGTTCTTTTAGTTTTAATTAAGAATGGTGCATTAATTGTAGAATCTTCAAAACCTAAATCATTGATTGAGAAATTATACATTTCATTTCTAACCAATGTTATAGTTGGGTCTTTTTTAGAACCTAAGAATGAACCAGTATCTTCCAATCCACCTAACTCTGTAAAGCTTTCCCTACCATCAAAGTATTTTAATTGACCATCGTTAATATAAAATGCAGTAGAATCATTTGGTAAAGTAATTACTTCAAAATAAGATGAAGAATCGGCTGAACCTGATATTTCTCTACTTCCACTAATACCATAATCTATAATATCAATTACAGTTCTAAATGATTCAGAAATAGCTGCTGATGTAGAAATTGATGCTGAAATTGATGATGTAAATTGAGTATTATTATTAAATTTAATATTATCATTTACATTAAGAACTTCAGTAATATCATCAGGTAAAATTGTACCAATTGTAGTTGTGATTAAATTATCACCATATGAGTTCTTTGGAGTTCCAACTTGTGAAATTGGTAATCCATTATAAGCCAATCCGATTGTTTTATCGGTTTGAACTGAACTACCACTTTCAATAATTTTAACAACTACATCAAATGAATCTTCAATTTGCTTACCACCTCTGATAATCAATTCGGTTAAATCTCTACCATATTCAATAGCATTGATTGTTTCATCTAATTGGTAACCAGTTGCTTGTGATGGGAATTTATAGTAGAATGTACCAGCTTGAATACTTCTAGAATTACCACCATATACTAAATCGGTTAGAATAGCATCAGTAATAAACCCAATATCTCTATAACATTTAGCTTGGTTATAGTTTAGATATGGATACCTATAATTTGCATAATCTAATACATTTTGTTGGATGTATGATTTATTTTCTCTAATTAAATTTATAATAGATAACTTAGTACTATCAGCAGATGTGAAAGTAGAACCTAATACGATTTGTTCTGAAATACCACCTAAGTATTTGATTGCATCAACTGTTGGGTCTTTTTGTTGAGTTGCCGATGGAACACCACCTACAATTGCCGAAGATGGGTATCTATAATAGTACTCAGCTGCTGTTCTTGTTCTTTCGTTACCACCATATACCAAGTCCGTAATTGCGGCATCTAAAATGTATCCTACATCTCTCTTACAAGTGTCTTGATTGTATGAGAACTCACTCCAAGAAGATGATACAAATGCAACAACCTCATCTTTGATAAATTGTTTGTTTTCAACCAATAATTCTTTAGCATCCAATACTGCTTGAGTTGGTTGAGTGAAAGTAGTACTTACGATTACTTTTTCAGCCAATCTTCTTGCGTAATTGATACCATCTAATGTTTGGTTTAATTGTCCACCAGTATCACCATCGTTTCCAACAGTTGCCTGAGATGGGTATAGGTAATAGTATTCACCTGCAATGATACTTCTTTCGTTACCACCATAGTAAACATCGGTTCTTACCGCATCTAAGATGTATCCCACATCTCTCTTACAAGTTACCTCATTGTAATCAAATCCACTCCAAGATGAACTTAGGTAAAGGATTGTTTCATCCTTAATGAAATCGATGTTAGAATCAATTAAATCCCAAGCTGCTTTTCTTTCAACAGATGCTGTTGTGAATAATTCGTTTTGTACAATTTTTTGTGATAATCTACTTGCGTAATTGATACCATCGATTGTTTGATTCAATTGTACAGTTTCAGCAAGTGATGGTTGTTTGTAGTAGAACTCACCATTTACAACGGATTGAGATACTACACCATGTAATAAATCCTCAGCGGCTCCACTTACAATGTATCCAACATCTCTTCTACACTTAGATTCATCGTATGAAGCAGTACTCCAAGAAGATGATAAGTAAGCGATAGTTTCATCCTGAATGAATGAGATGTTATCAATCAATAGGTTGTATGCAGCAACTACATTCGATGAAGTTAATGCCGAACCATAATTTGTTTTAGTTGGTAATGAACCAGTTCCGTTTGTAACAATCGAAGTTACAATTGCGAATGAAGATGAAATGAATGATACATCATCCACACTAGCAGTTGCAGCTGAAGATGTTACTTGAAGAATATCAGTTGTAAATCTGATATTTTCAGAAGTGTTTTCAACTAATGTTGGAAGTGAACCAGTTCCATTTTCCACAATATCCAATACGATTGCGAATGAAGAACTAACTTTAGTTACTTCCGTAGATGATGCGGTAGTTGCTGAGGTTACTGAGTTTGTATCACCTAAGTAAACACTTGCCGTATTTTCAACCAATGTTGGTAACGAACCAGTTCCAAACTCAACTGCGTTTTTCACAATTGAGATTGATGAACTTACCAATGAAGCTTGAGTAGAAGTTGCTACCGAACTTCCATTTGTGAATTGAGTTGTAGATGTTACTTTAATACTACCCGTCCAGTTACTAACTTCGGTTGGAAGTGAACCAGTTCCGTTTGTGATAATATCAGTAATTACACCATAATTAGTTACGATAGTTTCAACATTTGAGGTATCAATAGATGAAGTAACAACAGTTCCATTTGTTACTAATTTTGGCTCATCAATTGTCCACTTAAAGTTTGGAGTATTACCAGCAATAGCTGTAAATAGGGAATTTTCTCCCTTTTTAATAATATCCTCAACTAGTCCAAATGATGAACTTACTTTAATTCGTTCATCATCAGTACCACTTACAGAAGATGTTACAAATTCTATACTACCAGCTCTAATTCTGGCTTTTGTATTATCAACCACTTGAGGTACATCTACCAACTCATTTACTATGACTTTATCAACAAATGATTTAGCATAAGAAATACCATCAATGGTTTCATTTAATTGTTCACCATTTACTTTAGATGTTACTTCACCATAATACAAACCAGCTCTAATTGATTTTTGATTACCTCCATATAATAAATCGGTAGATATTGCATCTAAAATATATCCAGTATCTCTTCTACATTTATCTTGAAGATAAACTAAATTAGGGAATTGTGTGTTTATGAAGTTTATAGTTTCGTTTTGTATCAAACTTCTATTTTCAACAATCAAATCATAAACTGATTGATTTATAGAAGATGGTGAAACAAATGTATCTTTTACTATAAGTTTTTTAGATAAATCTCTTGCCCATTCTATACCATCCAAAGTTGGTAATAATTGAGTTGTTGTTGCTTCGGATGGATAATCATAGTAGAACTTACCAGCTATTACACTTCGTTCATTACCACCCCACTTTAAATCAGTTGCAACTGCATCAATAATGTATCCAACATCTCTTTTACACTTAACCTCATCATAATCGAATCCTCTCCAAGATGATGACACGAATGAAATTACTTCTTCCTTAATAAATGACTTATTATTAATTAATAAATCATATGCATTTTCAACATCTACTGATGGTTCAACAAATGTTATATCACTTACCACTTTTTGTGCTAACCCACTAGCATATTTAATTGCATCTAATGTTTGTTGTTTTTGTGATGATGTTGCTTCAGATGGATATAGATAATAGAAATTACCATTTCTTACCGATTCTTCGTTACCACCATAAATTAAATCATGTGCAGCACCACTAACAATATATCCTAAATCTCTTTTACAAGTTACTTCGTTATATTCAAAATCACTCCAAGATGAAGAAAGATATGCAATCGTTTCTTCTTGGATAAATGATAAGTTTCCTAATAATACAGAATATCCATTTTGATAATCAATTGATGCATTTTCAACTGAAGAACTTTGAATAATACTTGGAGCATAATCCGAACCCAAATTTAATATCTGATATACAGTTGCAAATGATGAGCTTATCTTTTGCTGTACTTCGAATGATGATGAAATATCGGTAATAAACTGAGGTGTTTCTGTTACTCTAATATTATCAAATGTAGATGATGTTACAGCGGGTAATGGATTATCAATATCACTTAATCCAAACTCAACAATTTTTAAAATTGTATTAAAATTTCTGTTAATAATATCCACTTCATCGGAAGTTGCAGCATCAGAACCCACATATTGAGTTTGATTGGATATTTTAATTAACCCATCAATATTATCAACTAAATCATAACTAGCAGTTGCTCTATTTCCAAATCTTAATGTTTCCGTTACCTTATCAAATCTATCTTCAATAATATTTAATTCAGTAGATGTTGCGGATACTGAACCGGTAGTTTGAATACCATTTGATATATTCCAAACCGAACCAGTATTATACCCCCCAGTTGATGATTTAGCCAATAATGATGGAATATTGGATATTCCACTTTCTACTATATTGGAAACCAATCTATATTCTGATTTAGCTTGTTCAGCAACAGCATCTGATGATTTACCTGAAATAAATTGTTGTAATTCATCTGTTACTTTAACACCTGCATTTGTATTTGGAACAAACTCAGGAATAGCAGATAACCCATCTTCAATAGTATCAATAATAATTGTATAATTATCTCTTACTCTGTTGAATGCTTCTAAATTACCACCACTACCTGTTATGAAACGAGAACCACTAGCATACATACCATAATCACCAAAAGAGGTGTTTGAGTTAAGTAATACCGCCTGCCCGCCATCCAAAACTTTTACTGAGTATGCTGAGAAGTTGGTAAAGAAAGATACCAACTGAATGAATCCTCTACCAACAACCTGACAACCTACACCATTTGGTGCAATTTGTGTATATGCATCCAATACCATTGAGGCAAGAGGTGAATCGGGATGGATAATATTACCATCTACATTCAAACCACCACCACCAGCAGGAATTGCTTCATATTTTTCTAAGAATGAGTTTTCCTGATTCGAAATCATCGAACAGTTCTGAACATAAGGAGATGTTGTAATAAATGCGTTTGGTGCGAATGCAATAGCAAATCCACTTCGAGAGTTATCAACCGATGGGAATACTCTAAGATTACCAAAAGTCATCTCTGCCAAATAGTTACCACTATTTACCCAAAATAAATCTTCATTTTCGTTTTTAGCAAGAATCTTAGTTACCCTTAAACCAGCTCCCCAAACAGTTGTGTTTTTTGGAAGTTCGATTGGATTTTCTTCTAAATAAGTTCCTGCAGCAACTTCGATTCGGAAACCAGTAAATAAAGAACCAGTATCTAAACCAAATCTACCATCATCACCAGCCGTTGCAATTTCAGCTGCTTTCTTTACAGTTCTTAATGGAAATTGAGGAGTTCTACCATCATTATTATCATTACCAGTTGTTGAAGATACATAAAGGGTAGCATCCATTGCTCCGAAATCTTCTGGTTTAATACCACCAAATCTCTGAGTATCTAATGAATCTAACGAAACAGATGCGGTTAAATTTAATGCTTGCTCACCAGTTACATTAATAGGCCCATCAACAGTAAGAGAACCCGTAATGAATACCGAACCAGTAATATCGGATATTACGTCTGGGTTATTACCAAATGAAAAACTTTGAGATACCAATAATGAACCAGAAATAAGTACATTTCCAGCAAATGAGGTATCTCTTAGAAAATCCTGTACCTCTTCGACCTGTTTTCTTGGTATTAATCTAGCCATTTTTTATTATTCTATCTCAGTAATTTTTCCTTTAATTAAAAAATCAGTTCTATCCACTTCAGTTGGAATACGAGTGATATCTTCATTAAATATAAACCTAATTTCTTTACTACCACTGGCATACTGTCCAGATGTTAGTTGTGTACCATTTTCATCATATAACTCAACATCGTATTTACTTCGGTCTTGCTTTACACTATATAAAAAAACATCTAAGTAATCAAATGCATCATCTACTTTTAAATCTTCGTATGTAAATCTATATCCCTCAATATCAGGTATAGAACCAGTCTTATCGGTTGGTCCTAAAAAAAGAGTAAATAAAGTTTGAGTAGCAGAATCTAAAGATGCCGAAGTTGGTTCAAATTCATTGATGAAAGTATCTTCAATTACTTCCAATACAAAATTTTTGAAAGATTGTCTATCTCTCTTCTTAACAGTGTTACCCACATATATATTTGGAACCGGTCTACTCATTAGTTTATTCTTTCTATATCACCTTTAATAAATATTGAATCATCCTCAGCACTTAAAGTATATTTATTACCAAACCTATCTTCGCTTGGAAAGTTTGCTTTTATGAGTTTTACATAAAAATCATTTCCAACTTGTTCATAGTTATAATCTTCAGGTCTTACAAATACTTCACCATTAGAATCATCACCTGTAAATGAAAGAAATACATCAAATCTAGCATGCGCTTTTCTTTTATTTTGTAATCGAGAATCTAATGTTTTGATTCTCATATTTTCAATTTTAAATACCCAATACAATGGATGATTAAATTCATATCTATCACCACTTGGTTTATTAGATGGAACACCCTGATATGAATTAGGAGCGTTTACCTCTTTCATAATATTTTTTAAAGTAAAGATGTTCATAATTCTATAAATTTACCAGTTATTGAAATTTCATCTTCAGATTCCAATGTATTGAATATATCTCTATCACCCTGCTCAAAAACTTCTCTCAAATCAAATGTAAACAATATTTCATTAGTAGTTCCATTGAATGTATAAGTGTATGCATCTGATGTTACAAATAACCCATTAACATATACTCTAAACCAATTTCGTGTATCAAATATACCTATCAATTCTTGTGGTATAATAGGAAGTTCTACATTAGTAAGTTTAGCAGTATTTTCACTAACATATACAGCATCTTTAGAACCTCTAATTGCCACAAAATCAATCACATTCTGATACTCATTATAAATATTCGGATTTGTAAATGTTTGACCTGTTAAATCGGTTTCTACACCCCATACAACTTTCTTAGGAGTAAATGATTTTTTAACTGTTGGCTTTTCATCATATGTTTCGGGAAGTAGGTAAGCGTTAACTACCATAGTAAAGGAAGTTCTAATGATTCTTTCTGAACCTTCTCCTACTTCTTGTTGATTATCAAATGAATCAATACGAGTTCTAAATTTGAATCCATCTTCTTTACCCCAATATCTATCAGTAGCATATTGAAATGCTTCTACAATTTTATTCATATGTTCGGTAAATGATGTCCAAATCATTACCTCATAACTTACAGTTACATAATCAGGAACCGAAACTTCATATTGTTCAAAAGGTCTAGCTGCCCCACTTTGTAATGAAAATCGTTCGTATCTATTTTGAGAAGAATATTTTTTGTAAGCTGGTAAGGTGTTTACATCTTTAAATTGTGCTAAGTTTGTATCTCTTTCAATGGAGTTTCTCTTAAACATCACCAACGGAATTTGAATCTTACCTCTTTGGTCTCTCAAATATCCTTTTGCTCGAGCATTATTCCATCTTTCAGCATTTCCATAGAGTAGAGGAACTTTAACTTTGTTACCATGTTCTTCCACATCAGGAATAATAGTATCAACCATGTACTCTGCTATGGTAGTATCTACATCTAAAAGTTTTACACCTTTAGTGTATTCTGGTTTAATACCTCTTTGTAATGCTCTATTTGTTTCTTTCTTATTCATTATATAACTCTCATTTCAGTTTGAATAGAACTTCTTCTTGTCATAAATGTTGAAACAATAATTGAGAATTTCTCACCACTCTGTCCACCAATTAATTGGTCCTCTCTTACATTATCAATTTCAAAATATGCATCATTGTGTAAAATAATATCACCAATCTCTGGGTAGAATCCTTTTCCTTTTAGAGTAACTCTATTAAATCTGAATTGAACATTCTGTCCACTATCAGGTCCAAACCCTTCATAGGAAACCGAAGTATCATCTCTTTCAATAACTGCGGTACATTCAGTACCTTGATAGTAAGATTTATTTAGGGATTCACCATATAGATTTGTTTTGACATCCTCAATAGCGAGTTTGAATAGAACTACAGTCGTTTCAATTACCGCATCTACTAACTCCTTTGAAATTGATTCAAAGAATCGTATATCTCTATCTAATGCAAATCTTGGCATTTTATCCTACATATATCGTTAATGGAACTTTTCGTAACATCTCTTGCTGATAATTAGCTTCGTTATTTCTAATTTCAAACTGATTTTTTCTACTTAACTCTTCTAAGTTTTCTCTGAGTTGTTCAATCAAAGCATCTTTTTCAGTTTGAGCTTCAGCTCTTAATGCTGCTCCATCCAACGATATTTCGGAACCAGGAATAGGTACTGAACTATATTTTTCTCTGATTGCTCCTAATAGTTCTTTAGCAAGAGCAAGTGTATATTTTCTAATCCATTGTTTACCCACATCGTTGATTCTACTATATGGAATAAAATCGTATCCAACATTTGCGTAATCAGAAACTACATTATCAGTTACCGCAGTTGAATTTTGAATGAATTCGTTTCTCACAAAATATTCAAACCACAACTTGCCATTGGTAGTTGGGATTGGGAATATTTGGAGTTTGTTGTTTGTGATATTAAAAGTATGTGCCGATTTACGGAATTGGTCATTGAATTCAATTGCTTGAATTCTCAACATATCCTCATAAATTGGCATTAATACAAATTGTGCCGCTGGTGAGAATGAACCGAATCCAAATTCATCAATTAAATTAAGAGTACCCTGCCCACTAATAGAATAAGGGTCAAAAAACCTATTGATTGCTGGTGTTGGTTCGTGGAATACTTTAACTACATCTATTCTGTTTGAACTTTCACTTACATTTGCCCAAAGTGTATCTAAATTATAAATTTGCTGATTTGCTATTAAATCAATAGAGCCCTTTTTGACATCGGTATTACCACCAACACCAGCCAATGTACCATATGCATCCGAAATACCAATGAGTTCGGGTAAATTTGAACCTTGAACTAATTTTCCACTATAATTAGAACCAGTTGGGTTTCCCTTTAAGGTATCTAAATTATTTCTAATGTTGAATTGATTTACTTGCGCCGAATACTCCGATGTAGCCTCCTCAAAACAAGCGTATAGGTTTTCATCCACCAATTCTACATTTTGAACTGGATAACCCAATCGTTTCGCAACCCAATTTGCTATTTTAGGAGCATCGGTTGAAAACAATGCATCTGAATCATATGTTCCAAATGGAGTCTGTCCTTCTGAGAATGATGATGAACCTGGGTATATGTATTCTACTGCCATTTACTATTCCTCTCTTTTAATATCGTATCTATAAATATAAAGAAAAAGAAGAATAGAGTTTTTATGAAAAGATTATACGATTCGTATTTGTATCACATTACCATTTCGGTATAAACCACCTAATGGAACACCACCAGCTTCGGCTAATGAATCATTTGCAAAATCTAATGATTGAGATACTGAAGTGAGGATTGCGGTTGATTCGGTAAATTTAACTTCTTGGTTATTAGTCCATACCGAACCACTATAATATAAAGTACTACCACCAGTAGTTGTTGAGTTACCAACCAAAGAACCAGTGTTGATGTAAACATCATGCAATTCTTCAATTTCGTAACCATTATCAATTTTTACGAAAATTTTTCCTTGATTTTGGTGAGCATAAACTACATATCCCAAAATAACCAAATGGTCAGGTGATACAGGTTTGAATTTGGTCATACCACCAGGCGTTGATGGAGAAAGGTAAAGTGTATCACCATCTAACCATTCCTCACCTTGTAAATCACCAGTTGTATCAATACCCCTAACGATACCAAAGGTTGTTACAAATCCTTCTTGATTTGCACCAATATCTTCAGTTACCACACCTAAAGTAGTTGCTGAGTTTATTTCACTTGTTGCTAATGCATTTACAACTGCCAACCTCTGTCCTTGTGCACCACCTTCGGCTTGAGTTCTTACCCTAACAACTTTGTAGTTTTGTTCTAATAGATTACCACCTGTTTTGTTTACAACTCTTACTACTTCTTCTTGTCCAACTTGAAGTGTTACATTTCCACCCTTTAATCCTAAATTGAGTGTACCATCTTCATCATTCCAAGTTAATCTACCATCAACATTTGTAGGAGTTGTGTGAGTTGTATCAAAATCAATCCACTCGACATCGTTGATTGAACCTGTAATGTACATTGAACCTGTGAAAGTGTGAGTATCATCCATTGTATTACCAAAAAGTGTAGAACCACTTTCGTAAAGAATAGATGCGGATACTAATTGAGAAACTCTTAGGTTTCCATTTACAGTTAAATCTCCAAAAGTTGCGGGAAATTCTGAATTGAGTATTGTACCAATAGTTACTCTACTATTAGAACCAACTCTAGCCAATGCGATTAAATCACTAATCGATGGATTGGTAGTTAATTGTAATTCGGTTATCCTTCTTGGTTTACTCATATCTCTTGTAATAATCCATACTCATGTTCACCCTCTTGAATGATTGCGTAAGAATTCTCTTGCAAAATCATTCTATTAGTTCCCAACTTTCGTATGGCTTCTTCTAATACTTCTTGTGATTGGTTTTGAAATACATATGCGTTATATGCCTGAACGATTTCATTTATCGTTCCATCATTTTTATGATATTTGTAATATTCGAACCAATCCATATCCTATAAATATAGGTTAGACATAAAAAAAGAGGGATAGTTTCCTACCCCTCTAATTTACTTAATCTGAATTACTTCGGATTAGATAGATGCTAAATCTTTAACATAAATCTTACCATAGTACTCAGGTCTTACCATTTTCTTAGCGTATCTCGTCATAACACCTCTTCTTGGAGTGAAGTTATTTGGGTCATACACTAATGGAGTCATAATAAGTGGTACATACGGAGCGTAAACAGCACCAGTCTCTAAGAAGTTAGAACCTCTGAAACCTAATAAGATTTCGTTAGAAGTCATATAAGGATTCTTATAAACTGTGTATCTGTTAGCGATAGCACCTACTGAAGTTACACCAGCAGCGAAGCTCATAGCGTCTTTATCAGCTGATACTGTAAATCCTGGAATTGATTCTAAGATTGTACATACATCAGGAGAAGCAACTACGAAGTTTGCACCACCTCTAAGAGTTAATTGGTGAATCTTGTTAGATACTTTGTTTAATTTAGTACCTAAAGTCTGGAACCAAGTGTTCTTTTGGTAAGCAACACCTGATGTACCAGCAGACCATGCACCAGTTGCAGAGTTGTACTCTTCACCGATTGTAGCTGACCAGTACTCAGTAGTCAATGCGTTAGACTTTAACATATCTAAGATTTCTAAGTCAATCTCTAATGAGATGTAATCAGATAACATAGAAGTTAATTCAGCTTCAGCATCGATTGAGTGGTAAGCGTTAAGGTCTTGCGCCAATTCAGGAGTCCATACAGCCTTTAGTTTTCTTGTCTTAGCAACGATTGCTTCAGACTTCAATTCTAAATCAACTTCTGGAATCTGAAGGTCATCACCTACACTAGCACCATTATCTTTACCATCTTCGAAATCACCTCTTGAATAATCAGCAGGAACTACTGAATATTTTACGTGTGGGTCACCAGGAGTAATAGATGATGCAGATACGAACAAGTTAAAGTAAGTACCATCAAAGTTGTTAAACTGACCTACGTTTGATACAATACCAGAACCAGATACGATGAATGAAGTTGCACCATCAGTATCAGCGTTAGCATTGATTGTAGCAGGTAAAGTTTGAATTTTGAAGATTTCACCTGCTGCTACAGAAGCAGAAAGGCTAGCGTCAAAACCTACTTCAGACCATTGTGCAGCTGAACCAGAACCAGCGTGTAATGTAAATGTTACATTAGTAGCTTCTTGCTCATTTACTGAGTAACCGAATCTACCATCGCCATATAAACCTTTAACTGCTGCATCAGTTGAACCTAAGTCAGTAGAGTTACCACCGAATAATGATTCAGTAGTTCCTCTTCCTGCAGTAGCAGTACCATATTTGAAATCAAGATAGAATACAAGTCCAGAAGGTAAGTTCATAGGTTGTACACTAACGAATTCTTTAGAAGCAATCTCACCAAAGATTCTTCTTACTAAAGGTAAAGCAACACCGCTCCACTCTTCAGAGTTATTGACAGTCCCAGTTTGAGATGCCTCATCAAGCAATTGTTTTGCTTGGTTTTCAAGCAATACCGCCATCGCGCCTTGCTCTTTTTCATTTAAACCTTCAAGAAGTCCAGTAGCTTCCCACTTACCTTTAAGTTGTCTTGTTTCAGCCAACATTACAGATTGTGGGTTCTTTCCTTCCATTAGTTTAGATAAATCAAAATTTGCCATTTTATTTTTCCTTTTTAATGTTAGTTAAATTATTTGATATTAGCCAATTGTTTAAATCTAGCAGCTAATTCATTTGTGTTTTCAGAAATAATTTCTTTCGAAGGAGCAGTTGAAGCAACTGGTTTAGAAGCACCTTCCGATACTACTTTCTTAGTTTTCTTCTCAGTTCCTGTAAAATTCATTGATTCTGCCAACGTAGCGTAAACTAATTTTACTTCTCTAACAGATGATGTTCTGTCTAAGTTTTCAACAACTTTAGATTTTTGCTCATTGTTTAAGTTATAAGCTCTGAACAATCTATTAGCGTATAATAATTTTG
>Ga0181598_1002512_pt1 | contig 16576 bp, 8 predicted proteins | sample 041ome_4_FD_153295 | JGI IMG/M metagenome (GOLD analysis project Ga0181598, IMG submission 153295) | Coastal salt marsh microbial communities from the Groves Creek Marsh, Skidaway Island, Georgia - 041404US metaG (spades assembly) | ecosystem: Environmental > Aquatic > Marine > Intertidal zone >... | reverse complement strand
GCGCGCGAACGCGAACGCGATGATGACGGCGAAGGACGACCGCGGATGACGTTTAAGGAATTCGGGAATTTCGCGCTGCGGCGCGAGCGCGAGCTGCTGAAGACGTTTCAGAAATTCGATGGGGATCGGTCGGGGTATCTCACGGCGAAACAGTTGAAGAGGGTGCTGATGCGAGAGGGATACGCGACGGACGACGGCGACGTGGAGGCGATGATGTATCGCATCAAGGCGGGGGAGGGCGCGTTTAGCAAGGGTAAGGGCTTGTTCAACGCGGCGAACGAAAAATTCGTGACGCTGGCCAAGGCGATCGACTTTACCGAGTTTCGTGACTTTTTGATGCTCTCGGACGCCATGGACGCCACGGAAGCGTTGAGCGTGTGGTCGAGGTCCACCGTCGACGTCGGCGACGTGTCGTTAGCGTTTGCGAGCAAACGTAAAGCGAACGGAGGCGCTGGCGAGGTGATAAAGCACTTACTCGTGGGTGCCATCTCTGGAGGCGTCTCTAGAACCGTCGTCGCGCCGCTCGAGCGGGCGAAGATTGAATACATGCTCGATTCAACGACCATCGCGCGCGACGGTGGTCTCGTAGGAACTTTGAACAGAATCGTGCGAGATGAAGGCGCTGGAGGTCTGTTTCGCGGGAACACGCTCAACGTGTTGCGAATCGCCCCCACCAAAGCCGTCGAGTTCTTCGTGTACGACAAGTTCAAGGATTACATCATACGAAACGGCGATCAAACCGAGCTCGACGGTGCGCAACGCATGCTCGGTGGTTCCGTGGCGAGCATGTGCGGCACAGCGTTGACGCATCCCGTGGACACGTTACGGTCGCGCGTCTCTGGCACCGGCATGCTGTTGGGCGACTGCTGGAAACAGCTCGTCGCCAACGAAGGCTACGGTGCGCTGTGGAAAGGTTTGGGTGCGAATATGGTGCGCGTAGCACCCTACGGCGCGATCAATTTCTACGTATACGACGCCTGCAAGGGTTTGTACCGGCGACAATTCGGTGAAAAGGCAAAGATGTCTGCGCTACCGACGATGTGTTTCGGCGCGCTCGCCGGCGCCGCGGCGCAAACGGGCGTGTATCCACTCGAAATGATTCAACGTCGAATCCAAGTCGCCGGAATGAAGAAAGGTGCAGGATACGCCTATAAAAACATGTTCCATGGGATTTACGTCGTCGGAAAGAATGAAGGCATCGGTGCGCTTTACGCTGGCTTGATTCCGAATTACGCCAAGATTTTACCCTCGGCGGCAATTTCGTTTTACGTTTACGAGCTCATGAAGCAAGTGTTCGACATCGACAAGTGAATGAGCATCTCAACGCACGCCAAATTAGGCTGTTATATACTAAAATCATGTTGTTACTACGTACTACTGTTGTAATCAGACTCACTTCTTTGAGCGTACTTCCGGAATTCGTTTTGGATCGTCCACCGGCGCGGGCATCGGATCCTTGGGCACTGCTGGTTCATCTTCAGCAGCGGCTTCAAACTTAAACCTCTCCTTGCTGTTTCGTAAGAACGCTCGTCCCAACCCACCCGCGATCTCGTGGTGAATGGCGTTCTCCACGAGCTCGTTTGCCTCCTCTTCGATGGCGCCAGCGTGCATTGGTAGCGCCAAGTCAGCGGAGTATGGATCGTATGGATCGTCTGACGGTTCCGTTGTCGGCTCCGGTGGTGTCGGTACAGGCTGCGGTGCCGGCTCTGGCTGTGGCTGCGGCGCCGGCTCTGGCTGTGGCTGCGGCGCCGGCTCTGGCTGTGGCTGCGGCGCCGGCTCTGGCTGTGGCTGCGGCGCCGGCTCTGGCTGTGGCTGCGGCGCCGGCTCTGGCTGTGGCTGCGGCGCCGGCTCTGGCTGCGGCGTCGGCTGCGATGACGGCTCAGGCTGTGGCGTCGGCTGTGGCATCGGCGGCGGCGGATAAGTCGTGGACACATCCGGTGTCGTCGCTCTCGGTGCCGCACTCGGCCCTAAATCGCTATTCCTGGAGCTCGACGCCGAGTCCGAATCCACCGTCACCTTTGCCGGCGAATCGTCGCCGTTAAAGTGTTGAAAGCCGATCGCCGCGACCGCTGCGAACGCCGCGAGCACGAACACCAGCGCGCACATCCGTCCACACCCGCGCTTAAACGACTCATTCCGCGCCCTTTGACGCTCTAAATACTCGGGCGCGTCTAACAACGACTCCCGTTCGCCTCCGCTTCGCGACGTCGCCCCGCCGCCGTCCCGCGCGATCTCTTCCGCGTTCCTCTCCCGCTCGATCGCCTTGGAATACCGCGCCGCGGTGGCGGCATATCGTTCGGAGTGTCTGAATGACCCACTCGCGCGATCAAGCGCCGGTCCGCGACCGCTCATCGCGTCGGCGTCGCCGTTCGACCGCGCTCAACACCCTACGCCGTTGCGTCCGTCTCGTTCGCGTCGAGCGACGTCGCACGGACGCGCGCGCGCGATCGTCGACGCGAACGAAAGTTCGCGACGTTCGTCGAGCTGTTACGGTCGATCAGACGATGTCGGCGCCGGCGAGCGCGTTGTGGCGCGGCTGCCATCGTGATGATGATTTCCATCCATGGGCGGGGTGTTGGTTTGAACAGAAGCCGCCGCGATAGGTGTACACTTGCCGATGGTTACAAAGAGAATGGGGGAGACGAGATGCGCGAGCGATGTAGACTACTGCGATGGAACGTCGCGACCGAGCGGTCAGCCGTTTCTATCCGCGAATTTTGAGCTCGCGGCCCTTCTGGCGCGCCTGAACGACGCCTCGACGCACGAGCTCTTTTTCGCATTCGAGAACGTCTTCGCGAAAATGTGCGCGAAGATCTGGGACGTTGGTCTTTTGAATGTCGTTTCCACGTGTGCCATTGAGCCAATACTGATCACTCACCCAGTGCTTTTTCGACGCTCGCGGGAATCCGCTGTTTAAAACGCTGGTTTTGGCGATTTCACACAAGTCGGCGGCGCTGAGTTTCCAAACTTGCGCGGCGACGGAGTACTCCTCGACCAAAGGCTCTTTGGTCATGTGAATCATGAGTGGATCATCCGTACTGAGTGATACTCGCAAACCTCGAGCAAAGAACACCGGGAACGGGTTCTTATGATAATCGATGAATAGCGAGTTGTTGCTCAAGGGCGACATGTCGAGCGGAATTTGCGTGAGATAGTACAGGTATTGCAGACACGGCGACTTGCGCAGGTTCAAGCCGTGCGCAATATTCTTCGCGAGCATAAATGTAGTGCACAGGTGATCGATGTCTCCCGCCTCACCGGCGTGAGGCCTGAAGGCGATGGTATTCAACCCTTTACTGACGCGCAATGCGTTCAGCGTGTACAGGTTGGCGTACACGTAGTAGGCGTAGTAGGCGTACGCGGGGTTGTGAGACACGTCCCAGTCCACTGGTACACGCATGTGCTTACTTGGTCTGCGCTCAGGTTTCGATTCGTCGTCTACCATGTCCACCCCGATCACCATTTGGAGAAACGTATGCAACTTTGGATGCGACGAAGGGTCTACCGTGACTTCAAACAGAGGCTTGAAAATGTTATCGAGCATCTGCTGGAAGTTTTTCATCGTCCCATTACTGTGGTAGATGTTGTACAATCGCGGTATCTGAATCATCCATACGATATTTTCGCTGAAGACGTTGTTATTCAGCACCCAAGCCGCGAGATTGTCCCATTCGCCGGGTTTACGCCCATAGATGGAGATGCGATACTCCGCCATGGTGTATTTGTTCGCCTCCAAGTCCGAGCATACTTGCTTCGTGAGCTCGGCGAGGAACCGACCACGAATCAAGTTGTCTTGCTTGATGAAAATTTCTCGCAAGCGAGACTGTCCCATGGGGTTGTACTTGAGATTGAACCTATCGAAGCGATGAAACGTATTCTTGTCCGCGTGCATGTCCAATGTATCGACGTTGAGTTCGTATGCCGTCATTCCGATCGATTCGAACACCTCTCGAAGGTTCAAAAACTTGCCGTCCCGATAAATCACAAGTTCGTGAGGCTCTCGTTTAAGCTTGGACTTGATGAAGCGCAACAAGTGCTTTTGGTTCATGCACGCGCTGTGATGCACGTGCGTATCAACCTTTCTGACGTTGTAAAAGTCGCGATGTGGCGCCTTCTTTTGCTCTAAAAACTCTCGATCAGCGTTCAACATGACGTGTAGATTGAACTTTTGCTCCGTCAACAACAGCCTTTTGTGACAAAACGTCTTCGATGGACCGTACGATTGCACCTTTAGTAATGCGTGCAAGTCGTAGAAGAAATCTGTCGCCGTGCCGGGCGGTTTATGCGCCAACTCGAACTCGCCTTGCGCGTTCGGGTGGTACACGTGCATGACTCCATCGATCATTTCGAACGTGTGCTGCGATTTAGGTGGTAGCGGCGGCATTTTATCCACCTTACCGACGATAGGACATGCCCCTTCACTGTCGTCGAATAACCACTTGTCGCGTAAACCGAGCGCGTACTCTAGCATGAGGCACACTTCCTCGCATTCGTCACCCAAGGTTTCCATCATTTCAGTCGCGACTTTTTCGTACTGCATATCTGATTCTCCGGCGTGCGTCACGCGCGGCGACGAAAATAGACCGTTCGCCGCGGCACCACCACTGCCCGATCGTTGGAATAATTCTCGTCCGATGGCGCGGTCCGCCGGTTTCAAACCGATGGGCATGTTACCGTCGGGGGTCGCCGTCCACGGCGTCTTGACGGTCCTAGGCGACGTGACCCCATTCTCATTCGACGCCGAGGGCGTCGGAGTCAGCGTCGCTTTGTCGTGCATTTTCTCCTGAAGCTTTTCCATCGCGCGTTCGAGCTCGACGCTGGCGCTCAACGCTCGCGGCAACGGCGACTCGATCAACCGCTCTATGCTCGAGTCCGGCGCACCGTACGCTCGCCCACGTCGCGCCATGGGTGATTCCACGACGTCTATGTGCGTGCGTTCTTCCTCACCTTCGGTCTCTGTTTCTGTTTCCGGTTCGACTTCCGTCTCCGTTAAACCGTCGTTCGCCGCCCACGCGAGTTGACTCAGCGGCCCGCGTTTCTTCGGAGTGCCGAGACTGACGTCTCGAGATAATCGTCCGTTATGATGACTGCCATCTTCACCGCCGTCCGAAACCGTCTGTCCGAACGCGTTCGCCTTCGTCGGCGTCCCCGGCGTCGACCGGTTCGCCGACGCGTACGCCGGATACTCCTCCACGTCCGCCAAGCTCCCCGAGATCGATCTCGACTGCGACAACCGACTGACACTCGTCGCGTCGCTCTTCTCTCGTCCCGACGGCGACGCCGCGCCGCTGCTTCCGGTTCGTCGCCGTCCCGAGCGCGCGCCTCGTCCCGAGCTCTTGCCAGAGTTTTGTTGCTCGGCCAGCTGCTTCTCGCGTTCTATCGCCTCCAGCGCGGTGAGCAGGCCGATTTGCTGTTCACTAAAGTCTTTCGCCGCGCTCTTCAGCGCGTACGCCGACGCGATGGCGAGCTGCGCGTCGCGTGAGCGTCAACCGTCAGTCCGAGGCGTTGGATTTCAAACAAACTTCAACTCTGCGCGCGGGCGAAGCGATGCGCACCGTCGACGCGAGGGCGGCGACGAGCGTGAACCCCACGAAGAACGCGCGCCCGTCGTCGTCGGCCATGACGATCACCGCGCGCGCGTCGTGGACTGAGGACGGCGACGCGTCGGAGTCTCGGGACGTCTGGCGCCGCCGCCGCCGCCGCCGCCGAACGAACATCCGTGGATGCGACGATGACACGGCGATCGCTCGCCCGCTAAATATGTCGCTACAAACGCTAAACTAACGTCGCTAGGGGATCCGCGCGTCTACGGCGCGGCGTCGAGCGGTGGCGCTCGAGCGAAGACGAGGCTGGCGTTGGTGCCGCCGAAACCAAACGAGTTGCTCATCGCCGCTCGAGCGTCGTCGCGCAGTCGAGCCGCGACGCCACCAGCGCCGACGATTGGGATTCGTAAGTTTGGGTCGACCGTGTCGTATCCGAACGTCGGAGGCACGTCTCCGGTGTGAAGAGCCATGACGGTGTACGCGGCTTCGATGGCGCCCGCGGCGCCGAGCAAATGCCCGGTGGCGCCCTTCGTGGACGTCGTGAGCACGCGCCCAGACTCGATCGCGTCCGCACCGAAGACTGTTTTGAGCGCCATGGCTTCTGCGGCGTCGCCCAAAGGCGTCCCCGTGGCGTGCGCGTTGACGTATCCAACGTCGAGCGGATCGTCGACGCCGGCGTCTCGCATGGCGGCTCGCATCGCGCGCGCCGCGCCTTCGCCATCCGGGCTCGCGCGCGTGACGTGGTGCGCGTCTCCCGACGCGCCGTAGCCGCGTATCTCGGCGTACACCTTATCGACGCCTCGCGCGCGCGCGTGTTCGAGAGTTTCGAGCACTAAAACCCCCGCGCCTTCGCCCATGACGAAGCCGTCGCGCGCGACGTCAAACGGTTTCGCTCTCCCCGTCGCGCTCAGCGCCCTCGCCTTGGCGAACGCCGCCAATGAAACGGCATCTATGCATCCCTCAGCGCCACCGGCGATCATCACGTTCGCATCGCCGCGCTGTAGCGCCCTAAACGCGTCCCCTATGCAGTGCGCCGACGTCGCGCACGCCGTCGCCGCCGCCAAATTCGGCCCTCGAAACCCGTGATCCATCGATATCCTCCCCGCCCCCGCGTTGGCCAAAATCCGCGGCACAAAGTACGGCGATATCCTCCGCAGTTCACCCTTCGCCATCCAACCTCCCGCGCGCGTTAAATCGCTCACGCCTCCCATCCCCGCGCCGAACGACACCCCCACGTCGTCCCTCGGCGCGTCCCTCGCGCTCGTCATCCCCGCGTCCTCGATCGCCTCCTTCGCCGCGCACCGTCCGTACGCCACGAACGACGCCAAACTTCCTCCATCGCTCCACGCGTTCGCGTCGTACCCTTCCCTTCGGTTCACGACGCCCGCGTGCCGCGTTCGCGCCCGCGCGCCGTCGCTCGCCGCGAGCGCGTTCCAGCACTCGCGCGCGAGATCGTCCTCGCGCAGCGCCCGCGTCGCGCCCGCGTTCGCCAGCAGCGCGCGCCAGTTCTCCGCCGTCGTCCGCGCGAGCGGGGTGACGAGTCCGATGCCCGTGACGACGACGCGGCGCGGATAAAGCGCGTCGAGCGGGACACCGCGCGCGTAATGGGACATCGACCGTCGCGCGTCGCCGAGGCGTCGCGAGCCATCGCGCGACGCGCGAAGCGCTTCGAGGACTCGCGTCGACGCGTCGCGACGCGCCGACGCGAGCGCCATCGCGGTGTGCGGCGTCGACGACGCGATGACGTCGACGATGGATGCGACGGCGACGGCGACGCAAAGCGACGCGCGGTGCCGACGGCGATGACGCGCGCGCTCGGCGCGACGCGCGCGAGCCGCGGGCGCGTCGCGCGCGTCTCGCGCGTCTCGCGCGACCGGACGACGCGCCGAGCGCGCGGCGCGACGCGCGTCGAAGCCGCGGCGGATAAAGCGCCGTCGGTCGTCGTGCTCGGAGGGTCGGGATTCGTCGGCGCGCGCGTCGTCGAGGCGCTCGCGCGCGCGGGCGCGCGCGTGACGACCATCTCTCGCTCGGGACGCGACGCGACGGGCGCGCGCGAGGCGCGGGCGGTGGATCTGGCGGAGGCGAGCGCGGCGCGCGAGGCGCTGGCGGAGGCGCTGCGAGACGTCGACTGCGTCGTGTCGTGCGTCGGCGTCATCGGCGGCGATGACGAGGCGATGCGGAGAGGGAACGGGGATCATAACGTGCTCGCGATCGAGGCGGCGAAGAAAGCGGGCGTCGGGCGGTTCGTGTACGTGAGCGTGGCGAGCGTCGTGCCGGACGTCGTGGGCAAGACGCCGTTGATGAGGGGGTACTTTGAGGGTAAGCGCGACGCGGAGGCGTGCTTGCGCGAGAATTACGCGGAAGGTGATTACTTCATCGTGAAACCGAGCTTCATTTACGGCGGGGATGCGTTTTCGTTGACGCCGCCGCGAGTGACGAAGACGTACGGCGACGTCTTGGCCAAGGTGCTCGGCAGCGGACCCGTCAAGGCTTTGGCGGCGAAAGCGCCGGGACCGATCGCGTTGACGCTCGCGGAACCGGTGAGCGTGGAAGACGTTGCGGGTGCGTGCGTGGCGGGCGCGATGGGGACGTACAGCGCGTCCAACGTCGTCGACGGGACGGACGACATCAAAAAAGCCGCCGCCGCCGTCGCAGCCGCGTGAGTCGATACGAATGGTTTTGTAACGAAGCGCGCGCGCAATATCATTTCACCGACTGTCGTCCTAAACACAAAAAATACTGTACTCGTTCACTACTTTTTCGTCCCCTTGATCATGCCGTACGTCATCAAACCTGACTCGAACGCGCGAGCCATGCGTTCGAGGGTGACGATTTCGCGCACAACCTTGTACCACTGGCGAGGCCCGGCGAACACCACGGGCCACGGATCCCAAACCCCGACCCAGATCGAGTGACGCCACGACACGAGCGTGTTCTTCACCCAGTTCTCCGATCCCGTGCGCGCCATGGCGCCGGTGCCTTGCAAAAGACGTTCGTATTCCTCGTACGAGATAAAGTACGGGTGCGCCCACTCTTCGTAGAGAAATTGCAAGTTGCTCTTCTCCTTCTCCGTGAACTCCGGCGGCGTCTCGCGCTGACACCACGTCGCGATGACGATTTTACCACCAGGTTTTAACACTCGCACCATCTCCTCGACGTACTTTTTCTTATCCGGCATGTGCTCGCCGCTCTCGCACGCCCACACTAAATCAAACGTGTCGTCCTCGAATTCCATCGCCAGCGCATTCATCACCTGGAACTTCGCGTTCGGCACTCCTTGCTCCGCCGCCAGTTCTGTCGCGCGTTTCACCTGATTCGGCGAGAGCGTAATCCCAGTCACCGACGTGCCTTGACCGAAGCGCTTCGCCAAGTGTCGAGACGTCCCGCCGATGCCGCACCCGACGTCCAGCACCTTTGCCGGCTTATCAGCCTCGCTCCAATCCGCCATCTCGTCCACGAAATCAAATTTGGCTTGAATGAAATCCTTCACCTTGCACCCGAGCAGCGTCCCCGCCCCTTTCGCCAGCTCCTCGTCGCTGTACCATCCCAAGTGTATGTGTTCGCCCCAGTAATATTCCAATATCCCCTCCTCCGTCCACGCGTCGTACTCCGTCCCGACCGTGTTCGCCCCGTCCACGTACGTTCGACTCGGCGTATCGAACACGTACTTTATCCCGCGTCCGACCGCGAGCGCCCCGAGCGCGATCGCCGCGTTCTCCGTCGTCGCCCAGCTCGGCGTTCGCGGCGTCGCGTTCGCGCTCGCGCCCTCGCTCGCGCGTCGCGCGCTCGTCCGCGTCTTCGCCGACGCGACGTCGCCGACCACCGCACCGCGCGCGTTTGAGCGCGGTCGCGCGCTGAGCTCTTCGATGGACAGCGCGCGCGGCGCGGGCGGCGTCTCGGCGACGGCGCGCGGATGACGTCCTCGATGACGTCGCGGCGTCGCGCGCGCGCGCGCCAGGGGCGCGCGCGCGCGCTCGGGGGCGAGGCGCGCGCTGCCGAACATCGTCGCGATTCGCGAGCGCGCGCGCGAGGCGCGGTGCGACGCGTGCGAGGCGCGGTGTGACGCGGACGCGAGTGGATAGAGTGCGTCCAAATGCGTTGCAAGGGACGCGACGAGACGCGACGGCGAAGAAACGCTCACTTTTGGCCGAACAAAGACTTGAACGCCTTGATGGCGTTGGCGTTGATGAGCGGCTCGTCGAACTTGTCCATGAGCTCGGTGAATTCGGGCTGCTTTTGCACGAATTCCAAGCTCGGGTCGGTGCGAATCTTGCGGTAGTCGATCCAACCCGCGGACATGCATCGCTTGAGCGCGAGCAAGGATTCATCCGCCTTGCCGAGCTTGGAGAAGCAGCACGCGATGTTGTACTGAGCGACCTTGTAGATCTCCGTCGTCTTGGAAAAATCGTCACCCATGTAGTTCTTCGGTTCCAACGCCGCGACTTCCTCAAAGACGATTAACGCGTTGTCGAAATCCTTGCCGTTGTAAAGCTCGATGGCTTCGTCGAACATGTCTAATCTCTGGTTCTCCAACTCGCGCTTTTTGGAGTAGTTGTTCATTTGTTGTTCCTTCGTCCCGGCGCCGTAGTTACCACCCGCGCGTTCGCTCTTGAACGCCGAGCTCTTTTCGGTTTGTTGAAGCGCCGACAAGTCGCCGTCCATGTCCGTCATCTTCAAGTAGATGTCGCCGTTTCTATTCTTAATCGCGTACATCACCTGTCCGTACGACTCAGCGCCCCAGATCTCATCCCCGAACGACGCGCTCACGGCTTCAATCTTATCGCCGACCTGGAATCGGTCGTAGATCGGGTCCGTGGGGACGAAGACGACGTACGCGCCGCCGTCGTTGCCTCGGTTAAACTTCAGCTCGATCGGCTTCGGGAGCGTCGCTGTGTGGAAAGGAAACGCGCGTTTCATCGTCAGTCATCGCGCGCGAACGAACACACGAAAGTGGCTCTGGGCGTACCTTCGTACGTGTCTCCCTTGGCCGCGCGCACGACGGAGAACCGGCGCGCGATGTGCGAGTGACGTCGATCCTTGGTGAAAGTGGATAACGACGCCGTGTTGAGCGCCGCGGCGCGCTGGGCGTGCAGAGCGGACATAAATGCGTGCGTGTGCGTACGCGCGGGGCTCGTTCGCGCGGAATAGGCGCGCGCGGTGACGACGGAGCGTCGAGAACTGTGGAACGAGGCGCTACGGCGACGAGATAAAGCGCGAGCGGCGGCTGAGAAGCGAGGGATGACTTTCGCGCGTTGTGTGCGTTACAACGAACGACGAGCGATGGTGGCCTAGGTGTGAGGAAAAAGTAACGTCGTGTGGTCAGCGTCTCGAATGCGAGCAAACGCGAGATTGGATTTAGTCCGTAATTTAGTGACGTTCGCGCCGTAAGGATGCGCGCTCGTCGTGGAGTCATTGGACCACAAACCGGTTGTCTGGCCGGCGTCCCGCGAGCGGGACAAGATTGATGTGCGCGACGGAAGTAAAAAGATCATCTCCACCGTTAAGTAAGGAGCGCCTTAGGCAAAGTCGCGGGAGGTTTTGTCGAAAAAGCGTCCTCGGTTGGACTCGGACGTTTGGCCGTCGGAACGATTCGGCGGCGGCGGTGCGGTGTACAAAGCCTCGGGAAGTTTGAAGCAATGTAATTAGTGTTCATTCACGACGTCTTAAGAAACGAGTTGTTCGTCATCGACTTCGTACGCCACACCTCGCACACCCGGTATCGTTCGTTCAATCAAACATTCGTCCGCAGGAAGAAAATCTCGCGACGAACCAAAGCTCATTACTTCTTAGAGGTTGATTAAGCCTCACGGTGAAATCAGCATCGGTTTTTGGAATCACGGCAAAGCGTTCATCGCGAGCGAGAAAACGTAAGCAATCGTCGAGAGATGTCGCGCTGACGATTGAGCAGGCGACTGTGGATAGCAGCCACCTACTCACCCATGTCAACGCTGTCGGCTGTACCTTAGAACGACGGGAGAGCAGCACATGCGGCCGAAGCCTGATCAGCCCTCTGCTTTGTCAAGGAAACGAGGACGAGCAAACCGAATCGATAGAACGCGCCGTGACACGTACCTGGCGTTCACGACCCTCAATGGTAGTTTTTGCCATGCCTGCGAATGAAAGAAAAGAGGCGTAAAGGTGAGTCTTGCGCGCGTCGTCGAACGAATGTGGTGGAACTACGGAGGAATTTCGACGACTTGTAAACGCCAAAGCTCCACGGAGAGCCCATCCCCTTTTAATCTCGCCTTCGCTCAAAACTGACACGCGGAATTGAATCGCGGGGGTTCTAATTCCTCGATTCTCTGCGGGCAGCTCTGCAGCGAAGGCTTTCGCCGACGAAAAATACGTCGCGTCGTTCGTCGTCCCGTCCCCGAGCGAGCACCCGTTCACGACTCCCACGGCGCGATCGCCTCAGTCGAAAGATGGTGAATTATGTTTTGATTCTTCACGGTGTTCAGCCAGTATGGACACGTTTACATCCCAGACGTCGGCCGCTTCGATCCCGGGCGTTGCTCTCGCGCGAAGGCCGCCGACGACGCCGACGACGACGCGCCAAATGTGAAATCGAATAAGGGCGCGCGTCGAGTCGATTCCCCCGACGCGCGCGTGACAATGATCGACCTCTCTATTCACTCTCGGGCGCGTTAGGTTTCCCTTCGGACGCGCGGCATGGCGGTTATCAGCCGCCCCGCGACCCGTACACACAAACGCCCGCGCGCGCGAGAAAAACAACCGAAACACCCTACACCAACAATCCCTCTCCACCGCGTCTCGGCCGATATGCTCAATTGACGTCACGACGACGCGCGCGGTTTTATTCCGGGTAACTAATCCGGCCGCGCGCGCGTCTCAGTAGCCAAGCGTAAAAGTTTTCGTCATCGACGTTCGGGCGATTGATGTTCGCGTGGCGTGATTCTTCGCGTCGAGGTCTCGCGCGTCGTCGTCGACGCGCGTCGCGTCGCCGTCGCGCGCGTCGCGTTCGCGCGCGTCGTCGCGCGCATCGCGTCGTCGTCGCGCGCACCTCGCGTCGCGTCTCGCGCGTCGTCGCGCGCGCGAAGTGCGGCGCGCGCGCGCGCCGGCGGCGGCCCAATAAACCACGCACAATACGACACCACGGGCGATTTTCGCTCGAAAATGCCGCGCGCGATAAATCGAGGGTTTTGCGCGAGGTGTCGCGCCCCGGCGAGGCGGCGATCGCGCGTCGTCGATCCGCCTTTTAGCGACGCGCGACCGTCCGTCGACACCATGGGGGTGCGTCTCGCGACGCTCGACGCTCGACGCGATGCGCTCGACGCGCGCTCGACGCGCGCCGCGGATCTCGCGTCGCGCGCGCGACGCGCGACGACGACGACGACGCGACGCGAACGCGACGCTAGGGCTTTGAGCCCTCGCGCGCGCCGTCGCGGAAGACGACGATGCGCGAGCGCGCGTCGACGACCGCCGACGCGCGAGACGAGTGAAAACGTAGAAGAAATACTGACGAATCGCGCGCGAGTCGTTCGCTCGATAGGCTTACAAGTATGTGGAAGAACTTTGGAAGAAGAAGCAATCCGATGTGATGCGCTTCTTGCAGCGGATTCGCGTGTGGGAGTACCGGCAGTTGCCGTCCATCTGCCGCGTGACGCGACCGACGCGACCGGATAAGGCTCGACGACTTGGATACAAGGCCAAGCAAGGTTTCTGCATCTACCGCGCGCGCGTGCGCCGCGGTGGACGCAAACGACCGGTGGCGAAGGGTCAGGTGTACGGGAAGCCGGTGCACTGCGGTATCACGAAGTTGAAGTTTGCGCGCAACTTGCGATCGGTCGCGGAGGAACGCGCGGCGCGACGATGCGGCGCTTTGCGAGTGTTGAACTCGTACTGGTTGAACCAAGACTCGGTGTACAAGTACTATGAGGTGATCATGGTGGACCCGATGCACAAGTGCGTGCGCAACGACCCGCGCATCAACTGGATCTGCAACCCGACGCACAAGCACCGCGAAATGCGCGGTCTCACGTCCGCGGGGCGCAAGTACCGTGGCTTGCACGGCAAGGGTCACAACTTCACCAAGTCTCGTCCGTCCAAGCGGGCCACCTGGAGAAACAACAACCGCTTGTCCTACCGTCGCTACCGTTAGAAGAGGGTTTCGAAGAAAAGTTAGTCGAGCACCACTTTTTAGCATATTTGCTTGCTTGCGAATTTGTAATTACATCTTGGCGAGTGAACTTCCTTTAAGTAGTCTTGAACTCTCGCGAATCGTACAGAGGGATTATAGTGGCGGCGATAAAGCTCGCTCGCGACGGCGCGACGTCGGAGGGCTTACACTTTCTTGGCTCGAATCGCGGCTTGCGCCGCGGCGAGACGTGCGATGGGCACGCGGAACGGCGAACACGAGACGTAGTCGAGACCGCTCTTCGCGAAGAACTCGACAGAGATCGGTTCGCCACCGTGCTCACCGCAAATCCCAACCTTCAAGTCGGGGCGCGTGGAGCGACCGCGCTCAACGGACATTTGGACGAGTTGCCCGACGCCGTCGACGTCGATGACTTGGAAAGGATCGTGCTTCAGCACACCTTTTTCGAGGTACGTGGGCAGGAACTTACCCACGTCATCGCGAGAGTAACCGAACGTCATTTGCGTCAAGTCATTCGTACCGAACGAGAAGAACTCGGCGTGTTTGGCGATTTCATTCGACAACAGCGCCGCGCGAGGAATCTCGATCATGGTACCCACGCGGTATTCCACAGAGTCCCCACGCTCGCCGAAGACGACGTCCGCGGTTTGACGAATCAACGCCACTTGATCTTCGAGTTCGGCGACGGTGCCGACGAGCGGGACCATGATGTCGGGAATCGGCGACGCGCCCTCGGCTTTGGCTTCGCACGCGGCTTCGAGAATGGCGCGAACTTGCATTCGCGCGATTTCTGGATACGTGATGGCCAATCGGCAGCCGCGGAAACCCAACATCGGGTTCACTTCGACGAGCTTTTCGATGCGCTCGACGATGTCTTCTTCAGTCTCGCCAGTGTCCTCGCTGAGAAGTTGAACGACGTCGTCCAACTCGCCGTCGGGCAAGAACTCGTGAAGCGGAGGATCGAGAAGGCGAATGGTCACCGGCAAACCGCTCATGGCGTGGAAGATGCCCTTGAAATCATCTCGCTGGAACGGCAACAGCGCATCGAGCGCGGCTTCGCGGGAGGGCGTGTCCTTGGCCATGATCATCCGACGCACGGTTCGAATGCGCTCGCCGCTGCCAAAGAACATGTGCTCAGTGCGCACGAGACCGATGCCTTCGGCACCGTTGGCGCGCGCCGCGGCGGCATCTTCGGGCGTATCGGCGTTTGTCAGCACCTTCATGTCACGGAATTCGTCGACCCAAGACATGAACGTGCCCAAATCTTCGCTCACAGTCGGTGGCATGAGATCGGCGCGACCGCGAATGATTTCGCCCGTGGTACCGTTCAAGCTCAACCAGTCGTTTTCATGAAGCGTGACGCCACCCAAAGTGAACGTGCGCGCGTGCTCGTCGATGGACAACTCGCCGCAGCCAGAGACGCACGTCTTACCCCAGCCGCGAGCGACGACGGCGGCGTGCGACGTCATGCCGCCGCGCGCGGTCAAGATGCCCTCGGCGGCGTCCATGCCGCCGACGTCCTCGGGCGAGGTTTCGACGCGAACCAAGATGACCTTGCGACCTTCGGCTTTCGCGGCTTCGGCGTCTTCGGTGCTGAAGACGATTTGTCCGACGGCGGCGCCCGGTGACGCGGGCAAGCCGGTGCCGATGACGTCGGCCTTGTACGCGCCCTCGTCTTTAAACTGCGGATGAAGCAGTTGATCGACGTGCGTGGGTTCGACCATTTGCACGGCTTCTTCCTTGGTCACCAAGCCTTCCTTCACGAAGTCGACCGCCATTTTCACCGCGCCCGCGCCCGTGCGCTTGCCCGAGCGACATTGAAGCATGAAGAGTTGGCCGTCCTCGACGGTGAATTCGATGTCTTGCATGTCTTTGAAGTGCAATTCCAAGAGTTCCGTGTTCTTCACCAACTGCTCGTACGCCGCGGGCAACGCGTCCTTCATGGTTGAGATATCGCTCGGCGTGCGAATGCCCGCGACGACGTCCTCGCCTTGAGCGTTGACCAAGTACTCGCCGTAGAGCTTATTCTCGCCCGTGCTCGGATTTCTCGTGAACAACACCCCCGTTCCGGAAGTCTCGCCCATGTTCCCGAACACCATGGCTTGAATGTTCACAGCCGTGCCTCGCAAACCGGTGATCTTGTTGATGGCCATGTACTTCTTCGCCCGGTCGCTGTTCCACGAGTCGAAGACGGCGTACGTGGCGAGACGCAACTGCTCGAGCGGATCTTGCGGAAACGACACGTTTTCCGAGGCGTACACCCCCTTGTAGATCTCAACCAAGTCGCGCAAGTTTTGCTCGTTCAGTCCTTCGTCCGAATCCACCCCGACGTCGCGCTTCAGCGTCTCCAGCGCGTGTTCAAACTTGCCGTGATCGATCCCCATGACGACGTTGCCGTACATGTCGAGAAATCGGCGATACGAGTCAAACGCGAAGCGTCCACCGGCGCGTCGAGCCAACCCCTCGACCACGGAATCGTTCAACCCAAGATTCAGCACCGTGTCCATCATCCCCGGCATCGACACCGCCGCGCCGCTCCTCACGGACACCAACAGCGGATTTTCCGCGTCCCCCAGCGCCCTTCCCAGCGCCGCCTCCACGTGCGCCAGCCCCGCGACCATCTCCTCCCACGCCCCCTCCGGCAGCGCCCCACCGCACGCGTGAAAGTCCGCGCACGTCTCCGTGTCCACGGTAAATCCCGGCGGCACGCTCAGCCCGACGCGCGACATCTCCGCCAGATTCGCCCCCTTCCCTCCCAGGCGCGCCTTCGCGTCGCGCGCGCCCTCCGCCCGTCCCCCACCGAATCGAAACACCCGTCTGAGCGTCGCCGCGTTCGCGATCGCGCGTTCGCTCGCGTCCGTCGCCTCGTTCCCATTCGCGTCCGTCGTCGTCGCGCGCGCGCCATGTCGCGCGCGCG
>Ga0181598_1002508_pt1 | contig 16589 bp, 10 predicted proteins | sample 041ome_4_FD_153295 | JGI IMG/M metagenome (GOLD analysis project Ga0181598, IMG submission 153295) | Coastal salt marsh microbial communities from the Groves Creek Marsh, Skidaway Island, Georgia - 041404US metaG (spades assembly) | ecosystem: Environmental > Aquatic > Marine > Intertidal zone >... | reverse complement strand
CGCTCTCCCTTTTTTTCTTCTTCGTGTGCTGTGTGTGCGCCGTGTGTGTGCGTGGGTATCTTTCTCTATAAAGCGCAAAGGAACAAATGAAGGAAGTGACGGACGATTCGATTTGTCGGCACCCTCGAGATGTTCTTTTTTTTTTTTGAAAAAAAAAGGTTTAAACCCTAAACCCTAAACTCGAGGAAAAAGAAGAAGAGGACTCTCGCCCCACCCCCAAACAAAACTCCGCAAAAAAAAAGAAAAAAACGAGACGCACGACGCGCACTGCTGTAGCTATCGCACCACTCATTTTTCAACGAAAGAGAGACGACGCGTTCTTTTTCTTCTTCCGGTTTTGCTATTTTTCCCAGGGTTCTCTCTCTTTCTCCTTCCATCTCCTGCCGTTTTGTCGCCGCGCGGTGGTGAAGAGAGAGAGAGAGAGAGAGAGAGTAAAAGGAAGAGAAGAGGAGGAGGATTTTGTACATACATTTTTTTGAGTTGAAGAGAGAGAGGAAAGAGAAAAGGGTGATCGCGAGAATTATTACATTTTAGAGTGGGAGAGAGAGAGCGCGCGCGACTTTATTAGAGTGAGAGAGAAAGAGAGAGAAGTAGAGAATGGGGGAAGGAGTGTCGAAATCGTCGCCGTTGGCGAACGATATCGCCTCTCGCGTGGCGTCTGCGTCGTCCACGGCTGCGGCTTTAGAGGAATTGGGCTACGCCTCGGCGCACACGAAGGCTTCGTTGAAACAGATATTGGCTTTGTTGCCGAGGATCGATAACAAAGGCTTAGCGGTGTTGCTGGCGACGATTGCGAAGACTGGCGATGGGTCGTTAGGGGACGTGCCGTCGCAAACGCTGGCTGATTTGGCGTCGGCTATGGGTTTGTCGCCGCCGACGGAGGCGGCGAATAGGGCGAAAACCTGGAACATCGAAGCCGTGGCGGACGCGGTGAGAGAGACGCATCCAGAGTTGGATTGGAGAGAAAGCGTTGTCGTGCACTTGAAAGATGCTATTTTGAGCTTGCGAGAGAAAGATCCGGAGAGCGAGATGTTTTCGAGCAGGTTTGAGGTGGAGTTGAGCCCGGATTTCGAATCGAGTTTGCAGCAAATGAACGTCGCGGCTGGGCAAGGGTCTTTTCCACCATACTATAGTTTCTTTTCTAGGTTGGTAGAGATGTATCGCAGAGGAGCAGGGAGTCCATTTCCTGCGCAAGCTATCGTTGGGGATGGGATCGTCTGGCCGGGCGAGTTACAATCGACGCAAATGAAGTTGTTGAGCGCGGCGGTCTTCGCCGTGGAGCCGAGTTTGATGGAATGGGAGTTTGGGGTGACGTGTTTCCCTCCGAATGGAGAAAAGAGCGAAATCAAGCGTTGGTCGTGCGTCGATTTGATGTTAGTGTTGACAAAGTTAGCGGAAAATACCACGAATAATGCGAAAGAAGTCTTCCTGAAACCAATCGCGGCGAAAGTGTTGGATCGCGGCGCGTCCACGAACGCGGATTATGTCGTGGCGGCCATTTCTCGCGCGGAAAATGCGGAATCTTCGATCGCCGCGGATGTCGTCGAGAAATCGTTGACGAGAATATTCTCAAATTTTCAAACCGCCTCGGCGCCAAGAGAGTACGCTCTGACCGCAGCCTTTACGCACTTGCCGGATGCGGTTATTGAAGCTATGAGTATGAGTTACGAGAGTAACAACGCTTGCATACCTCGAATCGTGGATGCTATTTCGGAAATGAAGAATTTAGCTAAAGTTTTGCAAAAGATTGGCCAATTGTCGTCGTCATCGAGCGGTTCTAATGTTGCGTCGAAACGAAGTGGGATGTTGATGGGTATTGAAATCGCAGCGTTGGCGTCGCGTCGCGAATACTTAAATCTCGAAAAGTTTCTCAGAGATTCTTTAGCTGGATCTTCGTCAGGTAAGAACAATAATACTAGCGCGGGAGCTTCGGCGAATCCTGACGATTTCGCGAGAGCGTGCGTGGCGTTTTTGAAGAGACGCTGCTTAGAATCTGAAGGCCAAAGCGTAAAAGGATTGAACGTTACTTCTGAAATTGCGAACCTATTCTTTGAGTGCCTGGAAAGCGCGACGTCGATTTCGGCGGACAACAAGAACGATATTAGAACGGTTAAAAATGCATTCGCTCAGAGAGGATCGTCTGCGGGCGACGCGAGCGCTATGAGTGCGGATGGGAGCAACCCGAGTGGAGGCAATCCTGGTACTGCGGCCAACGCGTCGGGGAATCCAGGGTTGTCCAACGGTTTTCCTGCAGACATCGAAGCCGAAGCGAACGCGCACTTTCAGCAAGTATACGCCGGTCAACGCAAAATCAACGATCTCGTTGACATGCTTGGCGGCTTTTTGCGATCGAACATTCCGCGCGAACGCGAAGTGTTTAGTTGCATGGTACACAATTTGTTCGACGAGTATCGATTCTTTCCAAAGTACCCGGACAAAGAGTTACGAATTACCGCTGTGTTGTTCGGTCAGCTCGTCCAGCGTCAGCTCGTGAGTAACATCACGCTCGGTGTCGCTTTGCGATGCGTCTTGGACGCTTTACGTAAGCCGTTTGGGTCGAAGATGTTTGCGTTTGGTTCCGAAGCGTTGGAACAGTTCAAAACTCGCTTGCCGGAATGGCCACAATATTGTCAACACTTAGCTCAGATACAACACTTGCGTCAAGCGCATCCAGATTTGGGACAGTTCTTTGGAAATGTTCCGGTTTCGGAGCCGACGCAAGTCGCACTCGGCATGCACGAACCTGAAATGGGTGGCCCGGAGGATGCGCGAGGATTAGCAGCGGGAGTGGCTGGCATGAAGTTAAGTTTCAACGACATAGCTTCGGCTGGAAATTCCGCCGCCGCGGCAGCGGCAGCTGCAGCGACGGCGGCTTCGGAGAGTGCGGCTACAAGCGCAAACGCGACTACAGCGTCAGACATGGCTGCGTCCGTGCTTGGGATTGACTCGTCTTCTACGAAAGACGGTAAGTTGCACTCGGCCGCTTCGTTACCGCTTTTCGGCAAAGATGGCGGAGATATGTCTCGTTCAGGTTCAGCGACGGCGATCGCTTCCGCGCCATCAGGTTTCGCGACGTCTCTCAACTTGGATACGCTTTTGCAAGCTTCAAACACGGCGACGGCTTCGCCGGATTCGAAAACCGCGGATCAGATTCACTTCGCCGTGAACAACTTGTCTGGTGAAAACGTCAAACTGAAAGGTCAAGAAGTCAAAGGAAAGCTCAAGCCAGAGTTTTACGAGTGGTTTGCGACGTATATGGTTGTTAAGAGAGCGGCGATTGAGCCGAACTTTCACGCGTTGTATCTCGAAATGCTCGACGAAATTGGCGAGGAAAAATTGTTCGAAGCTATTCTTCGCGCGACCTATCACAACATTAAAGTTTTGCTGACGAGTGGAAAAGTGAAAACGAATTCAGGTGAGCGTTCTCTGTTGAAGAACCTCGGTTCTTGGCTCGGCGGATTAACCATAGCGCGTCTTCAGCCGGTGTTGATGATTGATCTCGATGTGAAGGGATTGATTTTAGACGCCTACGAGGCTGGACGCATGATTGCAGTCATCCCTTTTGTCGCAAAGATCCTCGAACCAGCGAAAGATAACTTTGTCTTCAAGCCTCCAAACCCGTGGACGGCAGCGCTTTTAGCGTTGTTGGCGGAGATTTACCTCGATCGCGATTTGAAGCTAAACTTGAAGTTTGAAACAGAGAGATTGTTCAAGCATTTCAATTTGAGCGTCAAGGACGTCAAGCCTTCAAATTTGTTACAGAATCGACAACGCGTGCGCATCGACAATCCCGATTTTGTCGCCGACAAGGTTCCTGCCGGTTTAAGTGGGCTTGGTCCTGGGGGTATGTTGCAAACCGCTGCGAGCGACGGCCAACTCCCGTCTTTGCAAGGGCAGCAGCGCGGCGGCATGGGCGGCGGCTGGGGTCAGCAGCTTTCTCAACAAGACATGCAGCAGCAGCAGCAACAACAACAACAACAGCAACGCCAGCAGAATATGGCCGCAGAACAACCTTCTTTGTCAGACGCGCAAGCGTTACCGAACATTCAAGCGCACGCCCGCGTGCACCCGCAACCAAACATTCCGGAGAGTGTTCGCGCGATGCTTGCAAGATTTTTGCCAATCGCGTTAACGCACGGTATTCGAGAGATTGTGTCGCCGGTTGTTGAGCGTTCTGCAACTATTGCGTGTGTGACTTCGAGGGAACTCGTTCGTAAGGATTTCGCGTGCGATCCAGACACGACACGGTTGCGTAAAGCCGCACATGCGATGGTATCTTCTCTGGCCGGATCGTTAGCCTTGGCGACGTCTCGAGAGCCTTTGAAGGCGTCCGCGGCAAACCAGTTGCGATTGCTCGTGCAAAGAGCGGGTGCATCGAACGCCTGCGAAGCGCAGGCGTTAGAAAACGCCATCCAGAACGCGGTGCAAGATAACTTAGAGCTCGGGTGTTCGTTGATTGAAAAAGCAGCCACGGAAAAAGCGATGCGAGACGTCGACGAGGCGTTAGCGCCGGCGGTTGTGGTTAGAAGGCAGCACAAAGAAACCCAGCAGCAGCAACCGTCGGCGATATCTGCTCCGTTTTACGATAGTGGTGTTGCTTTATCCGGGAAGTTTCCGGCGGCATTGCAATTGGAGACTTTGCGTCCGCCGAGACCTGGTAGCGCGACCTTGATGAGCGGCGTCGCTTTAAAAGTGTACGACGACTTCTCTAGAATTCCAAGACTTGCACCACCGACGTCAATGGGTGGAAGCGCGACTTCATCGCAGTCAAATCTCGCCGGAGCTACTAGTAGCAGTGGCGGTCCGGGTGGAGCGAGCAGTCAACCGCCGGTGCCGCAATCCGCGTTCCCGGGTTCTCAACCGCCGTTACCGGGCGCTCCGCCGCCGCCGCAACCACCATTACCGGGTGGTCCGCCGCCGCCGAGCGAGCAATCAGGAACGACGAGCTTCTTGGGGGGTGGTAAAAGTGGTGAGGATGGCGATGGTGGCGTGTCAGGTGGCGCTGTCGACGATAGTAACTTGACAGCGGCGCAAAAATCAGCGAAGGAGATGCGCGAACGAGTCGCCAGTCACTTTGACGAGTGGGCGAGAGTGCAAGATTTGCCTCCCGGAGACGATCGATCCGTCATGTTCTTGCAAAGACTCGAGCGCACGACGTTTCTCCGCGAAGACGCGCAAGAAGGCTTTTTGCGTGTCTTGGTTGAACTCGCGGTGACGCACTGCCTTGGCAGCGAAAAGAAAACGCAAGGCGGCGAGGAAAGCTCCATGAGCTTTGCGGCGGTTGACGCGTATTGTCGTTTAGTCACACGTCTTGCGAGACGTCCAGAAGAATCACCGCAGCAGCGTTTGGCGCTCTTCGGACGCGCGTTAGTTGCCATCGTTCGCACGGCGATGCGAGACACGGACGAACGCGGTCCGCAGTTCAATCCGAAACCGTACTTTCGCGCGTTGAGCGGGTTGCTCAACGAAATGAGAGCGCCAGATGCCGTGCTGGACTCGTCGCATCCGCAAGTGCTGGCTGCGTTTGCTTCCGCTTTGTTAGCGTTGCAGCCCATGCGTGTTCCTGGATTTGCGTTCGCATGGTTAGAACTCGTTTCGCACCGATGCTTTATGCCGAGATTGCTCTTGGATCACGCACAAAAAGGTCGTCCGTTGTTGCAGCGTTTGATTTGCGCCGCGTTGAAGTTTCTTGAACCATACTTGCGCGAGTGTAACTTGACTGAACCTGTCAAGTTGCTCTACAAAGGCGTCTTGAGAGTCTTTTTGGTCTTGTTGCACGATTTCCCGGAATTCCTTTGCGATAACCACGTGTACTTCTTGGATGCAACGCCGACGAACTGTGTCCAATTACGCAACTTGGTCTTGTCTGCGTTTCCGAGAAACATGCGTTTGCCCGATCCCTTCACGCCAAACTTGAAGATTGACTTGTTGCCGGAAATCTCGCAAGAGCCGACCAACGCGACGCAATTCGTATTGAACGATCCCGCGTTTAATCAATCGAGCGCGAAAGTAACCATCGACAACTATTTGAGTTCAAAGAATGCCGCCAACGCGTCTCAAGTTGCCAAACAAGTTCGCGACGACATTTTGCTTCCGGGTCAAAAAGCGATGCAAACGGGCACTCGATACGACGTACCGATGATGAACGCTTTAGTGTTGTACATCGGTGTCAACGCGATTGCGGCAAACCAGAACGCGCGCAATTCCGTGTTGAATTCCAGTCCCATGGAACTATTGCAAAAGTTATGCGATGAAAGTTTAGACGCGGAAGGTCGATACTACTTCATGAGCGCCGTCGCGAACCAGTTGCGATATCCAAACTCGCACACGCACTACTTTAGTTGCGTAACTTTGTGCTTATTCCAAGAGACGAAATCGGAATTAGTTCGAGAACAAATTACGCGAGTGTTGTTGGAGCGATTGGTCGTCAACAGACCACACCCGTGGGGATTATTGGTCACGTTTGTTGAGTTGATTAAAAATCCGAGATACAACTTTTGGGCGCACGGTTTCACGAGGTGCGCGCCGGAGATTGAGCGCCTGTTCGAGTCCGTCGCGAGAAGTTGCGTCAAGTCTCCCGACGAAGGCGGCGAAGGACAACAACAAGATGGTGTGGCGACGTAATCGTAAGAGCTACTATTACGCGCACCGCCACTCTGTTATTGTCGTTTGTTTGTAAAAAAACTACTTGAAGAAAAGCTCATTACCACACGAAAGAGAGAGGGGTGCGTCGTGTTTTGATCGAGAAGAAGAAGTCACTTACTTCTTCTTCTCGAGTGTATTAACATTTTACTGTAGTAGCCACAGTCCTATTTTATTTAACAATTTTAAAAAGAGAGAAAAAGAGAGAAAAAGAGAGTTGTATAGTTGTTTTAATCGATAATGAATACATCTTTAACATTTTAAATCACGCGGACGATCGTTTTAAACGCTTCAGAATAGCGTCGCACTCTCGTTTGATGCGTTTCGCGAATGCCTCACCCGAGACTCGATGATGTTGTAAGTTTCGCAAATTTTTGGCACTCGATTCGCTCGCATTCGCATACTTTCGATTGCTCTCTTCCACGCGTCGTTTCGTGTCTTCGCGCAAAGCTCGAGGCGTGAGTAACGATTCGAACGGTTTCATCGTTTTATGCGTGCGCGCGTGTGTTGTTGTTGTTGTTGTTGTCGTTGTTGTTGTTGTTGTATTTCGTCGTCGTCGTCGTCGAAAGAAAAGGGCGCCGACGCACGAAATACTCACAAACGAAAAAGCGTTTGCGAGCTTTTTCAATTTGCTTTTTGGGAGCTCTTTTTTCTTTTTTCGCTCTCACAGCCAATGAGATTTGAAGACGAGACGAAACCGATGAAAAAAATGCAAATTTCGAAGCCTTTCGGCCTTAAAAGCTCAAAATATCAAGGAGAAAGCGTATCTTACGTCGGCAAAAACCAAAGAAACGACCGCAAAAAATTAGCGCACCGCACGTCTTTTCGTAAACAATTACAGACGCGACGCGCGCGCGAAACTCAAACAAACGTGCAAATCGCGCGAAAAAAGGTTCACGTAACGCGTTGAAGCGAAGAAAGCTCGCGTTTCACGTTCGCATCGTCGGTGTTTTTTTTCACAGACGACCCCGGGGGAATTTTTGTTTTTCTTAATTCTTTGTGAAAATATCTTTCGTTGAACCGGCGCGCGCGCAGAAGAGAAGAAGAAGAAGAAGAAGACACTTTTTTTCTAACGCGAAGCGAATAAGATGGCGTTTTTGAGCCGTTCGCCGCCGTCCACGGCGGGCGTGAGCCACCAGTTCTCTTTAAAAGAACACTTCATGTCGAGAAGGTCCTCCACGTCGAGCGAAGGCGCGAGGAACGGCTCGATGATGACCCCGGGAAAATCGACTCGAGTCTCGTGCGATTCCGCGAGATCTTCTTCTTCCTCCGCTGGTTCGGGAGCGAACCCAGGAGGGGAGAATCATCATCACGGCATCAATCAACACAATCAACGAGGCGATGAGTTGAAAACAGACGCGATCAAAGAGGAGCGCGCGCAGCAACAGCGGGGCTTAGGTTCCGTGGACGAAGACCAACTTTTGGAAGAGCACAGGAGGGAAATGTTTCGAAACTCGTACGTGGACGCGCCGTTTCGCGTGCAAACGAACTCGACGGCGGAAACTATCGACGTGATGACGTCGAAGCGGGTGGAAGCATCATCACCGAGTAAGTCGAGGCTGAGCGTGTCGAGGACGAGCGAAGATAATAATCGAACAAACCTGAACTTGGGTAATTCGAGGATGGTGAACGTCCCGGTGAATGGTCAACAACAACAACAGCCGGTTGCAAAAGTCTCCGCACAAAACGTCACCGCGATTGTTTTAGCTGGAGGCGTTGGTGAATCAAATCCAATGACGAGAAATAGAGCGATCTCGGCGTTGAGCGTGGGCGGATCGTTCCGATTAATTGATTTCCCAGTCGCGGCGTGCTTGAAAGCAGAGTTTGGCAAAGTTTTCGTTTTGACGCAATACAACTCGAGATCGTTGAACAACCATGTGACGATGACTTTTTCGAAAAATTCTTCCATGGGACGTTCGACAACGGAAGTCTGCGTGTTACCAATGTCAGCGACGCCGACGAGAGACGAGTGGCCGAGAGGAAGCGCGGCAGCGGTGAGAGCGCACTTGGAAGCGCAGTCGTTTGACGTCGCTATCGAACAAGGCGTGAGCAGCGGTCAAGGGGTAGGATTGTACGATAAAGAGGCGTATTTGGTTTGCTCGGGAGAACAGTTGCACAAAGCTGATTTCAACGAGATGTTAAAGGCGCACAATGACTCTGGTGCGGCGATTACCATGATGGTACAAAGCGAACGATGCCATTCTAGCATGTTGGAAAAATCGCACTTGCACCACGATTCGAATCATTTAAAAGTTGGCTTAACTGAAGTAACGAAGAAAGGCGAGAAAGGTGTCGTCAAAAGGTTGCACGAAAAAGCACACTTTTCGAACATCTTTCGCGAACTCGTCGATAAAGACGAACGACACTCGTATCACATCAGCACCGGGAATTACATTATATCCGCTGAAGCGATGAAGGAGTTGTTGCTCTTGAATCCATCTAGAGAACGAGGAGATTACTTCGAGTTTGGCGAGCACGTGATTAACCAAGCGATTGAACGCGGGATGAAAGTTGTCGTGCACAAGCACGAGGGATATTGGACGCCGTTGCGATCATTTTCCGAGTGGTTCCAAGCGAACATTGAGATGGCAAAGGGAGGTTCATCGGCGGAGTTGATTGCATACGGATCCGACCAAAAGCTCATCTCGAGAGCGAGATATTTACCACCGGCTAAGTTCATCGGTTTTGCCAGAGTACAAGAGTCGTTAATATTAGACGGCTGCGTCGTTAGAAGTGGAGAAAGCGGATCGTTCATTGAATCTTCCATCGTTGGTCCGACGACACAAATCGGGGAAAACGTTCGATTGAAGAATGTCATCATTGTCGGCTCGCCGGAAGTCGTCGCACAAACAGTCGTTGGTGATAACACGGAAATGGAGAACGTGGTTTTAGATGCTGGTGCTAGCGTTGGTAAAGATTGCGTGTTGAAATGCAACGGAAACGTGCACGTGAGAGAAGAGTTACGAGGGATGATTGAGATTGTGGACGGAGTGGCTTGCGTTTTGAAGGATGCCAAGATTCCAGACGGAACGGTACTTTAAGCAGCTATCGTCATTATTGCTGATATTATTACGAGTAAGGAAAAAGAGAAAGAAATGAAGAGTGGAATGAGTGAGAGAAGGAAGAAGGAGAGAAAGAGAGAAAGAAGTTTATAAGAGAAAAGGAAGAGAAGACGGGAAGAGGACGAAAGAAGAATTAAGAAAATCGCGCCGGTTCAAGAAAGAGCAGAAAATGTATAACAGAGCATCATGCATGCAAACTCGCGCGAATCTGCTACAAGAAGAAGAAGAAGAAGAAGATGAATCTATCTGACATGTATTTTTAATGTGAAGTCTAAACGTACACAAATTCTATCTATAATGAAAACTACTATTAATTACACTAATGCACTTTTTCTCTACACTCCCCATCTCGCCGCTCGCGTCGGATCTCTCACGCGCTCTGAATCCTCCGGTAAGCTCAAGATAAAATGCTGACCGGTACTTCCAGAGCCAAAATCAGAGCTCCTTGGCGTCACCACTAACCCGCCGTTCTCAGCGACGTTGAAATCCGCGGTCGATTTCGACCTTTGCTTTGCTAACTGGGCCAACTTGATCTCCTCTATTTCCTTCAACGTTGGGCCTAAGATCTTCTGCTTCTCTTCCTCCGACCCAGAAAAGCTCCCGTTGTTGTTTTTGTTGCTCATGCTACTCGCGCTACCTTTACCTCCGTTGGCTAATCCGACTAAATTGTTCGACGACCCTTTGTTATTGACGAACCGAAAATTTGAGAAAATGCCGCCTTTTCTAATCTGTTTCCATTGCGGACTGGTTGCCCAAGTGTACTCTTCCGACCCTTCCCAAATCGGCGAACCGGGCGTAAACGGCTCACCAGCCATAAATTCCGCGCTTTTTGTGATTGTATCCAAACTTTCCGCCGATTTAGCCGTTTGGTATATGAAAAATCCAACGATGGAAACCACGTAACCGCACAGTTGCACGATGGTTTGCTTCTCTTTATACAACCAACTGGATAACATGATCACCGAGGCGTTTCTCACCTGTCCGGCACCTTTGAACGTCAACGAACCACACGTTTGAATCACTCCGATAGTTGTCACGTTTACGAAAAAACCAAAGAACGCAACGGTAATATACGGCAACGGATTCCCCATCGGTCGTCTCCACGCCTCTGTCTCGACCATCTCCCCGTACTCGAATATTATGGTGAAGATCACCAAGAACAGAAAATTCGCCGGCGCGGAATAAAACAAACCCTCAATGACTCCAAAACTACGACTATACAGCATGTGCTGGAAAAACACCATCCGAATGCACTCGCTCGATTCACTCAGAACGATCAACATGATCCCGACCGACGTCAACTTACTCTCGCTCAAACACGCCACCAACATCCCAAAGCTCGTCACTACGATCCCAAACGTCTTCGTAAACGTCGGTTTATCCATACCTAATATAACTAAAACCAAAAACACGACCACGGGACTTAAACTCTTAATCATCTGTATAAAACTGACGCTCAAGTACAAGTACAACGTGTTCCCGCTCGCGAACGTAATCGCCGTGAACAAACCAATCGGAACTATAATCGTAAAGTACTCCCACATCGTCACCCTATTCTCAATGGTGACTTTTCCAGAGGCGATCAATAACGCCGCGACGATCCACGAACACAGCGGCCCAGTCGCGGAAATCGCAATCGGGTACGGAAAATCGTCCTTCACGAAAATGTATTTGTTGAGCAAAATTATCCCACCCGAGACGAACGCCCACGAGAGGAGAAAGAACGAAGACTTGACCCAATATAACTTCGATTCCGACTCTATCTGCAACTCCTGGTACGATTTCACTCGCTCGAGCGGTCTGCCCGTGGACGTGAACGACGGAACCGATTGGTAGTTGCGTTTCATTCTCTCTCGCGTACGCTCCTTCGCATTCAATTTTTCCTCTCGAAAATGCAATGCGCGGCCTCTAAAGTTCCAAAAATCTCCCGGCGCGGGCGCTCTCTCTCTCTCTTCTTTTACGGGTGAAGGAAACCAAGAAACAAAAGTAAACTTAGAAAGGCGCGCGCAAAGAGACAATGACAAGAAAAGTAAACACCCGCGTCGACTTTTTATCTCTCTCTCTCTCTTTTATATATATTCGCGAGCGCGCGCGGTCGGGACGCTAAAAATTCTGACGTTTTGTCGCTTCGCAGGAGTCGTGTTTCTTCTCTAAAAATATCGACAAATGTGACTACTAAAATATGACTAAATACGGCGCTAAATACACATATCTCTCTCTCTCTCTCTTCTAAAATTCGTCGTCCCCGTCTTCCTCTTCCTCCTCCTCTCCTTTTCCTTTTCCCTCTCCTCCTTCGTTCTCTTCCTCTTCATCTTCTTCCTCGTCCTCGTCCTCGTCGTCTCGGTTCCCCGTCGTTTTCTGCTTCTTCCGCGCGGCTTCCGCTTGCGAAGCCGCCGCCAGCGCTTGTCTTTGCAACGCGGCGGTTTTCGCTTGGTTCAAGTGTTCTTTCAACTGCGGCTCGAGCTCGTGGAAGTCGATTTCACGCATCGCGCGGATGACGTCGTCCTGTTTTGTTTTCGTCAGAGAGAGAGAGGGAGCGCGTACAATTGAGGTGAGTGTTTCAGATTCGGCGACCTCGGACTGTCTCCTGTTTTTGAAAAGCTCTCTTCTTCGCCGTGGGGTGGGATTTTTCAAAAATGGAGAGAGAGAGAGAGAGAGAGAGAGAGAGCAAAGAGAGGGAGAGACGATTTTGACGATAACAACCACCACTCACCGCAGACAGAGTGCTCCTCTTACTCTCCGTGCAAATATCGTTCGCCGTGGACGTCAGGTAGTGTATAAAAATCTTACACGCCTGTTGCACGCCATCGAGCGCATCTTTCGCGATGTTCGGTTCGAACGGTTGATTGTTTTTCGGATCGACGTGGGAGAACTTGGAGAGTTGGTGTTTCATTATGCGCTTGATGTGCGCGCGAGGGAGGTCGTCCGATTGTTGTTGTTGCGCTGTTGTTGTTGTTGTTGCCGTGAGTGTTGCTTCTTCCGCGCTCATGATGACTCTCCGCTCTTCTCCTTTTGAAAACTCTCTTTCGATGCGTGTGGGTTGCGTGTACTTGTGGGTTTAGGGTTTAGGTTTTAGTACTTGTGGGGAAAATGGGAACTCACAACACTCTTCAAAATTCTACGTTTGATTCACGCAAACTCGCGCGCGGGAAAAACAAACGAAGAGAAGAGAGCTCTCTCTCTCTCTCTAAAACTTTCTCTCCATATCGAGAGAGAGAGAAGTAGTTTTACGCGTCGAAGATGTCGTCGGCGTCGAAGAGAAAGAACAGCGACGATGAAAGCTTCTTCCACGTCGAGATCGACAACACTCGACACTTATCGATCAACGTCGACTTGACGAAACAGTTGTGCGAGGATGTGTTTTTATTGGACAACAACAACAATAACAACGAGAGGAAGAAATTCTCGGACTTTGTCTCTCTGATACGAGGGATCGTGCATCACGAGCACGCGGCGAAGAGAGACGCGCTGAGGAAAGGGTTCGACGTGAGCGCCGGTTTGGTGCCGAAGCGGAACGTTTTCAGCGGCGGTGATGGTGATGATGGTGATGGGGAGAAGAAGAATTTGACGAAAGGTCCGACCGAACACGAAGCGCTGAGCGTGCAGTTCGTGGCGCAATTTTGCCAAATGATGGCGACCGCGGAGTACACGCTGCTGAGCGATAGCGAGTGGGAACTCGCCATGGAGGAGGATTTTATGTTTCGATTGCCGATGGAGATTGATTGGGCGAAGGGCGGCTACGACGCGAGTTTGTTGAAGGAGTTTTTGAAGAAAAATCCAGAGCTGAAAGTCGGGTTGCCGAAATTTTCCGAACGGGTTCTGCTGTTTAAGAGAGGGGTAACGGTGAGCACGCACAGCGATTTGTTCATCACGGAAAAGATTGATTTGCTGTTGGAGTACGCGTTGAAAAGGCCGATCGGGAGTGTGTTGAGGAAAGTGTTTGGGTCTGGGTCGTCCTCGGGCGAGGAATCAGCCACGCCGCCGAGGAGCGCGGGGAAGAGAAACGTGTCGAAAATTGAGCGAAGAACGCTTCGAAGACTCATGCCGACGCTTGTGTCCGTGCTTAAAAATATTCACAAAAAGCTCGAGTTGAGCGAGCCGACATTTAAGGAGGTGATTTTATTATACAGAGAAGATAAAATCGATTCGGCAGAGGCGCAGTTTTTGAACGTTCCGTCCGGCGCTGGTCCTTTACGTCTGAAATCGTTCCGAAACGTTCCGATGGCGGATTTGGAGATGGTTTTTCCGGGCGTAAAAATATGCGCAAAGTTTATCGATTATTTGACGAACGGTATCACCATGGTTCTCGTTATCTTTTCGTTGATTTGGTCGTTCATAACCGGTGAGGCGTTGTCGGAACGAGCGATGCAGTTGTTAACCGTGGCCGGAGGGAAGTTATCCGCGTCGTGGGCAAACATTCAAAAGTCTAAGGCAAACTACGCGGCGCAAATGAGTAAAGAGGTCATGAAGAAGATGGATTCGAGTGGATTTGCTGTGTTAGCGTCTGTATCAACGGATATGGAGGAACAAGAGACGAAGGAGATGATTTTGGCGTACGCGGCGATGCGAGGGAACAAATCCGGGATGACCATAGAGGAATTGGATGCAAGATTGGAACGAGCGCTGATGGATTCTTTCGGTATTGCGGTCGATTTTGACGTGCACGGAAGCGTAGAAAAATTGGTCGAGGAAGGGTTGGCTTCCAAGATTCCTGGCGATAGCGGGATGTACCAAGTCGTGGCTATCGAGAAGGCGCTCAAAAAGCTCGATAAAAAATGGGACGCGCTATTCGATTATTCCTCCTCTTCAAAAGGGGGAGGAGGAGCAGGTTCGTCGGAAAAGAGCACACTCGATGGAACCGCCGAAGAAGATCCATCAAAGGTAGAACGCGATTTATTATTGCAACTCGCCAACGCGGACACGGAGAGAGGGAAAGAGGCTTTGAAATTGACCAAGAAGATGGAAGAGTTGAACGACAGAATCGCCGTGGCAAGCGGGAGCATGCGAAAATTAAATTGGAGATACTCTTAACAGATTAGATGTTCTTATGTAGTAATTCACGCGTGTATATTTACAGTGTACTAGTACGTCTTCATTCATTAAAATACATTTGATCTACCGGTTCAGTATCGTGTATTAAAGTAGTAATATCTACTAAATATTAATGTTGTTGTTTTACATGTGGTGACGAGGATACATTTCCGTGTTTTGCATCATCAACATCATATACGTCGTCGCAGATGGCGACGACGACGACGACGACGACGCTGGTCCAGCGACGAGAGGTATTTTGATGCTTCGAAAACCACCTCGATCACCGGAACCTTTGACGCTCGCGTTTGGATACACCTTTGCGTGAAGTCTCACGCACTTCGCCTTGAAATACTCGTACGGCTCTCCCAACGCTATTTGATGTGCGGTGTTATGTGCCGTCCAATATACGACCGCTATCTCTTCCTTTCTCTCGGTAGAATTACTCGTTGCAGCTGCAAGGTTCAGTAAGTGCTCTCGAAACGGCCCGTACCCGGAAAAGTCGTCCAAGTTGATCGTTTTCATCACCGCCGCATTAGTAGAGGTCAGAGAGGACAAAGACGACGAAGAATTTTTCACGCTTCCTCCTCCGGGAGGAAGAAAGAGTGGAACGCTCGTGGTATCGCTGAGAGCGTCGTCCTCCTCGTCGTGGTCATTTTTTGAGCACAGCTCGATAGTGCAAACAATCTCTGCGCCTTCGCTCGACGGCGTTTGGACGAGGCTACTCTTTATTTTCTTTCGCATTCGAATCTCGTATTCAACTCGCTGTTGCTCGTACATTTTCTCCTCGCGCAATTGTTGTTGCTTCTCTCCAGCGTCGCTTAAAATTACGCGACGGTTGGGCACGTGGCGAGTTTTCTTTTCGAAAGCGTGTTGTTTTTTTTGTTGTTTCTGCCTGATGCTCTCTTTGTTCTTCTCTGCAGCCGCGATGTTGGCTATCAAAGCGGCGTTTTTCGCCGATCGAGCTCCATAACCCCATCGTAAATGTTTAGCGCAGTGTTTGTGTCCCTCCACAGCTAACGCTGAACATCGCCAGCTCTTGCCGTCGTTACGCGTGCATTGAAGCGGAGCAGTACCAGTAATAGCAGTCACATCCCCGTCCGTCAACAACGCATTTCTCTTCCTTTTATTACCTTTTTTGTTGTTGTGATACTTAGTATTATTCGATGTCGAAGGCGTCGGTACAGGCGCACAAAATCTGCTCGCGTCCCCCGCTTCTTTGCTTTCTTTACCTCTTTCGCTCGCACCTGTTTCCTCTACGATTCGTCTCAATCGCGCAAACACTGCGCCTTTCATCGCCTCTCCTTCCCCTCCTTCTTCCTCGTCCTCCGAGGAAGAGGAGGAGGAGGATAAATCCTCTCCTTCCACCACGAATCCCGCCATCTTCATCAAAATCCACTCTTTGTTGTGCGCCTGCGTCTCTCTCTTCGTCAACTTCTCGTGCGCTTTCTGCAAAACTTTAATCGACGTCTCTTTACACATCGCTTCGAACCGCTCGTCCCGCTCCACGTCCTCTACGACTAAACGCTTCTTCTTTTTCTGCTCCTCCTCCTCTATTTTTTTCTCCTCCAATTTCTCCGTCGTCGTTTCGAGAGGACCTTTCGGTGATGGAAACTCCCGCGACGCTTCTCCCATCTTTTCTTCTCCTCCTCGTTTTCCATCTTCTTCAACGCCTTCTTCTGTTGTGATTTCCTTTGCGGCGAGCGCGAGCGTCGCCGCGGCCATAATAATTTTTTGATGTGTGCACCCCCCCTTCTCTTTCAATTTTTTTTTCTTTTTTTTTCTTTCGTCGGTTCGTTACCCAAAACTCAACCACTTTGCGGAATATTCTCGCGGATGCGTTTTTTTTTTGGA
>Ga0181598_1002474_pt1 | contig 16754 bp, 6 predicted proteins | sample 041ome_4_FD_153295 | JGI IMG/M metagenome (GOLD analysis project Ga0181598, IMG submission 153295) | Coastal salt marsh microbial communities from the Groves Creek Marsh, Skidaway Island, Georgia - 041404US metaG (spades assembly) | ecosystem: Environmental > Aquatic > Marine > Intertidal zone >... | reverse complement strand
CTCTAAATCGTTTTTTATTATGGTGGCCCGTTGCGGTGATGCGCTCTTCTTCTTCTTCTTCTTCTTCTTCTTCTTCTTCTTATTACGAGACCTCTCTCTCTCTCTCTCTTTGGGGAAAAGGAGGGAGAAAAAAGGCAAACTTTTGATGCGAAGAAAGAAAAAATTTCGAAAAAGAAAAAAAGTTTTCGCCATTTTACAGCACAACACGGCGAATAGAAGAGAGAGAGAAAGAGAGATCTCAGAAGATATATATATATACACACACACACAACGCCACGATGCCTTTGTCTTCCGCGTCTTCTGCCGCCGCGGAAGAGCTGAAAAAAGTTCGCGAAGAGCTGGTGAAAATAAAAAGAGATTGGGAGTCCCAATCGAAGCTTTTGTCCGAGAAAAACGAGGAGCTTTCCGTTTCGATGCGAAACGGCGAGGCGTTGGAGAGGGAGTTGAAACGGGTTAAGGTGGAACGGAAGAGAGAGGAAGAGGAGAGAGACGGGTGGAAGAGAGAGGAAGGGAAGATGAAGGTATGAGCCGCGCTTCTTGTTTTTTTTCCGGGGTCGTTTTTGTTGGTGGGGGAAAAATCGATTCGTTTTTGTTTGTTCTTCCTTCCCTTCGTTTCTCTCTTTCTCTCTCTCTCTGTTCTCAGATGTCTTCGATTCACTGACGACCCGCTCGAAAATGATAATCACTCGACAAACGACAGACGGAATTAGCGCAAACGCACGCCTCTCAGCGCGAACTTCTCGACCGTCTCGAGCAGAAAAACTCGGAGATTCGAGAAAAGAATGAACTCGTGCAGTCGTACTTGCGGAAGATCGAGTCGTACGCGAAAGAGAAATCAGAGACGGAACAAACGGGCAGAGATCTGGAGCAAAAAGCGAAAGCGTTGGAAATCGCGAAACAGAGAGCAGAGAAAGAGAAGAGTTTGACCGACGAGCACAACAGTTGGTTACAATCGGAGCTGGAGAAGAAGAGCGAGGAGTTGTTTCGGGCGCGAAGAGAAGACGCAGAAAACGTCGCCGGGTCGAGAAAGAAGATTGAAGATTTGGTTTCTGAAAAAGTGAGACTAGTAAAGACGCTGGCGACTAAATCCGAGGCGTTGGAAACTGTATCGGCAAAGTTTGAGAAGATGTCGAACGACGTGGTGAGCTTGAAGACGGCGGCGGCGAGGGAGAGAGATTCGTACGAAGCCGAGTTGAGAGCGGCGAAAAGGGTGGCGGAATTGTTGGAATCGAAAGAATCAGAAAGGTTGGAGAAGATTGAGAAACTTGAGAAAATCTTAAAGGAAACGACCGAGGCCGGAGAGGAGGCATCGAGAGCGAGGATGAGTGAGAAAGCGGTGTCGCAAAAAAAGATTGAGCAATTGGAGATGGATTTGGACGAGTGTTTGGAGAGAGAAAAACAATTGAAGAAGGAAGTCGCGGAGTACAGGAAGACGAATGAGTGGAAATTGACTGACGACGAGATGTTGAGCGGATTGTCCAAAACGGCGATCGAGCAAAAGTTGACCAAAGATGGGTTGACGCTCGTCAAAGCGTACGAGTTGTATCGCGAACAAGAAAACGCCGCGCAGATGGAACGCGCGAAGCGCGTCGACGCAGAGGCGAAATTGAACGATATTGTCGCCGAATTAACTGCCAAAGCGCCCGAATTGAGAGAGATGGAGAACATGCACGATTTAGCGTTGGAAGAAAACGAACGACTGGAGATTAAACTGGCTGATGCTTTGACGGAGACAGACAGTTTACGTCGAGAGGTGAACGAGATGCGAGAAGAACACCGCTCGAGAGAACGCGAGAGTCACGCGTTGCGTTCGCAAGCGGCAGATTTATCTCGCCAACTCGCGTTGACACTCAACGAAGTGCACGAATTGAAAGGTTCGCCGGCTATTGCTGTGCCAGAACCAAGTCCAGCGAATTCTCAACAATCAGTTTCGGAAATAATCACCTCGAGACTGGTCGATTTCCGAGACATCGCCGAGTTACAACAGAAAAATCAAGAGATGTTATTTGTCATTCGCGAGTTGAGTGAAAAGAACGAGCACGAACAAGTCGACGCTAAAAGAGAGTACGAGGTAAAGTTAGCACAATTGCGCGAAGAGACGGAAAAGCAATTGCTCGAATTAAAGACCAGACGGGACGAACAAGAGAACGTTGTGAAATCCATCGCCAGGCAAAGAGATTTGTACAAGAGTTTATACGCAAGAGCGACTGGTGAGAACGTCGACGACGCCATGGATATTGGAACAAGTCCGTTAGGAAAAGGCCAAATGGTCCTAGCGGCGGCGGCGGGTGCTTCGCCAAATGCAAAGAGTGGGGCGCTCGTCCTTCACGGCGGTAGTGATCAAGAAGAGAATAACATGCAAATTGTTGCGCTCTCGAACGAAAACCAAAATCTACAAAATCAATTGGATGTTGTCGCCGATGAAGTTGAAAGCATCAAGCGCAATGCGAGAAAAGAGATCGAATCCATGGTTGCGAAACTCGAAGAGTTCCGCGAGCGCGCTGCCAACGATCGAGCGACGGCAATCGAAGCCAAGGAGACTGTGGAACGGGAAAAGCACAACGCCGATCGTTGGATGCGAGAATGCGAAGAATCCCGAAAAGCTTTGGACGATATTTCGCGCGAAAAACAAGCGGTGGAGAAGACAATCATCGACAAAGAGCAAGCGTTGAAGAATGCACAAATCGCGCTTGAAGCGGCAGAATCTGCGAAAGCAATTGGCGACATGCGCGTGGCGAAGCTCGAAGCCGAAAAGGTATCCATCGAGACCAGTGAAGCGAGACTTTCTGAGCAACTCGCAATTGTCGAGTCGCGTGCGGCGAGAATAGAAGCGTCCATGGACGCGTCAGTATCTGTTTCCTCGGCAAAATTGTCTGCTTTAGAACGTGAGCGCGATCGTTTAGCAGAAGACACGAAACGTATCCGCGAGGCGCACTCGCGAATGGAAGTAGAATTGCACGAGGAGCGAGAGCGTTGCCGAGAACAATTGAACGTTCACTTGAAGAAAGCAGCCGATGCAGCTCGAGAAGCGGCGGAAGATGCGAAAAAGCGCAGCGAAGCAGTCGCGAAAGTATCCGAAGCAGAAACTAGAGCGAAGGTTGCGGAATCCAAGGCAGAGATGCTCGAGAAATCTCTGAAGAAAACGGAGGACAGGTTGCGCTTGCTCAATGCGCAAGCAATCAATCGTGGTGGAGTAGGAGCAGCAGTAGCAACTGGCAGCGCCAACCTCACGACGACGCAGAAAATGTTATCTCAATCCATGGATGCGACGACACCGACGGACGACGAAGCGGTGAAGAAACGCGAAAAACTTCTAAAGGATGCCGCCGAAAAAGCCACAGAGCTCGCGGAAAGAGCGAAGCGAGAGAAGATTGAAGCCGTGCGAGAAGCTGTCAGTCACAAGCAAATGTTCGATAAAGCCGAAGCAAGAATGAACGAGTTCAAACAAATGTACGAGGCGTTAGAGGCGACTCACAACGAAGTCTCCAAAGCGTTGGCTGAGATGACGAAGAAGGTATCGGAGACGCAAAAGCAAGAGGCTACGACAGACGATGCGTCCAAATCCGCCGTCGCGGAGCTGCAAAAACAAATCGATACCATGAACAGTGTCGCTGCGATGAAAGAAAACGAGTTGAAGCAAGCAAAACAAAGTGTATCGAAACTCAGTGAAGACAGTACCAAGGCAACCGCAGAAAAGACTAAAATTTTAGGGGAATTGAAAGAGGCCCAGAAAAAATTTTCAGAGGCACAAGTCGAATGCGACAAGTTGAAGAAACAACTTACAACTTCGGCTTCGACGGCTCCCGCTACATCACCGGCACAACTTGAATCCGTCAAGGCTGAACTAAAGAAGAAAACTGAAGAGTTCGAGGCGATAAAGAACGCCATCGAAAGCGAAAAAGGTGCGCTCGAAGTTGCAAAGCGTTCAGCGGAAGCGAAAGCGGCGGAGCTTGAGAAGCAAAACGCCAATTTGTTGGACCAGTTGAACAAAGCCTCGGGTGATAACATGGACGTCGATGGGAACGACGCCATGACTTATTTGCGTCGCGAAAAAGAATCCGCTGAGGCCAAATGCGAGACGCTCGCGGCGGAAAAGGACAAATGGACGCGCGAGTGCGAGAAGGCTTGGAAAGATCTCAAAGAAGCAAACGATGCGCTTTCGAAAGTGAAATCAAACGCAACTTCCGAAGCCGAACACAAAGCATTACTCACGAAGCTCGAAAAGATGAGTCAAGTTGATGCTGAAAACGCCAGTCTCAAAGTTTCCCTGGAGCAAGTGAAGAAGGAGGCAGATGCAAAGGTGGAAAAGTTGACAAAAGAATTGAAAGAAGCGAAAGAGAGAGCAGACTCATCCTCTGCTTCTCAGCAATCGAAAATGGCCGAGCTGACTGCTGCCAAAGCAGACGCAAAACGATGGGAAGAGCGCGCGACAAAATTGGTGGATTCTTCGAATCTCATTGAGAAGAGCGAGTTTGAGAAGCTCAAGAAGGAAAGTGACGAACAAGGCGAGCGCTTGATCAAAGTGAAGAAACAACTCGATTTGGCTCTGAAAAATCTGAAAGCTATGAACCCGGACAAATTACAGTTAGAAGAGTGGAAGAAAAAACGCGGTGAAGAATTGGATCGCGTGAAAAAGTTGGAAAAAGAAAAGGTTGAAGCTGAACAGTCGGCGGAAGAGGCTGAGGACAAATTGGTCGAGCTTGAGTCTGCTAAGGAGGTCTTGGAAAAGTCGAAGGAAGAGTTGGCGGCAAAAGTGAAAGCGTTGGAAGAAGCATTGGCGAAGAAACCAGCCGTTGGAACTGCGGCAGCTCCATCCCCCAAAGCTACTCTTTCTCGAGTCACCGCTCTCGCAGGCACTTCCACTGCCCCTACGGCAATGGACGAAGACAAGAAAGAAGCAGCGGATCAATCCAAGAAGCGCAAAGTTTCTGACATTGCAACGACAACGACGACGACAACAACGACACCAACACCGTCCAAGCCTGCAGCTGTGACGCCCGCAGTTGTTGAGAAAAAGAGCCCGACTAAAGCTACCGCTGACATTGCTAAACCGGCTGTTGAAGAGAAGAAGCCTGTCGTTGAAGAGAAAAATCCTGCTGTGGAAGAGAAAAAACCGGCGGCTCCGGTGGAAACTGCTGCCAAGGCTGCTGCCGCGAGCGCTCCTGCAGTAAAGACAACGGTAGCTCCTGCTCAACCCATTAAATCTGCGTTAAAGCAACCGACGATAAGTGCTCCAACGTCGCAAACGACCAAACCGAAGGAGGCTACAGGAAAGCCAAAGGCGGTGACCATCGCGCCTTCCTCTGTCAAAGAGCAACCGGCGGAGAAGAAAGAGGAAAAGCAAGAGGAAAAGCAAGAGGAGAAGAAACCTGCTGCCTCTGCTGATGCGGCCGCTTCTGCGCCTGACAAAACCACCACAACGACGGCGTCTCCGTTTGGTAGCGCGGCGTCGGCTGCAAAGTTGTCACCATTCGGTTCTTCTGTCGCGCCGTTCTCGGCAAAACCAGCTTTTGGTTCTGTCTTGAGTTCATTTGCGACGAAATCGTCGGGAGCATCACCAACTGCGGCTTCAACACCAACCACGGGCGGTATATTCGGTTCGAAACCATCCGCTGGATTCGGTGCCGCGGCGACTTCGACGCCCGCGTTTGGAAGTGGTAGTAAGTCCACCACGGCACCGTTTGGAAAACCATCCGCACCATTTGGCACGCCATCGACGCCCTTTGGCTCTGCCGCAGCCGCTCCTGCCGCTGCTGCTCCGACCGGCACAGCGTCAACTGCGAAAACTCCACTCACATCGACTCCAGCAGCAACCACGACTACCACTGCTGGCACTGCTACTACCGCAGCCGCAAATACTGCCACACCGCGAAACGCAGTGGATGCGCAAAAACGTAAGAAAGAATTGGAAGAAATCATGGCGAAGACGAAAGCAGAGTTACTCGAAAAGCAGAAAGCGGCCATGGAGACCAAGCAACGCATGGCGATGGCGAAACGCAAGACGATGGAAGAACCATCCGCAGCATCTACGCCTTCTGCCGCTGCTGCTGTCGCCACTCCCGAAACGGCGACAAAGAAGTTGAAACCAGACGCACCTCCGTTTACTCCCACGTCTACTGTGCCTAAAGCAACCGAGCAAAAAACTGGCGAGGCTAAGTTGGAGAAGAAAGGATCGGACGAAGTCGCGGCGTCTTTCTTGGTTGACGTTCCACCAGGGAAGAATACGGGAGAGAAAGAGGAGGGCGAAGCAGAAGAAGGCGAGCTCGAACCACCGGCGCCAGCCTCGGAGATGAAGAAGAAACAGCATCAGCAGCAGCAACAACAGCAGCGCACTCCGGGTTCGCAAAAGAAAGGCGGCCGCGGTGGAGGACAAGGCCGGGGTGGAGGGAGAGGTAACAAATTTAACAATAGCGGAAAGAAAGGAGGGCGAGGAAATAAGTAACGAAGTGATCATTATCATCCATTTATATGCAGTTTAGGTACCAATAGTAGGTATAGTAGACGTTATACTTTGTGGTATTAAAAATATTTACACTTGTACAGACCACAAAGCTTATTGTTAAGTTTTGGATTTCTCGCCTTCGCGCGTGCTTTCGCTTCGCTTCGCTCACTCACTCAATTACTCACACATCTCTCTTTCTTTCTCTCTCCCTCCCTCTCTCTCCCTCCCTCTCTCTTTGTACATATAACCGGTATAATAATAATTTTACTATTTCATTTAAAGCACGACTTCTTCTTCTTCGTCCGAGCTCGTCACGACATCTAAGTTCGCTTTTGGAATCGGGTACACGTAGTTTGGCAAACATACCGAATGTCTCACGTGTACCAAGTTCAACATGCCACTCTCTGGACATACGGCAAAGGATGCCACGTTACTTGAATTTTGATTTCCGACGCAAACAAAGCCTCCGTTCGCACTAAAGTGGAAGTTTCTCGGACATTTCCCGCCAGACGGGACCGCGTCCATAAACTCCAACGACCCGTCCTCGGGGTTGATTTTAAAGCATGCGATGGAATCGTGACCACGATTGCCGACGTACAAAAACTTTCCGGACGGGTGCACTCTGATCTCACTCGCATGACTCGCCGCCTTCCACACGCCTCTGTCCGTGAATACTTTTTGTTCTCTCGAGCCTTCAGGTAACGTCGAAATGCACTGAAAGACGTGCAACGCCGCCGATTCGTCGATTTCTTCTTTCGTATCTTTCTCCTCGTCAAATAATGTCTTCTTCGGTTGTTCATTCGCCAACGGCGGTTGTTCTACCCACTCGTCGTTAATATTTACGTTAAATACAGAAACAGTCGAGTCCAACTCGTTCACTAAGTACGCCGTCTTCAAAGTTTGATGAAACACCAAGTGTCTCGGTCCTTTCCCCGGTTGCAATTTCACGCTCGCTTTGCACACGAACTCTGGCGCCGTGACCAACGTGCTCGGCTCCCCGACTCTGTACGCAAAAATCCTGTCCAAACCTAAATCAACGACAAAATGCAACATCTTATGGTACGGCTCAGTCACAATGCAGTGCGAATGCGGCCATCTCTGCCTAAACTCCCAGTGTTCCTCTCTCGTCGGTTTCGTATCGTCCACGTATTTCGCGCCCGGTTGCATAAACACCGTATTCGGCGACTCCGGTCTCCCTAAATCGTCCAAATGAATCAACGCCAACTTAGCGTCCCAATAATTCACCGACATCATGTACTTATTGCTCTTGTTAAAGTTCAAATAACAAGTAGACTTCCCTCCGGCCGAGCACCTCGCGATTTCTTTCAGCCTCAAATCTCTCGTCAAGCGCATCGTCACGACTTCGCCCTCCACGTCGATGCGTTCCGTGCTCGCGTAAATCACGTCCGGTTTCGTCGGGTGTCTCGTGACAAACGCGACGTTCGGACCGATGTCATTCGTGCTCACCATTTCCAACTGCCCGGTCGCGCCATCCAACGATAACACGTGCACGCCAGCCTTTGGAATCGTCTCACCAAAGTCGTCGGGAACCAGAGTCGTTACTACTGCCGTTTCTCCTTCTTTTTTTTCAGAATCCTCGATTTGTGTGTTTTTTTGAACACTATTCGTATTCTTTTGAACGCTCTCGTCCTTGGGCGTGTGCGCCAACAATTCGCACCTCGTGTACCCACCGACGATGAACACCGTATCGTCCGCGTGCTCGGCGTTTATCATCTCGAAAGAATTGTTCCGCGCGCCTTTCTGAAGAGGAGAGAAGGCGGTCGTTAACTGCCCACCCGCTCCCATTATTACTATCTAATCTGCGCGCTTTTTTTTTCTTTGTATCTTGAGTCAGCCTTTTTCTTGGGGAAACGGAGACGAAAAATCTCTGCCTGAAAAGTTAAATTTTACGAAAGAAAAAATCTCCGAGTAAACGACGCGAATACTTGATGCGATCGATCCTACTCGAGAGCGCGCGTGTTCTTCTCAACGTTTCCGGCGTCCGATCACGTTTTTTTTTCTCTGTCTCCTTCTTCTCTTCGTGCGGAAGAAGAGAGGCTGATTTTTTTTCTGGCGTCTTCTTTTCTGAAGAAACTTTTCCCCTGCAAAAGTGGCCAGATTTTTCGGACGATCGAAAAGATTTTCCGAAGCGACGCTTTTGGTAAGCACTTTAAATAAACTGGGGAAATGTGTTTTGTTGGGAATTTTCAACGAAGAATACTATCAACACACGCACACAGACAGTTCTCTTCTCTCTGCGTTTTTTTTGTGCGTGTGTGTGTGGACTGCGCCGCTCCCCTTCTTTTTTCTTCTTCGAGTCTCTCTCTTGGATGCTCTCCGAGCGCGCGAAGTAGGCAAATGCAAAAACGCAACTTATACACGTGGATTCCGTTTCGTGTTGAGAAAACTGTAATTTTTGTGCTGCGACTGTTTAGGGTTTCTGAATTTTTGAGCACCCAGTCAAGTCTCTTCTTTTGAAAAAAGGGAGAAGAGTCCAAAAACTTCAAAAAATAACTCTTTCTCGTATCGAAAAGCACTACGCGCACACAAACACATAACGCACGCGCGCGCACTTGAGTTTCTATCGCGAAAGAAGGAAGAAAGCGCTGCGTTCTGCGCCTGTTGTTGAATACGCACGCGACGCACAAAACGTAATAATAATAAAGAACGATGCCAACGCGCGCGTCGGTACAAGCCGCAGGGATGATGGATGTGGACGAAGAAGAGGGGAAGGAAAATGTGAAAATGAAGACGACGACGAACCGATCGTCGCGATCGTCGAAGAGAGCAAAGTCGGAAACGCCGTCGCCGGAGGAGGAGGAGAAAGATGAAGAGGAAGAGGAGGAACCGGGGATGATGGGTGCGGTCGAGAGTAATAAGGATGTTGTTGTTGATGAAGAAGATGCGGGGAAAAAGGGGAACAACAAGAGCTCGAAACCACCGAAAAATCCGAAATCGTTGGACGCGTTGAAGGCGCGATTGGAAGCGACCAAGAGCAAAGTATCGTCCAAGAATAAGGGGGATAATAATAATAAAGAGACAGGTTCTGATTATACGACGAATGCTGTTCCTAACCCGGCGGAAGCGACGGCGGGTGTTCCGGCTGCTTCTTCTGGCGGGACGGCGTACGCGATGGGCAACGATACGACCATGAACTTTGGCAACGCCAATGGGATGGATACGATGAACATCGATAACGCGACTAATACGACTGCTACTACGACACATACGGGTGGTATGCTCGATGGTGAAAATAACAACACGTCCTCACCAGCCGCGACGACGATCGCGCTCGATTTGCCGAAAATTGAAGTGCCGGAAATCAACATCGAAGCGCTCGCGGCAAAGCATTTCGATAGCGCGTTGGAGGAAGAAATCAGTCACTCGTTGAACTGGAAATCCATAGCGCCGTCGCACGATTTTAAAAACTTGGTCAAGGAAAGAAACAACGCAATCTCAGACTTTAAGAAGATTTTACCGGAGGTGATGCGTAAGAAGGACCGATTAGTGGAAGACACGGTGAGGGCGACGAGAGGATTTCACGAAACGGTCTCGATGTTGCAAGAACACACGGCAAGAGCCGCAGCACAAGTGCAAAGCGCCAGGAACGAGGCCAAGTTGGCGGAGCAAAAGTTGAGAAGCGCCAAGGCAGAGTTCAACGCGCGAGAGGCGAAGATGCTTTCCAACTTTTCTCAAAACGAAGAGCACAAGCAACAAGAGAACGAGACGTTGAGGAACGAGTTGGTCGAACAAAGCGTCCAGTTGCAACAAAAGCAGAAGTTGTTGGACCAAGCGGAGAAGAAGTTGAAAAGTTTCGAGAAGAACTCCGAGAAGGACAGCGAGCAGGTAATGAAGTTGAGAGATGAAAACATCGAGTTGGAGAAGCAGTTGGCGGCGTTGAAGGCGGAAAACAAAGAGAAGGAAAAAGCGTTCGCGAGTCAATCGAAGACGTTGGAAGGGCAATTGAAGAAGCAAGAGGCAGACTTTGAGGCAAAGTTGGCCAACGCGGAGGCGGCAAAAGTGACATCGGATCAGTTGGCGAGAGAAATGACCGCAGAAAAGGAAGCGGCATTGGTAAAATTAGAAGTCGCTGAGAAAGAGATCGCGAAATTGAGCGAGTCGAGTGGCGCGACCAACGCCGCGTTGACAGAGCAGAACGCCAAGTTGGAGGAGAGTTTAGAAAAAGCCGAGAAAGAACTCAAAAAGAAAGACAAGGAACTCGATCAATCTTCCAAGCACGCCGAAAAGAAATTGGAGGCGTTGAACGCGGAGATTGCTGAGTTGCAAACTTTGAGAGAGCAATCGGTGGAGTTGGAGGCGTCGTTGAAGACAAACTACGCGGAGTTGGAGAAGGAGAAGGCAGTTTTGGAAAAGAAAATCACGTCGTTAGAAAAAGATGGCGACAAGAAAGCTTCCAAGATTGAAAAGTTGGAAGAGTCCATCGAAAGAGTGACGGGCGAATTGAAGGATGCGAAATCGGAGTTCAAAACTGCGGAAAGCGCTCGCAAGGAGCTCTCTGAACAACTCGTCGCGTTGCAATCGAAACTCGAACTCGAATCCAAGTCTACGCAACTCGAGCTTGCAAACGCGCAAAAAGAAGTGAAGAGATACGAAGACGACTTGGCGGACGCCAAGGCTCAGGCAAAGTCGCTCATCGAGCAGCAAGGCGAAATGATGGGTGAGTTGAAGTGCGCTCGCGCGGAACTCGCGAGATTGGAAACAGAGCGAAGAGACTTCGAGAAGAACGGCTCACAGACGTTGCAAGAGGCTCAGGAAAAGTGCAGAGCCGACTTGAAGGCGCAAGAGAAGGAGTTTCAAAAGGAGCTCAAGCAAGAGCGTAAGCAATACGACGAAAAGATGGAAGCAGAACGAGTCAAAGCCTCGGAGTCTATCGAAGCTGCGCGAGTTGAAAACGAGAAACGCATCAACATTGAGATCAAAAACGCCGAAAAGTTATCTGCGCAGATTGAAAAGTTGGAAAAGAAGGTATCCAAGCTCGAAGAGGCGAAGAAAGCGTTGGAGACCGATTTGATGAACGCGACGCAAGAGAGCGGGAAAAACGCCTTGGAACTGAACCAAGAGTTGGAGAACATGAAGACAGCTTTAGAGCTCGCGGAGGAGTTACGAACGGATTTAGACGCAGATGTCGAACGTTTGACGAACGAACTTCGCATCGCGAAGACCGAAGCAGAGAAGGCGAAGGAGAATATGGCAGAAGTCATCGCGGAACAAAAGCAACAGTTGACGGAACAGTTGGAGCGAGAGAAGAAGAGCTCGGAGAAAGCCATCAAACTCGAGACACAAAAGATGAGCGAAAAGTTGATGCAAAAGCTCGAGCGTTCGGAGCAGAAGCGTCGAGACTTGGAAGCGCGAGTGACTGCGGCCGAAGCGAAAGAGAAGGAGCTCGGCGAGAAGATCGAAGTCTTGCGCAAGCAAAAAGCCGAAGCGGAACTCGGCGGCGCCGAAAAAGCCGAAGAAATCCAAGCGGCGTTAGAAAAACTCGAAGCTGCAAAATCAGAAACGTTTGGCCACGAGCAAAGAATCGCATCGGTTGTCGCACAACTCGAGAATGAGCAAAAAGAAGTCGAAAAGCTCGAAAAGGCGATGAAATCTTTGGACGCGGAGAAGGCGGCAGAAATTGAAAACTTGAAACTTGAGCTCAAAGAGAAGAAAAAAGAGTTGAAGTCGCTCACGAACGAGTTAGACGCCATGAAAGAAGCGCAAGCTCTCTTAGAGGAAGAAGAGAAAGATGGGAAAGGGGGCAACTCGGCCGGCGCAGCGTTGACGAGGAAGCTTGTCGAGCAAGCGAAAGCGATGGAGAACGCGAAAATGGATGCCATGGCTGCGGACGAACTTCGAAAGCTCGCCGAAGAAAAGACGCAAAGAATTGCCGAACTCGAAGGTGAGTTATTAGATGCCGAAGCCTTGAGACGACAGATGTTCAATCAAATTCAAGAGTTACGCGGTAACGTGCGCGTCTTTTGCCGCGTTCGACCGTCGGGCAACGACGCTGCGACCCCGTGCGTAGAGACTTTGCCGGATACCACGAGCGTCAACTTACAGTTGGGTCCGAAAAAATCCTCCGCATTCTCGTTCGATCGTGCGTTTGGGCCAGAATCCACGCAAGAAGAAGTCTTTGGCGAGGTTTCTGGTTTAGTTCAATCCGCCTTGGATGGTTACAAGGTGTGCTTGTTCTCTTACGGTCAAACAGGAAGCGGTAAAACGCACACCATGCTTGGCGGATCCGACGATAGTTCGCGAGGTATCATTCCGAGAGCAGTTGAAAAAGTCGTCGAAGCGTCTAAAATAAACGAAGTTAAAGGTTGGTCTTATAGAATGAAGGCGTCGTACGTCGAGATCTACAACGAAACCATTCGCGATTTGCTCGCGCCTGGCGCCGGCCACTCGGAGGCGCACAAAATCATCCATGAGAACGGATCCACGACAATTTCTGGAGTCACCACCGAAATTGTCGAGTCTGTCGAACAAGCGAACGTATTGGTGCGCAAAGCTGCGGCCGCGCGTAAAGTCGAGGCGACGCAAATGAACGCGCACTCGTCTCGTTCGCACACGATTTTCATTTTACACGTCTCGGGCGAACACGCCGCGAGCGGCTCCACGTTATCAGGCGCTTTGAACCTCGTCGATTTGGCTGGTAGCGAACGGGTAGCCAGATCTGGTGCCAGTGGTGAACGCTTGAAAGAAGCGTGCGCAATCAACAAGAGCTTATCTTCGTTAGGTGACGTCTTTGCCGCGCTTGGCAGCAAAGCTAAACACGTTCCTTACCGTAACTCGAAATTGACATATTTGTTAGCGCCGTGCTTAGGCGGTGACGGAAAGACGTTGATGTTTGTCAACGTCAGCCCAGATGAAGATTCGAGTGAAGAAACGTCGTGTTCGTTGAAGTTTGCCGCGCAAGTGAACGCCGTAGAGTTGGGTAAAGGCGGTGCGAAGAGAAACGTGACGAGCGGCATGAATGCCAAGCCAGCGCAAGACAAGGATGCCGATAAATCCTTCTCGGACGAAGAGAAGAAAGAGAAGAAGAGCAAAAAGCGATCAAAAGACGACGCGAGCGACGAAAACGGCGACGGAAAGAAAAAATCGTCGCGAAAGGCGTAATAATAAGAAAGAAGAGGAAGAGAGAGAGAGAAAGAGAGAGTGATAGAAGGAGGAGGTACATTTTGAGGAGGGTGTAATGGAAGAGAGAAAGGCGTCGCAAAAATTTTTGTACTTAGTCGAGTCGCGTAAAAAATATAGACTTACACACTATACGGTATTAATCATTATTCACGTACTACTACTACTACTACTACTACTACTACTACTACTACTACTGCATCTACTTTATTGTACCAAGGTTCTTCGGCGGCTGCAGGACTATCTGTATCGGTCTACATCATCTATTGCATTGGATCGTTTTTGTTTTCGGCAGGTACACCATCCCCTACCTTGTTCATATCGTCAATTTTTTGCTTCTTGGCGTTCTCATCTCCACCGTCTTCTCGTTCTTCTGCTCCGCCCTTCTTCTTCTTCTCCTCTTCTTCTTTCTTCTTCTTCTCCGCTTTCTTCGCTTGCTTTCTCTCCCATTTCTTTTTCTTCTCCTCCATCTCCGCTTGTAACTCATAGTCGACGATGACCTCCACGGGCAAATAGTGCATGACGTCCTCGTCCGCATCTGTCCAATATGCCGACATATCCGTGTTCCACAACTTCAAATCCTCAAAGGAAATACATGTCGCGTCGTCAAGATACGTAATGTGCGGTTTTTTATCTTTCTTCTTCTTCTCATCGTCTTCGTCTTCGTCTTTGATATCAAACTCGTCCTCACGTTCGACGTATTCTCTATTTTCCTTCAACTCTTTGAAATCCGGTTGAAACGCCGTCCACGACTCCTCGTACACTTTTGCCCAAACGTACATGATCCCATTCGTACCAACTCCAATCATCAAAGGTCGTTTTGGATGATAACACGATCGAATCAACCCTTTCGCCTCGTTTGGCCCTTCTAAAACTCTCGTCAACTCCAACGTCTGCAAATTCCAACAGTGCACCTCGTGCGACACTTTCGAGGAGGTGGCGTAAACAAATTTGTTATCAAAAGCCACGCAAGCAGATTCCCACGTCGATTGACTGTGTTCGTTCTCGAACTGACGCCTGTTCGTTAACACGGTCTCTTTTCTCTTGCTGCCATTATCATTATTCATAACTTCCTCTTTCTCTTTATTCCGTTTTTTGTCCTCTATGTCCCCTACGACGTCAAACGCGACGATAGCTTTCGAAAACGATACCACCAGCAACGTCTTTCCATCCCTGGACAACTCCAATCTTTTTATCATCTTCGCATCTTTCGCCACTAGCTCTATAGTTTGCACCAACGTCCACCCTCGTCTCATCTGCGCGCCTTCCCCGACCTCTTTCAACCTTGCCACGCACAAACCGCCGCCCGTCGTAGCGTAGACGCAATAATTCCCGCTCTTCGTCAATATCGCCGGACACCCGTGCACATCTGTTTCATCCGTAGACCCACCCGGTAGTGGGACCACGGTATCCGGCCACATCGTCCCGCTCCTCTTCGAAATCGCGCGAAACATGGGCGCTTGAAACCCTGCCGGCGCCAACAACAACGCCTTGAAATCCTTCGTGAACTCGATGTTGTTCAAAGTACCAACGTTCGTAAATCGAGTCTCTAATTCCCCTGTCAGCACGTCCCAGATCAACACGTGGCCATTAGACGCCCCGGCGGCTATTTTTCGGTTATCTCGTCTCCAGCACAGGCATCGAATCGGACTCGCGCCGTCGTTGTTGTTGTTCGCTCCCAACACAGCAGCCTCCTCCTTCACATTCTCCGCCTCCTCCTCAAATTGCACGTTGTTTTGCCCTCCTTCCGCTCTCTCGTCCGAAGTAAACTCCCGAACGACCGTTCGCGTGTCAAAGCACCACAACACGATCGTTCCTTTCGTCGTCCCCGCGGCGAGCACGTTCCCGCGTCGGTTCCTATCATAATAAAAGTTTTTGTGTCAATGCGTATTAAAATTTAGGGGAAAAAAATTGCACGAAAAGAAGAAGAAAAACTCTCGCTCTGTGCGCGCGTACCACTGACAACACGTCGTCCTCCCGTGCGACAACCGCTCCTCGATGTGCTCCAGTAAGTTTGGATCGTTCGGGTCTAGGAACACGTTGTTCATTTTTTTCGTTTTCGTTTCTTTTACTGCGCAGACAGAGAGCGCGTTAAATATGTTTATGATGTGTTTACGAACACACGCAATACGTAGAAAAAGTAAGGAAAAAATTCGTCATTTTCTCTCTCAAAAAACTCAATAAATAGAAACAGAATAACAACGATGCCACCTCTGTCGTCGAAAGCGAAACAGCGACAACAGCGCGCTCTGTTGCAGCAACAACTCACGTACGAGCAAAACGTGTTCAATTCGTACCGGAAACCGTTCGCAAACCCGCACTTCCCACCGACGATTCGGCAATCGTCGATTGCCAACGTCGCCGCAGACGTCGAGAGAGAAGTGGAGTGCGCGCTCTCGCGGAAGCGAGCGGAAATGATCGAGTGCGGGGATAAACTCGCGCCGTACGAGAAATTGAAGAAGATTTTGCGAGTGTATTTGTTCAACACGCACAATAATCAAGACGGCGAGAGCGGGAAGGTGTTGAAGTTTACGCTCGGGAAAAAGAAGGAAGAGAAGAAGAAGGAGGACGAGTCGAAAGAGGACGCCGTGGAACAAAATCCGGACGGAACGTACAAAAAGTGGACGTTTCACGTGCAAGGCCGCGTGGTGGACGAACGAGACGAGGAAGTCGACGCGAGAGAGTTACTCGGTGGTCTCGGAGGGCAGATTCCGTTGAAGTTTTCGCACTTTATCGAGCGCATGAAGATTGACGTATTCGACGAAAGCGCGACGGGAGGAGGCGAAGGAGAGAGTAGCAATAGCAAGAAGAGAAAAATGGGGACGGGAGCGGAAAACGGAGAGAAAGGAAAGTTGGTTAAAAGCGTAACGTGGGAACGGAAGGAATGCGGAATCCCGAAAGATGGTTTTACGATTACCGTTCCGGGGGCGAAGGATTCCATGCGAGTGCGATGCGAGATTCACCTGAGGAACGATCCGCCAAAGTTTAAACTGAGCGGTTTGTTAGCAGATGTCGTAGGAAAAGAGGAAGAGAGCGCTGCGCGCGTGATGTACGCGTTGTGGAGTCGATGTAAAGTGTTGGATTTAGTCTCTGAAAAGGACCCGTCGATGGTTGAGTTGGACGAGACGTTCCTCGAGTTGTGCGGGAAAAATCCTTTGTTCAAAGAGAGTAAAGT